>SL_7KL_010_BRINEDRAFT_10001105_pt1 | contig 12895 bp, 14 predicted proteins | sample SodLak_010_BRINE_FD_10663 | JGI IMG/M metagenome (IMG submission 10663)
TGTTGTAGACGAGTGGGCGACCGTCGTTGATGGATTCCGCTGTGATGTTGCATGGGGTGTCTCACACGGATTCTGGAAAGAGGTACGCGATCGCGTTTCTGATAACTTTTTACTCCTTGATGAAACCATTCCTCGAGATCCGTTCTACCATGAAAACGAGTTCCATATGCACTACGATACGACACTCTATGACACACTCTTGGCTGTCGGTTCACGAGAGCGCCCTGCAACCGCAATCTTTGATGCGCTTGCAAACAGCCGCTGGCAGGGATTCCCTGATGATTCAGTCCATCTCCGCTACGTCGAAAATCATGATGAGGATCGATACATTGCGGAGTGTGGTGAACAGGCACTTCGTGCCGCAGTTGGCACTATTTTTACGCTCCCCGGCGCGCCAATGATCTACTACGGCCAAGAGCGTGGGATGACTGCGTACCGAGGCCCAATGAAATGGCACGACGGCGATGCCGAACTGACTCAGTTCCATCGCCGGCTCACTACGCTCCGATCGGACCATCCTGCCCTTGCGAGCGGCGAACTCACACAGATATCCCCGACGGTCCACAGCGGAGAGCCAGCTGCAGTCATTGCGTACACGCGATCGGATGAGACGGAATCGTATGTTGTTGTGTGTAACTTCGCAACAGACACCGCTACGGTCACGCTTCCAGTCGCTGTTGATACGACTGATTTAGTCGCTGAAACAGCTGTCGAGGATGGCGATGCGATCGCTGTCGATGATATTGTTATTCTCGAACAGGCATCATCAAATTGATCATCGTTTATAAATAGCTTCCAACAGGTGTGAGAGTATGGACGATTCGACATTGAGCGATCTTCTTCATCGGTTCGGCTTCTCTGATAAAGAGGTGGATACGTATCTTACGCTCTTAGCGCACGGAGAGGCGAAAGCCAGTACGATCGCAGAGGCCGCCGGTGTTTCAAAACGATATGTCTACAGTGTCAGTGAGGTTGGAAGATCGTGGGTTCGTGGACGTTAACGACCACGTTGTTCCTACGATGATCCGTGCACGTGATCCAGAAGAAGTTATTGCACGTCTTACTGCTGATGTCGAATCAATGAAACCTGGACTCAAAGAGCGATTTGCCAAAACAGAGCCTGCAGTCGAGCAGTTTGAGGTCATCAAATCTCGGGTAACAGTTACAAAACGAATTAAAACGCTTATTACTGAAGCTGAAACGGAGCTAACAATCTCCGTCCCACAGCCGGTTCTTACGGNACTTCGCTCCGAACTCACCGNAGCNGTCGATCGTGGCGTCCTTGTTCTACTCATTGTTTCCGGAACTGACGACGCGCCGGAAGATGCACAATCAATTGCAAGCGTCACCCGCGTCTGGCGAGAGCTGATGCCGACAATGGTTGCTGTTGACCGACAGCTTGGCCTTGTTGCACCAGCGGAGATGCTTATTCGAGCGAATTCCGGGAAACAGGCGATCGTCTTTGCACAGGAACAGCTCGGTCCCGTGATTGTTGGCTCATTTTTCGGAAACTACTGGCCAGTTGCAGACGAGGTTGCGGTTGCAGATCCTGACGAACTCCCCGTAACGTACACTGACTTCAGGCGAGCAGTGTTCCAAGCCACACTGTGGCTCTGGTCAGACTCCGATCTCTGGGTGACTGTTTCCGGCCGATCGACTGAAACAAACGAGCACACGACGGTTTCGGGTCGAGTCGTTGATGTTGTCCAAGGAATCGTCGCGCCTGTCAACAATACGTTCCCCGTAGAAAACAGCCTCACGATCGAAACTGAGGACGAAGCATTGGTCACGGTTGGCGGTCGGGGGGCATTCGTTGAGGATATTGAAGCGGAGTCCGTAACGCTTGCATTGTCTGCACCGAACTAACCGTATCTCTGTTGTCTTGCGGTACACGGATCGTTCCACTGCACTCGTACTGTTTTCGCCCAATTTAAAAACGCAACGTGGCGCATCTACAGCGTGTACCGAGAGTTAGACGTTCAGAACGACATTTGATATCGCGTTAATTAGTTTATCTACTCGCTATACGATCGCACCGAATCAAACGAATTCGAGATGATTGCATCCCGTACTGCCGGAATATCGATTGCAGGAATCTCACGGGGATATTTGCGAGCAAAGTATTTGTGGACGTTTTTGATATCGCGGTCCAAGAACTCTACCGCGTTTTCGTGATCAACTGGGACTGCTTGTGGCCAGTCGAAGATCGTAATCCCGGACTCATCGATCGCAATATTATATTCACTCATATCTGCGTGGATGTACCCTTCTGTGTACGCACCTGCAAGTTCATCAAACACTAAGTCAAGTACCCCCACCACCTGCTCGGATTCCAACTTGGTCCGTGCAAGCTCGACACCGTCGAATTTGTCCATGACGATCGCATGTCGATTCTGATCGATCGGTCGGGGAACGGATACTCGCGGATACACCGCTTCGAGTGCCTCATACTCGCGTTCGGCTGCCTTTCGAGCCGTGTATAACCAAGAGACGTGGTGATTTTCGGATGTATAGTCGCGCTCGCGCATGACCTCTCGGAAGTTTGTATAGCCCTCTCGGTGATACTTCAATGCAAGCGGTTTGTACGACATTGCCTCGTAGACGTCACTCTCTTTACCCACTCCAAGAGGTGCACCAACACCGTCGATCGTGCCGCGCTCGGAAAACGTCCGAAGCGAAAGCACGTCGTAGCCCTCAAATGTCAGTTGGTAGCCTTCGTACTGGATTGTCCGTCGCTCGATGAGTTCACGTCGCATACACCGATCGAGCCGATACTGAACCTCTTTTTCTGTGAGCTGTGAGTAGTTCGGCAGTTTCTCCCGGTTGACCCACTCGGAGAATCGCATCCCTTGTTCAACACCAGATAAGAGATAGAAATCTTTGGGCTCAAGTTCGCGGACAATACCCGCGATATTCTGGACCATGAGGCCTAATCGGACAGCCGAGAGTAAAAGCCCGGCGAGTTATCGACCATGAAGATATATCTTATTACGCTATATGAAATCAATGCCGATCGTCAAAAACTGCCATCCAAGATAGCCTGCAACAACCCAGACGATCGCGGTCGAGCCATACCGGAGCCGTCTTGCCCATGAATCTGTGTCTGCTCGCATTCCAAACAGGTGCCCAGCGACGAGGAGGCCACCAAAAAACAGCCACGAAACAGCGATACACCCAGCAGCGAACAGCCACCGATCGATCCCGGTATACACCGCTGCATTCGCTCCAATAATGGCGATCGTGTCTAACAGCGCATGTGGATTTAGTAGTGACACCGACGTAGCGAATCCAATTTGAGCGCGTGCCCCAAGCGGCTCACTCACCGCCGGATCAAACGAGAGTGCTGGACTCGTGAGCAACAGCCACCCGAAGTAGAATAAAAATACGCTCCCCGCTGCAAACAGCACGGCGTGAAGCCAGACGAACTGCAACAACAAAATCGAAACACCAGCCACTGCCGCAACGATCAACACTGTATCTGCAACGCTTGCAACGATCGCACTCGGTGCTGCGTATCGGAGTTGCTGATGTGCCGCACCCTGTTGGAATAAAAAAATATTCTGTGGCCCCGGCGTAGCAATTAACCCAAGTGAGAGAAGCACGCCGTGAACAACTGCGATAGCCTCCATACCACTGCTCAGAAATAGTGAATAAAGCATCCTCCGGTCTCACTACGACATTTTTGTGATTATTCATGATATACAATGTCACAGGACGATCAAATAGTCATATTTAATTGTTTTTGTTAGCGTAACATCTACCAATGCAGGCCAGCACTGACGACCATTCCGACGAAGAGCACTCCACAGAGTCCCCGGATTCAACGCTCAACAACGCCTTATTCCAACTTGAGCGGGCGTCACAGTACACCGAAGTCGATCCGAACGTTATTGAGCGACTGAAACACCCAACAAAAGTGCTGCAGGTCTCGGTTCCACTCCGCCGTGACTCAGGTGAAGTTGAGGTGTTCACCGGCTTCCGTGCACAACATGACGATGTTCGAGGGCCGTACAAAGGTGGGCTTCGATACCACCCAGAAGTAACCGCAGAGGAATGTACCGGCCTCGCAATGTGGATGACGTGGAAGTGTGCAGTGATGGATCTCCCGTTCGGGGGCGCAAAAGGCGGCATCGCTGTTAACCCAAAGTCGTTGAGCCACGCGGAAAAAGAGCGTCTTACCCGACGATTTGCAGAAGAGCTCCGTGGATCGATCGGGCCGACGAAAGACGTTCCTGCACCAGATATGGGAACTGATGCACAGACGATGGCGTGGTTCATGGATGCATACAGTATGCAAGAGGGAGAAACAATTCCTGGTGTTGTTACTGGGAAACCACCTGTTATTGGTGGTAGCGAAGGGCGTGAAGCAGCACCAGGACGCAGTGTTGCGATTATCAGCCGAGAGGTAGCAAAATATTATAATAAGCCGATGGATGAACTAACCGTTGCTGTCCAAGGGTTCGGAAGTGTTGGCGCAAACGCTGCTCGGCTGCTCGACGACTGGGGTGCGAAAGTCGTCGCAGTCAGCGACGTGAACGGTGCAGCATACGATCCGGATGGACTTGACACCAGTGAGATTCCAGACCACGAACAGGAGCCAGAAGCAGTTACGAAGTTCGATGGTGCTCCGGAACGGCTTTCGAACGCTGAGCTGCTTGAGCTTGATGTTGACATCCTTGCACCATCCGCAATTGGTAACGTAATCACCAAAGAGAACGCGAATAATATCTCCGCAGATATTGTTGTTGAGGGGGCAAATGGCCCAACAACCTTCGCGGCAGACGCAATCTTGGAGGAGCGGGGGATTCCAGTTGTACCGGATATTCTCGCAAACGCCGGTGGTGTCACTGTATCATACTTCGAGTGGCTCCAAGACATTAACCGCCAGTCGTGGACCTACGAGGAGATTACCTCCGAACTTGAGACAAAGATGCTTTCTGCGTGGGATGATGTTACAGCAGTCTACGAACGTGATGAAATGACTTGGCGTGATGCGGCCTACGCAGTCGCACTCTCACGCATTGCAGCCGCAAAAGATACCCGCGGTCTTTGGCCATAACAGATCGATCGGGACACAACGAATTTCACACCTGGCCGTCTTGTTTTTGTATGAGTACACTGGCCGACAGAGAGTGGCGCCTGATCACAGAAGAGCGCCGATCGGGAGCGATGAACATGGCACTTGATGAAATCGCAGCCGAAACAGCGGCTTCTGGTGGACCACGGACAGTACGTGTTTACCAGTGGGAGCCAAGCTGTCTCTCGCTTGGATATACACAAGATCCTGACACGGTTGAGTGGGGCTACTGTAGAAGAAATGGGATCGACGTAACACGAAGACAAACCGGCGGCGGCGGCATCTATCACGACTTTGACGGTGATATCTCCTACTCGATAATCGCACCAAAAGACGAACTCCCTGGAGACCTCATGGACTGTTATCGACTGTTGTGTGATCCAATCCTCGCTGCGTTCGATCGAATGGGCGTTAGCGCAGCGTTTGTCTCTGAAGAGTTTCCTGAAATCTATCATCCCGCCTGTTACCTTCGGGCATTACACCCGGCACATGATATTGTCGCGAATGGTCGAAAAATTAGTGGCAATGCCCAATATCGACAGTCCGATGCAGTCATTCAACACGGCTCGCTCACATATCGTGTCCGTGCACCGGAGCATCTTGGCGTATTTAATACTGATACTGTTTCACCAGCGCAGTTTCGAGATCGTGTTACCGGTATTGACGAAGAAAGCGACTGTTCCCGATCGGCTGCCGTCAATATACTTGAAGAAACACTCCGTGAGTGGGCTGCCGCAACTAATGGGGCGTGGACGGATGCAGAGCTGTCACGTGCTCGCGACCGAGCAGAAAAAAAGTACAATGCAGATTCGTGGGTAATAGAGCGAAGCAGAAGCTAAGCACTCAGTCTGTCATCGCCGCATCAAATCCAAACGTCTCCGTTTCTGGACCACCAAGCTCGTTTCTCACACCTTCAAAAATCTCGGTTACTGGCGGTACGTCACGAGTTGGATCGAGCCAATGCTGTCCGACCCATTTGTACCGAACAGTTCGATCCTCATCGATGAGGAAGCATGACCGTTTTGATCGCTCAAACAGGCCAAATACTCGGTACCGAACGTCAAATGCCTCCGCAATTGTGAGGTCTCGGTCACTAAACAGTGGGAACTGTAGGTCTAAATAATCGATAAACTGCTGATGAATCCACGATCGAGACTTGCTAATCCCAACAACCTGTACGTCGCTTGTGCTTGCGAACCAGTCAAAATCTCTGAACGAACACCACTCCTCGATACAGTCAGGGCTAAAATCCGCAGTATAAAAACAAAAGAGCACTGGGCCATCGGAAAGCAATTCTGAGAGCGATCGTTCCTCTCGATCTGCATCGGGTGCCACAAGCGGTGCAGAAAACTCCGGGACTTCCTCACCTACAACTAGCCCGTCAGTTCCAGTCATTATAGATTCTATTTCGATCGGCTACATAGAGCTACCGTCGAAAGTATCGTTGCTGATATTTCGTATATCGAAGTCCATTTGTCGGCGCATCTCTTTGAGGATATAATGACATTTCACGTTGGAGCACATGTTTCCATCTCCAGTTCGAAAGCATACAATGATCCGACAACGCCACCGCACGGCAACATTGCAAACGCGGTATTTCGACAGGAGCAGTTTGGCGGTAACTGCGGACAGATATTTACTCACTCTCCGCAGGTGTGGCAAGATCCTAACCTTGACGACGAGGAGATTGAACTGTTTATCTCCGAAACTGAAGCAACGCTCGATGGTCCATGGGTAATTCACACTTCATACCTTGTCAACCTCTGCACACCAAAGGACGGTCTTCGAGCAAAGTCGATCGATTCGATGCAAAAAGAGATTGATGCAGCGCAGAAACTCTCAATCCCGTATGTTAACGTCCACCTTGGGGCACATACCGGCGCTGGTGTTGACCAAGGGCTTGAGAACGCTGCAAGCGTGCTCGATGAACTCGACATTCCTGACGAAGTGACCGTTCTCATCGAATCAGACGCAGGCAGCGGAACCAAACTTGGCGGTGACTTTGAACATCTTGCTCGGGTTCTCGAACTGAGCAACCAAGATCTTGACATCTGTCTTGACACTGCCCACGCCTTCGCCGCAGGCTATGACCTCTCTACCGAAGAGGCGGTGTATAACACAATCGCTGAACTCGACGATGTTGTCGGGCTCGAACACCTCAAATACATTCACCTGAACGACTCCAAACACGAATGCGGAACGAACAAAGACGAGCATGCACACATTGGTGAAGGGCTCATCGGTGAGGAGGGGATGCGGGCGTTCATTACGCATCCAGATCTTGCGGACGTTCCACTTGCACTAGAAACGCCAACGGAAGATGGCAAAAGCTTCGCGTGGAATATTGAACGTGTCCGCCAGTACCGAAACGGAGAGTAACATACCGAATGCGCCGGTTCTCTGCTGAGTACCTTACGCGAACCCGTGACGGGATGTGGGAAGACTCCACAGCAGCGCTCTCTGCACTTTCGCTTGGTGATCGCGATCGAATTCTTGACGTTGGCTGCGGAACTGGCGAACTCACACAGACACTGTCTGTAGAAGCAACAGCACAACAGACAACGCCACCGCTTGTTGTTGGTGTGGATGCAGATCGATCACTGTTGGATGTTGCACAGAGACAAACTGATGGGCAGTACGTACAGGGGGATGCGTTTCGTCTCCCGTTTGCAACAGATAGTTTTGATCTCGTGGTCTGTCAAGCACTGCTTATCAATCTCCCAGATCCGCAGGTCGCGGTTGAGGAGTTTGCTCGGGTTTCTTCGGACCTCGTAGCTGCGATTGAGCCAAACAACGCACAGGTTGGTGTCACCTCAACAGTGCGGGAAGAAGCAGAACTCGAACAAACTGTCCGGGATGCATTCCTCCGTGGTGTCGAAACTGACGTAGCACTCGGAGACACAGTGCAAACATTGTTTGAGCAGGTTGGGTTACGCAACCGATCGACAACACGGTATCACCATAAAAAACGGATCGAACCGCCCTACTCGGCGGCTGCGCTCGCAGATGCAAAGGCGAAAGCAACCGGCTCGGGGCTGCAGAAACACGATCTAGAGATCAAATCCGGGTTAGCAGGAAGCGAGCCGAATATGGGATATGACACGCTCCGATCGAAGTGGCGGTCGATGGGGAGAGACGTAATTGACCAGATGCAAACCGAGGAGTATCGACGTGTTGAATTAGTGCCATTCGATGTGACCGTTGGCAAAGTACCGTAAGACAGCTAGACGATATCGCCACGAACTGTCGAACCGGTTTGCTTCGATCGGTACGCCTGCATCGCAGCAGCTGCTTCTGTTGCTGTCTCTGTATCAATTCCCAACATCTCTAGTGCACCAGAAAGTGTTGGGAACGGAAGTTCACCACCGCGAAGTTTCTGTAACGTTTCCTCGCCGCGCTGTCCATCAACCCAGAGACAAACGCCGCGTGGATCGAGAATCTGCTCATATGTTTCGTTTGCTATGGCACCTTTGAGCCGCTGGGTTACGTTATCATCGAAACTCGCGTTACACACTTCAAGATGGATTGGCTCATCCTCATCCAATAAGTGTGTAGCAAGACATTTTTCGGGTGCGGCATGACCGCTATCAGTTGTTCGAATATACTCCGGATAGGTTTCTGCCCATTCTGCAGTTACAGTCTGGCCAATTCCCTTCACACCATGTGTTTCTTCAAATTCTGCTGCTGCTTCACGATCGGATCGCAATAAAATATCTTTTGTCACATAGATATCTAATCGGTCTATCGGATCCAATCCAAGTGCAACATCGCCATACACCCATACTTCTCTGATTGGGACTGCCATCGGTTCAGATTCAATCGTGTCGAGAAACGCTTCGACCCGATCTAATGCGCTCGATCGTTCCATTAGCTACATTTCCGTACTATCAACGCATACAGGTTACGGCATCAAACCAAATTGCAAATCATGTAGAAATATCCGGCCAAAAACGTATGGAGAGCGAACGTTGATTGTACTTGCATCGCAACGACTGGGTAGTATAGGTTATACACGTGCAGTATCTGTCAACGCTTTCCAACGGATTTCGAGAGCTGCTGAGCGATGGCCGTGGCGGCATTTTGGTCGCTGTTGCTGCTGGATGGTTCCTTTCGATGGGTGCACGGATGATCTACCCGGTATTACTTCCGCATATCCGATCGGCATACGGCCTCGACCTAACAACTGCCGGGCTCTTACTGACCGTCCTCTTTCTGTTATATGGGCTTGGACAGCTCCCCGGGGGTATGCTCGCGGACCGATTTGGTGAGCGGCTTATTCTCACACTCAGTACGTTGGTCTCTGCGGCGACGCTTGCACTTGTCGTCACAGCGTCCTCGACACCCGTTTTGTTCCTTGCGACTGCACTGTTTGGCTTTGGGCTTGCATTGTATGCTGTCGCGCGCTATACACTCCTTGCATCAATATATCCCGACCAAATCGGTGCTGCAAACGGTGTTGCATCTGCAGCCGCTGACGCTGGACAGTCGCTGTTACCACCGCTTGGTGGACTGATTGCTGCGGTCGTTGCTTGGCAGTTCGGCCTTGCGTTTGCAATTCCGCTATTTCTGTGCATTGCGATCGCGATCTGGTTGATGGTCCCTCCCCGATCGTCTGCAGAAACGTCCTCATCAGGTTCGTTATCAAAAGATGATATCCAGATCTTATCTGGTGAACTGCGGACAAAAGCAGTTGTTCGTGGAACAGTTGCACTTCTGTTAGGTGTCTGTCTGTGGCAGGCGTTTACAGGCTTTTACCCCACGTATCTTATCGAAATCAAAGGATTCTCCGAGACGCTCGCGGGGACACTCTTTGGTATTTTCTTTTTATTAGGTGTGCTTGTCCAGCCGCTTTCAGGTGGGGCATACGATCGGTTCGGTATTCAGAAAACGCTCGCAGTGATTATGTTACTTGCTGCGGTCGGGCTTGCACTACTGCCTTTTGTTGATCATGTTGCGCCACTCGTTGTTATTACAATCTTCTGCAGTAGTCTGCTTGGCTTTGCAACCGTGTCACAGTCATACCTGATTAGCTCGCTGTCCGATACCGCACAGGGGACTGGTTTTGGACTGCTTCGAACGATTTCGTTTACTGTCGGCTCTGCAAGCCCAGTTGTATTTGGGGCGATCGCTGATCGTGGCTATTTTGATCAAGGATTCATGTTGCTTGCAGTGTTTGCGGTGACCATTGCACTCATTGCACAGTTGGTCCCTGAACAGTAGTAGGGGGAGCCGAAACCGGTATCCCGTCGCACCCGTAATCGAACGGTAATGGAATGCGATAAATGTGGTCGTGATGCCGTGATGAATGCGGCATACTCGGGTGCACATCTTTGTGAAACCCACTTTTGTCGATCGATCGAAAAACGGGTCCGAAGGCGAATCAGAGAGGATTCGTTAATCCCTCGCGATGCAACACCGGAGGATCCAGAACGATGGGTCATTGGGCTTTCAGGCGGCAAAGACAGCGTTGTACTCACACAGATCTTAGATGAGACGTTTGGAAACGATCCACGGATTGAGATGCTTGCGCTAACAATCCATGAGGGCATCGAAGGATACCGAGACAAATCCGTTGACGCCTGTGTTGAACTTTCAGAATCGCTCGATATGCGACACGAACTTGTGACATACGAAGACGAGATTGGTGTCAAAATGGACGATGTCGCAGAGAGTGACCCGATGAATATGGCTCCGTGTGCATACTGTGGTGTCTTCCGACGCGATCTGCTTGAGCGATATGCGGACGAGTTTGGCGCAAGTAAACTGCTCACGGGGCACAACCTTGATGACGAAGCGCAAACTGCAATGATGAACTTCCTTGAGGGTGACGTCAAGCAGGTTGCAAAACACTTCGATGCAAGCTTAGGAAGCTTTGACGACCGGAACGAACAGTCCGAGTTCATTCCGCGTGCGAAGCCGCTCCGTGACATTCCTGAAAAAGAGGTTGCATTGTATGCACACCTTCGAGATCTACCCGCACATATTACCGAATGTCCACACGCGAGCGAAGCATACCGCGGTGAGATCCAAAAGCTACTCTGGAAACTTGAAGAAAACCACCCTGGTACGCGACACTCGATTCTCGCAGGGTATGAAGAGCTGTCAAAACTCGCGGCAGATCAGTATCGAGGCGCTGGTGAAGTCACACTCAACGAGTGCGAAGAATGCGGCTCAAAAACGAGTGGCACCCGCTGCCGAAAATGTAAGCTTGTCGATGCAATACACGCTGTCTAAGACAGGCTGACGATCGAAATACCAGTGAAAAATTGCGAATAAGCAGTATCCCGCTTAACGGATTACGTCAAGCCCGTTGTTCTTTTCGAGCTCGTCTCGTCCGCCGTCGGACTGCCATGAGTTTGTGTTTGGAGCCGTTTCTGACTGCCTTTGGTTTCGGCTTCGGTTCTGACTGCCTTCGTATTCGAACTCGGAGCCACCATTGATGCTTGCACGGGATTTGTCAGCCTGTTTCTGCGTCGTTGGGCCAAGCACCTGTGCACTCTGGACACCGGTCATGATCGCCATCACACGGACTTTTCCTTTGTACTCATCCTGGATTCGGGCACCCCAAATCACGTTTGCACTTGCTTCAAGTCGCTCCGTGATGTTGTGAGCGATTCCTTCTGCCTCTTTGAGTGTGAGGTCAGGTCCACCAGTGATGTGGACAAGTCCACCTGATGCACCACGGTAGTCAACATCCAGCAGTGGGTGGTTCATTGCATCGTTGACGACCTCTTGTGTCTTGTTTTTATCTTGGGTTTCGCCAACGAGCATCACCGCAACACCACCTTGGTTCATAATCGTGGACATATCTGCGTAGTCCAGATTGATGAGCGATGGTTGGGTGATTGTCTCGGAGATTCCTTTGACCGTCTCTGCGATGATCTGATCCATCACAGAGAAGGCTTTACCGATCGGTAGGTTCGGCACGTAGTCAAGCAGCCGGTTATTGTCAAGGACAATGATCGAGTCTGCTGCATTTCGCAGCTGTTCGAGGCCTTCTTCGGCTTTCACTGTTCGTGCACGCTCGACGTTGAATGGGGTAGAGACCATTCCGACGACGATCGCACCTTGCTCCTTGGCAATCTTTGAAACAACAGGTGCGGCACCGGTTCCAGTTCCGCCACCCATTCCTGCGGTGACGAACACAAGGTCTGCGTTACCAAGAACCTCTTTAATGGTTCCTTGTGCCATCTCGGTTGCACGCTCACCCATACTTGGGTCACCGCCTGCACCAAGACCGCTCGTCAATGATTTCCCGACAAGGATCTTCGTATCCGCCTCAATCATCTCGAGGTGTTGTTTATCAGTGTTGATTGCGACCGTTTCCGCACCATCGACACCAATATTGTAGAGGCGGTTGATCGTGTTATTTCCTGCACCACCACAGCCGACTATGACAATCCGAGGATCGCCAAAGTCATCTGCACTGCTTGATGCATCCATTTCACGCTGTTCGGCTTCGGCGTTTTCTAGGGCTTCTTGGACAATATCCTGCATAGTTTACACCTTAGCCCAGCTTCGTTCAGTACTACGACGGTGAGGTTCCGTCTCGTCTTGTTCGTTAAGCATCTCTCGAACTGCCGACCGGATCGCTTCGCTCCGGTTCGGGAACTGGCCGGTTTCGACCATTTGTTCGACCTCCTCAATCTGCTGTTTCGGAATTCGTAGTGTCACACGCTCCATAGTTGTGTATTCCCCCGGTAAGACAGACGGCAAAACCGATTTCTGTCATACACCGTCTTCCAACATACAGGAGTAGGGACCCTGTGGGCGGATCGCGGTGTAAGACAATTGTCTTACGCAAAAGTAATGTCTTGG
>SL_7KL_010_BRINEDRAFT_10001106_pt1 | contig 12895 bp, 5 predicted proteins | sample SodLak_010_BRINE_FD_10663 | JGI IMG/M metagenome (IMG submission 10663)
GGCTTGAAGATGCCCTGCTGCGGATTGACCAGCGGGATGCGCTGACCCTTAAACTGAAAACCATCGCGGATGATGCGGGAGCTCAGCACCCCATGCTGTGCCGTTAGGGCGGCGACATGAGCGAAGGCGGCGGCGCGGAGGTCGTCTTCTTCCATACTCGGTCCCACCAGCTAACAGGGCACATGTAAAGTTTTCAAAATAATAGGCTGCGAGTTTATTAGCCGCCCTTTATGAATCCGGCGATGTCATATGGACTGTTTATGACTAAAAGCTGCTGCCTAGCCCGCGTCGCCGCCACATAGTTCTCGAATCGGTCCAGAAGGCTATCGCGACGGCCGGTATCGAGAATCGCCACGGCCTTGAACTCCAGCCCCTTAATGCGCTTCTTGGTACCGAAGCGAACGCCACTCTCCTCCTGGCCAGGGTCGGCCTGTCGCGCCTTGAGCTCCACCGTAGCAAAGCCGTGCGATTGCAGGGCACTGATGACGCGTGAGTTGACCGGCGTCAGGCAGATCTCATGGGTCTTCAGCTGACCGCTTTCAGTCAGCCCCTTCACCCAGGACACAACCGCGCTAGCCACCTCATCATCATCACTACAGGTCACCAGCTGCGGCCTGGGACCATGGAAGATAGAGCGATCTCCCTGGGTGATGGCCTGCTCACCGTCCAGATCATCGACCTCCACCCCCTCCAGGGCGGCATGAGCCCAGTCACGGATCTCCTCGCTGGTGCGATAGTTGATCTTCAGACGACGCGAGCGACCACGCACCTCGATGCCGGCACGGCCCAGGGGAACCGGTACCGGGTTATAGATCCGCTGGTGACCATCCCCCACCACACATAGTGGGTTATCCAGGCCCTCGGCAATCGGACTGATGCTGGCGACCAGACGCAGTGCCTCCAGGCTGAAGTCCTGAATCTCATCGACCAACACATGGCGATACCGGGGAAACTCGCCACGCTCCAGCACCTCCCTGGCCTGGTGGATCAGCCCATCGAAGGTCAGCAGATTGCGACCGGAGAGTTGTCGGCGCACCTCGACGAATACCTTCCAGAGGGCCTTGCGTTGCTTGCGCCGTAGCGGCTTGCGCCCAGAACGCACGACCGTGAGGTACTCTTCCTCGGTGGTAATGCCCATGGGGTCGATGATCTGTTCGAACTCGTCACGTACGAAGTCACCCGAGAAATCCAGCTCGGCGGCCACCGGCATGGCCAACACCTTCTGCCAGATGGACTGCAGGTCTTCTTTCTCGGCGATCTTCCCCTGCCACTGGGCGCGTGCGCAGATCGTCCGGGCCAGCTGGTGCAGGTTGGTCACCTCAATACGGTCGATGACGCTCGGAGCAAGCTTCTCCATCAATCCCTTGATAGTGACCGAGAGGTTGGTGGTGAAGGTGGTGATCAGCACCTTCTCGTCGCCGCTGCAGCGCTTGGCCAGCCAGGCCGCACGATGCATGAGGGCGACTGTCTTGCCGGTTCCGGCCGCGCCGAAGATCTTCATCGGACCACGTGCCTTCCACTCCACCAGCTTGAGCTGATAGGGGTGCAGGAAGACCCGCCACTCCTCGATATCCTCGCTGAGAATCTCGCGCAGGTGCTCCTCGCCCTGTACCAGCAACAGATCCATATTGGTGACCTCAGCCAGGTGGCTGAAGTCGCCAGGGCCAGTCGGCTTCTCGATCTCATCGAGGGCCCCCAGCATCTCGTTGATGGCCTCATCCAGCGGCATGCCGGACGCTACCCCATAGAGCACCTGGGCCGCTTCCGGCGGCAGATAGTCGGCCAGGCGTTCGAAGTCGTCATCATTGCGCACCGCCCGAACTGCCGGGATCAGCGCCTCCGGCACGCCGGCCTGGAAGAGGGCGTCATCGGCCAGTCCCTGGAGGATGTAATCCGGTGAGAACGACGAGACTTCCTCAGGAGTGGAGGCGGCTTCTTCCGGCTCCGTCGCCTGGAGGGAGCGCTCGGCCTCCTCAACATCGAATACCTGAAGGGTGCCCAGTGCCCGGTGGGCCTCGAAGCGCTTGTTCCGACACCACTGGTAGGCCTCGTCGTGGTGGTCGATATGCATGAGCAGGAAAGTATCCCCCTTCTCAGGGGCAATCACGATGGCGCGATAGTCGGCACCCACGCGGGCGCTGCGCACCTTGCTGTCCTTGACGGCATTCAGCGGCTCCAGGTGGATGCTGGCCTGGGTGCTGTCCTCCTCGAACTTCTGGGTCAGCTCCACCACCTTCTTCTGTACCTTGGCCGGCAACTTGCCGAAGTTCTTCAGCACGTCCCGGTGCAGCATCATCTTCGCCATGGTCACTCTCCTGAATTGCGTTTCGGCAGCTGCTCGATGCACCACGCCTCGCCACGAGCCTGCATATCGCCATCGGTGATCACTCGCCAGCCGGCCTGCCGCCATTTGGCGGTCAAGCTGGCCTGGTCACCCACCAGCAGAGCCACGGGAGGCGAAGCCTCCGGCCAGGCGAGCTCGGCGAAGGGCTCGTCCCCCAGGTCATCGCTGTAGTGCTCCACCTCGGGGAATTCACAGCCTCGGGCCGCCATCTGTCTCACCAGCTTCTCCAGGGACGAGAGCGTCTCCTCGACGACCTCCTGCCACTGATCATCCAGACTCTCCTCGGGCATCAACGTAGGCTCGGCGATCACACCGCTCTCGACCTCGGAGGTGGTGAAGACCAGCATCCGCTCCAGGAACTGGAAGAAGTTGGCCAAGGCGTGGAAACGGCGCCAACGTAGGCGATAGGTTTCCTCTGCGCTCCGCTCCTGCTCACTGTCGCCAAGGCGAAGCTCGACCGTCAGGTTGGTGTAATCGTTGAGCAGCAGCTCCTGCCCGAGCCCATACACCATAAGGTCATCGCTCAAGGCCAGCTTCTGGGCAATCCACGCCCAGTCACCGTGATCCTCCCTGCCCAAGGGTGGTGCGGAATAGCCGGCACGCCACAGTCCAAGGGCCGAGTTGAACTGACTGGCATCCTGCCCGATGCCACTGCTGGCCAGCCGCATCAAGGCGAACCCCCCTACCACCTGACCGAGGCGCTGCCACCCTTCGGACTCGGGCGACATCAGGAACCCCTTGAGCTGAGTGAACGCATCACCAGTAGCAGCGCTCACCTGAGGCAAGGACGATTCCATCTTGTTGCGCCACTTGAGCAGTACCTCGTCGGTCATCCAGGGGGACAGGAACCGGAAGCGGTCACCCTCCGGTTGATCCAGGTCGTCCCAGCTTAGCGACCAGACCCAGTAGCGCTGGCTGTCCAGGATGGCTCGGCGCTTGAGGAAGTCGTCGGCCAGGCGCGACTCGGCCTCATGGGGCTTCACATGGAACTCGAAGCCATCCAGAAAGATCGCGATCGGCCGGCAGATATCATCATCTGCACGCAGCATGAAGTCGGGCTGGCAGCCCACCGACACCCCCTGGGCACTTCCCAGCAGGGGCTGCAGCTGCAGCGACCAGACGCGGCCGTCCCCCAGGGTGAACTCGAACCCGCGGGTGCCGCCGATCAGCACCTCGCGCCAGTCATCCTCCCCGCCACGCTCCACCACCCAGTCGCGTAGCCGATTGACGAAACGCTTCTCCAGCACGCTGCCGAACATGGCCCGGGGCTTGATCTCGTCCAGCTCCCGCTTGGACTCGCGACTCTCACCAGCCGCGATCAGCCGCCGCAATAGCCGGATGCTCTGCTCGCGGCTGATCTGGTCGGCGCGGTACTGCAGGTGGTAGGTGCGCAGGCAGCGATAGCAGCCGTCGGTGTCGTCTTCCGTCTGGTGCAGCTCGCGGCAGGGGCAGTGCTCCAATGCGGCCAGAGATCTCCTCAGCACGTCCATCACGCCCTCGCCCGCTCGGCCCTGGTCATCCACCTCCTGGAACAGCGCCTTGAGGAAGCCGGTACCTCCCGGCACTGCATCCATCAGCACCAGGTAATGCTGGGTCACTCCCAACTGAAGGTTGGGGATGACTTGCTGCTGGACCAGCAGGTGACCGGGGTCGCCCTGGAAGCGCAGCCGCATGCCCAGATAGATGGCCGCCTCGAGCGTGGCCACGTCCTCCGGCTCCACATCGGGCAGCAACAGACGAACCGCCTCTGAGCGCAGTTCACGATAGAGAAAGACATGCTTCCAATCGTAGGCATCATCCCTACGGCCCTCGCGATGGCGTCGTTGGCTCTCGCGATGCCCGGAACAGCTGCGACGATGGCGTACCTGCGAGGGGCCCTGACCGGGTTCGGCGGCCATGCCGCAATCCCCACAGATAAGAAACCCTTCGGAGGAGACCTTCTCCTGGCCAAAGGCGAGGTCCCGGTGCTGATCCTGATAGCCGGCGTTGACCTGCCTGAGCACCGTGGCCGAGCGGTATTCGATGCCGAACGGCTCGGCATCGTTGCCCACCGCGCCGCTGGCCTGCTCCACCGTCTGGTCGAAGGAAGTTACCAGCTGATAGCGCTCGTTCTCACGCTCCTCCCCCTTGTCGGCGGATAGGCTGTCGTAGTACTCCATGTAGGAGACCGCCTGGGAACGCGCCAACTGCAGGAAGTTACGCTTCTGACCGAGGTCGGTCTGGCTCTCCGGCCCATCGTGGCCGCACTGCGGGCAGGCCGGCACCGCCTCGGGACGCTGGACCTCGGCGGCGTAGCGCATATGGCCACATCGGCCACAGATGGCCCACTCGCCCATCAGCGGCTGGTTGCGAGAGCCCAGCTCGATCTGCTGGACGGCGAAGCGGTGGCTATGGGTGTAGAAGTGGTTGCCAGGCGCCAGCTCACGAATGGCCTGGGAGCCGGAGCGAACGAGCTCGATGGGTGGCCGGGTCTTGATCACCTCGCCGTCTTCACCCTTGGGCCGGCGGTGGTAGATGGAGCCAGAGAACCGCACGCCGCGCTCCGGAAAGGCGTAGTTGGGCAGCAAGCCATGCTCAGTCAGCACCTCCAGCGCACCGATCTCGTTCAGCTTGCGCTGGCGGGCGCGCAGGATTCGCTCCTCCCGCTCGATCTCGGCCCTGTCGATCTCTTCCGACGCAGGCTCCAGCTTGCTCTTCTGGTCACGCAGGCGCTTGCGGGCGTTATCCAGCAGCTGACGCTGCAGATGGAACTCGTTAGCGGCTCGCTCGATGGCCTCTCGTAGCCGCTCGGTGCGTGACTCTCCCAGGAAACGCTCGCGGGTGTCGTCCCTGGCATCCTGAGCGAAACGGGCCATGAAGCGCTGCTGAAGTGCCGCCTCATGCTCCAGCATCCACGCCATCAGCCGCGGGATATGCCCGGCATGGTTCTGGATGACCTCATCCACCAGCTGCTTACCGGTGCCGGGCAGGTCGGTCAGCACGCCTTCGCGTACCGCCTGGTCGAAGCAGAACGCCAGATACTGGCGAACCAGCACCGCACTGGCATCCAGCCAGCAGCCCGGCGGCTCGATGTCACCGGCCAGCAGCGCTTCCGGCCGAGCGTAGAAGAACAGGTCGTGAGGGCGCTGGTTGATCACGCTGAGGATCAGGGCCGTGCCCGTCTTGCGACCTGCCCGCCCGATGCGCTGCAGGTAGCTCGCGGCGCTGGGCGGAATGGAACAGAGCATGGTGGTCGAGAGATCGCCGATATCGATGCCCATCTCCAGGGTGGAAGTGGCGGTCAGCACGTTGGGGTCATCGGCATGACTACCATCGTTGAAGCTGGACTCCAGCCCCTCCCGCTCCGGCGTGTCCAGAAGCCCCGTATGCTCATGGGCAAACACACGGCGTAGCGCGCCCTTGCGATAACGCGTGCGGTAGTAGTTCTCGCGCTCACTCAGTTCTGCCGGGCGATATCGCCCGGTGGCATCCTGGTAGGAAAGGCTCGGCGCCTCTTGCCACAGCGAGGCCTCTTCGGGGGGACGATAAAGGTAGTAACCGCTGCTATCGCAGCGCAGCTTCGCTCCGCTCGGCAACAACCGGGCCGCAGCATCGCTGATCGCATACCACGCCTTGTCGCCATCCTGATGCAGCCTGCGCAGCAGGCCGGCGCTCTCTCCGGCCTCCAGAAAGGTGGCCAGTAGGTCGACCAGGGTAGCGTCGTCCACCCCTGACAGCTCTAGCACACGCCTTGCCCATACCAGCTGCCAGGGCTGCATCTGGCCATCCCGCGGCGGCACCAGCATGTGGTCGTGGTGCTTGTCGGGGTGGGTCGTCCATAGCCGGGGTTGATAGCGCCCATGCGGCGGGTAGGTCTCACGCCCCTTGACCACCTTGCCGAAGGGGTACTTGCTCCAGTAGTTCTGGCGGGCATAGCTGCTCAGGTAGGGGTGATGCAGACCACCCCGTTCGCGCTGCCGGTGCAGCATGCCCAGCACCCAGAGCCGCAGTGCCTCGTCGCTCAGCGCTTCAAGGCGTGGGCTGATGCGGGGGAAGCGCTGACGCAGCACCACCAGGGTGTCATCGATGCGGCCCGGCTCCCAGCCGAGGGTCGCACTGGCATGGCTCTCCATGGTGCGGCCATGGGTCAGCATCAGGCTGAACTCGCTGGTCGCCTCCCAGGTAAGGCGCTGGGCCACCTCGGCGAACAGCTCTTTGGGCGGCAGGGTCTCCGGGTCGAGGGTGTCCCGATAGTTCAGGTAAGGCTCGTATTCGCGCAGGTCCGGCGGTATCAGCGTTGCCATCGACTCCTTCATGCTGCCAGGCCGCCCGGGCTCGGGCTCGGCCCAGTAGGCCAGCAGGCGCTCTCCCACCTCCAGCAGTGGCACGCCTGCCTCTCCGGCGTCATCGATCAGGTGCTGCAATGCCGTGCGCAGGGTGAAGTGATAGGTACGCGCCGAGAAGAAGCCCGCCCGGTGGCTGGCATCCTGCACGCTGTCGGTGAAGGCCAGCAGCTTGGGATCGCTGTTGAGTACCGAGCCGAACACCTCGTCGATGGCCACGCTGGCGATGGTGGCCGCCCGGCTACCGATGAACATCAGGCTATCCAGGGTGCGGCAGTGCGGGCAACGGCGCACGCCGATCCGCTGGCCGTTGTTGCGGTGGTTGTGCTCGTGGACGATCTTCACCGGGAAGGTGCGCTCATTGGTCAGCGGGCAGGGCCCCGGCCCCTCGCGCAGCACCAGCGAGCCGGGGGCGAGGTGCCAGCGCAGCCCCTCCAGCTCCTGTTGCCCACTGGCGTTGATCGGATCATCGCCTTCGCGCCAGGAGCTCAGCATTACCAGCGTCGGCTTGGGCTGTCCCTCGAACCCCCAGGCTTCGTAGATGGGCGGCACCTCATCGCTCAGCTGCATGCCGCGCACGCCCTGCTGTTCGATGGCAGCATCGGCATCCAGGTCGCGCAACCCTACCCAGGCCAGCTCGCCGCACTCGGTGCAGTGCACCACCGGCAGATGATGACGCCCCTCGGGCGGCGGATTATCCAGCCAGGTGAAGGCAGGCACTTCATTGACCATGGCACCGATACGCCGCAGTTCACGCAGCCATAGCTGGACCTGGGTAGGAACCAGCGGGAAGGCCCTGCCGCTGCGAAGCTCCCGGGCCTGAGCCACTAGCGCAAGGAAGGCCATCAGCACCTCGCCCCGCTGGTTCAGGTCCCCCACCGAGCGGAAGGCGAAGTCGTCCCGCGCCAGCTCGCGCAGCAGTTCCAGCCAGTGGGCCGGCGCTTCCTGGGTGGCTACCAGCAGCTTCTGGAACAGCGGGTGCCGACGAATCCACTCGCCTAGCGCCACGCCCCAGCGGGTAGGGGCATCCAGATCGGCAATCGACGCCTTGAGCGTGGAGTAGTGCGGCGTCCACTCTGCCCAGCGTGGATCATCGGCTGCGACCGGGTAGGTCGGTCCACCGAACAGCGAAGCCATGCGGTAGGCGTAGTGAACGGCATCTTCCCGATATTGCGGCTCACACTCCTCCGGCGATGGCAGCGCATCGACCTCCAGCTCCGGGATACGCACCACCTCGTCGACCCGGTAGCGATCTTCTTGGATCACCGCATCGTCGCTGATGGTCTCCTCGAACAGCGTACTGGCGAAGTAGCACAGCTTGTGCAGCGGCCCCAAGTTGCTCTCGTCGTCGCCGCCCGCCACGGTGGCACTTGTGCCCACCATGCAGAGCTGGCCTCGGGGTATCGAGAAGCGCTCCTTCAGCCGCCGAAGCAGGCAGGCCACGTCGGCCCCCTGGGCACCGTCGTAGGTATGCAGCTCGTCGAGTACCAGATAGCGCAGCAGGCTCAGGTCGGCCTGGTTATGCCGCCAGATGCTGACGTCCTTGGGCCGCAGCAGCAGGTAGTCGAGCATCTTGTAGTTGGTGAGCAGGATATCCGGAGGATCTTTCTGCATCGCCTCGCGGTTGGTGATCGCCTTGTAGGTCCAACCGCTACCGTCCTTCGCCGGCTCGCGGGTCACCTCGACATAGGTATCCGGCTCGGCGCCCTCCCCCTTGCTGGAAGAGGATGAAAAGCGCCCGGTGTAGAGCCCCACGCGGACCCGCGCCCTCGGTTCGCCGCCGATCATGTCGCTGAGCAGGGGCGACTTGAGGATCTCCTCGGCGAAGCGCCCCGCCTGGTCTGCGGCCAGGGCATTCATCGGGTAGAGGATGATCGCCTTGATGCCATCACGCTTGCCCGCCTGGTGCATTCGCAGGCAGTGGTCCAGCACCGGATAGAGGAAACACTCCGTCTTGCCCGAGCCGGTACCGGTGGTGACCAGCGTATGCAGCGGCTGGTTGCCTTCGCGGGTGGTCAGGCGGCGCCAGCTGGTCGCCTGATGGCGAAACGGCACATAGGGAATCTCGATATCGAACAGGCCGGAGATATCACCCGAATCCAGCCGGAACGGCCGGCGGACCTGCACCCAGGGCCCCTTGAACAGCCCGTTCTCCGGGTCGTTGAAGAAAGCCTCCAGGGCCTTCTCGGTGGCGTGATCGCGCAGGCGAAAGGTGGCTTGCAGATAGTGCAGCACCTGCTTGCGGACTTCCTGTGCTAGCGTGGCCGGCAGCATGTCTTACCCCTGTATCCCGATGCCGCGTTTCTCAAGACAAAGCCTGTTCGTAGGCCTGCTGGATAATCGGCAGCACCTCCTGGATATGCTCTTCGTTGGCAACCCAGCTATAGATGCCGCTCAAGTTGCCATGGCGGATATAGCTCCACTGGTGGGTCGGATCGACGGTTTGCGCCAGCTCAGGATCGAGCTCTTCCTGTCCGACGGCCATGATGAGCCCCAAGTAGCCGGAGCGTGGTACCACCTGCAGGAAGGCACTGAGGGTATAGAAGGTCACGTTCTTTTTGCTGACGATAGGCGTAATGTCATCGCCTAGAGCCAGCACAGCCTGCTGCAGTGCGCTATAGAGCGACAGGTTCCTTTTGCCAAGGATGCTTTCGATATCATACTGCTCAGAGCGTGCCTGGCGATCCCTGAGCTCGTACTCGGCGACCAGCTTGTCATCCACATCTAGAGCGCTCCAGATCTTGAGTGCCTTTCTGGCCAGCAGCTCACCGCGCTCTTTCATCTGGACTTCGGTCCAGCCGTCCTGCTCGGCGATATAGCGATTGAGGCGTAGCGGGCTGTCATTGAAGCCGTTGACCGTCGTCTTCTTGTCTTCGAAGCTACTGTCGCTGTATTCGCTGTTGTACCCGGTCAACGTTAGGTTACCCAAGCGGTGCAGCCAGGTCTTCTGAACATCCTTCCAGTTATCTCCCAACATATCACGCCACTCAGCACGTAATTTTTCGTTCTGTGGCATAACATGCTCGACCGAGAAGCTGCTGGTACTGATCCTCTCCCTACTGCCACGATTTTCGAGGTTGGTGAGCAGAAACTTGAGTATACGGAGCCCATAAAGCTCGTGATTCTTCAGCGCATTCTCGAATTCGATATTCGAGGGGAAGCGACTATTACGCTTGAAGCGAGCCAAGGCTACTTTAAGGGTTTCCAGCGGTTTATCTCGATCGATCTGCTGCGCCAGGTTAGCAAATATATTGCCAAGAGAGCGCGTTTGCATGCCGCACACCTGACGTCGAAGCAGATAGCTTTCGAGGCAAGCTATTGCCCTCAGGAACCCTGCCTGGCTCAAGGTGGCTACCCCTTCCTCAGGCGAGTAGGCCTCGTACAGGCTCATGACGGTAGGCGATACGACCTCGGCTAAGGAGCGGAGGCGTTTGAAGGCTTCTAGCAACGCCTTGTCCCTCTCCGCACCCAACATGAAGGCCGCATGGAAGCGCGCCATCCTCAGTAGCCGCTTGAGGGCCTCCTCAACACCCTGCGTCTCCAACTGCTCGGAGAACCACCCCTTGAAGGTGCCATAGACATCCTGGGACCGCAGCAGGGCGCTGCTTCCTGTCTCCAGCGTCAAAAAATCCTGCATAAAACGGTCGAAACGGTAACTGCCCTCGCTTCCGAAGAGCCGTTCCATAGGGTACCAGTACTCTAGATAGAGTCGCGTCTGGGTATCGTAGTCCTGGCGCATCAACACATAGTTGCGGATCAGATCAGCCTGGCTGAGTCCGACACCCGTTGAGTTCAGGCTTTCGAAGATGGATTGAGGGTCATCGATGCCCTGATGCAGCGTCACCTCCACCACCTTGAGCTTTCTCAGGCCGCGTACAACCTTAAGAATTTTGTTCTCTCCAGCCAGCCTTGAAGAAAAGAACTCATGATTCACCCACACCCGGCTGGATTCATCCTCTGGCACCTTGCCATCAATGACTTGGCAGATTGACTGCTTGTCTGTCTTGGTCAGCAAGAGCTTGTAACGCTCGTCTCCCTTCTTGTGCCTATTGACAACAAACTGCTCCCTAACTGCCTCTAGAGGCTCACCATCGAGCTCATCGATTCCCAGATTCTCCGCCTGCTTCAGGAGCGCAGAGGTCAGAATCATGATAGTGGTGAGACGCTGCTGCCCATCAATGACAACTTGTTGGCTGAAGCCGGCACGACTATTCATGCTGCTGATAAGCACGACTGACCCTATGAAGTGATGGTAGCCATCAGGTGAATCAGCCACCTTCATGATGTCGTTCAGCAGTGCCTCACAGTTCAGCTCTCCCCACTGATAGGTACGCTGAAAAATCGGGATAAGGAACTGCTTAGATCCCTCAACAATCTGATATAACGCTTCGTCATTGGCCTGCATGGTCAGCAACCTCCTTGTCTATGAAATTGAAAGCTACAACGTCAGCCGCTTCTCCGGCTTGAGCCCCAGCTGTGCCAGGGCGCGTGACTGCTTGCTGCCGGGGGTGATGGCGCACTTGCCGGAGGCGATCCAATGGAACCGGTGTGGCTTCAACTCACGGAGGGCGGCGGTACCCAGCCACTGCTGTAGCCAGGTCTTCTTGCTGCGCATCTCGGCAACCGACGAGGTGTGGGCCGGGTGCACCTCGATGAAGTGCAGGGTGGCGTCATGGGCCAGCACATAGTCCCAGCGGACGGCGTTGGGCTGGGTGCGGGCCATGGCCTTGTCGATATCGGCGCTGCCATGGCACTGGCGTGAGTCGCGCAGCGACACTCGTTTACGGTCTTCCGCCTTCAGCGCCTGAAGGCCTGGGCGATAGGCGCCATTTCCCAGGTCAGCCTCTACTGGCTCAAGAAAGGTGTTCTGCAGGGTCATTCATCGCCCCCCCCTGCATCACCCGGCTGATCACCTCGGAGGCGCGGCTGCTGAACAGGGTGAGGCCGCCCCAGTCGGCGACCAGGTCGTCGTCATCCAGGGGGTCGAGGGAGGAGATATCCCGCGTGTTGACCCCACCGGTGGCCTCGGGGTGGAAGTAGAAGCTGCGCAGGGTCTTGTCGCCCAGCACCGAGCCGAAGACCTCGCGCAAGCCCGGCGAGGTGGGCAGTTCGAAGAGTTCCAGCAGGTCATCCACGCCGCCGTGCTGCTGCAGTGTGCGGATGGCCCAGGCGGCCTCCAGCAGCAGCGGCGTGTGGGTGGAGATCACCACTTTGTAGCCGCGGTGCATCAGCTCCAGGCAGATCAGCAGCACCGACTGTATGGCCTGTGGGTGCAGGCCCATCTCCGGCTCCTCGATAATCACCCAGTCCACACCCTTACGTCGGGCCGCCCCGGCGGAAGGCATCAGCCAGTAGAGGCTGAACAGCAGCGGCATGAACTCACGTTGCCCGGCCGACCAGGCCATATAGGGCAGCGTGGCCTCGCCGACGTTGATGACAATGCGCTTCTTGAGGTCGTGGACCTGCTGGGAGACGCGGGCGCCGTGGAAGATGCTGGCGTCGATGCGCTCGCGCAGCACCTCCTTGAGGCGGCTCTTGATCGGGAACAGCTGGTTGTCCTTACCGCCCAGGCCCTGCTCCATGAGGCGGCGCAGCTTCTCGCTGAAGCTCTTGACCACGAAGGGGTCAAGCGCATCGAAGCTCTCGTAGCTGCGCGGGCGGCCCTGGTCCAGGGTCAGCACCCGCTGGGCCGGCACGAAGAACACCGACTCCTCCTCGCGGGCGTTGCCGCCCCGCAGGACTCCCAGCTCGGCTGCCTCACCGTCCATCGTTACCCGGGTCTGCTCGCTCCAGATGCCGCCCATGCCCTCGCCGAACATCAGGGTCAGCAGCGGGTCGCCGTTCTCGCCGTGGGCGTCGGCCTCGTAGCTGTAGCCGTAGCGCTTGAGCGTCTTTACGATGGGGCCGTGATCCTGCAGCAGCTTGAACAGCTGCAGGAAGACGCTCTTGCCGCTGGCCTGGGGCCCGACCAACAGGGTGAGGTCATCAAACTCGACCTCGGCACGGTCGATCTCGGCCAGGTGTTCGACGCTTAGCTGTGTCATATCGGCTGCGCTCTGTGTTCGGTCATCACCTCAGCTTACTCCGCCATGGCGGAGGCCTCAGCCTCAGGCAGTGCAATCCCCAGCCGCTCGCCGAATACGCGGTAGGCGGTGCGGTAGTCCTCGATGCGGTCGACGTGGCGGAACGGCGGGTAGAAGGTGCGGGTGACGGTCTGGTTGCCGTTGTC
>SL_7KL_010_BRINEDRAFT_10001107_pt1 | contig 12893 bp, 2 predicted proteins | sample SodLak_010_BRINE_FD_10663 | JGI IMG/M metagenome (IMG submission 10663)
GGTGGTATTACGGGTGGCATAGGTGATTCTATTGGTGGCATAGGTGATTCTATTGGTGGTATCACAGACAATATCGGAGACACCATAGGCGGTATTACAGACAATATTGGTGATACTATATCAAATTTTAAAGAAGGCATTAGTGGTGGGGATTTCGCATCAAGCTTGGGTGACATAAATTTAAGTGCAGCGGGAGCACAATATGCACTGAAGTTTGTTGCTAATAAATTCCCTGCTTTGGGATCGTTTTTTGGTGGTGGTGGTGGAACTGGTACCAGAGTTCCTTTCGTGGGCAGTGACACAGCTGATATTCCGGAAGCGTTTGCCGATGCTGCAAGCAGAATAGTCAATAACCCCAAAGTGCAGCCATTTATAACTCCTGACGATGGTTCGTCGGAATAAAGTGAGTAAATAGTATTATGACTACATTTCGTGGATTCACTACAAGAAATCGATTTCGTAAATTCACTATCGCCGATTTAGATTTGATAAAGATTGATTTAATCAACGCGTTCAATATTCGCAAAGGCGAAAAGCCCGGAAATCCAAGATTTGGGAGTTCTATATGGACATTTGTATTTGAGCCACTCACTGATGCTACTGTACAACAGATAATTCAAGAAGCTGAGAGGGTCATTACGAATGACCCCAGACTCGCTGTTAACAATATAGATGTTTTTGCAGAAGATGGTGGCGTTCTATTAGAAATTTCATTATTGATAAATCCTTCTGTCACACCGCTTGACGTTCAAATTCGGTTTGATGAGAATGTTCGCCGAGCATTGCTAAACTAAACAACAAAACACTGATCTTTTTTGCTCAATGATTAAGTGCGGTTTTAATTTTTTCCATAAATACTTTAATGGCAAGAACAACAAGACAGACATCCGTTTTTGGCGTCGAAGATTGGCGTCGAATATATAATACATTTCGGGAAGCTGATTTCCAAAGTTATGATTATGAAACTTTGAGGAAAAGTTTTGTAGATTATATCAGACGGTATTACCCTGAAAGTTTTAATGATTACGTTGAGAGTTCTGAATTTATAGCACTTCTTGATGTTGTTGCATTTATGGGACAATCATTATCTTTTAGATCAGATTTAAATGCCCGAGAAAATTTTCTAGAGACAGCAGAGCGTAGAGATTCCGTTACAAAAGCTGCGGATTTAATAAGTTATACGCCGAAAAGGGCGGAGTCAGCTAGTGGATTTTTAAAGGTAAAATCACTATCCACAACGGAAACTGTCCGCGATTTTGCTGGCAATAACCTTGCCGATACTACCATAAATTGGAATGATCAGACCAATGTCAATTGGCAAGAGCAATTTAACACTATATTAAACGCTGCACTAACTGACTCACAGAGAATTGGCAAACCAGGCAATAGTAAAGAGTTGTTGGGGGTTAGGACTGATGAGTACTCGGTAAACCTGTCTCCTGGTTTGCTTCCTGTTTTTCCTTTTAATGCCAGCGTAAATGGTATTAGCATGCCATTTGAAGTCATATCTGGAACGAGCACAAATCAAAATCGGATTTATGAGCCAACTCCTCGAACAGGAGGACAATTCAATGTTTTATTCCGAAATGATGGTCTGGGTTTTGCTTCTGAAAACACCGGATATTTTTTATTCTTTAAACAAGGGACTCTCAGATTCCAAGACTTTAGAGTAACAGAACGGGTTCCAAATCGGCAGATAGACATTGATATCAGAGGGGTTAATAACCAAGATGTTTGGTTAACCCAACTTAATTCTAGCGGTAACATTTTGCAAGAATGGGAACAAGTTGAAAACATTTACTCTAGTCAGGTACAAGCAGAAGATGGGCAAAACCCCATTTTTTCTGTAAAAAGTCGAGCAAATGATCAAATCACTATCAACTTTGGTGACGGTGTATTTGCAGAAATGCCGCTAGGTACATTCCGATCTATTCTGCGCGTGAATAATGGACTTAATTATGTCATCAATAAAGAAGATTTACAATCGGTGACAATTCCAATATCATATGTTAGCCGCAGTGGAAGAAATGAAACATTGACCCTTACTGTTGCTCTGGAAACGTCAGTAAGTAATGCACGAGCTAGGGAAACGCTAGATGAAATAAAACAGCGGGCACCAGCTAGGTTTTATACACAAAATAGAATGGTAAATGGAGAAGATTACAACAACTTTCCATTTACTAAATTTGGTAGCATTATTAAGAGTAAAGCCGTCAACCGTAGTAGTGTTGGTACTAGTCGGTTTCTTGATCTTCTAGATGTAACGGGAAAGTATTCTAGTACGAATATCTTTGCTAGTGATGGTGCAATTTATAGAGAGCAAGGCAGACCTAGCTTCACCTTCACATGGGACAATCTTAATGATATCGCTGATATTGTAGTGAATAGAGTTGAACCACTTATAACGCAAAGATCCGTGATTCAATTCTATCATGATCAATTTTCAAGACCTAACATTTTATTGCAAAATTTGCAGTGGAATTTTTCAACAACACAGATTAATCAAACAACTGGGTTCTTTTATTCTGAATCTACGGATATGCCACAAAGTGTGGGCGCATTCACGAGTAGTACACGTCGATTCATTGAACCAGGTGCCCTATTAAAATTTGAGGCACCAGCAGGTTTTTATTTTGATAAAGATAATCAGGTTGTTCGAGGAGTGCCAACTAACAGTGACGAAAAGACGTTTATATGGGCAACTCCGGTTGATATTGAGGGTGATGGTGCAAATTTTGGTACGGGCAATTTGCCAAGTGGGATAGGACCAGTAACGTTGAATGAACGAATTCCATCTCGTGCATTTGTCACCGAAATAATACCCAAATTTGTTGTTGATTTTCCAGTTGAGTTTGAACAGAAAATAGTTGAGCAAGTGCGTCTTTTTAGGAATTTTGGTCTAGGGTACGATAACGATAGACGAGAGTGGTACATAATAAATAGTAGTAATTTAGCTGTAGACTCAGAATTTAGTTCTGCGAATGCAAGAAGTACAACGGGTGCCAATTCTGATGCTTCTTGGATGGTGCAGTTTACAACAGAAGGTGAAGTATACACGGTAACCACACGCTCCCTGAATTATTATTTTGCATCTGTTTTACAAACACGATTCTATTACGACGAAACAGAAAATGTGTTTGATAGTAAAAACGGCGAAGTGATCAACGATTTTATAAACGTGTTGAAAACTAATAGTAGACCTGATAGTCCGCTCCCGATTGCAATTGATACCAAACTAGATATTATCGGACAACCACAACAGAGTGATGGATTTGTCAATGATTTCAGCGTTTTGGTTAGTTATACAGATTCTGATGCAGATGGTGTAGCAGATGACCCTGATTTTTTTCGAGAGTTGGTTAATCCTGCAAGATCTCCAAGAACCAAATTGGTGTTTTTACAAAGAATAACGGATTTTGATAATCTTGAAAGACTGCAGTTGGTTGAGTCTGGCAGAATAGACATTTCATATCCAACTAAGGAATTAATTTTAGAAAATCGTCGTCGGTTGAATGATGGGCAATTATTTTATACCACGACAGAGGGAGAGTTTTGGCAATTTTCTTCATCTAACGGAAAACTTACGGAAAGAAATGATTTTTTTGTTAGAACCGGTAGACAGGATATTGATTTTCAATATAGACATAATTCTCCAAATAGTAGAAGAATTGATCCAGGTAGTACAAATATTATTGATCTTTATATTATTACGAGTGGATATAATTCCGCATTTCAACAGTTTATCAATGACAGTACAGGAAGAGTAGCAGAACCAACGCCACCTTCTATCGAGCAGCTATCACAAGAATTCTCAGAGTTGCAAGATTTTAAGATGGTATCAGATAACATTATTTTGAATAGTGCAAGATTTAAGGCACTGTTCGGAGAAAAAGCTGATGCCGAATTGCAAGCAACCATTAAAGTGGTTAAACAAAAAAATTNAGTGGTTAGTGATAGCGAAGTTAAAAGTCGTGTAATTNCTGAAATGAATAATTACTTTACAATAGAAAATTGGGATTTTGGTGACACTTTTTATTTTTCTGAGCTGAGTGCATTTTTGCATCAAAGGCTCGGGGATATAGTATCCAGCATCGTATTGGTGCCACTCGATCTTAATAAGAGGTTTGGAGATTTATACGAGGTTAGATCTCGTCCAGATGAAATTTTTGTAAATGCCGCAACGGTTAATGACGTAGAAGTGGTGGATTCATTAACCTCTTCAACATTAAGAGTATCACCAACAACAACACAGATATAATATGGCACAATTAACAAGAACAATTGATTTACTTCCTGAGATTTTTCGTACAGAGCCAAATCGAAAATTTTTAGCTTCTACACTTGATCAATTATCACGCAATGCTGAGTTTGATCGGGTTCAAGGATTTATCGGTAGAGCAAATGCTCCAGGATTTTCAATATCTGACAACTATGTTGATGAACTGTCTAGTGATCGCAGAAATTATCAGCTTGAGCCAGGTGTTGTATTCACTGAGGCAGACTCAGATCGAGCAGTTGATGCTATTACCTATGTAGGGATTCTTGATGCGCTGTCTAATAATGGTGCCAACATAGAAAACCATGATCGTCTTTTTAAGGCTGAATATGCTACTTGGGATCCATTTATTGATTTTGATAAGTTTAGCAATTTCAATAGATATTATTGGCTTCCTGCTGGACCTGACTCAGTTGATGTCTCTGCAACCGAAATACCATTCACGAATGATTTTGATTTTGATCGGAGATCAACTGCCTATGACGTGCAAGGGTTTGCAGATGAAAATCCAGTATTGACGTTGGTTCGAGGAGGATCGTACACGTTCAATATCAACCAACCAGGAAGTGCGTTTTGGATTCAGACCAATCCCGGTACCGACGGAGTGTTGCCCGAATCGCGAAACCGTACATCTCGTGACGTATTGGGTGTTGTCAACAATGGTTCCGAAACTGGTGAGATAATTTTTAATGTTCCAGATCGTAATGCGCAAAGTTTCTTCTATAATTTAGAAAGTGTTAGTTCGGTAGATTTGCTGACTGATATTGGGTTTGATGAAATAAACAACAAGTACATTGATAACTTCATTGCTGAATATGGTGGAATCGACGGAGTAGAGGATCTAGATGGAAAAACTGTAGTAATAACCCGACCTGCTGATGATTCTTCATGGAACAGAACGTCGTTTTTTGATGGGGAGCTATTTGACCAAGAACTATGGGATCAAACAGCAAAGATAACAGCTATTTCTGAGATTGCGGGCGTTTGGAAAATATCTGTTGTCGCAGGCGACGATGGGAGAAACTATTTGTCGTTGTCTAGTGAAAGGGAAATCCCACTTCTTAATAAATTTTCTATAGTATTAGGAACAAAAAACGCAAACCGCAGTTTTTATAGAGATGCTCAAAGCGAAATAAAAGAAATTCCTCTATTGTCTGCGATTAAAGACACGTTGTATTATCAGGATGCTGAGAACCCTGATTTATTTGGGCGTATAATTTTGGTTGAACAAGAAGAACGTGGAATCCTCAAGATTGATGACATTATCGGGAGAGAAAATTATACTAGTCCTAACGGAGTTCGGTTTACGAATGGACTAAAAGTTCAGTTTAGGGGTTTGATTCAACCATCTGAATTTGCTGATAAGGAATTTTTTGTGGAAGGTGTGGGAACAGCAATTCAGTTGTTACCTGTGGAAGATTTTATAACACCAGAAACATACACAAATAGTGAAACTATAAGATTTGATCAGTTACCATTTGATGTTGGCAACTTTGAAGAATCACTAAACCAACCACAAGAACAAGATTACTTTGTTATTAATAGGGCTAGTCCTGATTTGAATCCGTGGTCTCGAACAAATAGATGGTTTCATGAAGATGTAATACGAGACACGGCAAAATATAACAACTCAACGCCAGCAATTGACAACCTTCAGAAGGCAAAGCGTCCAATACTAGAATTTAGGGCTGGATTGCGTTTGTTTAATTTTGGTACGCGTTTACTCAATGTAGTTGATGTTATAGATTTTAGACAAGATGATGCGTTTAGTAACGTGAATGGTTCTATTGGTTATAGTATTGATGGCGTAACTTTGTTGAATGGGACTAGAATAATATTTGCGAATGATACCGATAGCAGAGTAAAGAATAAAATTTATGAAGTATCAATTCGGGATCCAAAGGATGATGGAATTCCTCAAATAATATTAAATGAAACAACACCAGAGGTCGCATTGGATAGTGTTATTGTTGTCCAAAGTGGCGTACAGAATCAGGGAAAGAGTTTTAGATATGATGGAACTGATTGGGTTCCCACCCAACAAAAAACCAAATTAAATCAACCGCCGTTATTTGACGTATTTGATGGCGATGATGTGAGTTTCGGCGATCAAACAAAGTATGCTGGTAGTAATTTTGCTGGCTCAAAATTGTTTTCGTATGCGGAAGGGAATGGACCAGAAGATGATGTTCTTGGATTTCCGTTAAAGTTTTTGACTATTAACAACGTAGGAGACATTGTTTATAACAATGATTTTTATACTGACAAATTTACGTCTGTAGATGGAAGGACGAGTGTAGTCACGGAAGTAAAATCTGGATTTATTCGAGAATACACTAAAGAAAATCAGTATCAACGCCGCATTGGTTGGCAAAAAGCGATATCTACCTCCAGACCTAGACAAGCATTTAGATTTTTATACCAAAGAGGAAAAAATCTTTTCCTAGATATACCTGCTATAGAAGATGGGAAGGTGCCATCGGTAAAAATCATGGAAAACTCTGAGTTTGTCCCTCCTTCAAGGTATCAGGTAACGGTAGATTCAGGAAATACAAGAATACGTTTTACCCAAGAACCAGAAAACAACGCAATAATTGACGTTTTCGTTTTATCGGACTTCGACTCTCAATTTGGATTTTACCAAATACCAGACAACTTAGAGAAAAACCCGTTCAATGAGGAACCAGACACTGTAACTCTTGGAACAATAAGAAATCATTATCAAACACTATTGCAAAACGTTCCGCAATTAACCGGACAAATCAATGGTTCTAATAATAGTCGAGATCTTGGCAATATAATACCATTTGGTACAAATATCGTGCAACACAGCAGTTCACTTATACCTGCAGCGACTGTGTTGCGGTCAGATAAAATGGAATTTTTTAAAGCAATTGAATTCAATGCTCGGGCATACGAAACATATAAAACCAGAATTATTGATGCAGTTACCAATAGGGATTTTGGGAATGATAGTCCAAGAGAGATATTGGATACTATAGTTTCCGAAATTGCATCTGAAAAAAGCCAACAAAGTGCATTTTTCTGGAGTGATATGCTGCCTAGCGGTTTGGATTTCATTGATAGCAACAGCACTATTAGTGAACTATCTGGAAATTCTTTTGATACGGTCAATTTATATGATTTTTCAAGTGCAAATCTCCAATCTCTTTTAGTTTACGTTAATGACGAGATTCTAATAAAAGATGAGCATTATGTAGTTTCTTCTGATTCTCCGAAGATAACCATAACTGCGCCTCTGTCTATCGGGGATAAAGTGCGCATTCGGGAATACACAAAAACAAACGTCAGTTTTGTTCCAAATACCCCAACCAAGATGGGATTATATCCTGCATATGTTCCTGAAAAGTTTTTTGATGATACTTTCGTGGAGGGAACAGATGTAATAAGGGGTCATGACGGATCAATTACGGTTGCATATGGTGATATTCGCGATGATGTTTTGTTAGAATTTGAGACTCGAATTTATAATAACATTAAAGTATCAACACCACCGTCTTTATTGGAAAGTGACGTCGTTCCTGGTAAGTTTAGGAAAACTGATTACGATTTAGAAACGATCAATGAGATCTTGTCTATTGATTTCCTAACTTGGTCTGGTTCAAATCGTCTTGACTATAAACAGCAAACATATAATTCAGAAAATAAGTTCACTTGGAATTACTCCACCTCAAATGATCGCATTGGTGAGAGCGATTTAGCGGGTCATTGGCGTGGCATATATAGAGATTTCTATGACACTGATAGCCCACATACTAGACCGTGGGAAATGTTGGGGTTTTCTAAAAAACCAACGTGGTGGGATGAGACATATGGTCCATCGCCTTATACAAAAGACAATTTGATTTTGTGGACAGATCTTGCAGACGGAAGAGTAAAAGATCCTGATGGAGAATACATCATTGAGTCTCGTGTTAGAAGTGAGCTGCTAGATGTTATACCAGTTGATTCACACGGCAATCTTTTACCGCCTCTTGAAACTGTAGTCAAAAATTATAGCATTCAAGATACTCGCAAAAGTTGGGTTTTTGGGGACGGCGCACCGGTCGAAAATGCATGGAGAAGAAGTAGTACATATCCTTATGTTGTGCAAAAATTATTGGCGCTTACTAGACCAGCAGAGTATTTTGCAACCGCAGCAGATCGGGATCGTTATGTGTACTCACCCGAATTTGAGCAATACCTTTATGATTCACGAGGTCGCCTTGATATCAGAGATCTGGGTGGATATGGACAAGGAAATGCCAGACACAGTTACTTCAATTGGATAACAGATTATGATCAACAGATCGGTGAAACTGATAGAGATTGTGTTTCTGATTGTTTTTCAAACATTGATGTTAGATTGTGTCATCGTTTAGGTGGTTTCACTGATAAAAGATACTTCAAATTATTTGCAGAAAATTTTACACCAGACACACAAAATAGTAGTTTGTTAATTCCTGATGAGAGTTATCAGTTATTGTTTTATCGTAACGAGCCAAATGTTACGATCCGTTTTAGCCCCGTAATAATACAAGTGTCTGATGATGGGTGGACAGTATGGGGTAATAGTACCGTTAGACCGTATTTTGAAATAACAGAGAGCTTGCCCAACGGCAATTTTAGTTCTATAACGGTTGGACAACAAACTGTGCGGTATTCTCGTGATTTCAAATCAACTATTACACGTGTCCCATATGGATACACTTTTAGAAGCCGAGAGGCAGTGGTCGATTTCTTAATAAGCTATGGTAGAGAACTTGAGTCTAGAGGGATGCAATTTGAGTCTACTATAGGTGGCGTCGTTTATGATTGGATTCAGATAGCAAGAGAGTTTTTAAATTGGAGTCAACAGGGTTGGGGGGTTGGAAACATTATAAACCTTAATCCTAGTGCGGAAACTGTCGTTGTTGAACGAAATACTGGAATTCTTGAAGATATGTCAAGTGATCCAAAACTTATTCTGAACCAAAATAGACGCCCAATTAGGCAAAATGATTATAGTGTTGACCGGAATGGTGACAAAACAGAAATTTCTGTATTGTCTGATGATATTGTTGGGCTGGTTGAATTAAATTTCGTCAATTATGAACAATTGCTGATATTAGATAACACCAGTATATTTTCTGATTTATTGTATGATCCGGCATCGGGCAACAGGCAAAATAGATTGCTATTCTCTGGATCTAAAACTTCTAATTGGTCTGGTAGACCCGATGCTCCTGGTTTTTTGATAACAAACTCAAAAATTGATGAGTGGCAGCCGAATAAAAAATATGCAAGAGGCGAAATTGTACGATTTAAAAATCAATTATTCAGTGCTAATGAATTAATTGAACCATCAGAAGAATTTGATCAAAGTCGTTGGGCGTTTAGCAATTTTGATGACAGCAGAGAAGGTCTATTACCGAATATTTCCACAAAAGCAGAATCTGCATTGGACTTTTTTAACAAGAATTCTGCTAACTTAAATGATGATGCTGATTTATTGGGGTTGGGCATTACTGGATTTAGACCTCGTCAGTATTTGGAAAATCTCAATTTAGATGACATTACACAAGCCAACTTGTATAGTAGTTTTATTTCTTCAAAAGGAACTTCACCTTCTCTCAATCTTCTTTCTAACGCCAATTTCGGGAAAGAAAAAGCAGAGTATAATGTCTTTGAAAATTGGGCAGTTAAGCAAGGAACATATGGTGCAAATGGCAATAGATCATTTTTTGAAGTATTTTTAGATCAAGGATTACTTCAGGCAAACCCAGCGTTGTTATCAATTGTTGATGAACGAAATGGTTCTGATGCAGATCAAGTGGTGCGGGTTGATCAGTTGTATAAAGAAAGCAAAAAATTCACTGATGCAAACGTACTACCGGTTCTTTCTAAAAATAAACCGGATGTTGCTTTGCCAACCGCAGGGTATGTAAATGCGGATATGGTAGATTTGCAGGTATTTTCATTAGAAGATTTGGTAAATCAAATAGATGTGACCACCGTATCGCCTGGATTTACGATTTGGGTAGCAAAAGATGGGGAATTTGATTGGAATGTTTACTATGTTGGGAATTTAACAACCCAAGTTACTCAAATTGATGATAACTTAAATGGACAGTCCAGAGTTACATTTTCTTCTATCCACGGATTGCGAGTTGGCGACAAAATTATCATTGAATTTTTCTCTAATTTGGTTGATGGATTTTATGAGGTTCTTGAAACCCCTAGTTTAAACACGGTACTCATTAATTACAGCGTTCCTGGATCGCAAACACAGATAACCGGAAACGGCGTCGCGTTATTATTAGAATCATCAAGGGTGAAGCAGCCAAGTGATATAATAGATCTTGGTTTTTCTATTTCTCTTGAAACGGGGGACAGAGTTTGGGTAGACAACGATGGAACTGGAAAATGGCAGGTATTAGAAAAACAACAACCATTTGACATAGATCGAACTATAGAACCTGAAATACCAACTGAGAAATTTGGGACATCTATCGCACAAGGATTTAAAAATTCCGGCATGATTGTTGGCGCACCAACTGGCGGAAGATCATCACAGGGAGAAGTCTTTTTATATAACTTGAGGCAAGATGGCGAGTATGTGTTCTCTAACACGATGACTCTTCGCACTCCAAACACAGAAGGATATGGTAGTTCGGTTTCGGCTGGTAATTCTAGTTGGGGTGTGGTTGGCGCACCAGATTCTAATGATTCAAGAGGATATGCGTCTATAATTTTTAAAGACGGAATGTCTGATATTAATTTTCAGCAAACGCAACTACTATTAGATCCCGTCGGTGATTCAGGTGATCGGTTTGGTCATGCGGTGGTAATAAGTGACGATGGCCGATGGATATACGTGTCTGCACCAGGAGCGAACATCGTATATGCGTATGCCCGTTCAGACAGAGAACAGCAATTTGTTGAATTAACTGCGGACGGGGTATCAACTGAATATTTCTTTGGTGATGAAATACGAGTTGGGGCAAACAATAGTGGTGATGAATTATCTGTACTTGTAAACAACAAAATTCTTTCTAGGACAGCCGGTGATTACTCTGTGAATACATCCCAAGGAATTGTTAGCTTTGCAGGTGCACCAAGTGCTGGATCTTCCATATTGATTGCGAGAAAAGAGCAGATATCATTAAATTATCGAACAGTGGCTGATGGAATAAAAACTAGTTTCAACATAGCCTCTCTTGGTATTATTGATGATACAAAAGTTGAAGTCTATGTTGATGAAACTGAGCAAACACTCGGCACAGATTATAACATTTTTGGGCAGACTTTGTCATTTGCTTCCGCACCTTCTTCAGAAAGCAAGATAACGGTGTTTAACCCAGAGTTAAATCAATTGGTTGGTGTAGATGACGATATAGATAGTTTCACACTGCTAAGTGATGGGGTAATACTGAGAAAAGAAATAGATTACACTTTTGACGACGTTGAAAAAACCGTTGATGTTTTGGGCGGAATATCGGCAGTTGTTGATGCTGATATTTTGGTTCGTGCAAGAACACAATTTAGGCTTCAAACTGTTATCGGAATTAATGATCACGTTGCTGAATATGAATCACACGATGGCAATGTAATAACTTTAGACGACGTTGATGGAATAATACCTCAAATGGTGCTTTCCGGTACTGGATTTGCTGACGGACAGTATGTCGTTTCGGTAGATACTGAAGAAAACACAGTAACTTTGAATGCGCCACCAAGTTCCACTCCTGACGGAGAAATTGAATTTTCTCTTGTTAACTTTGGGTCTAGTTTGGATACAACAACCGATGGACGCCAGCTTGTGGTGGGTTGTGTTGGTAATTCAAAAACACCAGGACGAGTATTTGTATTCGACAGAATCGTAGAAAGATTTGAGATAACAGATACTAATACGGATGTATATACGCCAAGAAGAGATTCTTCTTTGGCTAACAAAAACGTAGTACCTGTCAGACTCAACCATGAATTTTTGATTCCTGATACGATAAATTCAATCGAGCAGTACAATTTGAATGGGAATTACTCTGTATTGTCAAATGCAGACATTGATGTATCTAGTGTTGAGAGGGAAATTGGTGATTTCTTAGAGATAGAAACATCAGATTTTATTCTACTACAAACATTATCTGCTAGTGAACCAACTGCGGGATCAGAGTTTGGTTTTAGTGTCAGTCAATGCCCGAGCAACTGTAGTTTATACATAGGCTCTCCAAAAGATAGCCGTCAAGTGGAAAATGGTGGGTCTGTTGAGAGGTTTTTAAACATTTATCGGGTTTATGGGTTGGCAACATCGGGAAATGTGGATGTAACATTGACTCCAGGTGATACGGTTAGAGTTGATAATGTTGATGTTGAAGTTTCAGATGTTTCAGAGCATGTTTCTGGTGCGCCACATATGGAAGGTGAATTCCGTATGTCTGACTCTAAAATATACCGTGCAATACAGGATGTTCCGCCTGGAATTCTAATAGATGATACTGATTTTTGGGAGTTGTCTAGTTGGATTGCTGTTTTTGCACAAGATATAAACAATGCAAATATTGTAAATGTACAAGCAATGGTTGATTTTCGCGGAGCGTTGATCATAACCGCCGCTGAACCGAGAGCACAAATAGAA
>SL_7KL_010_BRINEDRAFT_10001113_pt1 | contig 12869 bp, 15 predicted proteins | sample SodLak_010_BRINE_FD_10663 | JGI IMG/M metagenome (IMG submission 10663)
GCGGCGTTGCGCGCGGGCGCGGCGGGGCTGGCGGGCGCGCGGGCCGTCGCCTCGGTGGTGCTGGCCGCGCCCGGGGCGGGCGACGCGCTGGGCCCGGTGCGCGAAGCACTTGGCATGGAGGGCGTGCGTGGCGCGGCCTCGGCCCTTGCCGGGCGGCTGGTGGTGCGGCTGATGGCGGCGGACGCCTGGCCCCTTCGCCGCCAGATGATGCGCCTGCTGGAACTCTTGCGCCGCGCGCCCCTGCCCCGCGTCTGGCAATGCTGAAAGGACCGAAATGAACCTGACGCCCCGCGAAAAGGACAAGCTCCTGGTGGCCATGGCCGCCATGGTCGCGCGCAATCGGCTGGAGCGCGGCGTGAAGCTGAACCACCCGGAAGCCATCGCGCTTATCACCGATTTCGTGGTCGAAGGCGCGCGCGACGGCCGCCCGGTGGCCGAACTGATGGAGGCGGGCGCGCATGTCATCACCGCCGATCAGTGCATGGAGGGGGTGCCGTCCATGATCCATTCCGTGCAGGTCGAGGCCACCTTCCCCGATGGCACCAAGCTTGTCACCGTCCATCACCCGATCCGCTGAAAGGGACCCTGCTCATGCGTTTTCTCTTGCCGATCCTGCTGTTTGCGCCCTCTGCGTTGCTGGCCCATCCGGGGCATGACCATGGCGACAGCTTCGCCTCGGGACTGGCCCATCCACTGCTGGGACTGGATCATCTGGTCGCCATGCTGGCGATTGGCGTACTGGCTGCCCTCCTCGGGGGGCACGCGCGCTGGGCCGTTCCGGGCAGTTTTCTGGGCGGGATGCTGTTGTTCGGCATCCTTGGCGTTGGCGGAGCAGAGAGCGTTCTGGCCGAGCACATGATCATCGCCTCGCTCATCATTCTGGGCGCCGCGATGGCGCTGGCCGTCCGCCCGCCGGTTGCGATGATCGCCACCTTCGCCGCCGTCTTCGGGGCGGCGCACGGCTACGCCCACGGGTCCGAAGGGACGGGCGACGGCGGCTATCTGCTGGGTTTCATGCTTTCCACCGCAGCACTGCACGGCGCGGGTTTCGCGCTGGGGGCCTGGGTCGCCACGCGCGGCCCCTGGCTGATGCGCGGCTCCGGCGCTGTGGTCTTGCTGTCCGGCGTTGTGCTGGCGTTTTTCTGAGGGGCACGCCCATGACACCTGGCGAGATCATCACCGCCGACGGCGACATCACCCTGAACGCCGACGCCCCGGTCACCACGCTGATGGTCGCCAACACCGGCGACCGGCCCGTGCAGGTGGGCAGCCACTACCATTTCGCCGAAACCAACCCGGGGCTGGACTTCGACCGCGACGCCGCGCGCGGCCAACGGCTGGACATTGCAGCAGGCACGGCGGTGNGNTTCGANCCCGGCCAGAGCCGCGAGGTCCGGCTGGTGCCGTTTGGTGGCGCACGCACGGTCTACGGGTTCAACGGGCACGTGATGGGGGCGCTCTGACATGGCCAACAGCATTTCCCGCGCCGCCTATGCCGACATGTTCGGACCCACCACCGGAGACAAGGTGCGTCTGGGCGACACCGACCTGATCATTGAGGTGGAGCGCGACCTGATCGCCGAGCGCGGCGGCTATGGCGAAGAGGTCAAGTTCGGCGGCGGCAAGGTGATCCGCGACGGCATGGGCCAGAGCCAGATCACCCGCGCGGGCGGCGCCATGGACACGGTCATCACCAACGCGCTGATCGTGGACCATACGGGCATCTTCAAGGCCGATGTCGGCTTGCGCGACGGGCGCATCCAAAAGATCGGCAAGGCCGGCAACCCCGACACGCAACCCGGCGTCGATGTCATCATCGGCCCGGGGACCGAGATCATCGCCGCGGAGGGCAGGATCCTCACTGCTGGCGGCTTCGACGCGCATATCCACTTCATCTGCCCGCAGCAGATCGATGACGCGCTGCATTCGGGGCTGACCACCATGCTGGGCGGCGGCACCGGCCCCGCGCATGGCACGCTGGCCACCACCTGCACGCCAGGGCCCTGGCACATCGGGCGGATGCTGCAGGCCGCCGATGCCTTCGCGATGAACCTGGCCTTTGCGGGCAAGGGCAATGCCTCGCTCCCCGACGCGCTGCACGAACAGATCGCCGCCGGGGCCTGCGCGCTGAAACTGCACGAGGATTGGGGCACCACCCCGGCGGCCATCGACTGCTGTCTGTCCGTGGCCGAGGCGACGGACACCCAGGTGATGATCCACACCGACACGCTCAACGAATCGGGTTTCGTGGAGAACACGCTCAAGGCCATCGGCGGGCGCACCATCCATGCGTTTCACACCGAAGGCGCGGGCGGCGGGCACGCGCCCGACATCATAAAGGTGGTGAGCAGCCAGAACATCCTGCCCAGTTCCACCAACCCGACCATGCCCTACACCGTGAACACGATCGAGGAACACCTCGACATGCTGATGGTCTGCCATCACCTGGACCGCAAGGTGCCCGAGGATGTGGCCTTCGCCGAAAGCCGCATCCGGCGCGAGACCATCGCCGCCGAGGATATCCTGCACGACATGGGCGCGTTTTCGGTCATGGCCTCGGACAGTCAGGCCATGGGGCGCGTGGGCGAGGTCATCACCCGCACCTGGCAGACCGCGCACAAGATGAAGCTCCAGCGCGGGCGGCTGTGCGGCGAACAGGGCGCCAACGACAACCTGCGCGTGCGCCGCTATGTGGCGAAATACACCATCAACCCGGCCATCGTGCACGGGATTTCGGCGCAAATCGGCAGCGTGGAGGTCGGCAAGCGCGCGGATCTGTGCCTCTGGTCGCCCGCGTTCTTCGGCGCCAAGCCCGAGATGGTGCTGATCGGCGGGGCCATCGTGGTGGCGCAGATGGGGGACCCCAACGCCTCGATCCCGACGCCGCAGCCGATGCATTCGCGCCCCATGTTCGGCGCGTTCGGCCGGTCGGTCGAGCGCAACGCGGTGACATTCGTCAGCCAGGCCGCGCAGGACGACGGCATCGCCCATGCGCTGGGGCTGGCCAAGGACACGCTGGCGGTGGCGGGCTGCCGGGGCGTGCAGAAATCCGACATGAAGCTCAATGACGCCACCCCGCAGATCGAGGTCGACCCCGAGACCTACGAGGTGCGCGCCGATGGCGTGCTGCTGACCTGCGAACCGGCGCGCGAGTTGCCGCTGGCGCAGCGGTATTTCCTGTTCTGAGGGGCCGCGCGATGAACCAGCACACGGCCACACGTGATCTTTCTGCACCGCAGCAAATCGTGATTGGCGCGCGGGGTCAGACGCGGGGCGGTTCATGTTATATCTGTATCAGGGAGGGGATGACCTGCCTGATGGAGATGCCGATGCGACTTCGTCCCGTAAACTCCCCGCTCAGCCCGGCGCAATCCGCCGCGCTGGACTGCTTTCTGACCGAGCTGGGCATGGGCTTCAACCTGGCCCATGACCGCCGTGCCCGGGAAGCCGCGCTGGCGCGGCTGGACGCATTGCCCGATGGCGCCTTGCGCTCCATGGGGCTGAACCGGGCCACGCTGCCCGCCCATGTCTATAGCGATCTGATTCCGAAAGGTTCCGCATGACCGACCTGCCCCCAGCCGCACGGCTTCTGCCCGAGGCGCCCGGAAACTGCCACGCCGAGGTGGTGCTGGACTATGACGCGCGGCTGATCCGCCGCAAGCGGCTGGTGACGGCGCAGGGCGAAGGGTTCATGGTCGATCTGCCCGAGGTCACCAACCTCGATGCCTACTGGGGGTTCGAACTGGAGGACGGGCGCTGCATCCGGATCCGTCCGGCCGAGGAATCGGTGCTGGTGATCACCGGCGATCTGCCGCGTCTGGCCTGGCATATCGGCAATCGCCACACGCCATGCCAGATCGAACACGGGCGGATGATCATCCGCGAGGATCACGTGCTGGAGCGGATGCTTCAGGGGCTGGGGGCCACCATCACCCGCGCGCAACTGCCCTTCACCCCCGAGGGCGGCGCCTATGGCCACGGGCGCACCATGGGGCACGCGCACGGGCACAGTCACGGGCATGAGCACAGTCACGATCATAGACAAGGCCACAGTCACGGACATGGGCATGCGCCGGACCCAGTCTCGGGATGACAGCGCATGTGACACGTCCGAAGAAGCGCGCCCTCAGCGCCCCGCCCACCCACCCATGGCACTTCGGGCGCGCTGCCTGCGCGGATGCGCAGACGGTGTTGGATGGAGATTTTTCATCACTATCTCAAGCTGGTAGCAAGCTAAGTTCGCGTGAAAATGAGCTGCCCAATGCCTGAGTCGACTGGCCCAGATGTCAACACCCTGCTGCTGACACAGTGGCTCACGCCGGCCTTTCCCACCGGCGCCTTCGCCTACAGCCACGGGCTGGAGGCGGCGTTGCGCAGCGGGGCGGTGGCGGATGCCCCCGCGCTGGAACACTGGCTGGCGGATGTTCTGCGCTTCGGCGCGGGCTGGCAGGATGCGGTTCTGCTGGCGGCGGGATTGCGTCCCGGTGCTGACCTCGATGCGCTCGACGCGCAGAGCCGCGCGCTGCAACCCGCGGCCGAGCGGCTGCGGGAAACTGCCGACCAGGGCGCAGCCTTTGCCCGCATGGTATCGCAGGTCACAGGCCGCCCCCTGCCCCCGCGCCCCCTGCCGCTTGCGGTGGCCGAGGCCGTCCGGCCCCTCGGCGCCGAGCCCACGCAGGTCATCGCGCTCTACCTGCAGGGGTTCGTCACCAACCTCGCCACCGTGGCCATGCGCGCCATGCCGCTGGGCCAGGGCGAAGGCCACGCGGTGCTGGCGCGGCTCTGGCCTTTGGTGGCCGACCTTGCGGACCACGCCGCCGGCGCCACTCTTGAAGACCTTGGCACCGCCGCTTTCGGCGCCGACATGGCGGCCATGGAGCACGAAACACTGGACGTGAGGATCTACCGGACATGAGCAGACACGGACCCCTGCGCATCGGCATCGGCGGCCCCGTAGGCGCCGGCAAGACCACGCTGACCGAACACCTGGCCCGCGCGCTGGCGCCGCGGTGCTCCATGGCGGTGATCACGAATGACATCTATACGCGCGAGGACGCCGAGGCGCTGATGCGTGCCCAGGTCCTGCCGCTGGAGCGCATCCGCGGCGTGGAAACCGGCGGTTGCCCGCACACGGCGATCCGCGAGGATGCCAGCATCAACCTCGCCGCCGTCGCGGACCTGAACGCGGCGTTTCCGGACCTCGACCTGATCCTGGTCGAATCGGGGGGCGACAATCTGGCGGCGACCTTCTCGCCGGAACTGGCGGACCTGACCGTCTATGTCATCGACACCGCCGCCGGGCAGGACATCCCCCGCAAGCGCGGCCCGGGGCTGACGAAATCGGACCTGCTGGTGGTCAACAAGATCGACCTCGCGCCGCATGTGGGCGTGGACGCAACGCGGCTGGAGGCCGACGCGCGCGCCGCACGGCCCGGACGAGCGGTGGTCATGGCCTCCCTGCGCACGGGGGACGGGGTAGACAAGATCGTGGACTTCCTCGCGCGCGAGGGCGGGCTCACGCTGGCCCCGCCCATGGCACCCGAGGTGCGCTCCGACCTGCCTGCCTGAAGGGGCGGCAAGCCTGCCACAGGCGCTTCCGCGCGCGCGTCAGCGCGCGCCCGGCCCAACGGGATGAGCCCCGCCAGGGGTGAAGACGGGCGGGAGCGCCACCTTCACCGCGTCATCGGCCGGGAAGCGGGATTACGTTGCGTCAACAGGCCTGCCCCACGGCGGTGCCGCGCCACGCGGACATGCCGTTACCCGCAACATCTTGACGTCCGCATCACGCATGCCGCAATATGCTTGGGAACTGCGGTCGTCCCCACTGCACTCACAGTTTGTGCACAGGGTTATACAATTTGCTCTCGCACCACCGCCGCGGCATATGGGTCGCGCCCGCAGGATACCCGCGCAGAGGCGCGGCCCCGTCGCTCTGGGCCCTTGGCGTGTCCCGCGCCAACAACACCTCGACCGCTCCGATGATCTGCCTCGCTGACCCGCCCCGTTGATCCGCCCCTGACCCCGAGTCGCCCGTGCCCATGAACGAAGTCACCGCCATCCGCCCCGAAGGCCCCGATGCCGACACACCCGCGCTGCCCCACAACATCGAGGCCGAGCAGCAGCTGCTGGGCGCGATCCTGGTCAACAATGACGTCTATGATCGCATCTCGGCGCTGGTGAAGCCCGCGCATTTCTTCGACCCGGTGCACCAGCGCATCTTCGACATCGCCTCGGCCCGCATCCAGAAGGGTGCGCTGGCCTCGCCGGTCACGCTCAAGGCGTTCATGGACGATGACGAGGGCCTGCAGGAACTGGGCGGCCCGGCCTATCTGGCGCGAATCGCGGGCGCGGCGATCTCGGCCTATGCGGCGCGGGACTATGCGCAGATGATCTATGAACTCGCCGTCCGGCGGGACCTGATCCAGCTGGGGCAGGAGATCTCGGACCGCGCCGCGCGGGTGGATGTGGACAGCGAACCGAAGGAACAGATCGTCGAGGCCGAGCAGCGGCTTTACAAGCTGGCCGAACAAGGTGTCGCCGAACGCGGTTTCCAGAGCTTCCTGAAGGCCGTGACCGATGCGGTCAACATGGCCAACGCCGCCTATCAGCGCGACGGGCAGCTTTCGGGCATTTCAACCGGCCTCGCCGATCTGGACCGCAAGCTCGGGGGGCTGCACCCCTCGGACCTGATCATCCTTGCCGGGCGGCCCTCAATGGGGAAAACCTCGCTGGCCACCAACATCGCCTTCAACATCGCCAGAACCTATCGTCGCGGCCAGAAGCCCGATGGCACCGAAGGCGCGATCGAAGGCGGCTGCGTGGGGTTCTTCAGCCTGGAAATGAGCGCCGAGCAACTGGCCGCGCGCATCCTGTCCGAGGCCGCCGAGGTACCCAGCGAGCAGATCCGCCGCGGCGACATGACCGAAGAGGAATTCCGCCGCTTCGTCGAGGCCGCCAAGGCGCTGGAGTCCTGCCCGCTCTACATCGATGACACGCCCGCGCTCCCCATCGCGCAGGTCGCCGCCCGCGCCCGGCGGCTGAAGCGGACCCACGGGCTCGATGTGCTGATGGTGGACTACCTGCAACTGTTGCGCGGCATGTCCAAGGAGAACCGCGTTCAGGAGGTCTCCGAGATCACGCAGGGGCTGAAGGCCATCGCCAAGGAACTGAACATCCCCGTCATCGCGCTGTCGCAGCTTTCGCGGCAGGTGGAAAACCGCGACGACAAGCGCCCGCAGCTTTCGGATCTGCGCGAATCGGGGTCGATCGAGCAGGACGCCGACGTGGTGATGTTCGTCTTCCGCGAGGAGTATTACCGCGAACGCGAAAAGCCTGGCGATCATGACCTCGACGCCATGGCGAAATGGCAGGAGGTCATGGAAAAGGTCCATGGCAAGGCCGAGGTGATCATCGGCAAGCAGCGCCACGGCCCCATCGGCACGGTGGAACTGAGCTTCGAAGGGCGCTTCACCCGATTCGGCAATCTGGTCCAGCCCTGGCAGCAGGGCGGCGGGTTCTGAAAAGCGGGCGAGGACGGCAGGGAGGCTGGCATGATCACCGGCGTCAACCACGTCACCCTTGCGGTCACCGATCTGGCCCGCTCGGTCGCCTTCTGGCGCGATGTGGCCGGGCTGCGACTGGTGGCGGACTGGGCGCGCGATGAGGTGGCGCAGGGCGCCTATCTGGAGGGCGGCGCGCTCTGGCTGTGCCTGATGCGCCATGACGGCCCCCTGCCCCGGCGCCGCGATTACACCCACATCGCGCTCACCTGCGCGCCCGAGGAATTCGACACGCTGGCCGCCCGCCTGCGTGCCCATGCGCCGGAGTGGCAGGAGAATCGCTCCGAAGGCGCCTCGGTCTACTTTCTGGACCCGGACGGGCACCGGATGGAGCTGCATTGCGGCACGCTGCAAAGCCGCCTGCGCACCTGGGCCGAGGCGCCGCCGCCGGGGCTGCGGCTCCATCCGGAGTGAGCGCGTGGGCTTTGAACCCGGCGCGGGCTTGGCGTATCAAGACCCCTGAGCGCATCGCCCGGAGCCCGCCATGGGACACGCCATGTTCTATCACCTGACACGCCGCCCGCTGGAGGAGACGCTGCCGATGCTGGTCGGCAAGGCGCTTCAGGCCGGCTGGCGCGTGGCGGTGCGCGGGACGGATCGCGCGCGGCTGGAATGGCTGGACGAAAAACTGTGGCTGATCGCCGATGACAGCTTCCTGCCACACGGGCTGGCGGGCGGTCCGCATGACGCCGACCAGCCGGTGCTGCTGACCGACGGCCCCGCCCTGCCCAACGATCCGCGCTACCTGGTCTCCATCGACGGGGCCGAGGTCACTGCCGAGGAGGTGCGCACCATGGAACGCGCCTGCATCCTGTTCGACGGCAGCGATGAGGCCGCGCTTGCGCGGGCGCGGGCGCAGTGGCGCGCCATGAAGGACGCCGGGCTGCGCGCCGAATACTGGTCCGAGGAAAGCGGCCGCTGGGAAAAGAAGCGCACGACCTGACCGCCCCCTGCGGCGGCGCCCGGCACGAAATCGCCGCAGACCCGCCCCGCCTGCGCCCCTCTGACGTGGTTTCATGACCGGATAGAAAGGAGAGTGACCATGTCGACCGATCTGAACCGCCGGACGCCCTGCCCCGCCAATGCCACCCGCCGTCAGCGCCCCGAAGGCACGCGCATCGGCGCCGATCCGCGTCCGGGCCACCCGCGCAACGCCCACCGCACCGCCGAGGTGCGCTTCACCGACTGGGCGCTGATCTGATCCGCCCGCGACGCCGCCCCGGACGCCGCCCGGCGGAAATCCGCCCGTGTGCACGGGCGGCCTGGACAGGCCGCTGGACGCAACGCGCCCGAGCGCCGATAACCATGGCAGAGCTTCCCAGCCGGAATGGACCTGCATGGACGATTGCCTGACCTCGGTGCGCAACATCGGCCCGGCCATGGCGTCGGCCTTGCGCAATGCGGGGATCACCTCGGCCAGCGCCCTGCGCACCCTGGGCGCTGATGCCGCCTATGCACGGCTTCTGGCCAGCGGCACCCACCGGCCGCATTTCATCGCCTATTACACGCTGGAAATGGGCCTGCAGGGCCGCCCCTGGAATGATTGCCAGGGCGCCGAGAAGGACCGCCTGCGCGCCCGTTTCGATGCGCTTTGCGCGCAGCACCTGCCCGAACCCGGCTCGGCCGAACTGGACCGGCTGCTTGATGATATCGGCGTGGTCGCGGTGCGACCGCCCCCAAATACGGACAATCGCTCATGATTGCATCTGCCCGCCTTCTTGGAACCGTCCTGCTGTGCGTCGCGCTGGCCGCTTGTGGCGGATCGCCCGAGGTCGCCTCGCGTGCGCCCGCGGCAACCGACCTCTACCCCGGCGAAACGCCGCAGATGCGCGCCATGATCCGCCGCGCCGCCCAGAAGCATGACATCCCCGAGGCACTTCTGCACCGGGTCATCCAGCGCGAAAGCGACTACCGCCCGCACGCCCGCAACGGCCCCTACTGGGGGCTGATGCAGATCCTGCCGCAGACCGCCCGCACCATGGGCTTCCGGGGCGAGCCGAAGGAGCTTCTGGACCCCGAGGTGAACCTGCGCTACGCAGGCCGCTACCTGCGTGGGGCTTGGAAGGTCGCCGACGGCGACATCGACGCGGCGGTTATGTGGTATGCGCGCGGCTACTACTACGAGGCGCGCAACCGCTGCATGCTGGTCCGCACCGGCCTGCTGAACCGCGAGATCCGGCGCGACTGCCCGTCCCGCGGCTGAGGAACGCCACGCGCGCTTGACCACCCCCGCCGCCTCGCCCATCAAGGGGACATGTTGCGTTTCCTGCACTCCTCGGACCTGCATCTGGGCAAGCCTTTCGGGCGGTTCCCCGAGGATGTGCGCGGCCGCCTGCGGCAGGCCCGGGCCGAGGTTCCGGCGCGGCTCGCGCGGCTGGCGCGCGAACATGGCGCGGGGCATGTCCTGCTGGCGGGCGACACCTTCGATCAGCTCACCCCCGCGCCGCAGGTGATCCGTCAGGCGCTGAACGCCATGGCCGCCGATCCGGACCTGCAGTGGCTGATCCTGCCCGGCAACCATGACCACGCAGGCGCGACCGAACTCTGGCGCCAGTTGCGCAGTGATGCGCCGCCCAACGTCACTGCACTGCTGGCCCCGCACCCGCATCCGCTTGCCAATGCCACCCTCCTGCCCGCCCCGCCCGCCGAGCGCGCGCCGGGGCGCGACCTGACCGACTGGTTCGACGGCGCGGATACGGGCGATGCGCTGCGCATCGGGCTGGCGCATGGCTCGGTGGCGGATTTCGAAGGCACCAGTGGCGCGGGCGGCAGTTCCGTCATCGCGCCCGACCGGGCGGCGCGAGCGGGGCTGGCCTATCTGGCCCTGGGCGACTGGCACGGGCAGCGCCGGATCGACGCGCGCACCTGGTATTCCGGCACGCCCGAGGCTGACAGCTTCCGCCACAGCGCCGCCGCCACGGCGCTGCTGGTCCAGATCGACGGCCCCGGCGCACCCGCGCAGGTGACGCCGCTGGAAACCGGCGCGCTGCGCTGGCGGCGGCTGGACCTGGCGCTGGACCCGCAGGATGACGCGCTCGCCGCCCATGCCGCCTGCCTGCCACCGCTGGAGGACCGCGCCGACTGCCTGTTCGACCTGCGCCTGTCCGGCACGCTGCGCCCCGAAGCGCGCGCGGAGCTGGACCGCGCCATCGCCGCCACCGCGCCGGATTTCCTCTGGCATGCGGCAGATCCAGCGGGGCTGACGCTCCTGCATGACGCCAGCGATCTGGACCTGATCGACCGTCAGGGCGCCCTGCGCGCCGCCGCCGAGGCGCTGGCCACTGACGCCGCAGACGAAACGCTCCCACCCGAAGCCCGCCAGAGCGCCGCCGACGCGCTGGAACACCTGTTCGCCTTGGCGCTGGAAGACCGCGCATGAGGTTGCGCGCCCTGCATCTGGACAACGTGCGCCGCTTCGCCGGGCAGCGGCTGTCGGTGACCGGCATCGGCGACGGCATCATCGTCATCGCCGAGCCGAACGAGTTCGGCAAGTCCACCCTCTTCGATGCGCTGCACGCGCTGATGTTCGCGAAATATTCGGGCCGCCCGGAACCCGTGCGCGCGCTGCAACCCTATGCGGGCGGCGCCGTCACCGTGCGCGCCGAGGTCGAGACCGACGCCGGGCGCTTTGCGGTAGAAAAGCGCTTCCTGTCGCGCCCCATGGCCCGTGTGACCCGCCTGCCCGATCGCGCCGTGCTGGCGCAGGAGGACGCCGCCGAGGCCTGGATTGCCGACGCGCTGGGCGCGCAGGGCAAGGGGCCGGCGGGGATGCTCTGGGTCCGGCAGGGGCAGTTGGGGCTGGAGCCGGAAAAACCCGCCGAACGCGCGGAACTGACCGAGGCGCGGCGCGATATCCTGTCCTCGGTCGCGGGCGAGATCGACGCCATGACCGGGGGTCGGCGCATGGACCGGGTGCGGCGGCAGGTGGGCGCGGCGCTGGCCGAACTGACCACCGCCACGGGCCGCCCGACAGCCGCGTGGAAGGAAGCGCGCGAGCAGGTTACGGCGCTGGAGGGAGAACTGGCCGAGGCCGAGGCCCGCGTTGCCGATCTGGCCGACAAGCTGGCCGAACGCGCCCGGCTGGAAGCGCAGGCCCGCCGCCTGGACGACCCCGAAGCGGACACCCGCCGCCGCGTCGCGCGCCGTGAGGCCCGCGCCGCGCTGGAGGCCGCGCAGGCGCACGCCGGCAAGCTGCGCGCTGTCGAACTGGCCCGCGATCTGGCCGCGCGCGAGGCCGAGAAAGCCAAGGGCGATCTGGACCGCTTCCTCGCCGCGATCAACACGCTGGAAACCGCCCGCAAGGCCGCCGCCGAGAGCGCCACCGCTGCGCAAGATGCAGCCGGGGACGTGGCCACAGCCAAAACCGCGCTGGACACCGCGCAGGCCAGGAGCGATGCCGCCGAGGCCGCGCTGCAGACCGCCCATCGCGCCCTCACCACCACCCGCGCGCAGATCGAGGCCCGAAAGGCCCGCGACCGCGCGGCGGAACTCTCCCAACGGCTCAAACAGGTGGAAGCCGCGCAAAAGGCGCAGGAGACCGCCGCCGCACAGGTCCAACGCCTGCTGGCCACCCCCGACAGGCTGGCGCAGATCGAGGCGCTGGAGGCCGATCTCGCCGCCGCCGAGGCCGCCGCCCGCGCCCAGACCGCCACCCTGCGGCTGGACTATGACGACAGCGCGCGCCCCGTGCTGCGTGACGGCACGCCCCTGCCCGGCGGCACGGACCTGCCCTTGGATGGCAAGCAGCGCCTGACCCTGCCCGGCATCGGCACGCTGCACCTCACCGCCCCCGCTCCCGGGGCGGAGGCCGCCGCGGCCCTGGGTGCGGCGCGTGACGCCCGCGACAAGGCTCTGGCCGAAGCGGGTGCGGAATCGCTGACCCAAGCGCGCGACCTCGCCACCCAACGCGCCGAAGCGCTGCGCGCCCGCGACAACGCCCGCGCTCTGCTGGACACGCTGGCGCCCGAGGGGATCGCGCCGCTGCGCACCGCATTGGCCGAGGCGGAACTGGCCGCCGCCGAGGCTGACGATTCCCCCCTGCCCGCCCTTGATATGCTGGAGAAAGCGACGGACACCGCGCAGGCCGAGGCGCAAGGCCGGGCCGACGCCCTGACTCGCGCCCGCAACGCCCACGCCCACGCCCGCGAAGCTGCCAGCGCCGCCGCCGCCTGCGCCGACGCCGATCAACGCGCGCTCCAGACCGCCCGCGCCGCCACCGGCCCCGAAGAACAGCACGCCACCCGCCGCGCCGATCTGCTGCGCGTGAAGGCCGAGGCCGACGAGGCTATGACCAAGGCGCAAACCACGCTG
>SL_7KL_010_BRINEDRAFT_10001114_pt1 | contig 12867 bp, 10 predicted proteins | sample SodLak_010_BRINE_FD_10663 | JGI IMG/M metagenome (IMG submission 10663)
GAGGGCGGGCTCGCGGTCATACAGCGTGTCGAGCGGCATGTAGGCCAGATCGATGCGCCCGGAGCCGACGGCGTCGAGCAGAGCCTCCGGTGTCGGCGCGATCGGGGTGGCGTCCATGCCGAAATCGGCATCTTCCGGCTCATCTTGCCGTTCATCTTGCCGTTCATCTTGCAGAAGATCTTCCGCAGCATCTTGCCGAACATCATCGGCTGCATTGTCGGGACGCTGCATGCGCCCGTCCGTCAGCGTGATGGAAACGGCGCCTTCGCTGGCCTCGGTGACGCTGGCGGCGAAATCCTCTGCGGCCTCGTAAGGCGTGGTCAGGATGCGCGGCAGGCCATAGGCCATGCGCAGGTTCAGCGCCTCGCCCGCCTGCGCTGCGCGCGCGCCGGGCAAAGCCACCGATGCGGCGATCAGGCCGCCGGCTGTGAGAAAACGTCGTCTTGCGAGATCGGTCATCCTATACTGCCCCCGCGCGGGTCACGCGCCAAATTCGAATCATAGAGGAAACGAGCAGGCGCCATGAAGATTGCATCCCTCAAACAAGGCCGCGACGGACGCCTCGTCGTCGTCTCGCAGGATCTGACCCGTGCGACCGGGGCGGACAATATCGCACCGACGCTTCAGGCCGCCCTCGACGATTGGGAGCGCGTCGCCCCGCATCTGCACGATCTGGCCGAGCAGCTCGAACATGGTGCCGTCCCCAGTTTCCGCTTTCACGAGCACGATTGCGCCGCGCCGCTGCCACGTGCCTATCAGTGGGCGGATGGCTCGGCTTATGTCAATCACGTCGATCTCGTACGTCGCGCACGCGGCGCCGCGATGCCGGAGAGTTTCTGGAGCGATCCGCTGATGTATCAGGGCGGATCCGACGGGTTTCTGGGCCCGCGCGATCCGATCCGCCTCGCCGACGAGGCCTGGGGGATCGATTTCGAGGGTGAGATCGCCGTCGTCACCGGCGATGTGCCGATGGGGGCGGGGCGCGACGAATGCGCGGCTGCGATCCGGCTCGTCATGCTGGTGAACGACGTTTCACTGCGCAATCTCATTCCCGGCGAGATCTCCAAGGGATTCGGCTTCTTCCACGCCAAGCCCGCGAGCGCCTTCTCACCCGTGGCGGTGACGCCCGCGCGCCTCGGCGCGGCCTGGGATGGCGGGCGGCTCAATCTGCCGCTCGTGAGCATGCTGAACGGCCAGCTCTTCGGCAAGCCGGATGCCGGCACCGACATGACCTTCGATTTTCCCGCCCTGATCGCCCATGCCGCGCGCACCCGCGCCCTCGGTGCCGGCACGATTATCGGCTCGGGAACCGTCTCGAACCGCGATGCCGATGGCGGCCCCGGCCTGCCCGTCGCGGAAGGCGGCCTCGGCTATGCCTGCATCGCCGAACAGCGCACCGTCGAGACCCTGCGCCACGGCGAGCCCCGCACGCCCTTCATGCACTTCGGCGATACGGTGCGCATCGAAATGAAGGACGGCAAAGGCCATTCGGTTTTCGGTGCGATCGAGCAGGTGGTGGAGCGGGCGGGGTGAGGGGCGCGACGCCGCGCTCAGATCATATGCCGCGTTCGCCTGCGGCATCTTCGTCCCGCGTATCCTCCTCGTCCTCACCTTCTCCCGCGCCCCCCTCGTCGTCATCCCCCTCGATCGGGAGCGGCATGAACAGGTCGCTGTCGTCGAGGGGTTCCTCGTCTTCACGCAGGGATTCGGCGTCGGAGGGGGAGGGGATGCTCATGCCGGGCGGGATGCGGCCCTCGATGAAGCCGGCGCCCTTCAGTTCTTCGAGGCCGGGCAGGTCGTCGATCTGCTCCAGACCGAAATGATCGAGAAAATTCGGCGTCGTGCCGTAGGTGACCGGGCGGCCCGGTGAGCGGCGGCGTCCGCGCAGGCGCACCCAGCCCGTCTCGATCAGCGTGTCGAGCGTGCCCTTCGAGGTGGAGACGCCGCGGATCTCCTCGATCTCGGCGCGGGTGACGGGCTGGTGATAGGCGATGATGGCGAGCGTCTCCATCGCCGCGCGCGAGAGCTTGCGCGGCTCCTGCACCTCGCGCACCAGCACGTCGGAGAGATCATGCGCGGTGCGCAAGGCCCAGCGCCCCGCGATACACACGCAATTCACGCCGCGCCCGGAATAGGAGCGCACCATCTCCTCCATCACCCGCTCGACGGAAACGCCAACGGGCAGGCGCGCGGCGATCTCGTCCTCGGCGAGCGGTTCGGCGGAGGCGAAGAGCAGGGCCTCGGCGATGCGCACGCCCTCGAGCAGATCGCGCGCCTGCGCGAGTTCCGCATGGAGGCGCTCTGCGATGGCGAGCATGTTGCCGTCCTTGCTCATGATCCGGCCGCCTCTGCTGCGGAGGATGGGGATGGCCCGATATCCGGCTTGCCGCTGCCGGGGCGCACCCAGAGCGATCCGAAAGCCTCGTCCTGGCGCAGGTTGAGCCGTCCCTCACGCACCATTTCGAGCGTTGCCGAGAGCGCCGAGGCCAGCACCGTGGCGCGCTGGCCGGGGCTGGCGATGTAATCGGTCAGATAGCTGTCGAGAACGATCCAGTCCGTCCTGACATCATGGCCGAGCAGCCGCTCCAGCGCCTCGCGCGCCTCGGCCAGCGTCCAGACCGTGCGGCGTTTCATCGTGACCCGCGACGACATCTGCTTCTGGCGCTCGCGGGCATAGGCCGAGAGCAGATCGTAGAGCGTGGCGTCCCAGAGCGGATTGTGGCGCACGCGCACCGGCTCCGGCGCGCCGCGCGTGTGGAAATCGCGCCCCAGACGAGGACGCTCTTCCAGCATCTTCGCCGCCTTGCGGATCGTCTCGAGACGCTGCAGCCGCAATTGCAGCGCGGTGGCGAGATCGTCGGCGGAGGGCTCCTCGCCCTTGGGCGGCTCTGGCAGGAGCAGCCGCGATTTCAGATAGGCGAGCCAGGCCGCCATGACGAGATAATCGGCGGCAAGTTCGAGGCGCAGCTTGCGCAATTCCTCGATGAAGACGAGATATTGCTCGGCGAGCGCGAGGATCGAGATCTTCGTCAGATCGACCTTCTGGCGCCGCGCGAGTTCAAGCAGCAGATCGAGCGGGCCCTCGAAACCGTCGACATCGACGACGAGCGCATCCGTGTCCGGTGCGGCCTCGCGCCGGGGGCGTCCCTCCTCGAATGCGATGATCTCGGCCATGCCACCTCGTGCGAATCGCCTCCGCGCATTGTCGCGCAGGGCAGAATCACCCGATCAGCCCGTCCCGGCAAGCAAAGCATCGCGCTGCGCGCGCGCATCCACAGGATCGAAATCCTCGACGGGGGCCTTGCGCAGCGTGAGCGCGGCATCCGCGCGCCGCGCGGCCTCACCGGCGAGCGCCGGCGTCTCGCGCGCCACTTCCTGCATCTCGGCGAAATCCCCGGAACAATGCAGGGCGATATCGCATCCCGCCGCAAACAGCCCGCGCGTGCGTTCGCGGAAATCGCCGGCGAGCGCCTGCATGCCGACATCGTCGCTCATCAGCAGCCCGTCGAAGCCGATCTCGCCCCGGATCACCTCGCTGATGATCGTCTGCGAGAGCGTGGCGCAATTCTCCGGATCGAGCGCGGTATAGACGACATGCGCCGTCATCGCCATCGGCAGATGCGAGAGCGCCTTGAAGGGTGCGAAATCGGTTGCTGCAAGCGTCTCCCGGTCGGTCTCGACGATCGGCAGCGCGAGATGGCTGTCGACGCCGGCGCGGCCATGGCCGGGAATGTGCTTGATCACGGGCAAAACGCCCCCCGCCATCAGCCCCCGCGCCGCCGCACCGCCGAGCGCACCCACGATCTGCGGTTCGCGCCCGTAGGCCCTGTCGCCGATCACGTCGTGGGCGCCGGGGACGGGGATGTCGAGGCAGGGTACGCAATCGACGTCGATGCCGAGATCGCGCAACTCATGCGCGATCAGCCGCGCGCCGAGCGCCACGGCGGCAATCTGCTGCGCGGGATCCTTGATGGCCTCGCCATAGCTGGCGGCGGGCGGATGATCGAGCCAGTGCGGAGGACGCAGCCGGCGCACGCGTCCGCCCTCCTGATCGATCAGGATCGGCGCATCATGCCCGGCAGCCTCGCGCATCGCAGCGCAGAGCGCGCGCACCTGATCGGGATCGACGATATTGCGGGCAAACAGAATAAAGCCGAAGGGGCGCGTCTCGCGGAAGAAGGCGACCTCGTCGGGCGTGAGTTCGGGCCCCGAACATCCGTAGATCGCAGCGGACAGGGTCATGCGAAAATTCCGTCTCGGCTGGATGGCGCGGCCCGGCAGGTCACCGGGCCGCCTGATCATCAGTTGCGGGCGACGAAGCAATCCCCGCCGGCACTCTTGATCCGGTCGCAGACGCTGTTGGCGGAAGAGAGATCATAGGGGCCGACGCGCACCCGGTAGATGGTGTTGCCGTTGACCTCGGCCCGCCGCACGATCGGATTCGCATTGTCGATGATGCCCGAGTAACGGCTCTGGTACTGGCTGAAGGCCGCCCGCGCGCGGTCCTCGGAATTGCTGATGCCGAGCTGGACGACATAGTCGCCCGTAGCCGCCGGCTGAGACGGTGCGACGCTTGCCGTCTGCTGCGGCGATTGTGCGGGCGCGTTCTGCTGCTGCGCCTGCGGGGCGATCTGCATGGCGCCGGTCAATGCCATCGGCCCGCGCGGTGCCGGGGCGGGCTCGGGATTCGATTGCGCGGTATTTGTATCTGCCGCCTGTGTTTGCGTCGCGGCGGGTGCATCGTCTTGCGCGAGAATCTGCGCGAGCGCATCGTCGGCGGCATCGCGATCGGGCTGCTGATCTGCCGCAGCGGTATCGGTTCCCGTCGAGACTTCCGCTGCCGAATCCTCGGCAGGATCGGTTTCCCAGGGCATCCGCTCGGTCGCCGGGGCGGGGACGCTCGCATCGGCCAGGGCCGAGAACTCGCTCGGCGTATCGAGTGCGGCCATCTCGCGCGGCGCGTCGTCGCCGTTGCGGATGATGGTGCCGTCGGGCCGCACCGTGACCGTGCGCACGCGGCGCGGCTCACCGAGCTCGGCGACGGCGGCGGAGACTTCCGGCGGCGCCTCGAAGCCTGCTTGCGAATCCATCGTGCCCGCGAGCACCTGCGCAATCGGATCGGCAGAGCCGTCACGCCCCTGCGTCGCGGCCGGCGGCGGCAGGACGACGCGCGGGCTGGAGCGCGCGATTTCGCCGACATCGACGGGCTGCTCCTCACGATCGACGACGCGGGTTTCGTCCTCAGCGGAGCGCTCGAAGATCTGACGGTCCTGATCCGGGATCTCGACACCGCCGGGATTGGCGGGCTCGATGCGCATCGGCTCGCTTTCCGCCGTGATCAGCGGAGGCTCGCCGTCACCGACGGGGCCGGTGCTGCGCACGAAATACAAGGCGCTCGCCACGCCGATCACCGCGACGCCGAGAACGACGCCGATCGTCATCATCGCCTTGCCGCCGCCCCGCCGCTCACGGCGCAGGCGCGGCGCATTGTCGAGATCGTCGAGGGCATCGCCGTAATCATCGTAATCGCCATAGCCCTGATGGCCGCCGTCATAGGGGTGATTCGCCGCCATGGCCGGCGCGCCGGCGCGGGGGGCGTGGCCCGCCGGATGAGGGGTGGCGTAGACCGGTGGCGCGCTCAGATCGGGGCGACGCGGATCGGCGTAGAGATCGTCTTCGCGCCATTCCGGCTGCTGCCAGTCCTGGGGCTGCTGCAAGTCTTGGGGGTGCTGCAAGTCTTGGGGGTGCTGTGGCGTGTAGCCGGAGCCATGCGCCGGAGCCGGTGCAGGCATTTGCGGCCAGCCGCCATCTAGGCCGTCACCGCTATTCTGATGCGGGGCAGGCATGTCGGGCGCGGGCGCCGGTTCGCCGGCCCGGAGATGCGGCTGTGTGTCCTGGGTCAGCCAGTCCTCGAAACCCGGAGGGTCTTGATAACCCTGCGGGGCTTCATGACCTTGCGGGGCTTGCGGCTGCCCCGGTGCGTTTCCGTGCTGCGGTTCCGGCTGGTGATGTGCTTCGTCCCCGCCATAGCCGAAGACGGCATCGTGATCCGGATCGGTGCGGCGCGGTTCGATGCCCGCCCGCTCACCGCTGAGTATGCTGCGGAACGGATCGTCCTGCCCGACGATGCGGGCGAGCTCCGCCAGCGGATCGGGCTTGCCGGATGGCGCGCCCCCGGAATCGTGGCCGCCATTGCCGCCGGAACCGGTGCCGGCGCCGTTTCCACCGCCGCCACCACGCTGCGGTGCGCTCTGTTGCAATTGCCGCTCGATCTCGTCGAGGTCGATCGCCAGACGTCTCTTCGCCGTATCGCTCATGTTCGGCCGGGCCCCTCGTCCCTCGCAGGCGGCGTGCCGCCTTCACCTTCGCCGACGGTGCCGACGGTGCGCGGCGGGGAGAGGATATCGTCGGGCCGATGATCCACCCGCTCTCGCGGGAGCCCCGCTAGCGCATCTCGTCGGGCGCCGCGACGCCCAGAATACGAAGACCCGAGGCGATTACGCAACGGATTGCGTATGCCAGTGCGAGTCTCTCCAGGCTCGACTCTTCATCGCTTTGGTTAACAAAACGTAAGTGTGTGGAATCTTTGCCCTTCGCCCAGAACTGATGCAACAAACTGGCGATTTCATGGACGAAGAACGCGACCCGGTGCGGCTCGTGCGCTTTTGCGGCTGCTTCGACGATGCGCGGATATTGCGCGATCCGCCGCAGCAGCTCCAGCTCCGCCGGGTCGATCACCGTCTGCGAAGCTGCCGCCCGGGTCGCGAGGTTTTCGGGGGACAGATCCGCCTGCGGAAAGGCTTCCTGCGCCTGCCGCGCGACCGAGTGGCAGCGTGCATGCGCGTATTGCACGTAGAAGACCGGGTTGTCCTTCGATTGCTCGCGCACCTTCACCAGGTCGAAATCGAGCGGCGCGTCGTTCTTGCGGTAGAGCATCATGAAACGCACCGCGTCGGAGCCGACTTCGTCGACCACCTCACGCAGGGTGACGAACTCGCCGGAGCGCTTCGACATCTTCACCTGCTCGCCGCCACGCAGCAGCCGCACCATCTGGCACAGCTTGACGTCGAGCGCGCCCTCGCCCCGGGTGATGGCCTTTACCGCCGCCTGCATGCGCTTGACATAGCCGCCGTGATCGGCGCCCCAGACATCGATCATCACCGGAAAACCGCGGGCGAACTTGGAGTGGTGATAGGCGATATCGGCGGCGAAATAGGTGTAGGAGCCGTCGGATTTCAACAGCGGGCGATCGACGTCGTCGCCGAATTCCGTGGCGCGGAACAGGGTCTGCTCGCGATCCTCCCAATCCTCGTCCGGCGCGCCCTTGGGGCGGGGCAGGCGGCCCTCGTAGATCAGATCACGCGCGCGCAGATCCGCGATGGTGGCGGCCACTTCGTCCGTCTCGCCCTGCGTGAGCGAGCGCTCGGAGAAGAACACGTCATGGCGGATGTCGAGGGCGGCGAGATCGTCGCGGATCATCGCCATCATCGCATCGATCGCCGCATCGCGCACGACCGGCAGCCACTCGGCCTCCGCATAATCGTGCAGGCCCGGCCCGTAGGTCTGCGCCAGCTGCTGGCCGACGCCGACGAGATAATCGCCCGGATAGAGCCCTTCCGGGATCTCGCCGATCTCCTCGCCGAGCGCCTGGCGGTAGCGCAGGAAGGCGGAGCGGGCGAGCACGTCGACCTGCGCGCCGGCATCGTTGATGTAATATTCGCGCGAGACGTCATGGCCGGCGAAGGCGAGGAGCGCGCACAGCGCATCGCCGAAGACCGCGCCGCGCCCGTGGCCGACATGCATCGGGCCGGTGGGGTTGGCCGAGACGTATTCGACATTGATCGGGCGCGTATCCTGCGCCGTGCCGCGCCCGTAATCCTCGCCGAGCAGGATCACCGCACGCAGCATCTCGCGATAGATCGCCGGATCGAGACGCAGATTGATGAAGCCCGGCCCCGCCACCTCCGCTGCTTCGATACGCGGATCGGTCGCCAGATCGGCGGCGATCTTCTCGGCCAGCGCGCGCGGATTGGTGCCCGCCGGCTTGGCCAGCACCATCGCCGCATTGGTGGCGAGATCGCCATGGGCGGGATCGCGCGGCGGCTCGACGACGGCGCGGGAAATATCCAGATCCCCGGGCAGATCCCCCGCCTGCTGCAGATTCCGCAGCGCCTGCGCCACGCGCTCCTCGAAAGTCGCAAACAGATTCATCTCACGTCCGTCTCGATGCTGTCGGCGCCCGCCTGACGCGGCGCCGGATGCGCGCAGCCACCCCGCGCGCCGATTGATACCGCGCGGTCTTGTCACGAGACGCCGGTTTCTTCAAGCGCCGGGGGCGGATACGGNGTTAAAACGGGTGCGAGACGGCCCCCGCGCCCTCCATGCAGGCCGCGCGCCCCTCAATACCCCCGGGTGCGATCGACCAGGTTGCGCAGGGTGCCGCCGGATTCGACGGTCTTGATCTGGTCGGCGATCTGGGCGGCGATGGCGTCGGGGGCGCTCAGCGCCGCGTTGTGGGGGGTGATGAGGATTTCCTCGCGCTTCCACAGGGGCGAATCCGGCGGCAGCGGCTCCTCGACGAAGACATCGAGGCTCGCGGCTTTCAGCTTGCCGTCATCGAGGGCGCGCAGGATGTCGGGCTCGTTTTGCAGGCCGCCGCGCCCGGCATTGATCACGACCGGGCCGCCGAGCCGCCCGTCGCTGGGGAGTTGCGCGAAGAGCTCGTAGTCGAGAATGCCCTGCGTCGCATCGGTCAGCGGCAGGAGCACCACGAGGATGTCGGTGCGCGCGAGGAAGGCGGCGAGCCCGTCCTCGCCGGCAAATGTCGGGAAATCGTCGATATCCTTGGGCGAGCGCGACCAGCCGGCCACGTCGAAACCCATGATCTTGAGCTTGCGCGCGGCATCGATGCCGAGCACGCCGAGACCCATCACGCCGACGCGGACCTCGTGGGCGGCGGGCTGGAGGCGGTCATCCTCCCAGACGCCGCGCTGCTGCTGCGCTATGTAGCGCGGCTGCTGGCGCAGATGCATCAGCGCGTGCATCACCACATATTCGCTCATCCGCCCGGTAAGATCCTCGTCCACGACGCGCACGATCGGCACGTCCGGCAGGCGATCGTCACCCATGAGATGATCGACGCCGGCGCCGAGGGAGAAGATCGCGGCGAGATTGGGCAGGCCGGCCAGCGAGCCGGGCGGGTGCTTCCAGGTCACCGCGTAATGCACCTCGCGCCGGTCGAAAGGCTCGCCGAGGGCGACGACATTGCGGTCCGGCAGGAGCGCGGCGAAACGATCGACCCAGGTCTGGGCATCCCATCCCGAAAGTGCGACGAGCAAGGTCACGGGCGTTCATCCTCTTCGACAGGGCCTCACGCCGCTCAGCCGCCGATACGATCGGCGACGAGCGCTGCGGGGCCGGGTTTCTCATCGGCGATCGTGAAGGCGGCGAGGATGCGCGCGCAGGCAATACGCGCCGTCTCCTCGTCACGCGCATGCACGCGCGCCAGCATGCTGCCAGCATCGACCTTCGCACCGCATCCCGCAAGCGCATCGACGCCAACCCGGTGATCGATTTCATCCCCCGGCTGCACCCGCCCGCCGCCGAGCGCGACCACGGCGAGGCCGATCTCGCGGGTGGCGATGCGCGCGACGTAGCCCGCACGCGGCGCCGGAACCTCGCGCATCACTGGTGCTGCCGCGAGATGCGCCTCGGGGCGCTCGAGCAGATCTGCGGGGCCGCCCAGGGCCGAGACCATGCGCGCGAAACGCTCCGCTGCCGCGCCCGAGGCGATCGCCCGCGCGATCATAGCCTCGCCCTCGGAGGTGTCGCGGGCGAGACCGCCGAGCGCGAGCATGGCGCCGCCGAGCGCGCAATTCACCGCATGGAAGCGCGAATCGGCATGCGCGCCCCTCAGATAGGCGATGATGAAGGCCACTTCGCGCGCATTGCCGGCAACGGGGGCGAGCGGCTCGTTCATGTCGGTNATCAGCGCCCGCGTCGGCAGGCCGGCGCCCTCGGCCACATCGACGATGCTCTGCGCGAGCGCCCGCGATCCGGCGAGATCGGGCATGAAGGCGCCCGAGCCGGTCTTGACGTCCATGACCAGGCCGTCGAGCCCGGCGGCGAGTTTCTTGGAGAGGATCGAGGCGGTGATCAGATCGATCGATTCGACCGTCGCAGTCACGTCGCGGATGGCATAGAGCCGCCGATCCGCCGGGGCGAGATCCGCCGTCTGGCCGATAATGGCGCAGCCGGCGTCGCGCACCGTCGCGCGGAAGGCGTCGAGCCCGGGCTGGGAGACGTAGCCGGGGATGGAATCGAGCTTGTCGAGGGTGCCACCGGTATGGCCGAGGCCCCGCCCGGAGATCATCGGCACATATCCGCCGCAGGCCGCGACCGCCGGTGCGAGCGCGAGGCTGATGCAATCGCCCACGCCGCCGGTGGAGTGCTTGTCGAGGACGGGGCCGGGCAGATCCCAGGCGAGCACCCGGCCCGATTCGGTCATGGCGCGGGTGAGCGCCACGCGGCCCTCCCGCGACAGGCCCCGGAAGAACACCGCCATGGCAAAAGCCGCCGCCTGGCCCTCGCCGACGCGCCCTTCGGTGAGCCCGGCAATGAACCGCGCGATCTCCTCCGCCGGCGGTTCCCGGCCGTCGCGCAGCGCCCGGATGGTTTCCTGGGGGAGAAAATCCGCTTCGCTCATGATGTTTCCCCCGGTTGTGCGGGCAGCGACGCGACGAAGCCGGCCAGCAGCGCGCGCAGATCCCCGCTCGCCTGCGCCGCGACGCGCTTGGTTTCGTCATGCGCGGGTGCGATCTGCGACAGCCCCGCCGCCATGTTGGTGATGGTCGAGATACCGGCCACGCGCAGCCCGTGGAAACGGGCGAGGATGACCTCCGGCACGGTGGACATGCCGACGAAATCGGCGCCCATGGCCTGGGCCATGCGGATCTCCGCCGGCGTCTCGAAGCTCGGCCCGGAAAACCACATGTAGACCCCGCGCGCCAGCGTTACGCCGGTCGCGCGCGCAGCACCTTCCAGCAGCGCTGCGAGATCGGGATCGTAGGCTTGCGACATCGGCACGAAGCGCCGCTCATCCGCCTCGCCGATCAGCGGGTTGAGGCCGGAGAATGCGATGTGATCGGTGATCATGGCGAGCGATCCGGGCGGGATCTCTGCGCGGGTGGAGCCGGCGGCGTTGGTCAGGACGAGCGGCGGGGCGCCCAAAGCTGCGAGGAGGCCGATCGGCACCCGCATCGCCTGCGCATCGCCGGTTTCGTAATAATGCTTGCGCCCCTGCATCAGCAGCACCCGCCGCCCGGCGAGCAGGCCCGAGACGAGGCGTCCGGCATGGCCGCTCACCGCGCTCGCGGGAAAATGCGGGATCGCCGCGTAATCGAGGCCGACCGGGTCGTCGAGATCATCGACGAGCCCGCCGAGCCCCGTCCCGAGCACGATGGCGCAGGCGTGATCGCGGGGAAAATCCGCCCGCACCAGCGCTGCGCGCGCTTCGGCGATGGCGGCGTCGTAATCCCGGCTCATGGCTTCTGATCCTCGAGATTCGCAGGGCCGAAGGCGAGCGGGAGCAACTCGTCGATACTGAGGCTGTGCAAGGTTTCCGTCGCAGGTTCGAACAGGTGAACGCGCGTCCCCGGATCGGCGAATTCGCGGATGCGTTGCCGGCAGCCGCCGCAGGGCGTCGTCATGGACGGNCCGGAGCCGATCACCGCGATGGCGCGGATCCGCCTGCCGCCGGCTGCCACCATCGCCGCGATCGCCGCCGTCTCGGCGCAGACACCTTCGGGATAGGCGGCATTCTCGACATTGCAGCCGACATGCACCGCGCCCGCCTCGTCGATCAATGCGGCGCCGACGCGAAAGCGCGAATAGGGCGCATGCGCGCGCTCGCGCACCGCCCGGGCGGCATCGAAAAGGGTGGCAATGGTGTCGTCGCGGTCTGCGTCATGCATGGCGCCATTATGGTGACGATTCGGGGCGAAACGGAAGCGCAAGATATCTGTGCGACGATCAGCGCCTCACAAAGTCTTACGGGAGCGGAGGCCTTGCGGTGATCGATCGCAGTTTCACGGAGATCCACGAGCTCGAGCGCGGCTTCGCGCAGGTCTATCGTGACCGCCTCGCACCGCGCCTCGATGATCTGCAGCGGGACCGGGCAGCGGCCCAGCGTCGTACGATGATCGAGATCGGTATCCTCGTCATCCTCGCATTGGTCGGCATCGTGGCGCTCAACCGGGTCACCGAGGAATGGCAGGGGCCGATCATCTTCGCCGAGATCCTGCTCGTCGCCGGCGGTTTCCTGCTGGTGCAACACCGCTCGCGCGGCTGGCGCGACCGGATGTTCACGCTCATCATGCCGGAAATCACCGGCTTCATCGGCAATCTCGATTACAGCGCCCGCAGCCCTGACAAGGATTTCTGCGAGCCGTTCCGGCGCAACCGGCTGATCGATTCGGGCAATCACACGCGTTTCGAACACCATATCAGCGGCACCCGGCGCGGCACCCCTTTCGAGGTGGTGCAGGCCAATATCGAGCGCACCTCGCGGCGCTCGCGCAGGACCGTCTTCAAGGGTTTGCTCGTGAAGGTCCGCGCGCCTTACCCGATCGCCGAGAAAATCCTCATCGCCCGAGATTATGGTGAGGGCTTCAACGAGATCGCCGAATTGTTCACCTTCGGATATCGCCGCCACGAGGACCGGGTGGTGTTTCCCGACGGCGCTTTCGAGGAGCGCTTCGCAGTCTATTGCGCCGATGCCGATCTCGCCCGCAATACCATCACCCCTGGTCTCGCCCGCGCGCTCATCACCATCGACGACGAGATGGGCAGCGGCGGGCGCGACGAGCC
>SL_7KL_010_BRINEDRAFT_10001117_pt1 | contig 12844 bp, 11 predicted proteins | sample SodLak_010_BRINE_FD_10663 | JGI IMG/M metagenome (IMG submission 10663)
GTCCCGGATGACTGGCCAGTCCGAGCCGATGCGGCGGAATGACACCGAGGCGTTACGGGCGTTCTTCCCGAGCTCGCCTCAGCCGAGTTCGGGCATCACTCAGAGCCTTCGGGTCCCAGCGCGGCCAGCCACAGCCAAGCTGGTCTTGTACGACTGTGGATGAAGATTGCGGGGCCTTCGGAAACGAGCGGGGGTGCGCCGGCCGTCCCGACTGGTCGAAGCTCGCCACCATCACCCCGGCCGCCCCGTGAACTTCCGAAGAGCCCGTAATCCCTCAGCGTGGTGCCGGGCAGATGCGGGCGTGCGCGGGCCTGCCACGTGGGGGCCCTCCCTCAAGACTTGGTCGTCTCGGGAGCCCGCCAACTGGTCAACTCCCGCTGAAGGGAACCCCACCTCAAGTGCCACGGACCACAGGACGACCTCGACCAGTGACGACGTCGGCTACGGCGCGACGAAAGGCATGATCGTACATCAGGAGCCGCTCACCCCACGGACGTTCCTTCCAATCATGGTGCGAGCTCTACCGCAACATCGCGATAGGAGTGCCCGAGGCGGAATGAGACTCCTACCGCCGCGTCATACTCCATGTCGTCACAAACCTCACCACTCGTGATCGGCGCAATCCGCACCGACAGGCCACCTTCACTGGATCGTTCTGTGGACAAACGGGGGTCTTCGCCGCAATGTGGTCCGCTTCGGTAGAGGACCAGCGAATCGAAACCGGAATCAGGATGGGGCATTACCACTACATCTTCCTCGGACAGCCTCACAGCGACATCCTCCGGGGGGGAGACAATGCCGTAATAGACTGCCGATTCAACGAGCTCGTGTGAGTCATTCACGTCAACTGGGGATGATGACCCAAGCGATGAGATCGACACCAGAGCATCGTCAATAACCACAGCTGACTTAGGAGTCTCCCCTGAGCCGCATCCCTGCATCAGAAGGACAGCGATTGAGGCGGCAGCGCCCCAAACGGACCTAAGTCTTGAGGGGCGCGCCGGCGCCTTGTGAGTTGGCATCACCAGTCCCGTCTCGCCACTTTGAATGGTCGAATAGGAGCTCCACTTCTCAACTGCCCGGATACCAAGGATTAACTACATCGTTCACCCGAGTGAAATGGCCCGAACTCGTATTGTGCACTCCCACCGCGACGAAGTACGAGCCAGCATTTCGGACGACTCCAGCTCCAGAGTCCCCGCCGATTGTCGAAATGCCAGAGTGGCGGGCCCCATGCATTGTGCGCCCATTGGTTGAGGACGTCCACGTCGCTGCCGTCGCCGCTACCGTTCCGCAGTCCCATGAGTTCGTGTTTGCTAGGCTTGCGCACACAGTTGAGTTGTCGATCGGCCACTCCCAGCCGTTAACGGGACCGCGACTAGGATAAACCTGCCCACTAACTCGACTGTCAGCAATGCTTACGCGAGCGTAGTCTTTGCTGCCACCAGTGTAATCACCGTCGTAGGTTACCGCTCCAATATATCCGTATCCACCGTGATACCAGTTGTCTGATCGATCGAAGGAGCAGTGTCCGGCCGTCCAGAACTCTTTATTCCCAGTGTTCACGTTGGAGACCGTGAATCCGTATGTGCACGTCGCACCGCTCAGACTTCCGTTGCGAATCAGGGCACCTGACCGGAGCGGAGTGCAGTTGCTCCGACTAAGGCAGGCATTGTCAGTCGGTTCGTCGGCTTCAACAACAACTACGTCGAATCCTCGGAAGTCCACGGACCGTTTCGCAGGTGTAGTGGCCGAGTAGGCGAGTATCTGACGATTTCGGACGTCAAACTCAGCAGAGTGTATTTCGTAACCCGAAAGTCTATTGCCTGGCAGGTCATTTAAGATAACTTCGACGTCTTCTAGTGTGTACTCTGCCGGCTCGATCTCTACTCTTGAGTGGCTGTCTGTTCCACCTAGCGCGTCCGAGAACAAGCGCTCGGTGCGAGCGATGTCGGTTGAGTAGACGGTAACGGACCCGTCACCGCTCTGGTCCAGCCACGACCCGCCGTACCAAGAATGGACCTCCGGACCTGATTCCGCTAGCGCTTCGGCAACAAGACCACCCAATTGAGAGCGCGCGTGAAGCTGGCTAGCTTCTTCGTCAGTCAGCGGTACTCCCCAATCCATGTTTCAAGACGCTACGGCGGATTCCAGGGCTTCTGGGTGAGACGGGAACCCGAAGAGCTCCCGCTTCTCTCCCATGACAGAGAGGTCATCGCTCTCGATGCCGCCTTTCGGTTCAGCCTCGCTTTGGGCTTGAGCAGCACCCACAGTCAGTGCAAGCGCAGCTATTGCTGCGACGCCAACGGCAAGAGCTGCGGCCAGCGTGCGGCGCGGTTCCGTGGACTCCACCTTCATCATGTTCCCCATTCACCTACAGGCTGTGCCGTCCTGACCCGCCGAGCTGGAACGCACGACGGCGCTGATCCGGATGCTCGAAGCGGAGGCGAGTTTGGCTGACTCTGCGCCCATCCGGAGGGTCATTTGACGCGCGACCGCACTGGGTTTCGCTTGAAGCGACGAAGAGTCTCCCAACATCCGAGCGGAAGCTCGCCGCGCGGTCCGCTGTCGCATTCGGCTGTGCGTTGCAAACGCCGACCAAGACACGAACCCGGAATGGCCATAGCCATGCCGCTGTCGGTTGGTGGCCGAAGGGGCCCTCAGTGCCATTGCCTGAGCTGAAAACCTCGACAATGCGCTTCGCTCACCCCCCCCGAATCTCTGACGAGGACCTTACTCACGAGGTGGGCCGCGTCAAGGGCTTGGCATAAATGGCGCTTCGGAAGTTGAGGGGGCGCGGTAGCTGGGTGGGGTGCTGCTGAGGGTGCTCGGAGAAGCACAGGGACCCCGCGAGGATGGGGGTGCTGAAGCCACCCAACCTGGGGATCCCTGTGCACCTCGAGCCTACGTCCATCTGTCGTGCCCTGGTCGGACTCGCCGACATCGACGTCGTCGGCGTGATCGGCTGGACCGTGCCGATGCAGGTCCACATCGCCTCCACGCTGCCACCTACTCCCTGCCGGTTTATCCCGGCGCACCCCCGCTCAAATCCGATGCCCCGCTTTGGCAAGGAGGCGTCGAGGCGGTGAACTCCACTTGGTTCGGCCATCTTGTGTCTGACCCAGCTGGCGAGATCGGCAAGGTCAGTAGGGGACGGTTCGTCGACGTCGATGCAGCGGATCCGGTCGTTGAGGGCGGCGAGTTCGTCGAGGATGGGCCACCCGTTTCGGGTGACCACCTCGGCTTGCCCGCGGCCTTCCCCGTCGCCCGCGATGGAGACCTCGATGAGCGCACGTCGTGTGTCGTCACGGCAGTCGAGCCGGGCGCTGTCATGGCGGATCTTGAGCGGCCCTTCGGGGGGCCACGGGGTTCGGGTGAGCTTGCTTTCGAGTCGGTGGATGAGCTGCTCGGCGGAATCAGCGCGGCCAGTCTGCGGGAGGATGAGTCGGAGGTGGCGGTCGGTAGGTGGTGCGACGGTCAGCCCCCAGGGGTGCCAGGCGTGGGGGCCGGCGAGCCGTGCGGGGTGGAGGTCGTCGGGAGTGAGGCGCGTGAGGATCTGGGCAGGTTCGGCGAACCCGACGCAGTCGTCGGTTGCGACGGTGGTGGCTCCGGTGGCGGTGTCGGATGCCATGCGAGCCTCCTTCAGGCGGCCGGTCCGGTGGCGGGATGCAGGTGGCGGACCTCGGCGGCGAGTTCTGGCAGGCAGGATTCCCAGCAGCCGCGGAGCTCGTCGGTGAGCTCGAGGTGGGGCCATTCGGCGTGCAGCTGGGGGAATGTGAGGTGCTCGGCGACCGTCTCGGCGGGGCCGGTCTCGAGCCAGATGGGAAGGACCGTGCGGCGAACGGCGATATCGGTAAGGTCGGCGTGGGTGCGTCCGTGGATCTCGGCGACTGGGGCGGGCAGCGCCAGGTGGCGCCATCGGCCTGGCGCCATGGACAGCTGGTCTGGGACGGCGGTGCTGGCGGGTAGCCACAGGTCACGCTGGTAGCTGTCGCACGTCACGAAGCTGGCAGGCTCGACCGCGTTGTTGGTCGCATCCTCGTGTGAGGCGGCTCGGAGTTCGTCGTCGGTGAGCGGGTGGGACGCGGCGGTGGGGAGGTCGTTAGCCCAGCCCTGCTTGTCGAGGATTTCATGGGTGGTGGTCCCCGCGGGGCCATGGATACGCCGGTGCTGCTCGAAGATCTCGGGCGGGACGTGTCGTCGCCATCGGGGTTGTTGGTAGTAGCCGTGGGTGGTGACCAGTGCGGGGGGCAGGTTGCCGGTGAGCATGACGGCGTTGCCGTGCGCCAGGGTGCGTAGGAACGCGGGCGGGGCGACGTCGATCCGTTCGGACCCTTCCGAGACGGACAGGCCACCGTCGGGCGCGGCGGAGATGGTGGAGGACGCGACCCACTGGTCACCGATCAGATCCGACAGCAGTTTGAGGGTGTCGAGGTCCTGGGTGCCGGGCAGCCACACGGTGGTGGTGTGGTTGGCGATGACGGTGCGTTCGTTGTCGCCGTAGATCGCGCGGATCTGGGCGCGGTCCTGCCAGATCGTCATCAAGGTGATGCCCTGGCCGGCGCCGGTTGACGCGATGGTCGGCAGGGTCTTCAAGGGGGCGATGTTGCCGGCCTCATCCAGCATCATCAGCAGCGGCGGGGTGAGCGGCGCGCCTTGCAGCAGGTTCGCGGACAGCTCAACAGCGGTGCGGTAGACAGCCTGGACGAGCGCGACGAACAGCGGCCGCAGTTCGGCCTGTTCGTACTCGGGCGCGACGAGATACAGGGTGCCGTTGTTCTTCAGCAGCTCCACGATCGACAGGGTCTCGGTGACATCGCCGGGGGTGCAGGAGGTGGCTTGGCGGACGCGGGGTGAGCCGAACGCGCGGAAGATGGCCATGGCGGTGCCGAACACCGACCCGCGCGTTTCTGGTGGCAGGCCCTTGATCGCAGCCCAGGCAGCACTCGCGTCCTGGTCCTTGAGCCGCGTGTCGAGGATGGCGGCGACGTCGTCGAACGCAGACCGGTCCACCCACCGGGACACGTCCGCCATGGTCCGCCCGGTCGCGGCGGCGGCGAACAGCATCGGGGCGAGCAGTTTGGTGGCCAGCGTCTCCCAGAACTTCGCGGCGTCGTGCTTGTCCTCGACCGCAGCAGCGTCCGCGAGCCATGCAGCGGTGCGGGTCGCATCCGGGAAGGTGGTCGAGGTCAAGAGCGGCGACCAGCGCACCGAGTCGAGTCCGGTCGCACCGGTCGGGTCGAACAGGTAGGTCGGGCCGAGCTCGCTACGACGGGTCACGGTGAGGTCGTAGACGTCCCGCTTCACGGAGGTCACGACGGCCGGGCCATCCCAACGCAGAAGGTTGGGCACCACCAGCCGGCTCGTCTTACCAGTACGGGTCGGCGCGATCGCCATCACCGACGTACGTGCCGGAACGAGCACATCGTGGTGGTCATGGCTGCCGACCAGCAGCCGGCCGGCAGCGGCCGGCTCGGGCTGGCGGTGGTGAGGCGCGTCGGTGAGCAGGTCGGTGAGATCCCGGCGCCGCGCCCACACACGCGAGCCGATCCGATCCGCGTGGCGTTGCCGATGTCGCCACCCGTCACGCCAGTCGAACCAAGCCCGCGCCGCCCGCATCGTTGCAACTAGCAGCACGCTGGTGAGCAGCGCGGCGACGATGGTGGGTCGCCACCACACCTCGACAGCGCCGGCGATCTGCGAGTCGTGCCGGTTCGCGGCAAGGTCGATCAGCGCACCCGGCATGTCGAGCAGCATCGTCTCCCAGCTGGTGCCGGTGAACCACCCTTCGATGGACATCGCGAGCCAGGCGACCCCGGACACAGCCAGGACCGTGAGCGCGACGGTGACGGCGAGCATGGCCCAGACCAGTTCGAGCGCGTTTGGTCCGCCGGCCATGAGCTTGCCGGAGCGCGGGAGTGGCGGTGCCGGGTTCACGACGGCACCTCCCCGGCGGGCACGTCCGCGTTCTCGGCGGCGTTGAGGGCGGTGTGCATCTGGGTGTCGGTGTCGACGATGTGGTGTTCGTCGGGGGCGAGGAGGTGATCAACGAGGTGGGTGGTGCGCGCCTCGCCGTTGACGACCCACAGGCTGCGGCCGCGGCCGAGCCTGGTCGCCAGCTTCGATTGCAGCGCGTTGAGTTGCAGCAGGTCGCGGAGCAGCGGCTGCTCGGAGGGTTTCTGCCGGTAGATGATCCAGGTGCCGGCGTCCGCGATGACGCCTTCGGCCAGTGCGCGGGTGGCGGTGTCGGCGTTGCCGGCGGCGGCGGTGTCGGACAGGCGGTGTAGGACGTTGACGACCGACAGTGACAGCGCACGGGAGAGTTTGGTGTTGGCCTGCAGCCACCGGGCGGATGCTTCGTCGGACAGCAGTGCCCACGCTTCGTCGTTGACTTGGAACCTGCCGCGGGCGGTGTCGGTGGCGAGCTGGAGCCAGGCAGCGACCGCGATCATCACCAGTGGCAGCAGCGGCCGGTGGTGGCGGTAGATGTGGCGGATGTCGACCACCGTGAGCGCATCGAGCCGGTCAACCTGAAGGGTGGTGGGACCGGCGAACATGCCGCCGAGGTCGCCGTGGGGGTCGACGAGCCGTGCGGCTGCGAGCGCGAGCTCGCGGGAGCCGTCGACCACGGCGGCGGGGTCCATGTTGAGTCGGGTGGCAACGGCCGTGTCGGGGTTGATGAGCGCGTCGGCGAGCGCCGGGAGTGTCACGGTCTGGCCGCGGCGCTCGACGGTGAGTTGCTCGTCGAGGTCGGCGAGGTCGTGCCCGGCGACCCGAGCGAGGGAGCCGGCGGCAAGGACGAGTTCGAGCTGGGTGCAGGTCCGGCCGAGCACCGCTTCGAGTAGGGCACGCAGGGTGGCGAGGTTGCGGTGGAACAGCTCGGTCGGTGCGAGCCGGTTGCCGGCGGCGCCGGGGTCGAGCGGGTTGAGGACGACGGGCCCGCCGGGGTGCAGGTCGATCGGGGTCGTGCCGGCCGCCTCGGCGAGCGGCGCGTATTCGCCTTTGGGGTCGATGATCTGGGCGCCGCGGCCGAACTCGAGCCCACGCCACACCAGCGTCTTGACCAGCGACGACTTGCCCGAGCCGACGTCGCCGAGCACGAGCATGTTGGGGTTGGACAACTGGCCGGCCGCGTAGCGGACCCACGGATCGAAGGAGAACATTCCGCCGGTCGCGGACGGGCCGATGACGATCCCGCCATCATCACTGGCGGACCTGGAGGCGACCTGGAACGGGTAGATCGCTTCGAGGTGGCCGGTGGACAGCTCCAACGGTGGCGGGACCGTCTCGTAGAGGATCCGGCCGGCGAACCGTCGGCGCTGACCGCGACGGGTGCCAAGGGTGCGGTAGCGGGCGACCGCAGCACGCCGATGGGCGAGCTCGTCACGGCGCGCGGCCGCACGTTCCTGGCGGGCGCCATCCGTCTCGGGCCGGCCGGTCGCGGCGGTGCGTCCGGTGGTGGCGACTCGTCGCAGCCGACGTTGGCGTGCCATCAGCGTGCCCCGCGGCACAGCGGCAGGGTGAACGCAGCGGCCTGGCGTTGGGTGCCGACCAGCCGTCGAAGCTCCAGCCCGCACCGTCGGGCGGCTGCCTCGACCTGCCCGACCGCCGCATCCAGCTCGGCGGGGCTCGCGCCGGTGACTGTCAGAGTCCAGATGAGTCGGAACACCGCCCGGCCGTCGACCAGGTCCGCTTCCCGTTGCGCGGCGTCGCCGTGGCTGCGCCGATGCCGGGCCGACGCAGCGAACCCCCACCGCACCCGCAGCGCCTGTTCAGACTCGGCGGTGACCTGCTGGGTCTGGGCGCGACGTTCGGCGGTCTGCGCCGGGGTGGGGACGTACAGCAGCGACATGCGCCGGGCGGCCGGCGCACCGATCAGCACATGCTGGAGGAACTCGCCGGTGACAGGCCGGGACGGCGGCCCAGCGACCTGCAACGTGGCGGCCCACCCGGAATCGAGCCGGAGCGACGCCCACGACTCGACCATCCCGGCCGGACCCGCCACGGCCGGGTCGCAGCCGGCCCCGGTCGTGACGTCATCGCCACGGACGTCGAGCTCGTCGGCGGCGGCAGGATCGAACCCGAGGCGCAGCACCGCGGCGGCCTGTCGGGCGGGCAGCCACCCGTGCACCTCGATCCCGGCACCAGCCAGGGCTTCCTCGACCTGCACGGCCCGGTCCAGCAGCACCCTCGCCGCACCGTCACGGCCGCCGCCGGCCTGCCGGATCGCTCGGCGCGCTGCCCGGCGGTCCAGCGCGATCGCGAGCAGCAGCCGATGCTGCTGTCCGACCCCGTCCGCCTGGTCGAGCAGCTGCCGGTACGAGCTAGAGGTCGCGTCGCCGCCCCGTCCGCCGTGCAGTTCGTGCCAGCGTCGCGCCTGCCCGGCGGTCGCCGGCGCGCAGACATGCACGAGCTGCAGCCGGCACAGCTCCGGCAGCGTCTGACCGACGTGGTCAAGCAGCCCACCCCAGCCGGCGAAGCGTGCCTGCTGCTCGTCCGGGTCGCAGAACAGCAGGTCCTGCCCGGACACCTCGACGATGGCGACCATCCGGTCCCGGAACGTGTCCACGAGGATGCCGTAGTCCGCCGGGGTCGGATTCGCCGACGTCGCCCGGGACTCGGTGATGTAGGCGTGGAGCTCGAACCCGAACAGCCCGCCCGGCAGATCCAGCACACCGTCCGGCAGCACCGGGTCAGCCAAGTCGGGGGAGGCGTAGAACTCGTGATGTCGCCTCGCCCGGCCCCACACGTGCGCGACGCCGATCGGGGCCCAATCCACGAGCGTACGCCCCGACACCTTCACCGCCGCCGACAGGACCAGCAGCGCGATCACCGCCCCGCCGGTGAGCACGCTGACCAGCGTCGGGCGTGACGTGACCGCGATCAGCACGACCCCTGTCACGCCGAACACCGTCAGGCGTGGCAGCGTGAGGCCGAACAGCACCCCGACGGACGGGCGGGCCGGGAACCGGTAGGTGGACAGCTCAGCCACGGCCGACCCCCGCCGGCTGCCGGGTCAACGCCGAACCCCACCCGCCCGGCGCCGGCCGACCGTCACCCGCCCCGCCCGACGCACCCGTTGTCGGCGTCGAATCCGGCGTGCCGGCAGATCCGGAACCGGCAGCTGAGGGCTCGAGGTCGCCGCTGCGGTGCGCCCCGGCAACGTCGAGCCCACCCGACGTGGATCCAGGCGGCGCTGAGGAGCTCGATGGCGTCGACGTGCCGGTCGAGCCAGTCGATGCCGTCATGGTGGACGTCGACGCCCCGGTCGGGACGGTGCCCGACGTCGAGGTGGCCGCGCCCGCAGTGGAAGGAGCGCCACTGCCAGCTGCGCTGATCCGGCCGTCCGTTGCCGCGCTCGGTGCACCACCTCCGGACCCGCCGCCAGACACACCACCTGTCCCGCTCGCGCCCCCGCCAGAACCCGGACCACCTCCGGGTCCGTTGAGAGCGGACCCGGCACTACCGGCCCCGCCACCGCCACCACTTGCGGCGCCCGACGCGGATCGGCCGGTCGCCGCAGCAAGCAGCGCGCCCTTGGCGGCCATGATCCCGGCACCGGCGGCGACCACCCGGGACCCGCGGGTCATGGACTGCACGGCGGTCTGCAGCTCCGGAACGCCGATGATGCGTGCCAGGGCAGCCGGGGCGAGCGCGGCGAGCAGCAGCCCGAAGGTGCCGAAGATGAGCCGGTCGACCCCTTCGGGTTGGCCGATGACGGTGTTGGTGACCGCAAACATGGTCAGGATCGCGGCATCCGCGAGCAGGACGGCGAACGCGAGCGCCCAGGTGCGCATCTCGACCCGACGCATCGGGGTCCACACGCTCAAGGCGTGCGCGACGGGCAGGAACACGATCACTGCGGCAAGCAGTACCGGGCGCATCGCGAGGGTGAAGTAGATCGCGAGCGAGGTGAACACGATCACCAGCCCAGCCAGGAATGCGATGAACAGCTCCGCGCCCGACTCGCGCTGCTCGGCGGTGTCCATCAGCACCTCCTGCAACGGCACCAACGGGGCGTCCACCCCGGCACCGGACGCGTCGAGCGCGATCCGCCCGAGGTCCGACAGCGCCCCACCGATGGCCAGCAGCAGCCCGGCGCCGATGGTGGCGAGCATCCCCGCGACGATCGCGCGGATGACGGCCTGCACGATCCGGGTTGTGTTGCCCGTTATCACTCCGGCGATGGTCTCGGCGATCAGGGTGGCGACCATCACCAGCGCGGCGAGCGCGTACAGCGGCAGCGCAGGTCCTTCGAGCACCGGCGTGTACCAGTCGCTCGAGGTCGGGGCGGTCGAAGCCTGGAGGGCGACGAGGTCCAGGGCCCAGAACGCGCCGCGGAGCACCCACACGGTCAGCTCGCCACCGGCCTGGTTGACCAGCATCTGGGACCACTCGTGGCCGGCCCAGGCCAGCCCGAGCACTCCGCCGAGCGCAACAACGCCGACGACCACGAACGGGATCGCGCCCTCCTCGTCGCGCCAGCCGTGGCCGGTCACGACGCAGGCTCCACGACCGCCAGATCCGGGAGCGGCAGGGGCAGCACCGATGCGGCGTCACGCACCAGTGCGCGGGTGCGGCCGGGTGCCGAGGCGGTGTCGAGCACCAGCGGTACCGGCCCTTCGTGCGTGTCGAGGCCGATGACGAGCCACGTTCCGGTGGCGTCGTCGGCGGCCAGTTCGATGGTGGAGGTGGTGAACACCGCTCCGCCGGTGTCGCCGACGCCGACCAGGGTCATCGCCCACACCTCAACTCGGGCGGTGACCGCGTCCGGGTCGAACGCCACGAGACGGACGGCGAGCGGCGACAGGTGATACATCCGTCGCGAGGGTGGCTGGTCGGCCCAGCCGGACAGCTCGAACTGGGTCCGGGCGGCGTCGACCTGCCGGGCCTGCGCCGCCGCCTCCTGTGGCGTGAACACCACCTCAGCGACCTGCGCGAACCGATCCGGGTCGAACGCGACCTCGGGCTGGCCGGTCACAGCGACGGCGGTCACCCCGGCGGCGGCAGCCCCGGCCGGATCGAGCGGGAACCCCCACGGAACGCCGTCGATGAAGCCGGGCACGCCCAGCGCCAACTCGGTAGGCGGGGTTGTGGCGGTCGGCGTGATTTCGACGGGGGCGGTGCCTGGGCGGGCGATGCCGGTGATCACGAGATAGCCGCCGGCGAACAGCAGCACGCCGAGAAGCGCGCAGGCCGCGACGAGCCAAACAGTCTGGAGCCGGGTGCGGTCGGCGTAGTCGTCGGCCACCGTTCAGCTCCCGAGCCGGAAGCCGGTGTTGACGATCGCGACGGCGGCACCGATCACGACTGCGCCGACGAACCCGCCGATGACCATGAACCGGCCCCAGGTCACCCCTTGGGTGTGTGCCCGGTTGGCGGCCAGGGCCCACGTGGCTCCACCGACGACCACAACGCCGGCGCAGAACAGCAGCCCGGCCAGGGTCAACCCGTTGAGCGCCGAGATGATCTGGTTGTAGTTCGGGATCCACTGCGCTCCGCGTGAGGGGTCGAGTCGCGGAACCGGATTCGCCTGCGCCAGCATCGGGATCACGGCGCAACTCCTTTCACGATGCCGTCCCGCCTGCCGGATCGGCTGCAGAAGAAGTCCCCCGGAGATCGACGCGTTGTGACACTCGAGCGACCAGCGCGCACATGTCACAAGGGCGGGGTGCCGGGGGGACTCCCTTCGCGAGGAGGGAGCCATGCGTCGGATCGCGATACTCATCGCCGTAGCCAGCTTCGCGGCCGCGTGCACAGCGCCCGCGCCGGAGCAGCTCCCCGAGTCCAGCGCTCCTCACGAGAGCGTCACGCCCGTCGCAACGGCCGTTGCACCCAGGCTCGGAGTGCAACCCGAGACGCATGCGGATGGCTCTGGGCCCGACGGCCGAGCGGATCCGGGGGGCTTGCGATCTGAAGACAGCCAGCCCGCTGACACCATCGAAACGGTGGCGACGCAGACCGTCATTCAGCTCCTTGAGGATGAGGGTCTGCTCGTCCTCGACATCGATTCGACGGCTGAGCCACCAGAGGGACCGAAGACCACAGTCCGCACGATCGTCCTGTACGGCACGGGACGCTCACACCCACAGCAGGACAGCTACCTCCTCGAGATGGAGTCGACCGCCGGCACCTGGACGGTCCTGTCCGTCGAGCCGGCACCGTGATACGCCGAACGGTCGTCGCGCTACTGCTGGTCGCCCTGCTCGTGCCGTTCGCGATGCTCGGTGGTGCTGGGCGAAGCGACGCCGGGCCGTACGAAGGACCGTTCGATGCGGCCCTGCTCGAGGGCCACATCCCGCAGCCGACGCTTGGCGCCTACCTCGACGCCGCCGAACGGTGGGACATCGACTGGGCGCTCCTCGCCGCGATCGGCAAGCTCGAATGCGACCACGGCCGCTCCCGCCTACCCGGCTGCTGGCCTCCGGGCACCGTCAACCATGCCGGCGCGCGCGGTCCGATGCAGTTCCTCGGCTCGACCTGGCGCGCCGACGCCAGCACCCACGACCTCGATGTCGCTGGACCGCCACCACCTGCTGGCCGCGGGTACGGCACCGACGGTGACGGTGACGGGATCGCCGACCCCTGGTCGATCTACGACGCCGTCCACGCGGCTGCCCGCTACCTCATCGACCTCGGCGCCCGCGACGATCCCCGCACCGCCGCCAAGCACTACAACGCCGGACCGAACAACTCGAACCCGATCGCTGGCGAGGGCTACGCAACCCGCACGATCGAGCTCATGGTCGAGTACCACGGACTCGCCGGCTACGGCGGCCCCGGCGCCCCGCCGCTCGACCTGCCCCGGGCCGACGCGTTCCACGGCACCGGCGGCTGCTCAATC
>SL_7KL_010_BRINEDRAFT_10001120_pt1 | contig 12837 bp, 12 predicted proteins | sample SodLak_010_BRINE_FD_10663 | JGI IMG/M metagenome (IMG submission 10663)
AGCCATTTTTTTTGCGGGTGTGGCGGAACTGGCAGACGCGCTAGACTTAGGATCTAGTTCTTCGGAGTGCAGGTTCGATTCCTGTCACCCGCACCATAATGGAAATAAGCACAACTTAGTTGTGTTTTTATTTTACGACTATTTTAATTTGAATATCAAACAATTTTTAACATTTTATTAATCTAAAAATGTTACAATAACATTATATATAATTTGAAAGGAGATTTATGATGATTATAAAACCATCCATTCGATCTAATGTATTTACAAATGCGCATCCACATGGATCTGAATGGTTTATTAAAAAACAAATTGATGAGGCAAAAGGAAAAGACACATTTAAAGGTCCTAAAAACGTTTTAATTATAGGTGGGTCTTCTGGCTACGGCTTAGCATCCCGTATTGCGCTCGCTTTTGGAGCAAACGCAAACACAGTGAACGTATCATATGAATCCCCACCTAAAGGAAAAAGAACTGGAACAGCTGGGTGGTGGAACAATATATTTTTCCAAAAACAAGCAAAAGAAACGAAAAATATTCATAAAGATTTTGTAGGCGATGCGTTTTCTAAGTCAATGAAGGAAGATGTCTCTAATTACATAAAAGATACGCTTGGAAGTGTTGATTTAATCATTTATTCTTTAGCCGCAGGGGGTAGAAAAGATGATCAAGGTGAGTTAGTGCGTTCGTCGATAAAAACCATTAAAGAAAGTGCGGAAGGCAAAACGATAGATATCGCAAAACAAAAGGTTAAAGATTTAACCGTAGAACCAGCCAATGAACAAGAGATTTTAGATACTGTCTTTGTTATGGGGGGCTCTGATTGGGAAGAATGGCTGCATACATTAGATGAAAAAGCATTGTTAAGTGAGAAAGTTAAGACCATTTCATATACATATGTAGGAGGCGAAACTACAGAAAAGATATATCGTGGTGGTACCTTAGGAAAAGCGAAAGAAGATTTAGAAAATACCTCTAAACGTCTACACGCTTTATTAAAAACTAAATACCATGGAGAAGCACTGATTTCATCTTCTAAGGCCGTTGTGACTAAAGCAAGTGTCTTTATCCCGCAAATGCCTATTTATGTATCATGCTTATTTGATGTGATGATGGATGAAGGGGTTCACGAAAGTATTTTAGACCATAAATATCGTTTGTTTAAAGATATGATTTATGGATCTAAAAGAATGATTGATGGCAGTGAACGCATTCGTTTAGATCACGCGGAGATGGAGCCTTCCATTCAAAAGAAAACATCGCAAATGATGAATGAACTTGATGAAAAAAGCTTATTTGAGCTAAAAGGAACAAAAACTTTCTTAAAAGACTTTTACCAAATGAATGGCTTTATGTTTGATGAAGTGAATTATGAAGAAGAAGTTAATTTAGAAGCCTTATCAAAACTAAACCCTGAATAAGATAGCGTGTTTATAATTTAATTACTGCGCCCTAAATATTGGATATCAAGATTCCAATGATAGGGTGCAGTTTTATTTTATATACTTTGACAATTTGTCATTGTAATGATATTCTTAATATAAAGTTAAGGATACCCTTAAAATAAGGAGAATGACTATGAAAAAATTACTTTCAATTGGGTTGATTTTAAGTTTTGTATTGTTGTTAGCTGCTTGCGATACAGAAAATGAAAACGACAAACTAAAAGTTGTCACTACGACTACTTATATTTTTGATATGTTAAATAACATTGGTGGAGAACATATTGAGGTTTACGCTTTGATGGATGTTGGAGTAGATCCTCATGATTTTCAACCTCGCCAAAGTGATACATCAAGCATTCAAAATGCTGACTTGGTAGTTGTTAATGGGCTAAATTTAGAAGAGCGTATGGGTGAAGTGCTTTCACGTATGGATGAAGATAAATTATTGGTTTTAGGCGATCATGTTGCAAGTGAAAAGTTGCTTTATGAAACAGATAATGTAATTGATCCACATATTTGGTTTGATATAAGTATTTGGCAGTCTTTAAGTGAGATTGCAGGAGAGAAATTACAAGCAATGGATCCTGATAATGCTGAATATTATAGAAATAGAACTATTTCTTATATACAAGATTTAACAGTGTTAAAGACATATGTAGAATCTAGAGTATCGGAACTAGATGAATCAAAAAGAGTGCTTGTCACAGCGCATGATGCGTTTGCTTATTTTGGCGAAGCGTATGGCTTTGAAGTGCACGCAGTACAAGGCATTTCAACCGCTTCAGAAGCAAGTATTTCGGACATCGAAACCCTCGCAAAGTTATTGGTAGAGTTAGATGTGAACCGTGTATTTTGGGAAAGTTCTGTTCCTCAAAGTACTGTGGATGCTTTAGTCGAAGCAACCTTAGATTTAGGGCATGATGTGAGTGTTGGTGGGCAACTTTATTCTGATTCAACCGGTGATAAAATGAATGGACATGAAACCTATATACGTACGTTTCGTGCCAATATTGACACCATCGTAGATGCCTTAGGAGAGTGATTGTATGGACTATGCATTTAAAGTAGAAGATTTAAGTGTTGCATATGATAAAAAACCAGTTTTATGGGACATTGATTTAAAGATTCCTAAAGGAATCCTTTTAGGCATTGTCGGGCCTAACGGAGCAGGAAAATCAACGTTGGTCAAAGCGGCTTTAAACTTAATTAAACCACTCAGTGGATCTATATTATTTTTTGATCAACCCTATAAAAAAGTGGTTAAAAATATTGGCTATGTTCCACAAAAGGGGAGTGTTGATTGGGATTTTCCAACGACTGTTTATGATGTGGTTTTAATGGGAAGGTATGGCCATATTGGCTGGATAAAAAGACCTTCAAAAAAAGATAAAGAAGCGACCATTCAAGCGTTAGATAAAGTTGGAATGCTTGAATATAAAAATCATCAAATCTCAGAACTTTCTGGGGGGCAACAACAACGTGTTTTTCTAGCACGAGCATTAATACAAGATGCGGATATCTACTTTATGGATGAGCCCTTTCAAGGGGTTGATGTTAAAACGGAGAAAGCTATTGTTAAACTCTTAAAAGAGTTAAAGGCTTTAGGAAAGACAGTCATCGTTGTTCATCATGATTTACATACGGTTAAAGCGTATTTTGATTGGTTAACATTATTAAACATAAAAGTCGTAGCGCATGGAACCGTTGATGAAGTCTATACCCCTGAAAACATTAAAAAAACGTATCAAGCAGACTCTTTATTGTCTTTAGAAAGTGATTTTGATGTTTGATCTATCTTATACACTGACTATTGTGTTAATTGGCACAATGGTTTTAGGCGCAATTAGTGGAATGCTAGGGGTATTTATTGTCTTAAGACGTCAAGCATTAATAGGAGATGCACTCTCACATGCGGCATTGCCAGGAATAATGATTGCTTATCTATTAGTTGGGGTTAGAAGTTTGGAAGTTTTATTAATTGGGGCTTTTGTTTCGGCGAGTCTTGCGATGATTCTATTGAATGTCATTAAAAAATATACAACCATTAAATTTGATGCGTCGATGGCCTTGATTCTTTCAGGGTTTTTTGGATTTGGACAAATGTTACTTTCGCATATTCAAAAGTCAGGCGCAGCATCACAAGCAGGGCTTTCACGGTTTATATTTGGTCAAGCCGCTACGATGTTAAGAGGAGACGTTTTAATCATTTTAAGTGTTGCGTTTGTTGTTTTATTATTAATCCTTTTATTTTATAAAGAGTTGAAATTATATATTTTTGATGAAGCATTTTTTAAAGCACTCGGGTTAAATGAAAAACTAACCTCTACATTACTCACTATGTTAGTTGTGATTGTGATTGTGATAGGGATTCGCATGGTTGGGGTTATTTTAATGAGCGCTTTAATCATTGCCCCTTCTGTCGCATCAAGACAATTATCTGATCGATTTTCTGTGAATTTTATGCTTTCAGGGTTAATTGGCGCATTGAGTGCAGGGGTAGGGACTTATTTAAGTGCCACACGCGCAAATCTTCCAACGGGCCCAATGATTAGCGTGGTTTTAGGAACATTCGTGTTATTTGTTTTGTTAGCTTCTCCAAAACACGGTTTAATTAAAAGACATATACTCGTTTATATGTATAAGTATCAGATTAGAAAATATAGAAAATTAATCCATTTATACGAAAATCCTAGTGAAACTGAACTTAATCCAACGGAGTACAGTTATTTTATTGATAACAATTATCTTAAGTTAGAGAGTGGCCAAATTATGCTCACTCATAAGGCGTTAAAAAAAATCCGCAGTATAAAGGCGGTGGATTAGTATGAATATTGAAATTTTATTGACAGCACTTATTACCGCAATGGCGACTTCTTTAGTCGGTGTATTCTTAGTGTTAAGACGCTTAAGCATGTTGACCGATGCGATTAGCCATACGGTTTTATTAGGGATTGTTTTAGCGTTTATGGTCGTTGGAAATCTTACAAGTCCATTTTTATTAGTAGGTGCCACATTAATGGGAATATTAACAGTCTACTTCATAGAAATATTGATTAAGACGAAACATATTAAAGAAGATGCTTCAATTGGGGTTGTTTTTACGTTATTATTTGCGATTGCCATTATAATTATCAACACGCAATTTAGAAATGTACATCTTGATGTGGATATGGTCTTGTTGGGAAGTTTAGAATTTATTATATTTGATCGTTTAAGTATTGGCTTCATAGATCTACCAATATCCCTGTTCATTATGGGGATTGTACTAATTATTAATGGAGTATTAATCACTGTGTTTTATAAAGAAATTAAACTCGTAAGTTTTGATTATGCTCTTGGCTCTGCATTAGGGTTTATGCCGCTACTTATTCATTATGTCATGATGAGTACTGTTTCATTAACTGCCGTTGCGGCGTTTAATGCAGTAGGGGCTATATTAGTGATTGCTTTTATGATAGGCCCACCAATCACAGCGTTATTTTACACAAAAACCTTATTTAAAACATTGATTCTAACGCTTATTATTGCATCGTTAAATGCTACACTAGGGTATTTTATTTCTTATTTTTTAGATGTCACCATTTCAGGGACGATTGCATCGTTGATTTTGTTTAGCTTCTTATTATCTTTAGTTTTTGCACCGAAAAAAGGTGTCGTCGGAAAAATGTTCAAACTCAGACAACAAAAAGAAGTCGTAAAAATTGCCACATTAATTGTTCATATCATTAATCATAGGAACACAAAAAATGCGACAGCAGAACTAAATCCTAAGACGCTACATAAACACATGCATTGGAAAGAAAAACAGACTCAAAAACTCATCTTAAAAGCAAAGAAACAAAAATTGCTTTATATCGAAAATGAGATGTTAAATTTAAGTCAAAAGGGAAAAGCTTACTATAATTCTTTAGAGTTTATTAATGGAGGGGAAACATGATGCATCAAGCCGAAGAAGATTATTTGAAGTTGATTTATGAATTATCTATTGAAACCAACGTAAAGTATATTAAAACCTCTGATTTAGCTGACAAATTTGGCTACACCATACAAAGTGTAAATGAAATGGTAAAAAGATTGGATAAGAAAAACCTTTTAAACTATGAACCCTATAAAGGGATAAAATTGACTGATAAAGGAAATAAAGAAGCCATTAGAATGACCAGAGCACATAGAATATGGGAAGTTTTCTTATCAGAAAAATTAGGGCTTAGTTGGGAATCATTACACGATGAAGCAGAAAATTTAGAACACGCAACAAGTGATAAAGTGTTAGAAAAATTATATGCTTTTTTAGGATATCCTAAATACTGTAATCACGGAAATCCTATTCCTGATCAATACGGAAAAGTCGAAAGACCGGCTTTAAGTCCCTTATATGATCTTAAAGAGGGAGACCGTTTCATGATTAAACGGGTGTTAGATCATAAACCTTTATTAAAACACTTAAATGCAATAAACCTTGGACTCAATGAATCATTAAAGGTTCTAAAAAAAGAATCTTTAGGGGATATTATATATATTGAAAAACTTGATCAATCCATCCCTATTGCGAAGCGTATTGCGAAAATGATATTTGTAGAAAAAAGAAGCGGATAATTTATTTCACCGCTTCTTTTTCATTGATAGGTTTATATTTTTCATGGAACTTAATCTTTTCTTTCAATAAACTTTCGAGTTCAAATGTCATTTGAAATAAAATCGCTCTAGTTTCAAACGCATCTCTTGTGTCTGGGAGTGCACTTTTTTTGAAGTGTTTTTTCATATCATTTAATAAACTTAATTGTTTGGTTGCTTTATTAACCTCGCCAATGTCAGTTACCAAATTTTCAATATACTGCGCTATTTTTTTCGTGTTTTCATGAGGTTTTTCAATTGCGATTAATAAATCATATAATCGATTAATACGTTCCATTTGAGCGTGTCGCATTCTAATGTAGGCTATATGTCTATGGTCGGTGTCAAATAATAAATCTTTATCCATTAACTCAGCATCATTTANGGTNTCTTTTAANGATGCATAGATGTCTTTATGTTTTTCATAAGATTTATCTTTTTTATCTAAATGTTTTAGTGCATCGCTTAAATAAGAAAGTTCTTGGCGAATATATTGATCAATTTTTTGAATGGTATGACTTAAGTATTTATAGGTATTTAAAGGATATAAGACGTTTAAAATCATTGCGATTGCGGCTGATATAACAAGTAATAGTGTTGCATTGAAAAGCATTGAAGATGAGAAACTTTCTTCTAACAATAAATGGGTCACCAATACGAGTGATGGGACAATTCCGACAGAGATTTTCAAAGCGAAAGAAAGTCCAATAAAAAGCACTGAAAAAACCATAAAGACCCATAAGTTATAACCAAATATTAAAAAGAACACGGTAGATAAGCCAAGGGCTAATAATCCATCAACAATTCTTTTTGAAGCATTCACATATGAATCAACTCTCGTTAACTGCACAAAAAGAACTGCTAAAATCCCAGCAGTTATCGCATTTTCTAAATCAAGTGCTAAGGCAATTAAGGTTGTAATAATTAATGCTAAAGACATTTTAATGGTTGTGTGAACATATCTTCTCATATTATCCCTACTTTCACATTCATTGTATCACAACAAACCCCCTTGAAAAACGCTATGCTTGGGTAAACGTATACATTTACAAACGAATTATATGATTTAATGATATTGTAAAAAAGATTTTTAGTTGCTATAATTATGATTACTGTGAAGGGGTTGAAACAATTGAAGATAAAACTAATTACGGATTCTACATGTGATTTAAGCAAAGATTTAATTGAAGAGCACGATATTGAGGTTATTCCACTGTTTGTGAATTTTTCAGACACGTCTTATAAAGATGGGGTTGAATTAACGACAGACGCAATGTATGAGAAGGTCGATGAGTTAGGCATGGTGCCTAAAACAGCGGCCGCACCTCCTGGTATGTTTGAAGAAATATTTAAAAAGTATATTGAAGGTGGGTATGAAATTATCTATCTAGGTATTGGTGAAAAGTTTTCTTCAACTTACCAAAATGCTATGTTGGCTAAAAACTTGTTAGAGGATAGCGAAAAAATCCACATCGTTGATTCGATGAATCTATCAAGTGGATCAGGACTACTTTTATTAAAAGCGGCTAAGTATAAAGCATTAGGGAATTCTGCATTAGAGATTGTTGAACGCTTAAATGAAGACCGCTTAAATGTGAAAACTGCATTTGTTATTGATACATTGGAGTATCTTCATAAAGGTGGACGATTAAAAGCTATTAGTGCTTTTGTTGGGACGATGTTAAAACTTCATCCAATTATTAAGGTTGTGGATGGGGAAATGACGATTGGTAAAAAGCCACGTGGCAAAATGTCAAATGCGATAAAGCATATGTTAAAAGATGTGTTAAAGGACAAAGATTATATTGATCCTGACTTTTTAATGATTACCCATTCAAAAGCAAGCAAATATGTTGATATGATTAAAGAAGAACTAGAAGATATTGATCTTGAAAACATCTATGAAACACAAGCAGGATGTGTCATATCTTCACATTGTGGTGCAGGAACGATTGGTGTTTTATATATCAAAAAAGACGATTAAAGGCTTTGAAACTAATAATTTGAAGGTTTAAAATAGTGTTTTTCTAAGGTATAATAAAATTACACTATTTTTGGAGGACCTCATGATAAAAGATGCTTTAAACAAAGGGAATCTTAAATATTGGGATAAAGTCATTCCTATAAAAAGTGGAATGACCGATGACCAAAAATATAAAGTTTGGAACAAAGAAGGCCAAGCTTTCTTTTTACGTATTAGCGATATTGATCGATATCCAGATTTACTAGAAGAAGCGAAATTAATCGATGCGTTTAGACAAAAAGGATTGCCGGTTGCTAAAGTTGAAACGGTTGATTATTGTGAGAATTTTGAGCAGTGTTATTTATTACTTCACTGGCTTAAAGGTGATACACTGGATAAAGTATTGCCTACTAAAAGTGAAAAAGAACAATATGAAATTGGTCTTAAAGCTGGAAAACACCTCTATAGATTACATCACACACCATTAGATATAAAAGAGCCATTTGCGCACCGCAATTTAAAAACTAAAAAAAATAATGAATTTAATCATTATATCAATTCACATTTACGTGCTGAAAATGATGATTTCATTGTAAAATACATTAAAGATAACATTGATTTAATAGGTCAGGGACCAAACGTAATTGAACATAGCGATTATCATCCTGGAAACTTAATTTTAAGAGATGATGGGAGTCTAGCAATTATAGACTTTAACGGATCTCATCAGGGGGATGCGTATGAAGAATTTTATAAGTTAGAATTATTTGTTTTACCGCAGAGTAAAGCGTATTGTTTGGGTCAAATCCATGGCTATTTTCAAGGGGATCCCCCTGAAGCGTTTTGGCATTATCATAGACTTTATACCGCTTTAGCTGCCTTATACGGAATTAGATGGGCCGCTGATTATAAAAGTGAAAATGCATTATTAAGAGAAGAAAAAAGGTTAAAACGTATTCGTGATGACTATGATGATTTTAACCGTCTTAAACCTAAGTGGTATATTTTAAATAAAGACATCCGATATTAAAACCGGTTATGAGTGTTAATCATAACCGGTTTATTTTTATTTTAATAACGCTTTAATTTCGTCGACTTTATTTAAACGTTCCCATGGTAAGTTTAAATCAACTCTACCAAAGTGTCCGTAAGCTGCTGTTTGTCTATATATTGGTCGTTTTAAATCTAACGCATTGATAATAGCGATTGGTCTTAGATCAAAAGTTTGATTAATAATATTTAGAATCTCACCTTCAGATATATTGCTAGTTCCAAAGGTATCGACTCTTATACTGGTTGGTTCTGTTATGCCAATCGCATAAGAAAGTTGAATTTCTAGTTTATCGGCAACGCCAGCCGCAACTAAATTTTTTGCGACCCATCTAGCTGCATATGCTGCACTTCTGTCGACTTTAGAAGGGTCTTTTCCTGAAAATGCCCCCCCGCCATGACGTGAGACACCTCCATAGGTATCAACGATGATTTTTCTACCCGTTAATCCAGCATCTCCATGTGGGCCACCTATGACAAATTTACCGGTTGGGTTGATATAATATTTTGTGTCTTTATCGATAAGTGCTTCAGGTAAAATAGGGTGAAATACATTTTTCTTAATGGCTTCTTTTAACTTGTCTTGAGCGATATTTGGAGCGTGTTGTGTTGAAAGAACTACACTATCTATTCTTAAAGGATTGCCATCTTCATCAAATTCCATTGTGACTTGTGTTTTTCCATCTGGTCTTAAATAAGACATAGTCCCATCACGACGGACTTCTGTGAGTTTTCTTGCGAGGGTTTGTGCAAGTAATGCGGTGATTGGCATATAAGCCTTTGTTTCATTGGTCGCATACCCAAACATAATGCCTTGGTCTCCTGCGCCAATTTCTTCACTTGAACGATTCACACCTTGTGCAATATCAGGGGACTGCTCATCAATCGCCACTAAAACCCCCATTGTTTCTGCGTCAAAGCCGTATTTTCCGCGGTCATATCCAATATCTTTAACGGTCTTTCTAACAATTCTTTGAATATCGACATAGGTCGTTGTGGTAATCTCACCCATGACTAAAATTAACCCTGTGGTTACTGCGGTTTCACAAGCAACTCTTGCATCAGGGTCTTCTTTTAAAATTGCATCTAAAATTGCATCTGAAATTTGGTCACAAATTTTATCCGGGTGACCTTCAGTCACAGATTCAGAAGTAAATAACTTACGGTTACTAATCACAAAAATCACATCCTAAATTTTTACAATACTCCTATAATAGACTTGAACGGTAAAAAAATCAAGACTTAGAATCATCATCATGAGGCTTATGAATATCTAAGGGTGGAATATCACTATTTTTATTTTTTTCAGGAACTGGGTCATAGCCACCTTTAGAAAAAGGGTTGCACCTTAAAATTCTCCAAATACTTAAAAGCGTCGCATAAAAAAAATTACGCTTTTGATATGCTTCTAAGGCATATTGCGAACAGGTTGGTTTATAACGACATTTTGGGGCTGTATTTTTAGAAATAGATTGATAGCCCTTAATCATTTTAATGACTAAACGTTTCATAACATCACATCCACTATAATCATATCAAATGCGCCCCTTATAAACAATATATATACGAAATAACAGGTTTTGATTTTTAGAAGCTTTGTTGTATAATAGAACCATAAAACTGAATAGGTATTCAGTTTCGGTGAAATTGCCTTTAATCAATAGACAAATAGGGTCCCTTTTGATACAATACCCTTGGTGATAATAATGGAAAATACGGATGCTTTAGAGAAGTTTTATACATACTTAGATCAAGTCGCAAATCGTTTGTATGAAATGGATGAAACCCCTTATTTAAAAGGGATTATTCACGGATTAGATTATTTACTCGATGATGAAGTGAGAAAAGGACTTGTGGATGTAGTGTATGATGACTTAAAGCGATTTAAAGATGAAATAAGCGGCATTGAGTTTGATAAAGAAACGGTAAGAAAAGCCGTTCAACTTGCCCTTTTAAATGGGTTTAAAACCATGCAAATAACAAACTCGATGATGACTCCTGATTCGATTGGGATGTTTATCGCTTATTTATTAAAAAAACTTTATGGCGATAATGCATCTTTAAAGGTGTATGATCCTTTAATTGGAACGGCTAATTTAGCCGCAACCATCAATAATCATTTTTCAGAGCATTGCCACTTTGAAGGCACAGAAGCTGATCCTTTATTATCGGAATTAAGCAGGAATATTCTTGATGCACTTGAGATAGACCATCAAATCTACCATCAAGATACATTAACCTTTAAAAAGGGAAATTATGACTTAATTTTAACAGATTTTCCAGTAGAGAGTATCGATAGAAAAATGATGTATTTTCCTTATCAAGTCATATTAAAACATATGCACCATGTAAAAAATGGTGGATTCTTCATAGCAATCATAGAAAATGACTTTTTCGAACAAAATGAAGCTGATTCGTTTAAAGAAAAACTTATGAAAACGATGCATTTATATGGGCTGATTAAGTTTGATGAAGGATTGTTTAAAAATCATCCTCAAAGCTTACTTATTATGCAGAAAAAAACACAAGAAGACGAACAGTTATCTGACTTTTTATTGGCAGATCTTCCCCCGTTTACAGAAAAAGAACGTTTTAATAAAGCGTTATATAAAATAGAACAATGGTTTTCAAAACAGAAAGGTTGATGAATATGAAAATTATCGCAGTGAATGCAGGCAGTTCATCTTTAAAATTTCAATTGCTTGAAATGCCAAAAGAAACCGTCATCGCAAGTGGAGTTGTAGAAAGAATTGGACTTCCTAATGGAGTGTTTACTTTAAAACAAAATGGTGATAAAGACAGTAAAACTTTAGACATCCCTAACCATAGTGTTGCGGTTGAATTATTACTAAAGACACTAGTAGAGAAAAATATCGTAGCCTCTTATGACGATATCGCAGGGGTTGGGCACCGTGTGGTTCATGGTGGAGAAAAATTTAGTGATTCAGTCTTGATTGACGATGAAGTCATTCAAGCCATTGAAGAAGTGAGTGATTTGGCACCGCTTCATAACCCTGCCAATTTAACAGGGATTAAAGCGTTCCAAAAAGCCTTACCTGATAAACCGATGAGTGCGGTTTTTGATACTGCATTCCATCAAACAATGGAAGATGATGCGTTTATGTACTCAACGCCTTATGATTGGTATGAAAAATATGGCGTGAGAAAATATGGCTTTCATGGAACAAGTCATAAATATGTTTCTCAACGTGTTGCCGATATTTTAAAACGCGATGTGAAAGATTTAAAAACCATTGTTTTACATATTGGTAATGGCGCTTCTTTATGTGCCGTTAAAAATGGAATAAGTGTTGATACCTCAATGGGCTTCACGCCTTTAGCAGGCATTGCGATGGGGACTAGAAGTGGAGATATTGACCCTGCGATTATTGAATTTATTTCTACCAAAGAATCTAAAACCATTCAAGAAGTGATGAATGATTTAAATAAAGCGAGTGGCTATTTAGGCATCTCACGTGTTTCATCAGACTCAAGAGACTTATGGGAAGCCGCTTATAAAGGCGATGACAAAGCAATGCTTGCGATTAATAAACAAGCAAAAATGATTGCAGATTATATCGGGGCTTATGTGATTCAAATGGGTGGTGTTGATGCGATCGCCTTCACTGCAGGGGTTGGTGAAAATGCTCCAAATACCCGTGAATTAATCGCTGAGAGATTAAAAGAAGCATTAGGGGCTAAACTTGATGAAAAGGCCAATGAAGTGCGTGGCGAAGAAAAAGTGATTTCTACAGATGATTCTAA
>SL_7KL_010_BRINEDRAFT_10001121_pt1 | contig 12830 bp, 28 predicted proteins | sample SodLak_010_BRINE_FD_10663 | JGI IMG/M metagenome (IMG submission 10663)
GCCATTTATTGGAATGAAAATAATATTAAATATATTAAAAATCCTACAATGGAAGTACAGAAACGTGCAGTAAAATCTCTACCAAGCGCCATACAACATATCAAAAATCCATCCGAAGATTTGCAACTTTTGGCAGTACAAACCGACCCAGATGCTATTAACTATATCAAAAATCCCACTGAACAAGTCGTCAACTACCTAATAACTAAAGATTCTTAGGCTTGCTCTATCCCCACATAAAAGATAATGCACTCCGTCAACTACCTAAGAACTAAAGATTCTTAGGCTTGCTCTATCCCCACATCAACAGAACCATAGTGTCCTGATCTCTCGATTTTATCGATGTGTTTCATTAGAGCCGTGGGTATCTCTACCCCTTCCCCTGTTGCTTGGGAAGTTATTTTTTGATTATATAGGTCTTGTTGACCTGTATGTAATATATTCTTGGCAGCATTGATGTCTCTATCATGATGTGAACCACAAGAACCACATGTCCACTCACGAACATTCAGTGGCATCTTTTCTTGTTTATGACCACATGAGTTACATGTCTTGGAACTGGGTGTCCACCTACCGATTCGATAATAGGTCTTTCCATACCATGCGCATTTGTATTCAATCATTGTGGTTAGTTGACTCCACGAAGATTCGTGTATGGCACGACTCAGACATCGATTCTTCATCATGCCAACTACATTCAAATCTTCTACATAGATGGCATCATAGTTGGATACCAACCAATTGGAGATATTGTGATAGTAATTGGTACGAATGTTGACTTCTTTTTCGTATGCCTTTGCCATTTGAACTCGTTTGCGTTCGTAGTTCTTACTGCCTTTTTGTTTTCGTGCCAACTGCAGTTGGCGTCTCTTTCTCAATCGCTTGGCTTTTGCGATTTGTTCTTGGGGGTGATTGAACTTGTGACCATCGCTTGTGATTGCCACATGAGTCAAACCCAAGTCAATACCCACCTCACGGGTGGTCATTGGTTTGAGTTCGATTTCTACTTCTGTGAGCACAGAAATGAAGTATTTCCCACTTGGTGTCTTTGATATGGTACAACTTTTTATTTTTGCATCATCGGGTATTTCTCGATGCATTACACACTCGACTGGAGTCTTGATCTTGGGCAATTTCACTGCCCCATCTAGAACTTTCACCCCTCTAGTGCGATATGACTGCCTACTCGTCTTTTTCTTGAAGCGGGGTAACTCCATCTTCTTGCCTTTTCTTTTGCCTTTGATCGATGCAAAGAAATTCTTGTAGGCAGTGGACAAATCTTCAGTTGCATTCTGTAGCGAAATGGAGTCCGTCTCGCTAAGCCAAGCAGTATTCTCTTGTTTTTTGAGTTCTGTTATGCTATAATTCATATCAAAATGACTGAGGTGCTTTCTTTCTGATGTCCACAACTCCTTTTGAACAGAAAGAAAATGATTATATACCCACCTCTTACAACCAAAGATGTGTGCCATTACAGACATCTGATCTTGGGTTGGGTATAATCTGAATTTGTATGCTTTTTTCTCGATCATATACTTATTTATGCGAATTACACAAAAACCACAGCCAATAAGAGTAAATTTTCACTAAAAAATGCATCTAATTTTTGTAGTAAAGTATAGAAAAAAGCTATTAGGTGATCTAAGAATAGATTCTTCTATCAAGAAAAAGATGAAGTCATTAGAAACAAAAGATTTTTCTATTGATGTTCTGGAGTCTGATAGAGATCATCTTCACATGATGATTTCTTATTCACCGAATGTATCTGTTGTCCAAATTGTTAGACGACTAAAACAGATTACAACAAACGACATATGGAAGAAATTTGATCTATCATGTCATTTCTGGAAAGAAAAAACATTTTGGAGTGATGGGTATTTTGTATGTTCAATCGGTAATGCATCAGAAGAAACTATAAGAAATTACATTGAAAATCAAGGGTAATTCGCTTACATCCTAAGAACTAAAGATTCTTAGGTTTTACGCTCAAATGATAAAAGTATTGACCGGAGAAAATAATTTCTAGTTAAATGCATTATATTATGATATAATTGGCTATTATGATAAATATATTTAGATTCTATAGAAACGAGGAAACTAAAATGAAATTGAAAATTTTTGCTTTGATGGGAGCTGCTCTTATGTTAGTTGGATGTGCTGGCACATCAGTTGAGTATTATGAAGCAGTGAAACACGCAAACGAACAACGCGCCCGTGTTGAGTTGGCCAAAGCCCAAGCTGAAGCTGAGCGAATGAAGAGCTTGCAAGCATTTGCATACTCTGAGGATGAAACTGCGCGAACTGCTGCGGTTATGGCACTTAGCTTTGCTGGCATGAATGGCGGTGGAGGTGATCGTGCAGCAGACGGTATGGTGAGTCCGGAAGAGCCATTGGATAGGGGAGAAGTTGCGCTAAGATGGGCTTCTATTTTGGTTCCTAGCTTGACAAGTGTTTATGCAATTAACCAGAACGCAAGTGTCCAAAAACGTCAGATTTCTGCTAACCGAGACATTTCTATCAACACAAATGAAACCATGCTCGGATTTGGAAGACTGACTGCTGGTCAAGAAGCTCCGATTGTTGGTGGACAAGACGACGTTTTACTTTTTCCACGTGAGCCAATCGTTGGTGATCAGGATGATGTATTGTTGTTCCCAACAAACTAAAGCATAGCAATGATGCCCTCAACTGATGGGGGCATCTTTTTTATCCTCTAGCCGTTTCATCGCTAACGGTTATTACCTTCAAATTATTCTTGACAGAGTTTAACTCATTTGATATCGTGAACACTCTTTTAAATTGGAGTGGAAACATGAACCGTGATGCATTCAATCAACTAGAAAGAGATGCTATTCAAAGCACTCCAGATCCTAGAACTTTAAAATGTAGAGTTCGTCCACGGGGATTATTGCAAACGAAAAACCAGTCTCTCACTAAGTCAGAGGTGGTAACTGTCCGATTTGATTGGGATGTTATTGCTGACCGGAGTTTTTTAAAAGTTGAAGATTGCGAAGTTGATCACATTGAGTTGACGTGAATTCTGGTAAATAATATTTTTTTTTAAAAAGGAGTTAGCTATGAAAAATAATTTTGTTGCTAAAAATTTACCAAAATACAATCGCTTTGCTCGCCATGAGGACAAGAAGCAACAACAAAAACGTGGGTATCAAAAACACAAAGGTTCATGGTAATGACGCCTTTTAACTAGAACATCTACGTTACATCACTGTGTTCGTAGATGTTCGAAAACATTAATCAACAGGGAGATATAGAGTGGATAAGACGGAGACAGTGGAAGAGCGCAAGTATATGTCCTCATTAAATTCAATGGGAGACAAAATCCCAGACAATAGAAAGACATTAGAAAGCCATAATATTCGTTGGTTTTTGCGAAATGGTGCAATTTTATTGAGAGACTTGCCGGAAAGTGAGTATGCAGTACATCTTGCAAAGAAAATTTTAAATTCACGAGAATAATTTGAGGAACAACAATGATCAATGATGATGTTGATTGGGCAACGCCCGAACTTTTAAAGGAAAAGGTTATTTTGGTAGACTGTGATGGGGTATTATTAGACTGGATTCACTGTTTTGATTTGTGGATGCATAATAATGGATATCCAGTTAAAGATTCCTCTGCTTATAAAGTTGGTGATCGTTATGGACTAAAGAATGCGCGTCAAATGATTGAGTGGTTTAATCAATCTGCAATGATGGGATTTTTGCCACCATTTAGGGATGCCATTCATTATGTGCAAAAATTACACAGAAAGCATGGATATGTTTTTCATTGCATTACAAGTATGACCGACAATGTTTATGCTCAAAAACTGCGGCAGATGAACCTAGAATCTTTATTTGGCAAAACTATTTTTGAAAAATATGTTTTTCTCCCATGTGGATCTGATAAAACCGAAGCTTTGAGAGAATACAAAAACACGAATTGTTATTGGATTGAGGATAAAATTAGCAATGCCGATGACGGACTTTCTGTTGGTTTGGATAGTCTCTTGATTGCCCATGATCATAACGCCGGGTATAAAGGTGGCTGTGTTCGAGTGGATTCTTGGAAAGATGTTTATAATATCATCGTTGGGAATTAATTAATTAATGAAACAGAAATATATTGATGCTTATATGGACATGGCAGAACGGTTTTCTCTACTAAGTTCTGCGGTTAGGTGTAAAGTTGGTTCAATCGTAGTCAAAGATGATAGAATTATTAGCCTTGGCTACAATGGCACACCGACAGGTTGGGATAACTGTTGTGAATATGAAGTATTTCAAGAAGATGACAAACAGAAAAACATAGAATATCCTTATACAGATAGGGATGACAGAAATTACCGCCTCGTAACTAAACCAGAAGTGCTTCATGCAGAAATGAATGCTCTAATGAAGTTAGCAAAGTCTAACGAAAGTGGTAATAATGCGGCAATCTTTATTACACATAGTCCTTGTTTAGACTGTGCAAAGGGAATATACCAAGCAGGCATTAAAGAAGTGTATTACAAGCATCATTACAGAGACACCTCAGGCATTAAATTTTTAGAACGCTGTGGTATCCCTGTAACTCAAATGTGAATATTAATTATTTTGATAGTTGACGTAAAAGTCGCATCTTGGCTGCATGTGATTTGCCAATACCCTTAATGGCACGTTTTACTTGTTCTCTATGCTGAGTGTTATATAACTCAGAATACATTTTCGCTACCGCCATTCTATCTGCGAATATCAAGGTGCGTATCCATGCTCTTTTTAGAGAAAGGCGCAAAGATTTTAGGGTTGGTATTGGGTTTATATGGCAGTTTGTTTGGATCATTGTCGTCATAATTATTAATTTATTTCCTCTTTAGTTAATTTGTGTATTGCATTGCAACATCAATCATATTTACATAAAAGATAACAAAAATCAATCAATTATGAATAATAACACCTATGAATAGCAGGAATAGATAATACCAATAGTAAAACGCCCCCTAGGGGGCGTTTTTTGTTAGACTGCCCGAGGCAATCTGCGTTTTGACAACTCATACTCTGCGTATGCGGAGTCATTTTTATACTCGACTCGTGCCCATGCTCGGATAGCAGGATCTTTCGGTCTTTTATGACTGATTGACACCGCTTCCATCAAGACACGACCAATGGTATCAGCACTGCTCATTATATATCTCCCTTAATGGATAACGATGACTTTTAAGGCGGTCGCCCCGGTCTTTGCCAGGTGTCAGGGAAAAATTATTTTTCCGGTGATATTTATCATTGATGTTATTTTCTCATTATTTTTCAATAAACACGAAAACATCCATACAAATTTGACTTTAACGCATCAAATTGGTTATAGTCGGTAAATGTACAGTAACATTTATTGGCAATAACATGTTTAAAATTCAAAATAAAATTCCAAAACAAATTATTTTGGCGTGTTCTGGCGGGGTGGATTCTATGAGTGCACTAGATTTTCTTCGTCGCAAGCATGATGTTATTGTTTTGCATATCAACCACGGAACTCCGCAAGCAAACCAAATGGAGAGTTGTGTTGCAGATTATTGTGCAAAACATTCGGTGTCACGGTGTTTAATTCAAGAGATTGAAACGGTACATTGCCCAACCGGAAAAAGTGCAGAGGAACACTGGCGTGATGAACGCTATAAATTAATTGATGCAGCATCCAAAGAAATGGGAATACCTGCTGTTACGATTCACCATTTAAATGACTGTGTTGAGACGTGGATATGGTCTAGTATGCATGGCACCCCGAAGATCATTCCATATCAGAGAAATTCGGTAATTCGACCATTTAGACTAACTCCAAAACACACTTTTATCAATTGGGCTAAACGGCATAATGTTCCATATTGTGAAGATGATAGTAATCAGGATACCAATTACACTAGAAATTATATCAGACACGTTTGTATGCCGCACATAAAGAAAATAAATCCAGGCATTGCGAAAACAGTAGCGAAAAAAATACTGGCGTGTGAAGATACAGAGTAGTTGATTCATTTATCTAGAATGTGGTATAGTGGTAATAGAATGTGATAAAAAGGAACAATCATGATTAAACACGATCCCATTTTTCCTACGGATACAGTTGTTAAGCATTATTCTGAAAAGGATGGTGTAACCGTTAGGTACGTTTGTACAACAGATATTAATTATAGTGACATGCCTGCTGATATCTTTTATCGAGAAACTCCACATCCAGAGTTTGGAAATCGATATTTTGGATTGTTTCATGATCAAACTGGACGGGTTATGATTACAAATGCAGACAAAATTGAAGATTTGGAGTTTGGCATGGTTGAAAATGATGCAGGTGAATTAGAATATTCACAGAGTCATCATGATTATAAGCAGTTTGAGAACGGCAACATGATCGACGGCGGCAGACAATATATTCGTTCGTCTCTGGGTTGTGATGTATATTACATAAAGGACGGGGAGTTTGTGAAAGATGCAGATGACATTTGACATTTCCAATAGATGCTACTATTGGTTAATAGAGCAGGAAGATTCAGATATTGTAGTTTCACCTGAATTCAAGTCTGAGGAATCTGCCATTGAATGGCACGAATTGGTTTCTAGCAAAATTTTAAGTGAATACGCCATTGACGACGCTGAAGAATTAAACAGAGGATTTTAAAATGAGCAAGTATGTAATAGTAGATGCAATTTCACAATTTCGCATGCGTTATGTGATAGAAGTTCCCGATGATGCGGCATGCTCGGCTGTGGAATATGCTGAAGATACAGTGACATGTGAAGATGTCAAAGAATTTTCACAGCTTCATCTTGGGGAAACAATTGTTAGTTCTCGTGAAATTACTTTAGAAGAAGCGATTAAGCAATTTAAAACAGATGAACCCATTTTTTCTGAATGGGAAGATAGTGTTATCATTAAAAATGCGATCACTACAACTGATGAGGATGGCAAATCATGAAAATCAATGTAGAAATAGATTTAACAACAGATGAAGCAAAAGAACTTTTTGTTCCGTCTGAAAAGCAGGCGGAGTTTGGCACAGAACTGTATAATAAATGGTTAGATGCCGTGCAAAAATGCACAATGGAATTGGCAAATCCTATGCGGTATGTGTCGTCTGCTAAGGAGGACAGAGATGAGTGATCGTGAATTGAGCAATCCGATGATCTATGACATAAGCGTAGACTGGGATGACGCCGCAGACGGAAGTGACGGCGGTTATGACAGAAAAGGAAACTATATAATTCCGTCAGCCATGATCAAAATGAAGACATTGCGGAATATGTTACTAAATGTCTTTCATTGGAAATGTTTAAGCGATAATCGCGCATTTTTTAATTATAAACGGAGTGAATGGATATGCCAGATAATGAAAAAAAATTAAAAACAATGCTTGAATCTATATCGGATTTGGGACAAGAAATAGAGAAGGCGAATAAGGAATTTGAAGAAGAAAATGATGCATGGTGGGATGGATTAACTGAAGATGAGAGAGAGGCTGCATTTTATGCTGTATGCAAGCGAATTTGGCAGGCGGATGGCGTAGATAGGGGATCCTATCGGTATGGGATATATGAGGTATTTGGTTTTGATGCCGGTATGTATATGATGGGAATGGACTGCGGGTATATGTCAATACATAATGCTATTTTTGATGGGCAGGATCTTAACGCGATGCGTCAAGTAAACCGCTTTGAAGTAATTGACGAAGAAGGCAGAACCTACGTCAATTATCTTGATCCAGAACAAACAGTAAAGTTTTCTTTGCAGGATGATGACAAAACTCTCAAAGTGTTTATTGAGTAAAACAAATAAGGATTTTAAAATGCCGTATATTAAACAAGAAGACAGAAAAAAATTTTGTTATCAACCAGTTAACCTAGGGTCTGGAAAAGATATTGATCTGGTTAAAGCGACAGGTGGTTGTTGCGACACTGCAGGCGATTTGAATTACGCATTTACTGTTATTGTGCACGAGTATCTCAAAAATCACGGAATGAAATATCAACATCTTAATGATTGTATTGGGGCATTGGAAGGTGCCAAGTTAGAACTTTACAGAAGAATAGCGGTGCCTTACGAAGATACAAAAATATCAGAAAATGGGGATGTGCCATGACCGAAGAAACTTTTTATAGAAAGGATGAAAACGGAGAGTTCGTCCCTGTTCTTCAATATGACAGTGATTTAACAAGCTCTTTGCCATATGGAGCACATTTAATACGAGTTCGTCCCGGTGTACGGAGTACAACCCAACATATTGATCCAGATAATGCCGCAGTAATTGCTGCTCTAGAAAATGCCAAGGATGCTATTGTTAGTGAAATAGTTTCTGCAAGTCAGGCTCGACCATCTCGTGTGCCATTAACCCAAATGCAAATAGAAGCTTGGGATAACATGAAAGAGGCATTTGGTGATGACATCAGTCAACTGAATTACCCCAGTGCAAATGAAATTGTCCAAAGTGTTATTTCAGAGTTGGAATTCTTGATTGACGAAATGATGACTAACGATTCTGTTAAAAAAGCGTATGATAATTTTGTATTAATGGTAAAGCTCAGCGGAAAAAAACAAAATGATCTAGTTAAATAGCATTAGACAAAACCCAAAAAGGCTATTTTATGAAACATACGCTAGAGTATGCAGAATTTTACATCACAAATGTGTGCAATCTTGGCTGCAATAACTGTAATCGATTTAACAATTTCTATTTTAAAGGACATCAACACTGGGAATCATACTTCGATATTTACGAAAAGTGGAGTGAACGCGTTGACATTAAAGAAATAGTTATACTAGGAGGGGAACCAACATTAAACCCCAGTCTCAAAGATTGGTGTATAGGTTTGAGAAAATGTTGGCCGAATGCTTCAATTGTATTACTGACCAATGGCAGCAGAATTAATAAATTGCATTGGTTGTATGAAACAATGCAAAAAAATAATATACAATTGGAAATTACGGCACATGGAAAATCTCGATATCCTTTGCTATATAAAGAAATAAAAGATTTTTTAACTCCACCCATTAATGAAAAGTATGACAGCAATTATTCAGATTGGTTAGGTGCTTATAAGCGAGTAAAGGATCCATCATGGCCAGATTGTGATTCAATGGAAGATTATGAGTCTTTGCCCGAATGGATAAAATCTGAATGCAGAAACCTTCATAATATCGACAAAGAAACTTTTGAAGCCGATAGAAATAAACTTCATTTACACTTTGATGATTCCAATGGTGTTGTTGTGACGCTTTCTTTTGCAGAATCTTTTGTTAGTGCTCCTCTTAAATTTAATGGAGAGCATGATATTTCTGTGTATAATAGCAGAAGGGAAAAAGCACACAGCGTGTGCATAAGCAAATATTCCCCGCATTTTATTGACGGGAGGTTATATAAATGTCATCACGTCGCTCTATTGCCAAAATTTATGGAGCAATTTGAGGTGAATATAACCAAGACGCAAAACTATTTGCTAAACAAATATAAACCTGCTACAATTGATTTCACAGAACAACAGTTGGATACATTTTTAAAAAACTTAAAGCACTTTATCCCACAGTGTTCACTATGCCCAGAAAACCTAGACAATTATGAATTAACGGGCAAAGAACCAAAACCCAAACTAAAGCGTCGGGATGCTGAGCAAAAAGTTATACAATTCAAAGGGAAAAATTATGAAAAGTGAAACACCGGCAACTGGTATCATGAAAAAAGCAGAGTACAGCGACGCTGTGTGGTACGAAGTTGAGTGTGAGTGTGGTTCAAAAGATCATTATCACAGCATTTGGGTAGAAGCTGATCCCGACACCAAATCTGTTAGTGTAAGTATTGCTACAGAATCCAAGACAGACTGGTGGAGTACAACCGTTGATCAAAATCCTCGTGTAGATAATGAAATGGTTTATTGGATTTGGAGTTGGGCTGCACACATTTTGAATGAGACAGTTCGGCGTAGTCGGTTAATTTGGAATATTCTTTTCCGTGGCTATGTGAAATACGATTCATACGTTATTCTCAATCGTCAACAGGCACTGAATTATGCAGACACTTTGCATAAAGCAGTAAAAGAAGTAGATAAGGAAAGGTAATACTAAATGACTATGAATAATAATCCTACAAGCACCAAAAATTTTTACTATGTTGATTTGTATTTTTTCAATCATGAACATCCTGATGTTAGTCAACTTGATGTAAGAGCATTTGAACATAGTCAAAAGAGCAAATATTCCGGAATAAAGAAAATTGTAGCATTTGACGATAATAACAATCCTGTGGTAGCTAGAAATTCAAGTAAAACTGGCCATCAACAAAATTGTTATTTGATTTATAAAAATCTAGACAAGGCATATAAAAGGGCAGCAATTAGAACTCCCATTCCAGAACCACAGTTTTTTAATAAGCAAAAAATCCTAGAAGAAATTGAAAACAGATGGGAGTTTCTGTACTAAATGCAACCATTCTATCAAAATAGTAATTGCACTATCTATAATAGCAATTGTTTAGACTATTTAAAGACACAATCTGAAGAAAGCATAGACTTTGTTATTACAAGTCCTCCCTATGACAATATCAGAAATTATGATGGATATAGTTTCGACTTTAAAAACATTGCAAAAGAACTAACAAGGACCTTAAAAGATGGCGGTGTTATTATTTGGAATGTTGCAGATGCCACAGTAAAAGGTTCTGAGACAGGAACAAGTATGAAACAGGCCTTGTTTTTCATGGATTGTGGACTGCGTCTTCATGATACAATGATATATGAAAAACAGAATCCAATGCCTGCTAGCAAAAACAGTAAACGATATCACCAGGCTTGGGAATATATTTTTTGTTTTAGCAAAAACACACCAAAAACGTTTAATCCTATTATGATCCCTGCCAAATACGGTCATGTTGAAGCAAACATGAAGCACAGAGGAAAAGACGGAAAAATCGAATATACCAAGACTAAAAGAAATAGCCATACCAAAGTTCGCAATGTGTTTAATTATAAAGTTGGTGGCGGACACAGTGCAACAGACAAAGAAGCATATGGACACCCAGCATTGATGCCAGAAAAACTAGCAGAAGATCAAATTATAACCTGGACAAACCCAGGAGACACTGTTTTTGATCCTTTCAATGGAGCCGGTACCAGTGGAAAAATGGCTATCAAAAATTCAAGAAATTACATTGGAGTCGAGTTAAGTAAAGATTATTGTGATCTTTCCATAAACAGAATTGAAAAAGTTATCAAAAAAAATGAATCGACCTTGTAATGACTTATTCAAAATCGAAAACGAATGGCACATAAACGAACTCGGTGGCGGAGATAGGATGGTGTTTGCATTTGAGAATGAACGAGACCATGCTTGGTTTATGTTGAAGTGGTCATGACATACAGAATAAACGTCAAGAATAACAAGCAATTGTATTGCCGTGCTGATTCAGCATTAGAAATCAAACAGAATATAAAATACGATAATAATGCAGACGCTGTGAAATCTTTGCAAGAAAAATATGGTTTTGATATAAGATACGAGACTAATGGCTATATTAAATATCTTGATTTTAAAGATATAGATCATTACATTTGTTTTGAAAAAGACTCTTGGCGAGAACAATATGGTGTAGAATTAGTATTCGATGACAATGAAATAAAATATCTTGATTTCAGGGATGAAGAGCACTATATTTGGTTTATGTTGAGGTGGTCATGATGTTATTATCTGAATCTAAAAAAGAAGAAATAAATGAAGCAGTTAAGATTCATGAAATTTTCAACAAGCCTTTCCCCAATTTAAGAACAGCGGCTTTGACGGGTACAATTTATGCTATTCGACCCGAAAAATCCCATGATTATCAACACTGGTGTATACAACATGGCATTAAAATATCCTTTAAAGGACATTTTAAACGGCGGGTGTTATTCCAGATTTTACATGATCCATACCCTGCACTTACTATGATGATGTGGTCATGATGGAAAAAGTGGTGGTAGATATTACATGGGGAAGTCCCTTTTGGCAAGAATATTACAATAAACTTGGAACTATATATGGGAAGGGTTATTTAATTTCTCAGATAGACCATGAACACTATGTTAAAAAGTGGTATGGATATGAAGCAGAATTACAGCCCTATGATGCATGTCTTGTGCTACATATGACTGAACAAGAACACACTTTGTTTGCGTTGAAACACGGATTACATAAATGATACAAGTTACAGGAAATACTAAAAAGGGACTAGACATATCCCAATGGCTTAAAGAGCAAGGTTATGTTCACGAAAAAGACTATGTCTGGTATTGTAGAAGTGAACATAAGGTAGTTGTGTTTGAATTTACAGAAAATCAACAGAACCTAGAAACTCTAATTGCATTGAAGTGGTCATAATGCACACAGTGACAGTGCCGTATGAATTCCAAATAGCTTATAAAAATAAAGCAAGATTGAGACCATTGAAAGAATGGGCACGAAATTGTTGTCCAAGTTTTAAAGGCATAAAGATTATATGGGAAGATGACCAATGTGGGAGCACATCGGAGGGAATTGAATTTTATTTTGAAAATAAACGAGACGCTCTGTTGTTTGCATTGAGATGGACATGACTTACAGAGAAAACTCCAGAGCACAATATCTTGATTTCAAACACGATCAGTATTATATTTGGTTTGTAAGTATATGGCAGATAAATTTAAAATTATAGATGGCGAGATATATGAAAGAACACAATTCTTGCAAACACAAATTCTAAATGAAGGCATTGACGAGCAAGAATGGGAACAGGCAGTGTTAGAAATGTTGTTTGAAACTGACAAAGGAAAGTTTGTTCAAGAACGAGCACGTCTTTTAG
>SL_7KL_010_BRINEDRAFT_10001123_pt1 | contig 12821 bp, 10 predicted proteins | sample SodLak_010_BRINE_FD_10663 | JGI IMG/M metagenome (IMG submission 10663)
ACTGTCGCGGCTTGTCCATCTGCGTGACGGTTCGCTGCCGGGCGTGCCGCTGGTCATCCTGGCGCCAGTCAGCGGAGGAGCCGCAGGACAGGCCGAGCTGCATGTGCTCCGCGCCGGTGCCGATGCCCTGTTGAAGCGGCCCGTGACGGACCTGGACTTGGTGGGGGCCATACGCGGGCTGGTGCAGGACGACTTTCTGATCCCGTACCGGGTGCTGATGCTCGGCGCGGACACCGGGTCTGTCGAGGAGCCGGCGTCCATGTTGCGGCAGGCCGGCCTGGAGGTGGGCATCAGCGTGGACCCGCTGGAGGTGGTTGGTTGATCGAGTGGCGGATCGTCGGCCAGAGGCGGTAGTGATCGCCGGGTCTTTGCCGGGGGTCACCGCGGAGGAGATCNGCCGTCTGTTGTTGCCCCACGACATGTCTCTGGATATCCCCCTGTTGGCTTTGGNTGTGCCGGGGGCACCGGATGGCTCGCCCGGCAATGGGATGCTCGACTACCTGCCGCCCGCCAGTACCGATGCGGACATCGTCTGCCGGGTTCGTGCGCGGGCTGCATGGCACCGCCGTATTCGGTCGCGGGCGCACGGCCAGGCCGAGCTTGGTCGTGCGCCGACACTGGTGCATCCCCTGGAGTTCGAGCGTCTCGTGTTATGCCATCTCGACGGCCTTGATCCTGCGCAGGGGGCCGCGGTGGTCCTGCAGTGGGCGTTCGATGACCCGGGGGCACTACTCGCCCGCCTCGGTCCGATCGACTACCAGCAGACTCGCAACCAGTTCGTGCGCCGGATTCGCGAGGCCATGGCCCCGGGTGATCTGGTGGTGAGCCATGGTGAGGCGGGCTTGATTGCGATTGTCCAACGCAAGGACGTGAAGGAGATCGTCGAACTCGCGCAACGCGTGCATGAGCAGACCGCCGGTGCCGCTGTGTCCGGTCTCCCGGGTGGAACCGTTGCGGCCAGCATCGGTGTCGGACAGGTGATGTGGGAACGTCCGCTCAAGGCTCTGGACCGTGCGATCGCGCTTTGTAGCGAGGCCCGCGACAGCGGCGGCAACCGGGTGCAACTGGATCCGGAGTTGCTGACGCCGGATCTGGAGGTCGAAGAGCGCAATCACTGGCGGCGCACCATTGCCCATGCCATCAAGGAAAAGCGGCTGTTCCCGGTGTTTCAGCCGATCGCGAATATCAGTGGGTCCGATCAGATCGAGCGTCACGAGGTGCTGCTGAGAATCCGCGAGCCGAATGGCAAGATCCTGTTGCCGGGACAGTTCGTCGAGATGGCGGAACGGCTCGAGCTCGACCGGCATCTCGATCGCTGGGTCATCAGTAATGCCCTTGGCATCCTCAATGCCCGAACCGTGAGCCATCCGCAGTCGCGGCTGTTTGTGAAGATGTCCCGCGGCTCGCTCGGCGATTCGAGCTTTTTGCCCTGGCTGGGCAAACAACTTGCCGTGCACCCGGTATGGCCGGGAAGCCTGGTTCTGCAACTCCGCGAGGGCGATGTGCTGGGCCGGATGGATCAGCTCTCGGCCTTCGGCGATGCGCTTCGGGATTTGGAGATCCGCATCGCCCTGGAACACTTTGGCGCCAGTACCGATGCCGATACGCGCCGGATGCTTGCCGAAATGCGGCCCGACTACGTCAAGATCGCGCGGGAACTCACCGTGGGGCTGCATCACTCCGCCACGCCTTCGTTACGGCTCAACGGCCTCCTGGGTCAGGCCAAGGAGGTCGGTGCCTACACCATGGCCAGCTATGTGGAGGATGCCGATGGTCTGGCCTTGTTGTGGCAGGCCCAGATCGACCTGGTGCAGGGGAACTTCATCCGGCAGCCAGAGGAAGAGCTGCGCTACGAACTCGAGTTTCCAGGCCTGGACGACGCGGGCTGATCGGCTCGGTCAGACAGGACAGTACGCCTGCAAAGGCTGGCGGTCAGGCTGGCAAGGCGCAGGGGGGGCACGAGCAACGGATGGTCCAGGACGGTAGGATCGGCAGGCGGGGTCGCCAGGCCCCGCAGCGACGGACCGTTCCAATCACGTGACGCAGGGAGGCGTTCATGATTCTTCTGGTTGTATACAGTTTCGCGGTACTGGCCGCATTGGTGATGCTGTTATCGCGGCGGCGCGCCGCGCTTGGGGTGCGGGTGTTGTATGCCTTCGCGACCTTGGTGCTGCCCTTTGCCACGGTATTGCTTGCGCATGCGCTGAACGGTGGCGAGACATCCGGGGCGGGGGCTTTCGGGCTGGTGCTGTTTGCGTTCCTTGGCAGCCCGTTGTTGATGTGGTGGGTGTTTGCCTATCGCCACCCTGCAGGGGTCCGCGAGGGTCCTGCTGAGGGGGGCATCGCGCCGGGCTCACCGCCGCCGGAGGCGGCCCGATCGGCCGCGCCGGATGCCGTCCAGGAGTCCGCGGTGGCCGCGGCACAGCGGTCGACTGTGCGGATGCACCCCTTTCATCGTGCGGCGCTGGTGCAGACGCCGGGGTCGCTCCTGCTGGGGTTGGGACTGGCCGAAAAGCTCGGGGGTACTGATGTTCCGATCTTTCCGTTTCTGGCGAATGGCTGGCTGGTCGACGGCATGCTGGTGCTGGGGGCGGTTCTGTTTGCCATATCGCTCCGCATGATCGTCGCAGAACTGCGCCGGCCGTCCGAACCGCAACGGGATACCGATGCGCTCGGAATCCGTAACCCGCGTCGCTGAGCCACCCGCAGACGCAGGTCGCCGCGACCGCTTCTTGTACGCCCGGTGAACTGTTCCGGTGGACCGGATCTTGTGAGCTCTCTAACGGAACGGCGCTTCCGGGTATGACGGATCGGTAGCAAGCCTCTCCGACGCGGGCTATGTTCTGGGTGGAGCCGCTGTGGTGGACGAATTCCTCGACCCGCGGGATCGGCCCTAAAACGGTCGGTCGGCGCGGACGGAGGACTTGTGTGGGGTCGTGGGTATGGATGAGTAGCGTGGTGCGGAGGGTTTCGTCATGCAGGGATACGTCGTCGGCAGGGTGGAATCCGATTCGCGGGCAGGGCCTGGCTTGCGGTACCCATGACGTCGGTGGTTGTCACCGCGGCGGGCTGGAGAACGAAGGTATGACCACCGCACGGAGTGACCCCGCTTGAAGGTGCTCGTCATCCTCGGCCACCCGCGCACCGATAGCCTGTGCGGGGCGCTGGCCGAAGCCTACAGCGAAGGGGCGCGCGCGGCCGGGACCGAGGTGCAGTNCCTGAATCTGGCGAGCTTGGAGTTTGATCCACACGTCCACACCCCTTCGCCCAATCAGCAGCCACTCGAAAAGGATCTGGAGGCCGCACGCGGCCTCGTCGCGTGGGCCGATCATCTGGTGTTTGTCTATCCCACCTGGTGGGGCACCATGCCGGCGCTGCTCAAGGGTTTTCTGGACCGGATCATGACAGCCGGAATTCGCCTTTCGCTCNTGCGAGGGCGGTACCGGGTACGAAGGGTTGCTGCAGGGCCGCTCGGCGCAANTGATCACGACCATGGATACGCCGCCGCTAATCCACCGGCTGGTGTATCGCCAGCCAGGTGCCAATGCGATGGCGCGCGCCACGCTGGGGTTTTGTGGGGTCCGGCCGGTGCGCTCGTTGATGTTCGGTTCGGTGCGCCATAGCGACGAGGCCCAGCGCAAGGCCTGGTTGCAGCGCGCACGCCAGGAAGGGCTGCGTCTGGCCAGGGGGCGCGAAAGTGCGGGCGAGTGGCTTGCGCACAAGGCCGGTGCCTGGCTCCAGGCGTTGCGCTTGCAGTTCTATCCGATGACCTTTGTGGCCTACGCGGTGGGGGCGCTGGTGGCCGCCCCGGCGGGTGGGGTGTTCGGCAATCCGGTGTTCTGGCTCGGGTACCTGTGCCTGTTTCTACTGGAAGTGGCCACGGTGCTGGTGAACGAACGCGTGGACTTTGGCTCGGACCGGCAAAACCGGTTCTATGGTCCCTTTACCGGTGGGTCGCGTGTGCTGGTGGAGGGGCTGTTGTCCGCGCGCGAGCTGGGCGTGGGGATTGCCGTCGCGCTGGTGGGCTTCGCCCTCGCGTTCGTGGCGTTGCTGGCGACCGCACCCGGAGATTCGGGGCCGATCCTGACGGTGATGGCCGTCCTCGCGATTCTGGCGATCGGCTACACGGCGGCGCCGCTGAAGCTTAGCTATCGGGGGCTGGGCGAGCTCGATGTCGCGCTGACGCACAGCCTGGGCGTGCTGCTGTGCGGCTATGTGTTCCTGGCGGGCGACTGGACCGCGTCCTTGCCCTGGCTGTTGAGCCTGCCGCTGTTCCTGGCGATTGTGCCGTCGATCACGCTATCCGGGATTCCCGACCGCGAGGCGGACGCCGCGGTGGGCAAGGGCACCCTGGCCGTGCGCCTGGGGAACGACGGTGCGCTTTGGGTGGCGTTGTCGTTCACCATCCTGGCGGCCGCCAGCGGCGCGTCGTTCGATGCGCTGGGATGGGCGCAGGGGGCCTATGCCGGGATCGGGTATGTGGTGGTCCCGTATGCCGCCTGGCTGGTCTGGCTCCTGTGGCGTGCGCTGCACCGCGAAGACCCCAGGGGGCGCATCGATGGATTAATGGCGGCATCCCTGGGCTATGTGCTCTGGTTCGGACTGTTCCCCCTGGTGAACCTGGTCATGGGCTGATGGTGGGAGCCATCGTGGGCCAGTGCGTGGCACGCGTTATTTGGAGGGCGGTTCACCGGTGAGGCGCTGCTGGCTGCTGGCATCGGGGGCGCGGCGCAGCTTTCTCCGGGCCTTCTCCCGCCAGTTGGGGGCCAGGATCTAGCAATCGGCGGCAGGTCGATCTTGGCCGCAACGGCACGTGCAGAAAGCCCTTCCCGGAGTGCCGAAGCCGATGGGCCGTTAATTTTCGGCGGGCCGCATTCTTTCGGCCCGATCAGGCACCCGTTATAGTCACAATGATCGGGGGGCATTTCCACCGCTATTGCGGGAAGACCCCGTTGATGCCAGACGACGCATCGACACGCAAGGGGAGGGGGGATGCGGGCACAACTCGGGTTACGGAACACCTGGCCGGCCTATGCGCGGTTCATCGGCATTTCGGTCGCGATCGTCACTCTGCTGGCGGTGGTCCAGATCCTGTTTGTCTATGGGGCCGATCGTTTCGAGCCGCGCTTGCTGGCGATCCCTTCCGTTGTCGGGATCCTTTTCGGGTTCATGCTGGCGCGCATGCACCTGCTTCGGTCGCAGACCGACCTCCTGAATACCTTTGTCGAAGCGACCCAGGCCAGCAGTGATCACGAGGAGGCCATTCGGCATTTGCTGCGGGTGGTTGCCGAGCAGCTGCGGATGGACGGGGTGGCCCTCTATGAACTGGACCCGGCCGGGATGGAGGCAAGACGACTCCGGCACTACCCGCCGCACCGCGCCTCGCCATTGTCCGAACGTGCGCTGCGGGAGGTTTCGGCATTGTCCCTTGAGGAAGGCCGGTCCGGTACCTGCGAGGAACTGCGCTCCCGGGGCCTGGATTCGCTTCCGGCTTGCCTCGAGACGGTCGAACTTCCGCTTCCCGACAACCAGCGTGGCTTGTTGGTGCTCTATCGCGACGATGCGAGACGCAAGCCACCGGACGCGCTGGAACGGCGGTTCCTTCAGCTCAGTGCCGACTGGTTGAGCATGACCCTGACCCACATGCACCAGCGGGAGATCATCGCCACTGAACGGGAACAAAACCGGCGCGAGAAGGAGCGGGCCCAGACCACGCTGGAGTCGATTGGCGACGCGGTGATTACCACCGACGACCATGGGCGTATCGACTACGCCAATCCGGTGGCCAGCCTGTTGCTGGGCGAGCCTGCGGCACAACTGGCGAAACGGCCCCTCGACGAGGTGGTATGTCTGGAAGCCGAGAGCGGCGGGGACTCGATGTCCGCGCGGCTCGAATCCAGTGGTCAGGTGCTCGCGGAAGCAGGCCACCCTGCCCATATGCGCCTGCACACCGCGAACGACCAGACCCGCCCGGTCCAGCTTTCCTTTACCCCGATCCTGAATCGTGCCGCCGACAGCCAGGCGAGCGTCCTCGTGATGCGTGACATCAGCGATCTGCGCGAGGTGATGCGCCGGCTCGACTATCAGGCCACACACGATGCCCTGACAGGGTTGCTGAACCGGCCGGCCTTCGAGGCGTGTCTCGAGGACCAGCTACGTTCCGCGCGCACGCACGACACCCGGCACACCCTGTGCTATCTCGACCTCGACCAGTTCAAGATTATCAATGACACCCGTGGGCACACCGCGGGCGACGAGCTCCTGCGTCAGGTTTCGGCCCTCTTGCCTCATCTGTTGCACGAACGCGATATCGTCGCGCGCCTCGGAGGGGATGAATTCGGGATCCTGATGGTTGACCGGGACATCGAGGACGGACGAACCCTGGCCGAGGAGATCGGCCGCGAACTGGCCAGCTTCCGTTTCTACTGGGACGAGTCGACCTTCTCCGTGTCCGCCAGTCTGGGGCTGGTCGAAGTCAGCGGGGCGAGCGAGTCGACCCAGTTGATCCTGCAACAGGCGGATGCGGCCTGCTACGTGGTCAAGGACACGGGACGCAACCAGGTGCGCGTGTTCCGGGCGGAGGACGAGGACTTGCGTGACCGGGCGGGCGAACTGCACTGGGTCAGCAGCATTCCGGACGCGATCGAGCAGGAGCGTTTCGAACTCTGGGCACAACCAGTCCGCACGCTGGCGGATGACACGGATGCCTATTTCGAAGTCCTGCTTCGCCTGCGTGACAGCGATGGCCAGTTGGTCCGGCCGGATACCTTCATCCCGGCGGCCGAACGCTATGACCTGATGGGGCAGGTCGACCGCTGGGTGGTGTCCCGGACGCTGGCGTACATGCAGCAACTCCAGGCTGCCGGATGTGGTGACCTTCCGGTAATGGGGATCAACCTCTCGGGTTCGTCACTGAATAACGATGCCTTCCTGGTGTTTCTGCAAGAGTCGGTGGCGAAGTCCGGCCTCCCCGGTGACCGCTTGTGCTTCGAGATCACCGAGACTGCAGCGGTCCGGCACCTGCAGCGAACCGCCCGGCTGATGACCGAGATGCGGCGAACGGGTTGCCTCTTCGCGCTGGACGATTTCGGCAGCGGCCTGTCCTCGTTTTCCTACCTCAAGCATCTGCCGGTGGATTATCTGAAGATCGACGGTGACTTTGTTCGGGACATCAACACCGATCCGGTCGATCTCGCAATGGTGCGTGCCATTCACGAGGTGGGACAGATCCTGGGGCTGACCACGATTGCGGAACACGTGGAAAATGATGCCATCCGGGCGCGCCTCGCGGAGGTTGGCGTTACTCACGGGCAGGGCTACGGCCTGGCGCGTCCGGAATCATTGGCCGGTCCGGTACGCGTCCATCGGGCGGGCGAATGGGCTACGCCCTGATGCGGATGGTGTTTCCCGGATGGGCAACCGGGTTTACTCGCGATCCCGGGAAGAATGCGTTCGCGACGATGGTCTCGGCCGTTCTCCACCGGCATAAAGTGGTCGCCCGGCAAGGGAGCGCAGGCGTGAGAGGGTGGATGCGAGTGAGGGCAACGGGCTGATCAGGCGGGAGGGGGTCCGACGCCGATGATGGAATTCCAGTGCGGACGGACATGAGGGCAATCCCTGTCTCGCCTGCTCGGGCCATCGGAAAATGGGACGTGAAAGCCTGGTGACCGGGAAAATCGCCGGGTCTCTTCCGAGGCCCGGCGAGTTGATGGGCGTTGCCTTGCGTCAATCGATCTTGATGTAGGCAAAGCCCTTGTCATTTTGTAGTTCGGCGAGCCGAACTACACCGGATGGCACGAGATCCACGTTGCCGTGGACGTCACTTGCATCCAGCCGGACACGGGTCCGGGTGATGTCACACAGCTCGTACTTGACCCCATGCGTCTGGTGCAGGCCGGATAGTCGTGTGCGCAGTTCGTCGCGCTCCTCCTGAAATTCGGCATCCACCTCGAATGGGGTTTCCTCGAGGTTGTCGTCAGTGGCAAAGCGGATGCCATCCGACATGAACACGACCCGCACGTCCACATCCATGAACTCGTTCTGGTAGTGCGTCATCATGTTGTTGATGCTGGTCAGCATCGAGGAGAGCCGTTGGGGATCGCCATAGTCCACGTGATAGACGACCTTGGCTTCGGGCTCGAACGCCGTGGCAGATGCGTTCCAGCCGAGGCCGACAAGTGCGGTGCAGGCCAGGGCGGCCAGAAGCCGGGGTCGCGGCCTGGCGGGAGCCCGGCGGTTCCTGGCCGGGGATTCCGAATGTTTCATTTGAGTCTCCTTTGATGAGTTTTCAACGTTCGTTATTGGTTTTGTTTTGGTGGTTCGCCCGTTACACCCCTGTTCCGGGCATGGGTACTCTAAACCGAGTCTATCGGTGGCGCCAGTTCAGGCGCGGGGGCTGTCCCGGGGGCAGCAGAACGCCAGAAAGCAACCTCGGCAACCCGGGTTGAAGAAATTCTTCAGATCCGCGAAGGGGGGCTTGTTGGCCGGCCTGTTGCCGGCAAGCATCCTGCAGGCGCATGCCTTGCACGTGTCGAATGTCATTTCGCAGTTTCGGTGCCGGAGCGGCCCGAGTCCCACGTGAAGCTGGAGCTGGGGTTGGAGCTGGAGCGGGTGCTCTGCGCGGATGGAATGGTTGGTGATGACGGGCAAGCGTGCAGGCGCGGGATTGCGGAAGGTGAAGGGGTGCTTGCAGCTGTTACGGAGGGTGCCGAATTGCTTGTGCCGGGCGCCCGGCTTCATTCGCGCTGGGCGGAGCACGGGGCCATGGCACACGAGGGTTTTGCCGCTACAAGCGGTTGGGACTTCTTCCGGCCGTAGGCGTCACATCGCTCGAGCGGATGGTCGCGACGCTTGAAGAGTTGGAACGTGACCTTCGTCGTCGCCGAAGCGCGATTTTCCGCAACGGCGCGCGCGGGCGGGACGCGCGTTCTCCCGTTTGGTAGGGGGCGGATTAGCGTTTGGCGGGCTCACCGGTGAGGCTCTGCTGGCTGCTGGCATCGGGGGCGCGGCGCAGCGTTCTCCGGGCCTTCTCGCGCCAGTTGGGAGCCAGGGTTTCGCAATCGGCGAGTAGCTGCAGGTGCTGGTGATTCGGGCGCCGATAGACCGCGGCCATTGCGGCAGCGATGCTGAGGCTTTCCGGCTGGCGTTCGAGCCGTTCGATCGTGTCGCCCGCGGTGAGGGTGCCGGGCTCCAGCACGCGGTAGAACCAGCCGCAGCGCCCGGTTTCCTGGACCTCGCGCGCGAGGCCCGGGATGTCGAAGCGGGCGTCGAGCTTCCAGCACGGGGTGCGGGGCTGGCTGACCTGCACCCGGGCGGTACCGATGCGATAGATGTCGCCGATGTGCACGCTGTGTTCGTCCATGCCGTGGCTGGCCAGGTTTTCGCCGAAGCCCGGGGGCACGAAGCGGGTGGCGCGATCGGGGTACTGCTCCTGCCACCCGGCGTACCGATCGAGGCTGTAGTGGAGCAGGGCGCGCTCCGCGCCGCCGTGGTTTTCCGGGTCCGCCTGTTCGTCACCGGCCAGGCCGAGGGGGCCCAGCACGACTGGGCCTTCCACAGGCTGCTTGTCGATGGCGCTGGCGCGGCCCCTGGCGTAGTCCGCGGTTACGCGGCCGGTGTAGATGCCGATGAGTCGGGTGGTGGTCATGCAGCAGGGGCACTCCCGGGCTGGCGCGGAGTCTCGACGATACAACGTCCGTACACCGGTGACGACCGGTCGTTCAGCGCCCGCGCAGGTAGAGCAGCCGCGCGATGAAGGCGATGCCCAGAATGATCCAGCCGATGGGATAGGGCAGCACGCCGGAGAAGAAGGCGGTCAGGCTGGCGACCAGCAGGGCGCCGATGACGAGCAGGGGGATGTCCATGCCCTTGAGAGCCGGGATTCCCGTCGATGTTCCGCGGCGGTCGGTCGGGGCGACGGCTTCGGGGTTGCAGGGTGCCTTGCGGCTGGGGTATCCGTAGGGCCGTATCTTGGGTATGGACAGGGGGAATTACATGGGGAAGCGTGCGAACACGGCGGTTGCGGGCTGGGTCGTCGCGGGGCTGATGGGGGTGGGCAGCGCGGGCGCGGCCGACATCGACGGGGCTGGGGATCACCCGGATGTGCCGCGGGTGGCGGGTTCGTACATCGTGTACCAGGACCAGAGCGACTTTGACCGGCTCGCGGTGCCCACCGGGCCGTGGGACGGGGATGGGTTCGAGTCGGTCGAACGGCTGGAGGGCGAGGTCCTGCGGCTGAGCTACAACTTCGAGGACCCCAGCGTAACCACGCTGCGGGTGAAGCGCAGCTACCTGCAGGCGTTGGAGGCACGCGGTTTCGAGATCCTGTTCACCGGCTCCGAGGAGGAGCTCTCGGGCGGGGCGGGACGGACCTTTTTCCGGGAATCCGGCCTGTTCGAGCGCGGGGCGCGCGATTGCTGCCGGGTAGCCAACCGGGATCGTCAGGTGCGCTACATCGCGGCGCGCTCCGAGGCCGGGGATGTGCTGGCGGGGATTGCCGTGTTTAACGCCCGTCGGGTCGACGGGCCGGCGGTCTCCAAAGCGATCGTGACCGCGGAGGACATGGATACGACCATGGATCACCAGCCGCTGACCGCCGGCGAGATGGAGACCGGCCTGATCGAGGACGGCCGCGTGGCGGTGCAGGACATCCTGTTCGAGGTGAACAGCGCGGCGATCCTGCCGGAATCCGCCGAGGCGCTGGCGACGATCGCGGACCTGATGAACGAGCAGTCATCCATGGAGCTGCTGGTGGTCGGGCATACCGACAACACCGGTGACTTTGACTACAACGTGTCGCTGTCCCTGGAGCGCGCGCAGTCCGTGGTGAACTGGCTGCGCGACGGGCACGGTATCGCAGGCAGCCGGCTCCAGGCCGCAGGGGCCGGGATGATGGCGCCGGTCACTACCAACCGCACGGAGGCAGGGCGAGCCCAGAACCGCCGTGTGGAGCTGGTCGAGCGCGGCGGATAGCGGCGCCGGCCGGACCCGAGCCGGGTGTTCAGTCTCCCGGCGCGGCGTTCCAGCGTTCGAGGATGTCGAGGATAGGGTCGATGGCGGGCGGATCGTCCGTCAGCGGGCCGGGTACCAGCAGCCCACGATGCGAGGCCTCGAGGATCAGCGGGTCCGGATGCCCGTCCAGGTGCAGGGATTCGACCGGCACCACGCCGTCGCCCAGTTCGTCGTCGGTCTGCTCCCACCATTCGCTGATGCGCCCGGCCACCGCCTCGAGGTCGATCTGTTCGTCCAGCGCGGCNAGACTCTCGCGCATGGCGGGGGTGGGTTCGGGCAGTTTNCCGCCGATGATGCGGACCGGTATGTCGTCCGGCCAGGGGCGTGCGTTGAGTTCGGCCAGGAAGNGGCTGNCCGGGCGCAGGTCGATCTTGGCCGCGCCGGTGCCGTCGCGCAGGCCGGCAAACAGCGAGAAGCGCTGCTGCTGGATGTCGGCCAGCCACTCGCGTACCTCCAGCCAGACTCGCAGCCGGGCCCACTCGGAGCCATGATTGGGGGTGGCCACCAGGATCACGCCGGCGACGGGTCGCCCCCCGACACGCGGGGTCGCATCCTCCGGATACCGGTAGCGCGTCACGAAATCGCGGATCACCAGACCCCCCATGCTGTGGCCAATCAGGATCAGCGGGTCGTCGCCTTCGAGCTGCGCCCAGTGTTCCGCCAGCAGGTCCGCACTGTGGTCGATGGCCTGGTCGTTGGGATAGCGGAATTCCCAGCCATTGCTTCCGGCGTCGTCCAGCGCGGGCGCCAGGGCGTCCCAGATATCGCCGGGCTCGTCCAGTCCGTGCAGCAGCAGGACGTCCGGCGGGCGCTCGTCATCGAACCGGTCCGAACGCGGCAGGAAGCCCTGCAGATCGTCGGGCAGCTCCATGCTCTCGGGGAACCATTCGTGCAGGCGGTCCTGGACTTCGACGCGCAGCTCGCGCTCCTGTTCCGGATTCTGCTCGGCCCAGCCGACCCAGATGGCCAGTGCGAGCAGGGGCACGCCCACCAGGATCAGGAAGGCGCCGAGGCGCCGGCGGCGCCGGTTCGAATCGGGACGGCTGGCATTCATGGACGATCACCATCGGACAAGCCGAGCTCCACGGCAAGTGGGGGGCTGGAGCGGGGGGGTCGATGCCCTGTGTATCATGACGGGAAGTCCCTCACGGAAGTTTCGACATGCGACGCGCGTACCTGCTCCCCTGGCTTCTGGTCCCCCTCTTGCTGACCGCCTGCGCCGGACTGGATGTCCGCGACTTCGGCCTCGATGGTGGTGATGATCGTGCCGAGGAGGCCATCCGCGAGGCCCTGCGGGTGGGCACCGAGCGCACGGTGGAGCGGACCGGCCGCGAGGATGGCTACTGGGGCAACGCGTTGATCCGCATCGGTCTTCCGCCAGAGCTGGAGCAGGCCGGCGATACGCTGCGGCGCGTCGGGTTTGCCAGCCAGGTGGACGATCTGGAGCGGCGGATGAATCGTGCGGCGGAGTCCGCAGCGCAGGAGGCCGTTTCGGTGTTTGTCAGCGCCATCCGCGGGATGCGGCCGGAGGACGTGTATGGGGTGCTGCGCGGGGCCGATGATGCCGCCACGCAGTATCTGCGCGACGCGTCGGAATCCACCCTGCGCGAGCGCTACATGCCGATTGTGCAGGAGCAGATGGAGCGGGCCGACGTCTATCGGGTGTACCAGCCGCTGCGCGACGCGGCGGGCCGCATTCCGGGCCTGTCGGGGCTGGACGTCGATCTGGATCGCTACGTGACCGATCACGCCCTGGATGGCCTGTTTACCATCCTCGCGGACGAGGAGCGCCGCATCCGCGAGGATCCGGC
>SL_7KL_010_BRINEDRAFT_10001124_pt1 | contig 12816 bp, 11 predicted proteins | sample SodLak_010_BRINE_FD_10663 | JGI IMG/M metagenome (IMG submission 10663)
TTACAGGGGGGATCAGTGATCCGCTAGCGTGGTCCTCGGCCGGATTCTTACAGAATGCGATCGCCGATGCAAACCCATTACAAGGCCTCTTTTTGTTCTTTGCAGAGTATGGGGCGATCGTTGATCCACTCGTCATTTTTGGCCAGATACTTATCGGTCTAGCATTGCTCTTTGGTGCGTTCTTCCGATTTGCCGCAATGATGGGTGGACTACAAATGCTGTTTTTCTGGACCGCTGCATGGCAAGGTGGACTCATGGCTGGGTTCCCTGTTGAAAACGGTTACTTCATTGATAGCTCATTTGTCTACTTGCTGCTCCTCTTCGGACTCGGTGCATGGGGTGCTGGTCGTATTCTCGGTGTCGATCGCTATCTCGAAGAGACTCAAGTGGTAAAACAAAACCCGTGGCTTCGCTACTTCCTCGGGTAACAGAACATCATCGCTGTTAAAACCCAATCTTTCAGATGGACATAATGTTGGTAAAGATTGCCAATGAGTGCTGCGGCTGATTTGTCACTGGTGGCTCAAATACAGGCGTGTCCAAAAATCAACTCATCTATGAGCTAATCGATATAATCCGAACACCATTCGAATCACCAGCTGAATCCCGATCCAACCGATCGAGTGCGCTGTAGTGGAAGGGATTGTTGAGCTCAAGGGGATGGGTACTGACGGACGCAAAAATATTGACTGATTTACACATTACATATTACGAAATCAGTGTGTAAACACCACCATGTCCGGAGTAACTCAACGTTGAAAACAATGCGTAATCAGGTGTTTATAGAATTACGATTGTACAAAAATACCCTGTGTAGTCCGTTACCCTCAGTAGTCCGCGAGCGTGCCGGTTATTTGCGGTTCGTTTGCTGTGTCGAGATATGATGAGAGCGAATCATGGACACCAACTTCAGTGATAATATCATCAAGCGCAGAAATAATCAATGAGAGATCCATATCGATCGCATACTCACGATAGGTTCCGCCGCGACGTCCCTCGTTTCGTTCAGTAACAGAAACGATTCCAAGCATCGCAAGTTCAGAGAGGTGATCGCGCATTCGACGTGGCACAAGTGGATCTCGCTGTGCAAGTCGGGTAAATCGGGTATAACGAGGGCGAACGTCTCGCGATCGGACTGGCGTCTCATTCTCAAGATCCAGCGTTAAGAGCGCGTATAAAACAAGATGGCCGTGCTGGGTAAGGCCGCTAATACCTTCTTCAATACGGCCACGCTCAAGCGCTCGACGTCCGCGTTCAACCTGATCTTCGGTCACAGTTGAGGTGTCTTCTTCTCGTGCTAAATCGCCTGCTTTCATTAGAAGATCGATCGACTGTCGTGCATCACCAGCATCCTTCGCGCCGTACGCTGCACACAATGGGATAACCCCATCCGATAATACACCTTCATGAAACGCGACAGTTGCGCGCTGTTCTAGTATTTGTTTCAGGTTGCTTGCATCGTATGCTGGAAAATGAATTTCTTGTTCACAGAGCGAGCTTTTTACTTTTGGAGAGAGATCATCACGGAAGGAGAAATCGTTTGAGATCCCAATAATTCCGATTTTTGCCTCAGTAAGGTTTTCGTTTGCTCGCGCACGCGGGAGTTGGTAGAGTATAGAATCATCCTTAACATGGTCAACTTCATCAAGAACAATAATCACAGTTCCCCCAAGATTATCGAGATCTGACCAAAGCATCTCATACACTGTCGCACGAGGATACCCGGTTGTACTAATTTGGTTTGCCTCGTCTCGTAGCTCATTCACAAGTCGTGTGGCGATTTGGTAGGATGATGTCAACCCATCGCAGTTGAGAAAAATAAGATTGAGATCAATGTCATCATACTGTTCTGCATCATCTTCTAAGTGTGAGAGTAGATACTTCGTAGCAGCAGTCTTTCCAACACCAGTTTTGCCGTACAGGAAGATATTGTTCGGCTGTTCGCTGTTGATGACGGGTTGGAGGGCGGCTTGATACATTTGGATCTCTTCATCACGACCAACAAGCTTCTCGGGTTGGTAGTCTTCCCGGAGCGCGTCCCGGTCTTTGTAGACCTCTGTATCGCGTTCGAATAGTCCCATTATCGATCGTACATGTAGTATCTACGACGTGTGTGATAAAACCACCGTGTCCGCAGTGTCCGCTGTTCTGTTTGTTTATAAACAAACGGCAAACACACCCCCTCCACTTTGTCCGCTGTTAACCCGAACAAGTGTAGGTAGCTGAAAAGTTGCACGGATATTTAGTACAAGCATAATCTTTTTATTGATAGCGTTTGAGTTAGTCCGTATGGCAGTTACCGAATTAATTCAACTACTATTGTTGAGTTAATTCATACTCAAGCCATCAGTATTTACAGTGTGTATCCCAAACTTCCGGAAAATATCTCCGAGAGTTTTTTGACCGTTACACTCTCGACGAAGAACAGCGGACAAAGTGGGGGGAGTGTGTTGGTATACATATTTGTGTGTATTTTCACGAATATAATCGATCAAGAACGTAAGGGTGACAGCTTAGTCAATACTATAATGTCTCTTAGTCCGTTGGTTCACCCGTTATATTCCTCGATCTGAGCTACGGTCTGTTTAGAGCTCTTCGTCTCAACAGTGTTTTATTATACTTCTCAACACACCACTCTGTCCGCTGTTCTTGGAAATCTCGGCCCAACAACTCCGGACGTCGTGGTGTGTTATATTTAATCTATCTTATACTACATGAAATAAATAGTCGGCTATTCTAAATCCATTATTTGAGGTCTAAAACGCCATTTTACTCCGGACGCGGCGGTGTTATCTCTTTTGTCAACTCGAACCCACCCCACTTTGTCCGCAGTTCCCCGGCAAATCCCTCCGGTAACAGCGGACATGGTGGTGTCCTACACAATTGAGGTGGTTCCTGTCTAATTCACTTACTGCGTTTCCTTCCGCAGGCAGTACGTATATTTGTCGTACCGTCGAATATATTCTGTATGGTAACAATCGACATTAATTGTGATATGGGGGAGAGTTTCGGCAACTGGACGATGGGCCGCGACGCGGAGGTGATGCCGTATATTACGTCCGCAAACATCGCTGGTGGATATCATGCTGGTGACCCACACGTTCTTCGCGAAACCGTTGACCTAGCAAATGAACACGACGTTGCATTGGGTATTCATCCTGGGTTCCCGGACAAAATCGGATTCGGGCGCCGACAGATAGATGTCACTCCACAGGAGGTTGCCGATTACGTCACCTATCAGCTTGGAGCGCTGATCGGCTTTGCAAAAGCTACCGATCTTGACGTCCAACACGTCAAGCCCCACGGTGCGATGTACTCGCTTTTGTCACAGAGCCCGGAGCATGCACGAGCAGTGATGGAAGCGGTCCTCGATGTTGATCCATCGTTGATATATCTTGCCACAGACATGCATATTTACGAGGTTACTGAGGAGTATGATGAGCTTACCGCAGTGTTCGAAGGGTATGTTGACCTCCGATACAACCCCGATCGAAGCCTAATCGTCGAAAAGCAGCTCACACCGAAGCCAACGGATGAAGTCACAGACCGGTTTGTCCAGATTGCGACAGAAGGAACAGTAGAAGCAGCAAATGGCGAGACCATCGATGTTCCAGCAGAATCGATCTGTATTCATGGAGACGGTCCAAATGCAGTTGAGCTGCTAGAGGCAATCCACGACGCAGCAGATGAACACGGTATAAATATCGCTGCACCATCAGCATAACAACGAGTTACGTTACGCAGGTTACTCAGTCGTGAGTGTAAATGAGTCGTCAACGAACGTCGTCGTGTGCTCGTTCTGTACAAACGTCTCATTTTGAATCATCGCCAGATGGAATGGGATCGTCGTCGGAATACCTTCAATCTCCATTCCAGAGAGCGCACGCGCTGCTCTCTGTAACGCTTCTTCACGCGATCGGCCGTGTACAATTACTTTCCCAAACATGGAGTCATAGAACGGACTGATTGCATCACCTTGATCGACGCCGTCATCCACACGAACACCGATTCCAGTTGGTGGACGGTACACCGAAAGCGTCCCTGGCATTGGGGTAAAATCATTCGTTGGGTCCTCTGCATTCAATCGGAACTCGATCGCATGACCTCGTGGCTCAATATCCGCCTGTTCGAAACTCAATTCTTTTCCAGCAGCGACGCGGAGCTGTTCTTTGACTAAATCAACACCCGTGACGATCTCGGAAATTGGGTGCTCAACTTGGATACGGGTATTTACCTCTAGGAAATAGAACTCACCATCAGCAAAGAGAAACTCGACCGTTCCGGCGTTCACATACCCCGCCTCTTTCAGCCCATCACGAGCGGCCGTACAAACCTCTGTCCGGAGCTGTGGATCTAACGCAGGACTTGGTGTTTCTTCGATCAGCTTCTGCTGCCGTCGCTGGATCGTACAGTCCCGCTCTCCAATATGACAGACGTTACCATGAGCGTCTGCGATTACTTGGACTTCAATATGCTTTGGATTCTCCAGATATTTCTCTACGTATACGGCACTGTTGTCAAAGTAGGCTTCACCCTCTCGTTTTGCAGTCTCGAACTTCGATTCGATATCGTCGTCTTCCTCAACAACATACAATCCCTTTCCACCGCCGCCACCGTCTGCTTTGATTGCGATCGGATAGCCGTATTCTTCAGCGAAGTCAACGGCTTCTGAAACATCTGCAATCGGCTCCTTCGTTCCTGGAACCACGGGAACTCCGGCTTCTTGCATGACTGCACGCGCGTTTGTTTTCTCACCAAGCTCCCGCATTGAGTCGCTTGATGGACCAATCCATGTAAATTCACTTTCCTCGACACGTTTTGCAAACCGTGCGTTCTCTGCAAAGAACCCATAGCCGGGATGGATCGCATCGACATCTGCTTCCCGTGCAACCTCAAACACCGCATCTGCATCCAAATAGCTTTTTTTTGGGACTGGCGACCCAACAGTATACGCCTCATCAGCATGACGAACGTGCTTTGCGTCTTCGTCAGCATCACTGTAGATTGCGACCGATCGAACACCGAGCTCCCGTGCAGCGTGGGCAACTCTAACTGCGATCTCACCACGGTTTGCGATCAGCACTGATTCAAACATACTGTACTGTATTCGATTCTATTTAATAAAGTGGCATGTCTGATGATGAAGTACCGTCAAATTGGATGGTATCCTATATCTCAAATACTATCCGGCAGTTATACATCACTTCATGTTGATTGTCCACATAACCCATGAGTACAATTGAACGAGTGACACTTCCGGACCCACGGTATGAGTTTGGCGGTGATGATCACGTCTTTGTTGAGTTAGACGAAGCGATGAGCTTTGATGCGAATTTTGAAGCAATGGCGATCACCCAACAGCTTCGAAAAAAGGATATTGATGGAATCTTCGAAATCTGTCCTGCAAACGCATCGTACATGGTTCGATTTGAGCCCGAAACAATTGATCCACACACAGTTGTTGAGACGCTGAAATCAGTTGCAGAAGAGACCGACCTCTCAGAGTACCAGTGGGATACACGTATTGTTGATTTCCCAGTGCTCTACGAGGATGAATGGACGCATGAGACACTCATGCGCTTTCGAGATAATCACCAAGACCCGGATGCAACAGATCTTGAGTACTCTGCACAGCTCAATGGATTTGACTCGGTTGATGAGTTTATTGGCGCGCACGCGGGCGCACCACATATGGTAACCATGGTTGGGTTTGTTCCCGGGTTGCCATGGTGTTTCCAGATGGTCCCGAAAGATGAGCAGATCGAGGTCCCAAAATACGTCCAACCACGGACTGATACGCCATCTCGTGCCGTTGGATACGGTGGGGCATTCACTGCAATCTATCCTGTGCAAGGCGCTGGTGGGTATCAACTCTACGGTCGAACTCCACTTGAGGTATTAGATACTGATCAGAACCTCGCTGACTTTGCTGAATCTATGGTATTCCCACAGCCAGGAGACATTCTCGATTTCCGTCGAATCGATCGAACCGAGTACGATGAGATACGTGAACAGATTGAGGCGGGAACCTACGAATATACAATTGAGTCCGTTTCGTTCTCTCCAGAGGAGTTCTTTGCAGATCCACATGGCTACAATGAGATGTTAACGGAGGTGCTGCGCGGATGATTACCGTCTCACGACCTGGTGTTCTTTCGACCGTCCAAGATTTGGGTCGCTTTGGACAGTACCATATTGGAATGCCGCCATCCGGTGCGATGGATCCATTTGCACATCGTGTTGGAAACTATCTCGTCGGTAATGACGAAGACGCGGCAACGATCGAAATGACCTACCAAGGCGGTGCATTTGAGTTCGATGAGGATCGTGTCGTTGCTCTCTGTGGTGCGACAATGGCTGCAACGATCGACGACGAACCAATCAACATGTGGGAAGCCGTTTCAGTCGAAGCGGGTCAAACACTGGATATTCAATACGCAAGCAACGGTGCACGATCGTATCTTGCCGTTGCTGGCGGTGTTGATGTTGAGCCGCTGATGGACAGCCGATCGACGTACACGCTCATTGGACTCGGTGGATACGAAGGTCGTTCGCTCGAAGAAGGCGATGAGCTGGCACTTGGAGCACCACCGGAGGGAGCAACTGATCGCATCGGCAGTGCTGTCGATGACGAGTATATCCCAGACTACGATTCGATCGATTCAATCCGTGTTGTATTTGGTCTCTGTGATTACCGACTCACGGATGCTTGTAAGGAACGAATGACGACTGAGCCATGGACGGTCACACCTGATGCCGACCGTGTTGGCTACCGTCTTGAGGGGCCCGAACTGGAGTTCGTCGAACGCGAACAGCCATTCGGTGCCGGAACTGACCAATCAAATGTGGTTGATCTTGGCTATCCCGTTGGATCGATACAAGTGCCACAGCAGCCGATCGTCCTCATGCAAGATGCCGTTACCGGAGGCGGCTACGCAACTGTTGGGACCGTTATTAGCGTCGATCGCGGCTATCTAGCACAGAAACGAACTCACCAAGAACTCTATTTCGAGTCTGTCAATGTAGATGACGCAGTCGCCGCTCGGAAAGCCCAACAAGAAACGCTCGCCACGATTCGTAAATCGCTGGAATAAGTACCATTAACATACTCCCAAACCCATTACACACCATCCAATGTCTACTGAACATACAATTACCGCACCGATGCCAGGCGTATTCTACCGACAATCAGACCCAACTGACGACCCATTTGTCGAGGTTGGAGATGACGTTTCAAAAGGAGAGACGGTCTGTCTTGTCGGTGTAATGAAAAATTTCCACGATGTAACGAGCGATGCTGATGGTACGGTCTCGGAAATCCTTGTCGAAAATGAAGATGCGATCGATGTTGGAGACGCGCTGATTGTCTTAGAAACTGAAGAATAGCTACCTATTTTAGCTACTTTTTCTATTACTACTATTTTGTATATTACGAATTTTTCCAACAAGCAGCAGCTCCCAGCGTTGATCAACGATCGCCACCCATACAATGAGTGCTGCGGGGAGTACAACGAGTGCAGCGATATACGCGAGAATAATGCTTGCTGCAGTAAGCAGTCCAAACTGGCCTAAAAGCGGCGTGATCGCAAGCACCAACACACCGGTTCCGAGTGCAGTTGTCGCCATCGTCCCTGTGAGTGCGCCACCGGTCCCTCTCAGTGTTGTTGTCACTGCGTGATCAACATTACCTGTCTCTTCATATTCATCGTGGAATCGATGAGTCACGTGGACGGTATAATCAACACCGAGCCCGATCGTAATTGCAAGAATCGTGGCTGTAAGCGCATTGAACGGAATCCCTGCAAAGCGCATCGTCGCAGTGAGTGTTGCAATTGCGACCGTTACAGGAATCAGTGTGACAATCCCGAGCGACGGGCGTCCCAAAAAGAGTCCAAATAGTACAATCAAAAAGACCGCAGACAGCCCAATTGCAGCCGCAAGCGAGACAATTGCGGATTCAAAAATCTCGTCTGCAACTGCCTGAAAGACGATTATCTGTCCGGTTGCAATTGCATTTCCTCGGTACCGATCGGCTACCGCTCGTGCATCTGCTGTGATCTCTTCATCACTGGCATCGGACCGAACTTCATATACGACTCTGGTTGCCCTGTTGTCCTCTGTTAGATACTCATCGGTGAAGCCTGCAAAGTTTGAGTCTCGAAGTTCCTCATAAATCCGATTGAGATTTCGATTTGGCTGTCCACCATCGAGTGCGGAATCCGAGACAAGCTGTGCAAACGCCGGATTCTCCGCTTCGTATGCCTCGATCGGGTCGATTATGCTATCGGTCCGCGCACGCCCATCCTCTTCAATAAATGTCGATGGTGGATCAACCGTTGCTCGTTCAAGCGACCGAAGTGCAGTGTTGTCGATCATCCGGGTCTCAATATAGATCGTTATTGTATCATCTTCTGCAGTCTCAAAATTTTCCGAGAGGAAATCAATTGTCTCAGTAACGGTGTACTCATCCGGCTGTAGTGGGCCAGGGAAGTACTGAATGTATGCTGGTTCTTCTGATGGTGGAAGGAAGTCTTCATCGTCGAATGTCGTGTCGACTCCTGATCCGTATACTGCTGCTCCACCAGTCAACACCAGTATAATGACAATAAACACTGCTGGTGCAGGTCTGGAAATTGCGGTTACGCTTGGAAGAATCTGACCGAGTACAGAGCCTTCTGCACCGATCGGCTGCGTACCAAACGCTGGGATCCCACGCTTTTTTCGCCACTCATCAACGATGAGCTTCGCGGCTGGAAGGAAGCCGACAAAAATAACCAGGGTGAATGTAATACCAATCCCTGCGACGATTCCAAACTCACGAAGCGGCTCAAGATCGCTTGTTAGGTTAGCAAGGAATCCAATAATTGTCGTTCCAGCAATGATCGTATATGCAACCGAGAGCTGTTGGAGCGACGTTCGCATTGCTGCCTCCGGCTCAACTCCTTGCATTCGTTCTTCGCGATACCGATTCACTGTGTGGATCCCAAAATCAATCCCGATCGCCAAGAGCAACACTGGAACTGCAATCAGCATGTCCGAAAACGGGATGCCTGCATAGCCAGTGAAGCCAAACGTCCAGACAACCGTCATCAAGAGCGCAACGCCACCAAGTACAAAATCAAATGGGTCGCGGTATGCGTATGCTAGCAGGCCTAAGATTGTGACCAGTGCTGCTGGAACAACGATCGCAAGCGAGTCAAAAATCACGCTCTCAAATTCATTGTCGACGATGCCACCTCCAAAGACGGTGATCTCACCGGGTGAGCGATCAGCAACAGTTTGTGCTTCCGTTTGAATCTCTGCAAGATCGGCTTCCGCGGGGAAACTATGTGTTACGACACCGAGCGCAGCGGAGGCAGTTCCTGATTCGCTATTATAATCATTTGAGAGAAGACTCCCGAACGTTGGATCGTCACCGGCAGCCTGCACGGCTCGTTCAATATCACCGTTGCTTGCCCGTTCAACTGCTTCGCGTTGCTGTTCAATCGTTTCCGCGTCCGGGTCAAGTTCCAGAGCTACTTGTGAGGCCGGTGACGTAACGGACTCAACTCGTAATCCGTCTCGGTCTTCAAGCCGTTCTGCGGTCTCAAGCATGGATAAGAGCCCACGCCGATCGAGCACATTTTGATCCTGTTGGATCAGCTGTGTTGTCGGTTCGTTGTTTCCAAACGCTGGGTCAAACTGTTGGTTTACACGATCAAGCGCGTCGGACTCTGGAATATCATCAACAAACTGATCACTGCCCGCTTCCGATTCAAGCAACGCCATTCCTGGTGCGAACACAACTGTCAGGAGAATACAAATGAGTGCAACCTGTCGTCGCCGATCGACGACGACGTTTGTTGTCTTTGCAAACAGCTGCGTTGTACGACGCATCTATTTATTCCAGGATTCGATTTTTGTACGGAGTGTCTGCATTCTCTCGGTGAGACGTCCACGTTTATACACTGCCGTCATAAGTCCAACTGCGATCCCGATCAGACTGATTGGGTGTGTGAGGAGCGCGATCGGATCGGACAAGAGCGCGAGGAAACCCTCCTCATCACTACTGACGACATCGACTGGGAGCCGGTACGTATCCGAGAGCTGTTCATCTCCGTTGTGATCTGTGTATCTAAAGTCGATACTTGCAGCATAGGATTTGATCGATGCGCTATCATCAATCTCAATCGCAAAGCTCACTGTCGTCTCTTCGCCCGGTTCCAACCCGGTGACGAAGGCTTCATCATCATCTGTATCCAGTGGATCATCAACAAAGAGCTTCGCTTGGATGTCTTCGATCGGCTCGTCCCCATCATTTCGCACGACGACATCATATCGAACTGTCTCACCTGGCGTGGCATTTGCTGGCTCTGTTGCATTCGGTGTTGCTGGTGATACTGCAAAGACATCCTGCTCTTCTGCAACCGGTGTCACCACATCAAGTACCTCTGAGACGGCGAGGTCGCCCTCGACAGTCCGATATCGCGTCGCGATATTTAATACTCGATCGCCCGGTGCAGCATCGGTTCGAATTCCTGCTTCAAACGTTACCGTTGCATTCTCACCAACGCNGAGCGTTCCAACTGCTGCTTGTGTCTCACGTGGGACCACATTAGGGTCTGCTGGGAGCGGCTGATCAACAACGCCCTCGATCGCCGGCGCCTCATTGTCAAAGACAACTACTACGTCATCAACTGCACGGGGCCCGTCGTTCTCAATCAGGACCTCAAATGTTCCATCCTCTCCAACACGAAGCGAACTGTTTAGCGACGCTGCACTGAACGATTGCTCTGGAAGCGGGGTAATCCCTGTCCGAACAGTCCGTGCAGACGTGTCTGCCCCCTCTACATCCCGGTACGAAACATCCAATTCAAATGTTGATGGTCGCTGTGTTGCTTCACCATCTGCATCTATTCTGTATGTAAACGTTCTATTTTCGCCAGATTCCCACTCCTCAACGTATGTGTTTGTGGCCCCCGTTCCGGATGTAAATGAGATATCCCCATCAACCGGGTTTGCGGTGACGGATGCCTCACGAGCAGGCTGCTCTGCAACGTTCCGCATCGTTACGTCAACTGTGCCCGGAACACCAGCCTGTATGTCTCCATCAATATTGACGACTGCAAATTGGGCATCATCAGTGATCTCCACTTCAACGTGGACTACCTCGGTTTCATCTCGCTCGCTTCGGATCACTGCCCCATCATCGAGCTCTGCACGGTATGCGTGGCGATACTCCAGTTCGATCGGAACTTCATAGACTCCAGGCTCCGCGTCTGCATCCGGAACAACAGTAAACGAAATCGGCCCTGTCACCCCTTCCCCGATATCTCCGATCGGCTGGGTTCCAGTCCGCACGTCAAACGGAACATCGTCTTCATCCGCGAGCAGCGTTGCTGTTGCAGATTGTGCTGTTATGACGTCATTCTCCAAGTTATCTTGTCCTCGATCGCGAAGATGCCCACGATTGTTAAACGTCACATCAAGCGAGGCCTCCTCCCCCGGAACAAACGCTGTTTCGGGTGCATACGCCTCAATATCCGGCTCGCCTCTTGCCGTGTCATTTGCACTAACGATCGCAGCACCCGCTGTGAGACAGAAGACCGCAATAAAAAGCACTGCAACCACCCGATTCGTATTCATTAGCTACTTTCGGCTATGATCTCTGTAAATAATACCTTTCTCAAACATAGAAAAACATACAATCAGTTTTCAGACAGTTATAATTTTAGATTACCGCTCATAAAATAGTCTTTTACAGCGTAATAATGACTACCTCTTGTCCTATATCACCGCTGAGAGAAACTTCCACCAGTTTTCACTGTTGATTTATGCTTTCGTTACCTGCACTCCCGTATGGATTCTCTCTGTGATCTTGGACTCTCAAGTTACGAGGATCGTGCGTATCGAGGGCTGCTCGCGATCGGGAGCGGGACGGCTGCTGAAATTTCCGCAGAAAGCGAGGTTCCGAAAGGACGAATCTATGATGCATTAGGTGGACTTGAGTCACGAGGAATTGTTCGTGTGCATACTGCTCGTGAACCAAAACGGTATGTTCCTGTTGAGCCGGATATTGCAGTCACCAAACTCGTCACCGCTCGTCAGTCCGAACTCCAAAATCGGATGGAGCAACTTGACGCGAACAAGAGTACACTTGTTGAACAGCTCGCAGATCCAACACGGCCTCAAGAAGACTTTTGGACTGCTGCGGTCGGCGCCGAAGATTCGCTTGAACTGCTTTTTGAACGAATTGAGACTGCCGAGGAGTCGATCGTCATTGCTGCCGATAGCATTTCTGCACAGTTTGACGTCGATCGTGAGGGGCCCGCACTGCTCGATCAACTGCTGGGTGCGATCGATCGTGGTGTTGAAGTGAAAGTGCTTCTTTCACCTCGGATGTTTTCGGACGCACTTGGTGCTGTGGATGATGAACGGGCCGCATTTACACTCGCTCAAGCGCCGTTTGAACTTCGAACAACGGAGGATATGTACGGTACGTTCCATTTAATTGATAATACGGAGGTCTGCCTTGAGGTTCCAGATCCGCTGTTGGCGAACCATCTGTTTGGCATGTTGAACCTCCGCGATAGAAGCTTTGCTGGCCGTGTTGCAGAAGGGTTCCGGACAACGTGGGACAACGCGACACCGATCGGTGACCTCTCTGGACCGAAGTAACTGTAATATGTGGTTGATATCCGGTCGGTCATCCATCAACATGCCAATCTATTTTATCGTCGGTTCTGAGCGTTTGGTATGAAAGATCCAATACAGCCCTCGTTGGATTTTGAACTCCGACCTGCACTGGAGGGTTCAATTGCCCTGCTCATAGTTGGT
>SL_7KL_010_BRINEDRAFT_10001126_pt1 | contig 12800 bp, 13 predicted proteins | sample SodLak_010_BRINE_FD_10663 | JGI IMG/M metagenome (IMG submission 10663)
GCTTGCATCCGCGCCCGAGGCGCTTCCGGCCCGCGCGCTCTGCGAAGCCCGTTGCGGCGCGGATGTTCCGGCCTGCACGCAGGCGGCGAACGGGGCATTGGGCAGCCATGCCGCGCTACTGATGCTGGGCAGCCCGTCCGAGGCGCTGATCGATCCTGACCGTTTCACCAAGAGCGCACGCGGGCAGACCGCGTTCCTGCGCCGTGTGATCCTGTCCGCCGACGCGCGCGGGCGCCAGAGCCTGATAAGGCGCCTGCAGGACGAGGAGCCCTGTTTCGCCGCGCAGGTCACCGCCGAGATCGAGCGCTTTCGCGCGCAGCCCACGCCGGGCACCGAGTGATTCGCGCCAGGGTTGCAATGGCCCGTGATGGCTCGCCGTGAAGCGTATGCGCTGCAGGAAAACATTTGCCTCGGCGGTGAACACTCCCTAGTCTCCCCCTGTCTGCGTGCAGTCACGCAACAGCACCAACAGGAGGAGATAACATGACCGGCAGAAACAACATTTTCCGCGGCACGGTTGGCTTTGGGGTGGCCGGCGCGATGATGCTGGCCGCAGGCGCGGCGGATGCCCGCGAGTCGATCCGTTGGGCCACGTCCAGCACCGGCTCCTACGGCTACATGGTCGCCAGCGCCATGGCCAACGTGCTCGAATCGGCCATGCCGGGCGAGGTTGTGGTCACCGTGAACCCCTATCCCTCGACCACCGCGGCCAAGCGCGCCACCATGAACGGCGAGGCCGAGATCGGCTATACCGCCGATGTGGGGATGCGCGACCTCTATGACGGGGCAGGGGCCTTCGAAGGGTTCGAGCCGACGGTCGGCAAGCAGGTGCACACCTGGTACGCCTATCCGATGGAAACCTTCATGACCGTGTCCACCGACCGCGCTGACGAGTTCGAATGCGTCAGCGACCTGTCGGGCCGCCCGGTGTTCCACACGCCCGCGGGCTTCATGAACTGGCTGAATTTCCGCCGCATCCAGGCGGCGCTGGGCAACGAGTTCAACCACGTCGAAATCGACACCGCCACTCAGGCCGACGCGCTGGCCGGGCGCTCCATCGACGGGGCCGTGGCCTACACCACCGCCGGGCGCTCGCTGCCCGCCTACTGGCGTGAGACCGAGTTGCGCGCCGATGTGACCGTCATCAATCCCTGCCCGGACGAGATCGAGACCCTGACCGCCGCCGGGCTGGTGCCGATGGAGGTAGACCCGTCGGTGGCGTTTTCGCAGGACGTGGGGGTGGAGACCATCCTCGGCGTGCCGATCTTCTTTGCCTACAACGTGCGGGCGGACATGGATGCGGATCTGGTCTACAACATGATCACCGCCTTCTATGACGCGCGCGAGGATCTGGTGGAGCAGGATCCGGGCTTCACCCCGCTGGCCAACGACTTCATTGGCGTGCAGGTGGGCGGCATCGCGGGTAGTCCCGACATCCCGGTGCACCCGGGCCTGGCGCGGTTCCTGCAGGACCATGACGCCTGGAACGATGACTGGATCATCGCCGAAAACTGATCGCTGATCCCGCCGCCGCCCGGAGCCGTTCGGGCGGCGGTTTCGGTCCGGGCGCCTGAGGGGGCCCGGGCCAAGTCCGAGGCGCCGCAGAACGCGCCCGCAGAAACATACCAACGGGGAACGGAGAGATGCAGGACGCCAGAAAGATCCTGTCGCTGAGCAACGTGACGCTGCTGGTCTCGCTCGTGCTGTTCGGCTGGCTGCTGTATTATTTCAACACCGGCGCGGGCGGCGCGCGGCATCTGGCCACTTTGCTGGTGCCGATCGCGCTGAGTATCCATATCCTCTTCACCTATCAGGAACGCTGGTTCTATCCGCGCCTGCCGGCGTGGTTCAACCATGCCGCGGTGATCGTCTATATCGGCATCTGCGCCTATGCTTTCTGGTATTTCTGGCAGAACTACGAACAGATCGCGATCTGGCGGCAGGGCGCCTACACGCAGCACGATTTCATCGTCGGGCTGCTGATGTTCCTGCTGGTCATGGAACTGTCCCGGATGGCGCATCCGGTGCTGTTCTGGGTCAACGTGATCCTGGTGTTCTACACCATCTGGGGCTACCTGAGCCCGGTCGATTTCTTCTGGCATCCGGGCACCACCTTCTATCGCGTGGTCATTTCCTCGACCATGGAGTTATCCACGGGGATTTACGGGCTTTATGCGCAGTTGACGCTGACCTTGATTGCTGCGTTTTTGTTGCTCGCAGCGGTCGCCGCCGGCTTCGACGCGCAGAATGCGCTGGTCAACATGATGCGAAGGCTGGCGGGCAAGTCGCGCCACGGCATCCCGCAGACGGCGGTGCTGGCCTCGGTCTCGGTCGGCATGGTCTCGGGGTCCGGCGCCGCCAATACCGCCGTCACCGGCTCCTTCACCATCCCGCTGATGAAGCGCTACGGCGTGCCGCCGGTCTTCGCGGGCGGTGTGGAAACCGCCGCGTCGATGGGCGGGCTGATCATGCCGCCGCTGATGGCCGTCGCGGGCTTCCTGATGGCCGAACTGCTTGGCGTGCCCTACTGGGAGGTCGTGCAACGCGGCTTTGCCGTCGCCTTTGTCTACTTCACCTCGCTCATGCTGGCGGTCTATCTGATCTCGGTCGCGCTGTTGCCCAACGATCCGGTGGACCCGCCCAAGGTGCCCGGCTACCAGCAGGTCAAGACGGTGATCTTCTTCGGCGGCATCCTCGCCCTGGTCATCATGATGGGATACTACGGCATGGGCGCCATGCGCTCGGCGCTGAACACGGCGGGGCTGATGTTCGTGGGGCTGCTCGCGGCGTGGGTCTATTTCAAGCTGGTGGTCAAGGATGCCGAGACCGAGAAGGAAACCCTGATCGGCAACCTGCGCAAGACCGTCGAGACCCATGCCGAGATGACCAGCTATCTGGTCCTCTTGATGGCCACGCTGGGCATCATGATCGGGCTGTTCACGGTCACCGGTTTCATCCTGCGCATGGGCAACATGATGGTGCAACTGGGCGAATGGCATCTGATCGCCACCATCGCCATGGCCTTCCTGTTCGGCTGGCTGGCGGGCACCGGGCTGCCGCCGACCGCGACCTATATCATCGTCGCCATCATCATCGTGCCGCCGCTGCGCCAACTGGGGGTCGATCCCTGGGTGGCGCATTTCTTCGCCTTCCTGCTGGCGATCTGGGGCGAGCTGTCGCCGCCCACCTCGCTCACGGCGGCGGTAGCGTCGCGCATCGCAAAGGCCAGTTTCATGCGCACCATGTGGGTGGCGCTGAAGATCTGCATCCCCATCACCATCATGTCCTTTGCCATCTTCGTGCGGACCGACATGGTGGTGCTGGAGAGCTTCGATGCGCAGGTGCGCGACACGCTGCTGGTGGCCATCGGCACATGCGGCTGCACTTTCGCGGTGTTCGGGCGGTTCGTCTTCGCCAACATTCCGGATGCGATCCTGCGGGCGATGATGGCGGTGATCTCCTTCGTGGTCATCTTCCACCCGGACAACACCATCGCCATCGCGGCGGCGGTGGTGACGCTGCCGCTGGTGATCTTCGGCGTCTGGCGGCACCGGAAGGTGGCGGCGGACAAGGAGGAACGCGAGGCCGCCCGCGCCGCAGCGCTTGCCGCGAGCGAAAGCTGAGGGTGGACAGGGCGGAAAAGCGCCCCCTCGGCGGGCCTCCCTCCCGCCCACCCCGGCACGCCTCGGGGGCGCTGCCCTGCGCAAGCGCAGGGCGGGACGCCGGTTCCGGTGCCCGGCGCGCGCGGGAATGGCGGTCTGCCCCTTGCACCTGCGCACCCGAGGGGGTCAACTGAACATGGGAATCGATGCGGAGGCGGCAGGTGAAGGACACGCGCAACTCCCCCGAGATCGAGATTGCGGGGCTGAGCAAGGTCTTCGGGGCCGGGGCTTCGGCTTTCACCGCGCTGAGCGATATTGACCTGACCATCGCGCCGGGCGAATTCTTCACCCTTCTGGGGCCCTCGGGCTGCGGCAAGACCACGCTCCTGCGGGTGATCGCCGGGTTCGAGCAGCCGTCGGACGGATCGCTGCGGATCAACGCGCAGGAGGTGGCGGGCAAGGGACCGAACGCGCGGCCCGTGAACACCGTGTTCCAGAACTACGCGCTGTTTCCGCATATGTCCGTGGCCCAGAACATCGGCTTCGGCCTGAAGATGCTGGGCCGCGCGCGGTCCGAGATCGACGCCACCGTGGACGAGATGCTGGCGCTGGTGCAGATGGCGCATCTGGCCGACCGCAAGCCGGCGGAAATCTCGGGCGGGCAGCAACAGCGCGTGGCGCTGGCCCGCGCGCTCGCCCCGCGCCCGCGCGTGCTGCTGCTGGACGAGCCGCTCAGCGCGCTCGACCTGAAGCTGCGCAAGGGGATGCAGAGCGAACTCAAGCGCCTGCAGGGCGAAACCGGCATCACCTTCGTCTTTGTCACCCATGATCAGGAAGAAGCGCTGACCATGTCCGACCGGATCGCGGTGATGTCCGAAGGGCGCATCCTGCAGACCGGCACCCCGCACGAGATCTATCACCGCCCGCGCGAACGCTTCGTGGCCGATTTCATCGGCGACACCAATTTCCTGGAGGTCGAGGTGGCCGAGGCGGACGGGGCGGCGGCACAGGTGAAGCTGCCCGGCGGCGCGCTGCATAGTGCACGGTTGCCCGGCGGGCTGCGCCCCGGCGCGGGCGCACGGGTCACCGTGGTGATCCGCCCGGAGCAGGCGCAACTGGTGGCGCCGGGGCAGGGGGTGCTGGCGGCGACAGTGGAGAAATCCGTGTTCTTCGGCACCGACACCCATGTGCATCTGCATCTGGAAGGCGGCGCGCCCTTCATCCTGCGCCGCCAGAACACCGGCGCCATGCCGGAACCGGACCCCGGCAGCGCCGTGGGCCTCGCGCTGGCCGAGGGCGCGTTGCAGGTGGTGGGGGACTGAGGCGATGGCCGAGCCGCGCGAAAGCCACCGCTGGAAATGGCTGCTCTGCGCACCGGCGCTGACGATTCTGGTGCTGGCGGCCTCGGGGCCCTTGCTGATCGTGCTGGTCTATTCCTTCCTGACGCCCGGCAACATGGGCGGGGTGATCTGGGAATTCTCGACCGAAGGGTGGTTCCGCGTCTTCTTCCGCCGCGACATCTTCGACCCCGCGGATGTGAGCCTCAACACCGCGCATCTGACGATCCTGTGGCGGTCGGTCTGGCTGTCGCTGCAGACCACGGTGATCTGCGCGGTCCTGGGCTTTCCCACCGCCTGGTTCATCGCCACGCGGCCCGCCAACACGCGCACGGTCTGGCTGTTCCTGATCACGATTCCCTTCTGGACCAACCTGCTGATCCGGACCTTCGCCATTCAGGAACTGATCCGCAATTCGGGGACTATCAACACGCTGCTGATCTGGGCGGGCGTGATCGACGCGCCGATCCAGATGCTGTTTTCCGAATTCGCCATCCTTCTGGGCATGGCCTATGTTTTCCTGCCGCTGATGGTGTTGCCGCTCTACGCGGCGATGGACAAGCTGGATTTCCGGCTGGTCGAGGCGGGCTATGACCTTTACGCCAGCCGCCTTCAGGTGCTGCGCCATGTGATCCTGCCGCTGGTCAAGCCGGGGTTCATCGCGGGGTCCATCCTCGTCTTCATCCCCTCCATCGGCGCCTATGTCACGCCGCGCGTGCTGGGCGGGGGGCGCACGCTGATGCTGGGCAACCTGATCGACCTGCAATTCGGGCAGGGGCGCAACTGGCCGCTGGGCGCGGCGCTGGCGATCACGCTGCTGGTGATCGTGGTGGCGGCGCTGCTGTTCTACCTGCGCACGCTCAACCGCGAGGAGGGGCCCCGCCATGGCTGAGGCGACCGGACGCTATGCCCCCGCCGACCGGACCACGGTCGCGAAGCCGCGCCGCCGCGCGCGCAACTTCGACGTGCGCCACCTGCCGGGGTTCGGGGCGGTGGCGATCTTCACCTTCTTCATGCTCTACGCACCGATCCTGATACTGGTGGTGTTTTCCTTCAACGCTGCGCCCAGCCAGGCGCAATGGGGCGGCTTTTCGCTGCAATGGTATGAAGCCGCCTTCAACAACCGGCAGGTGCGCGAGGTGTCGATCCGCTCGCTGTGGCTGGCGCTGGTGGCCTCGGGGATCGCCACCACCGTGGCCACGCTGGCCGCGTTGGGCACAACGCGGGTGCGCCGCTTTCCGGGTCAGACCATGATCTATGCGCTGATCAACCAGCCGCTGATGGTGCCCGAGATCGTTACCGGCGTGGCGCTCCTGATCTTCTTTGCCGCGATCAAGGTGCAGACGGGGTATACCGGCATGGGGTATCTGGTGGCCGCGCATACGGCGTTCTGCATCCCGTTTGCCTATCTGCCGATCCGCGCGCGGCTGGAGACAATGGACATCACGCTCGAACGTGCGGCGGCGGACCTTTACGCCAGCCCCTTTCAGGCGTTCCGCCATGTGACCCTGCCGCTCCTGGTGCCCGGGATCGTGGCCGGGTTCATGCTGGGCTTCGTCATCTCGCTCGACGCGGTGGTGATCACCGAATTCGTCAAGTCGGCGGGGCAGGACACGCTGCCCACCTACATGCTGGGCCAGTTGCGCCGCAACATCACGCCCGAGATGAACGCCATCGCCACCCTGTTTCTGGCGCTGTCACTGTGTATCGTGACGGCGTTTTTCCTGCTTACCCGCAAGCGCGGGTAGGCCAACCATCCGACAAGGGAGTCACTCATGAAACGAATGCTTGCAACATCGCTGGCAGCACTGATCGCCGGCGGGTCCATGGCCGCCGCCGACGAGGTCGTCAATTTCTACAACTGGGGCAACGTGACCCCGCCCGAGCTGATCGAGCGCTTCGAGGCCGAAACCGGCATCCGCGTGACCGTCACCGACTATGACAGCAACGACACCGCGCTGGCGCGTATCCGGCAGGGCGGGCACGGGTTCGACCTTGTGGTGCCGTCGAACAACTATGTCGAGACCTGGATCGAGGAAGGGCTGGTGATCCCGCTCGACCGCGACATCGTCACCAACATCGACAACATTGCCCCCGAGTGGATGGATGTCGATTTCGACCCGGGCCGTCAGTATTCGACCCCCTATTTCTGGGGCACCACCGGGCTGATCGTGAACACCTCGGTCTATGACGGCGACCCGCACACGTCGGGCATCATCTTCGACCCGCCGGAGGAGTTGAGCGGCCGCATCAACGTGGTCCCCGAGATGTCGGACATCATCACCATGGCGATCCGCTATCACGGCGGGCAGCAGTGCGAGACCGACACCGATATCCTCCGCCAGGTGCGCGACACGCTGATGGACGCGCGCGAGCATTGGCTGGCGATGGATTACGGCAACATCGACGCCTATGTCGCCAACGACATTTCCGCCGGGGTCTACTGGAACGGCGGCGCCATGCGCGCGCGGCTGCAGAACGACGATCTGGTCTACGGCTACCCGCAGGAGGGTTTCTCGGTCTGGATGGACAACGTGATGGTGCTGTCCGATGCCCAGAACCCCGAAGGGGCGATGAAATTCGTCAACTTCCTGCTGGAGCCGGAAAACGCGGCGGCGATCTCCAACTTTTCGCGCTATGCCTCGGGCGTGGTCGGGTATGAGGCGTTCCTGGAAGAGGAAATGCGCACCGCCCCCGAGATCGTCACCCCGCCGGAACTGGTCGGCGCGGGCGCCTTCTCGATCCCCTGCCCGCAGGAGGTCAACGACATCTACTCGCAGATCTGGACGGAGTTGATGCAGTAAGCTGCACAAGCAAGACCCCCCGGCGCTTGTGGCGCCGGGGGAGCCGTGCTCGCTACATGAGAAAGTCTCCCGCGCTCGAGGCGTTGCGACCGCGACAGGCAGCACTGCGGACGGAGTGGACATTCGTGGTAAGCCAGACCGTAAACGACTGGCCGCTCGCGTTACATGAGCATTACCGATCATGCCACCTATCACACCAGAAGAGTCTATTCTAATTCAGGCCCTCGCTTTAGCGGAGTCTTATGTGAATCTTGGAGAGCTTGAGGTCGGCAATGATCCATTGATCTCTGACAATATCGATAGAGTTTTTGGTCCGACTGGAAAAAAACTGACCCAGTTGGGGCACTCCGTTTTTCAAGGCCAGGGTACCCTGGTCAGCGTATTTTACATGTTTCTTGTACTGCCCCACGAATGGGCGAAACATACCGGGAGTGACTTCAAGAATCTCGACCTTTCAAAAGCTGAGGCTTTTGCGAGAGCGAAAGCTAAGGTGGAGCCGATTTGCGACGGACAAGAAAAATATGAAGAAAACTATGGAGCGCTCAGACACTTCAGGAATGCACTGTCCCACGGTCGCATTTACGGGTGCGAAGATGGCCTGATCATCGAGGATAAAAAGGGGAAAAAATTCTACCGCGCTGTGTATTCTTACGAGGTCCTTGGGGAGCTTGCGCAGCACCTCTATGAGGCGATCAGGACACACCTGCACATGGCGATGTCTCAGCGGCCGCCGAAAGCCTGATGTACCTGTTTCAAGTCATACGACCGTCTGCGAAGGACGCCTTTCTGTCAGCAAAAATATTGCATCGAGTGTCCAACACCAGCGTCCAAGGGCACCGACCGTGCGGCTCAGAGAATACTCACCTCCACGCTCTCGGCGAGGGTGTTGGCGATGAAGCAGTAGCGATGCGCGCGGGCCTGCATCTCGTTCAGTTTCGCGTCATCCACCGAAAACCCGGTGTCGAAGCGCACCACCGGGTGCAGGTCGATGCGTGTCACCGCCATCTGCCCGCGCGGGTTCTTGCCCAGATGGGCCACCGCGTGGTCGTGATAACTCGCCACGGGCCACCCGGCTTTCGCGCAGAGCGCAAGGAAGGTCATCATGTGGCAGCTTGACAGCGCCGCCGCCAGCGCCTGTTCGGGGTTGGTGTGCCCCGGTGCGCCGCCCCAGTCCGGGGCGGCGTCGGCGATGACCTCGTGCTGCGCGTCATACTGCACCGTATGCGCGTTGGAGTAGGCGCCGGTTTCCAGCCGGGGCGCCGTGCGCTGCCAGTGCAGATCAATCGCCAGGTTGGACATCGGGGGCCCTCCGATCAGGCGGCGGCAAGCCGCTTTCTGGGGTCATAGAACGGCTTTTCGACCACCGTGGCGGTGGTGATGCCCGAATCGGTCATCACCTCCAGCCGCGTGCCAAGGCCTGCGTGCTCCACCGTCACCATGGCCAGCGCGATGTTGCGCTCCAGCCGTGGCGAATACACGGCCGAGGTGACCTGACCCACCGCCGCCTGGCCGTTCCAGACGGTCCAGAAGCGGGTATTCGGCCCGGCCATCGGCGCGCCGTCGATGATCAGCCCCACCTGCTTGCGGCTCACGCCTTCGTCCCGGATGCGCCGCAGCGCCGCCTTGCCGATGAATTCGGCCTCCATCTCCAGGTCCAGCAGCCGGTCGAGGCCCAGCTCATAGGGGTTGGTGTGGATATCGGCGTCGGCGTGATAGGACAGCATCCCCCCTTCGACCCGCCGGATGGTCGAGGTGTGGCCGGGTTTCAGCCCCCACGGCACGCCGGTGGCCATGATCCGCTCCCACAGCGCCTCGCCGCGCGAGCCGTCGCGCAGGTAAAGCTCGTAGCCCAGTTCCGACGACCAGCCGGTGCGCGAGACGATCAGCGGGATCCCGTCCAGTTCCACCTCACGCCACCAGTAGTAGCGCAGGTCCATGATCGCGTCGCCGAAGAGCGCGCGCATGATCTCGCCCGATTTCGGCCCCTGCAGTTGCAGCGGCGAGACGTCGGGCTCGGTGATGGTCACGTCCATACCCGCATGCACCGCCACCCCCTGCGCCCAGAGCAGGATGTCGCTGTCGGCGAGCGAGAGCCAGAAGTGGTCTTCGGCCAGCTTGAGCAGAATGGGGTCGTTCAGGATCCCGCCGTCAGCATTGGTGATCAGCACGTATTTGCACTGGCCGACCTGCATCTTCGACAGGTTGCGCGGGGTCAGCATCTGGGTGAAGCGCGCGGCATCGGGGCCGGTGACCTCGACCTGCCGCTCCACGCCAACGTCGCACAGGATCGCGTCATTGACCAGGTTCCAGAAGTTTTGTTCCGGATCGCCGAAATCGCGCGGAATATACATGTGGTTGTAGACCGAGAACCCCTGCGCCCCCCAACGCACCGTGGCGTCGAAATAGGGGGACTTGCGGATCTGGGTGCCGAAACCGAACTCGTGTGGCTGCATGGTCGTGCCCTCCCTTGGGTTGCGCGGCGGCCCGTCCGGGCCATGGCGCGCGGTGTCTCCTGCACTCCAGATAGGGATTCTTGCGCGGCGCCGTGGCCTGAAATGAGGCCCCGGAAACGTCCACGCAGGCCCTTTCGAAGGCTCATGGCAGGCCAAGTGGGCGGGCCGTGCCCTAACCGGTCCTTCCGGTCAGTTTGGCCAGGTTTGGCTGCGCGGATTTCACCTGCCGCGCGGCAATGTAGACCACCCAGCGGTCGATGCCGATCTCGGCCTCCAGAAGCCCGTCCATCAGCGCCTGAAACGCCGCCATGCCGGGCACCACCACGGTCATCACGTAGTCCATGCCGCCGCCAGTGGCGATGCAGTCGGTGATCTCGTCCAGGGTGCGGACATGCGCCTCGAACCGGTCAAAATCGGCCTTGCGGTGATGAATGAGCGAGACCGTGACCACGACCTTCAGGACCTCGGCAACCTTGTCCAGCGCGATATCGCCGCGAAATCCGCGGATGAACCCGTCCGCACGCAGCCTGGTCAGCCGCTCCCAGCAGGGCGTGGGCGACAGGTTCACGATCTCGGCCAGTTGCGTCTTGCTCAGCTGCCCGTGTTTCTGCACGGCGCTGAGAATGCGGATATCGGCGGCATCGAGTGTGGTTTTCTTGCGCATTGCAAACCAGCTCCAGATCGCCGCCCGGCGGGAGCCGGGCAACGCAAGACGGGCCAGTCCCGAGGGCAGGGCCTGCACAGGATATTGCGCGCGCCGCGTGCCGCCGCGCGGTCGATTGCGACCAGTTGGCGGACCAAAGCGAATCCGCAAGCGCGGCCATCGCGTGCACGGGGCGGCAAAACGCGCTCCGGCCGATATGGACGGCTTGGGCATTTGCCTGTATCACTGCGCCAACCCAAGACCAAAGGTGTGGACCATGAATTTCCTGCTTCGCCTGCTGACCTGGTGGAACAGTCAGACCCTGGGCACCCAGTTCTTCACCTGGCGCAAGGGCGTGCTGGTGGGCGAGGATGGGCAGGGCAACCGCTTCTATCGCTCGCGCGATGGCAAGCGCCGCTGGGTGATCTACAATGGCGAGACCGAGGCCAGCCGCGTCAGCCCCGAATGGCATGGCTGGCTGCACCACACCTGGGACGAGCCGCCAACCGAACGCCCGATGGAACACAAGCCCTGGGAGCGCCCGCATCAGGAAAACCTGACCGGCACCGCCATGGCCTATGCCCCCGCAGGGTCCATCCGGCGCGCCACCCCCGAAGAACGGCGCGATTACGAGGCATGGCGCCCGGAATGAGCGCTCGGCACGTGAACAGACCACCCGCGCCGGGCGGGGCGACACGGCGCGCGGTCGGCGCACTCGTCAGCGTGGCGCTGTGGCTCATGGTGTCCCCGGCCGCCGCGCAAGAGGTGGTGTCGGCGCCGGGCGCCGTTCTGCGCGGGCTGGACAAGGTGGCGGGCGCAAGCCGCGACATGGAGTTGCGCGTCGGCGAAACTGCCGAGCTTGGCCGGTTGAGCGTGACACTTGCCGAATGCCGCTACCCGCCCGCCGACCCGGCCTCCGAAGCCTTTGCGTGGATCACCGTGCGTGACGATGCGCGCGAACAGGTGCTGTTCGACGGCTGGATGATTGCCTCGAGCCCGGCGCTGCACGCCCTCGATCATGCGCGCTACGATGTCTGGGTGCTGACCTGTATCACCTCCTGAGCCGGGGGTATCGCCCGCCCGGCGTTGAAATCTGCCTCCTGCACCAGCGCCTCGCGCAGGAGCGCACGATAGGTTGCGCGCGGCACCTCGATGGCGCCCAGGCTGGCCAGATGCGGGGTCAGGAACTGCGTGTCGAACAATCGGAACCGGCCCGCGCGCAGCCGGTGGATCAGGTAGGCCAGCGCGATCTTGGACCCGTCCCGCCGGGTCGAGAACATCGATTCGCCGAAGAAGGCCGCGCCGATGACCAGCCCGTAGACCCCGCCGATCAGCGTGCCATCACTCTCGTCCCAGACCTCGAGGGAATGGGCATCCCCGCGCGCGTGGAGCGCCAGGAACAGCGCGCGGATCGGTCGGTTGATCCAGGTCTCGGGTCGGTCGGCGCAGGCGTCGATCACCCGGGCGAAGGCGCGGTCGGTGGTGATCGTGAAGCCCCCCCGGCGCAGGCTGCGGGCGAGCGATCGCGAGATATGGAACCCGTCCAGCGGAAAGATGCCGCGCAGGCGTGGGTCGAGCCAGAAGAGCGCCGCGCTGTCGCGGCTTTCGGCCATGGGAAACAGCCCCGCGCGATAGGCTGCCAGCAGCAGGTCCGGGGTTATGGGCGCAGCGCTGTCGTCCCCGCCACGCATCAGCGCGCGCCCTTTGTACGGGGCGCCCTCGGGCCGCCCCGGCGGCCCGCGCGCCGCGCCCCCTCGATGGGGGCAAGGCGCGCTCCCCCGTCAGCGGTCCGGGCGCCGGTCACCGCCCGAGCCACGCGTTGACGGCGGCGACAAACGCTTCGCCGCGCGCTTCGAAATCCGGGAACTGGTCGAAGCTCGCCGCCGCCGGGGCGAGCAGCACCACCTCGCCTGGCTGGGCGTCTTCGGCGGCGCGGGCCACGGCGGCTTCCATGGTCTCGC
>SL_7KL_010_BRINEDRAFT_10001127_pt1 | contig 12796 bp, 15 predicted proteins | sample SodLak_010_BRINE_FD_10663 | JGI IMG/M metagenome (IMG submission 10663)
AAATGGGAAAATCCGTAAAATTATATTAACGCGTCCTGCGGTTGAAGCGGGCGAGAGTTTAGGGTTTTTACCAGGGGATTTAAAAGAAAAAATCGATCCTTACTTAAGACCTTTATATGATGCGTTATATGAAGCCTTAGGCAATAAACAAACCGATGATTTAATTGAAAAAGGCGTTATTGAAATCGCGCCTTTAGCTTACATGAGAGGACGTACGTTAGAAAATGCATACGTTGTCTTAGATGAAGCGCAAAACACAACGAGAGGACAAATGAAACTTTTCTTAACGCGTTTAGGCTTTGAATCAAAGATGATTGTGACTGGTGATATTACGCAAATTGACTTGCCGAGAAATAAAGAAAGTGGACTCATTCATGCGACAAAATTATTAGCGGATGTTAAAGGCATAGCAACCATACGCTTTGAGCGGGTTGATGTGATTCGTCATCCACTCATTCAAAAAATACTGGAGCGATATGATGAAAGCACTTAATTTAATTAATCAATGCAATGAAGAAAATTATGAATCTTTTATTAAACCGATTGTTAAACACACGTATAAAACAATGAACATCAATAAAAAACAAACGGTTAACATCATATTAGTAACGAGTGAACAAATTAGAGATTTAAATCTTTCTTATAGAAATATGGATCATACAACCGATGTTTTAACCTTTCCTTCTGAGATTGAAGAAGAACTTGGTGATATATTTATCTCAATTCATAAAGCGATGGAACAAGCTAAGTCTTATGGGCATTCTTTTAGAAGAGAACTCGCATTTTTAGTGGTACATGGACTTTTGCATGCGATTGGATATGACCATGATACTGAAGAAAAAGAACATATAATGTTCAACTTACAAGATAAAATCTTAAATGAACTAAAACTATTTAGATAAGGTGATACTATGGACCAAGCATTATTAAAAGCCGCACGTGAGGTATTAGATAACGCTTATGTTGTGTATTCTAATTTTCATGTTGCAGCAGCACTTAGGTTAAAAGATGGAAAAATTATTACCGGCGTTAACGTTGAAAATGCTTCTTACGGGCTTGCCAATTGTGCAGAACGTACAGCGCTTTTTACAGCGCGCACCCAAGGGTATAAAAAAGAAGATATTGAAGAAATCGTGATTACAACCAAACAAGATTTTATCGTTTCTCCGTGTGGGGCGTGTCGACAAGTGATGAAAGAATTAATCCCTGCGAATGTCAACGTTCATATGGTCGATAAAAATGATAATGTTTTAAGTGTGACCAATAAGGAGTTATTGCCTCATGGATTCAGTGAAGACGACCTCAGATAAACCGCTAAAAAGCGGTTTTGTCAGTTTAATAGGCAATGCCAATACAGGGAAGAGTACGCTCTTAAACACGATTTTAGGGGAAAAATTAACCATTACATCATCGAAACCACAAACCACGAGAAATACCATTCGTGGGATTTATAATGATGATGATGCACAAATCATTTTTATTGATACCCCAGGCTTACATAAAGCTACGCATAAACTTGGCGATTTTATGACAAAGTCTGCTTTAAGAACGCTTAGTAGCGTGGATTTAATTTTATACTTAGTCGATGCGACCAACGATAAAGATATGTTAGATGAAAGAGTGATTGAATCCCTTAAAAATTTAGAGACTAAAACATTTTTGATTGTGAATAAAATTGATAAAGTCAAAGATTCAACGCGTTTAGAATCTTATATTGAAAAATTAAAAACGCGTTATCACTTTGATGGCGTGTTTGCGGTGAGCGCATTAACAGGTATTCATACCGATTTACTCAAAGAAGACATTAAAGAAGCATTACCTGAAGGCCCAAGGTATTACCCTGAACATATGCGTACTGATCAACCTGAGAAATTTTTGATCGCAGAACGGATTCGAGAAAAAATCTTAGAACTTACCCAACAAGAAATTCCGCATAGTGTTGCGGTCGATATTGAAAAGATAGAAGTCGATCAAGACAATAAAAATCTTTTGAATATTAACGCTACCATTATTGTCGAAAGAGATTCACAAAAAGGGATTATTATCGGGAAAAATGGAAAACTTTTAAAGCTTATCGGCACCAAAGCGCGCCATGATATATTAACGCTTTTAGATACTAAAATCTATTTAGATCTTTATGTAAAAGTTGTCAAAAATTGGCGCAATAAGAAACTTCAACTCCATGACTTAGGCTTTAAGGAAGACGATTTATAATGCCAATAAAGGGTCATGTTTTAAGAGTGATTGATTATAAAGATACTTCAGCTTTGCTTTATGTATACACAGAAGAAGGCATTAAAAGCATGATTGCTAGGGGCGTTAAAAAAATGCAAAGTCCTTTGAGACATTTAGCGCAACCTACCAATAAAATAGAAATGACTTTAACTCAGTCTAAACTCCCCACATTAAAAGAAGCATCCCTCATTGATTATTATAAAGGGATTAAAGGCGATTTATTAAAATCGACCATTATGAACGTCATCAATGAAATGATCTATTTTAATGTTGGAGAACATGATGATCATTCAAAATTATTAGCGTTTATTCATAAACTCGCTAAAAAAATAGAACAAACCGAATATCCAGTAGAATATTTACTTATTTTTGAACTGAAGTTTTTGTTTTTTACAGGGTATGCTGTTCCTTTAAAACACTGTCACGTGTGCACTTCAAAAGAAAACCTATCCTTTGATTTATATGAAGGAGCACTCGTTTGTGACAACCATAAAATATTAAATCATCAAAATTATTCAAAAGAAATATATCAACCAATGCAGTATTATTATTATGTGGATGTTTTAAAATTTGACCCTTTAAAGTTAGAAACGAATGCTTTAAAGCAAATATTAGATATTACATCTTCATTAAACAGCATGCATTTAGGGTTTTATTCTAAAGCAAAGAAAATACTTTTAACCCTAATTGACTAGGAGGAAAACAATGGAAAAAATAACGATGGAGACACTCATTAATTACGCCAAACAATACGGATTTGTCTACCAAGGCAGTGAAATATATGGTGGGCTTGCCAATACGTGGGATTATGGACCCTTAGGTACCGAACTTAAAAACAACATTAAACAACTATTTTGGAAACGTTTTGTACAAGAAAGTCCTTATAACGAAGGACTTGATTCATCCATTTTATTAAATCCAAAAGCATGGGAAGCAAGTGGCCATATTGATTCTTTTAATGACCCTATGATTGATTGTAAGCAATGTAAAGCAAGACATAGAGCGGACCATTTAATTGAAAATCATGATGAAACCATCATTGCTGATGGCATGAGCATTGATGAAATGGAAACCTATATTGAGGATAAAAAGATTAAATGTCCTTCATGTGGCGCCAAAGATTTCACGAAAATTCGTCAGTTTAACTTGATGTTTAAAACCTCACAAGGGGTCGTTGATGATTCAACTCAAGATATCTTTTTACGTCCTGAAACGGCGCAAGGAATTTTCTTGAACTTTAAAAATGTCGAAAGAACCTCAAGACGTAAGCTCCCATTTGGGATTGTTCAAATCGGAAAATCATTTAGAAATGAAATTACCCCAGGGAACTTCATTTTTAGAACCCGTGAGTTTGAACAAATGGAACTTGAGTTCTTTACTCAACCAGGCACTGAGATGGAATGGTTTGATTATTGGAAAGACGCCAGTAAACAGTTCTTAATCGATTTAGGGATTGATAAAGACAATTTAAAAATGGCTGATCACGAAGAAAGTCAACTTTCCCATTATTCAAATGCCACCACCGATATCGAATACCGTTATCCTTGGGGCTTTGATGAACTTTGGGGGATTGCCTCTAGAACCGATTATGATTTAAGCCAACATCAAAGTCATTCCGATACAACGTTAGAATATATCGACCAAAGTGATAATTCACGCTATATCCCATACGTGGTAGAACCCTCATTGGGGGTTGAGCGTTTATTCCTTTCTATTTTACACGAAGCCTACCAAGAAGAAACGCTTGAAAATGGTGAAACGCGTCTAAATATGAAATTTCATCCAGCCTTAGCCCCTTACAAGGTTGCGGTGTTACCGCTTATTAAAAAACGTCATAAGGATGAAGCATTTGACGTGTTTCAATCAGTTAGTAAACACTTTATGACTGCTTACGATGAAGCGGGTAAAATCGGGAAACGTTATCGTCGCCAAGACGCAATTGGAACGCCTTTTGTCGTTACGATCGATGATGATTCTTTAAACGATAAAACCTATACCCTTAGATATAAAGATACCATGGAACAAAAACGCCTAACCTTAGAAGAAGTAATCACAGAAATAAATGAGGCGATTAAATTTTAATTAGTTGGGTGATTGTATGGCTGAAACCAAGCATTCTATAACGGATGAAATCTTAAAACATACCAATATCATCGATATTATTCAAGAAGTGACCCCGCTTGAGAAAAAAGGGAAAAATCACTTAGGGCTATGTCCTTTTCATCAAGAAAACACCCCTTCGTTTTCAGTCAGTGAAGAAAAACAACTGTATCACTGTTTTTCATGTAAAGCCTCAGGCAACGCAATCACATTTGTCAAAGAAACCAAAAACTTAGACAGTAAAGATGCCATAAAATATTTAGCGGATCGCGCCAATATTCCACTGGATGAATCGTTTGAATCAAGCCATCCTTTAAAGAAGTATTTTGATATTAATGCGCTTGCTTCGTCGTTTTATGAAGTTTATTTAAATCATACCAAAAGCGGACAAAGTGCTTTAGGATACTTACAAAATAGAAATATCGAACAAAAAACGATTGAAACCTTTAATTTAGGATTGGCTCCGAATCAAGGCGATGCGCTTTATCAATCCATGCGTAAAAAAGAGATTTTAAAAAGTGATCTCTTAGATTTAGGGTTAATCGGTGAAAAAGACAATGTATATGATGTCTTTAGAAATCGTTTAATGTTTCCTTTGCACGATGCAAAAGGCAATGTCATTGGATTTTCTGGAAGAATCTTAGATAAGGATAAAAAAACCGCAAAATATATTAACTCTACCAATACGGTTACCTTTGAAAAAACCAAAGTGCTTTATAACTTGCACCGCGCTTCAAAAGTTATTAAAGAAAAGAACCGTGCGGTCTTGTTTGAAGGATTTATGGATGTTATTAAGGCTCATGATGCAGGCGTTAAAGAAGGCTTAGCTACCATGGGAACGGCCTTTTCTAAACACCATACAAAATTGATTCAATCATACACCGATACGCTAATCTTGTGTTTTGATGGCGACGATGCGGGTAAAGAAGCCACCATGAGTATGGTCAATGATTTAAAACAAACCAATTTAAATGTTTATATCGCGAAACTCCCTTCTGCCTTAGATCCTGATGATTATATTGATAAGTACGGGGCGAAAAAGTTTCAACATTTAATCGATAATGCGTTAAGTCAAGATGAGTTTTTATATGAAGAGTATTTAAATATTGTTAATCCTGATAAATTAACCGATATTGAACGCTTTAAAAAACGTGTGTTTTCACTCATAGATAAGAAATCTAATGTGGAACAAGGCTATTTCTTAAATAAGATGGCCGATGATTTAAAGGTTCCTTTTGAAACATTAGCACTTGATTTTAAAGCCGTTAAAAAAGACCATGTCCCAACGTATAAACCTATTGAAAAAATAGAGGTAACCGATAAATTTAGACGTGCAGAGCGGGGATTTATTCATTATTTCTTAAAAGATGAATATTATGCAAGGCGGTTTCGCCATGAATTTGAAGATGTTTCATATATCGATAAAGCCGCAAGAGATATTCAGTTTGAAATTTTTGAGTTTTATGATTTTAACCGCCAAACCTGTTTAGTACCTAAACTATTTATCGATGCACTCCCTTCAAAACAAAAACAATATTTTGAAAAATATATTCACTTTGAAACTTATCCTTATCATCATGAAGAATTTGAAGACTTTTTAATGGTGATGCATGAATATACGAAAAGAAACCGAATTAAAACCTTACGCAAGCAATTGAAAGAATGCGTGACGCTCGAAGAAAAAATTACCTTAAGAAAAAAGATCGATACCATGATCAAGGAGGAAAACGATGGAAAAAGAAAAAATAATTCAAGAACTTAGTGAACTGTATAAGAAAAAAGGGTTTATAGAGGTGAAAGACATCGAAGCCTACGTATCAAGTGAATCAGATATATTCGATGAAATCATCACGATCCTTGAAAAAAATGATGTGGATGTTGTCAGCCAAGAAGAGATGGTGTCTTATAAAGTTCCAACGATGCTTCAAGACGATGATGAAGATGAAGAAGAAGTCGAAGAACAAATTAAACTAAACCTTGATTTTGCGAAAGACATCGAAGAAGAATTGCTTCATGATAAATCATTTGAAAGTATCACGAGTATAAAAGTTGATGATCCTGTGAGAATGTATTTAAAAGAAATTGGACGTGTTGAACTTTTAGACCCTGATACTGAGATGGAACTTGCAAAAGATATTTATCATGCAAAAAATAAAAAAGAAGAGTACGATGAATATAAAGCCCAAGGGGAAACCATCACAGAAAGTTATAACAGCGAAGTTCAAGATATTATGTTTAAAGGAGAACTCGCTAAAAATAAACTGGTTGAAGCGAACTTACGCTTAGTCGTTTCGATTGCGAAGCGTTATGTGGGCCGTGGAATGCAGTTTTTAGACTTAATCCAAGAAGGAAACATGGGCCTTATCAAAGCGGTGTCTAAATTCGACCATAAAAAAGGCTTTAAATTCTCTACCTATGCAACATGGTGGATTCGTCAAGCGATTACCCGTGCGATTGCCGATCAAGCAAGAACCATTCGAATTCCTGTTCACATGGTAGAAACGATCAATAAACTTGTGCGCACTCAAAGACAGCTTATCCAAGAATTAAAAAGAGAGCCTTTACCTGAAGAAGTCGCTAAACGCATGAATATTAGCGTTGAGAAAGTACAAATCATTCAAAAAGTTGCACAAGAACCGATCTCTTTAGAAAGCCCAGTTGGGGAAGAAGAAGATTCTTCATTAGGTGATTTTATTCCCGATCAAGATACGTTAACGCCAATGGAGTTTACCTCAAAAGAAATGTTAAAACGCGAGCTTGATGATGTTTTAGAAACCTTAACCGATCGAGAAGAAAAAGTCTTACGTATGCGTTTTGGGTTATTAGACGGTAGAACGAGAACCTTAGAAGAAGTTGGAAGAGAATTTGGCGTTACAAGAGAGCGTATTCGTCAGATTGAAGCGAAAGCCTTAAGAAAACTTCGTCACCCATCTCGNAGTAAAAAACTTAAAGACTTTATGAGTGGACGGTAATGGATAAAAGGCTTCAAACCATCCTTGAAATGATGCCACCTTCAAACGTTTTATATGATATAGGGACCGATCATGCCTACTTACCGATTGCGGCGGTTTTAAACGANCGCGTAACAAAAGCGTATGCGGTNGATAATAAAAAAGGTCCTTTAAATCAAGCGGCGTTAAGCATTCAAAAACAAGGATTGAGCGATAAAGTATTTCCTGTTTTAAGCGATGGCATTAATGCCTTAAAAAAAGCGTGTGATTTAATCACAATCTCTGGCTTAGGGGGAAAACTGATTTTTGATATTTTACATCAAGCAGACCTTCAACACATCAATGCCTTAATCTTACAAGCGAATAATCACGTAGAACTTGTTAGAAAACTCACGCACTACATTCCCTTTAAGATTACCGAAGAAAAAGTCGTCAAACAAAAAGAAGAAACTTACATCATTATCAAATTAGAAAAAGGCTCAGAGCCACTTGAGGAAACAGATTTATATATAGGGCCTATGCTTAGAAAAAACCCACCCAAAGCTTACATAGAATCCCTGCAAAAAGAATATCTATTTTTAGAAGAGTTAATCGAAAAAATACCTCATGAAATGGCCAAAGAGCCTTTAAAGAAAAAACGCAATTTACTGGAGGGAGTTTTCAATGAATGGCGTAACCATTAAAAAGTTTTTTGAAACAAAATATCCTAAAGATTTAGCCTATGAATGGGATAATGTAGGCCTTCAAATTGGGACTTTGAATAAAGAAATTACAGGCATTTTAATTGCTTTAGACGTTACGAAAGATGTTTTAAAAGAAGCGATAAAAAAACGCTGTAATGTGATTATTGCACACCATCCTTTAATTTTTAAACCAATGAAAAATATTTTAAGTGACTCTTATAAGGGAAGTGTCATTGAAACTTTATTAAAAGAAGACATTGCGGTTTATGTATCACACACCAATTATGATTTAGGGCATAGTGGGATGAATACAGTCCTAGCGAACAAACTGAACCTTAAAAACCCTGAAATCTTAGAATATGAAACCGAAACGCACGGAATTGGTAAAATTGGCGATTTTGAGCCGATGCCTTTAAAAGAAGCGTTAAAGGTTATTAAAGAACGTTTAAATATCCAAAATGCGCGCTTAATCTCTAATAAAAGAGACGATAAAGTGATTAAAAAAATTGCCATAAGCGGCGGAAGCGGAGCTTCTCATATGGCAATGGCGAAATTTAAAGGCGCTGATTTATACATTACAGGAGATGTATCGTATCACCAAGCCCATGATATGTTACAAATGGGACTCTCAACGCTTGATATTGGGCATTATGTAGAAAAGCACTTTATGGATGCTTTGAAAGAGGAGTTAAGTGAAGCGGGCGTTGATGCCCCAATTTACACTTCTAGTGTTGATTTAGATCCATTTACCTTTGTATAAATGAAAAAAGGCACCACATTTAATAAAAATGTGATGCCTTATTTTTTTAATGATTTAATTAAACTTCGATAATCGCATCAACAGGACAAACAACTTCACACGCCCCACAGTCAATACAAACATCTTCATCAATTACATAAATCTCTTCGCCTTCTTCAATGCAATCAACTGGACACTCAGGTACACATGATCCTGAAGCAATACATTCATCAGTAATTCTTCTTGGCATCGTCATTCCTCCTTACCGTTAATCTATGTATAGTTTAAATGAAATCGAGCAATAAGTAAACCTATTTTGAAATAAAATTACCTTATTTGTAATTTTTATTAACAGCCTACTTAGGCTGTTTAAAGCGGTTTTTATAATAATTATACATAGAATAACCATCATTAAAACGTTTCTAAATAAACCGTGATACAATAACATTATATTAACCATTAAGTAAAAACCTATTTTCTTTTAGAAAGGATAATTACTATGATTAATCCAATGACATTAAAGGATAAAACAATTCTTATTACCGGGGCATCTTCAGGCATAGGAAGAAGCATTGCGATCAATGCGTCAAAACTTGGTGCAACACTTATTTTAATCGCTAGAAGAAAAGAAGCTTTAAAAAAAACTCAATCGCTTTTAAGTGGCGATAATCATCAAGTGATCACGTTAGATTTAAGTCAAACGGATACAATATATGAATGTATTGAATCGCTAAAAAAACAAAATATTAAGGTAGACGGATTTATTTATGGCGCAGGATATGGAGAAAAAGAAAAATTTCCTGACATAGAGACTTCTTTTTCGCAGTATATGATGGATGTCAATGTGTTTGGCTTTAATGAAATCATTAAAGCGTTATATAAAGAAAACGTGTTAAAGGAAAAAGGAAGTATTGTAGCGATTTCCTCAACCGCTTCTTTAAATAGTGATGATTTAGAACTTGCTTACGCCATGTCTAAAGCAGCGCTGGATGCGTCGGTTAGATATCACGCTAAAGTGCTTAGTAAAGAAGGCATTAGAGTCAATTCTATTTTACCTGGGTGGGTCAAAACGCCTATGTATGAAGCCTTTTTAAAAATGTATGGTGAAACTGATTATGCCAAAAATGATTTGAATAAACAGTCGTTAGGACTTATTGAACCAAGCGAAGTCGCAAACTTGGCGTGTTTTTTAGTCAGTGATGCATCGCTAAGCATCACAGGGAGTCATTATTTAATAGATGGTGGATTCTTACTATAAAAAATGATGATTCTAAGAAAGGAGTAACGATGAAACGAATATTAAAACGGGTTGTTTTAACACTTTTATTATTAATTATTATAGGAACGTTAACACTTCATTTTCATAGTGTCTATAAAAGGAATCAGATTTTGGATGCAGTTGACGATCAATCTATTAACGAGTATGAAACATTAGAAGTGAATAATAAAACGATGGCTTATAGAATCAAAGGAAGTAGTGAGCGCCCTACTTTAGTCTTAGTGCATGGGTTTTTAGGCAGTAGTTATGATTTTAGAAAGATGATTGAACCCTTAAGTGAAGACTACCAAGTCATAGCCATTGATATGATAGGGTTTGGCCATAGTGATAAACCAAGTAAATTTGTTTATAACGAATTAAATCAAGCGAGCTATATCAAAGAGTTGTTAGAAACTTTAGAGATTGATAATTATGCTTTGCTTGGCCATTCAATGGGGGCTAGAGTTGCGTTAAAGTTGAATCATTTAGATACTGAAAAAGTAGAACAATTGATTTTATTGTCACCCGCTGGAATTACTGGTGATCAAAGTTCTTCATCTCCCCCTACATTATTTTATGATTATTTATTTAAAAATTATACGTTACAACGCTTAGGCTTTAGAGGCGTTCACCATCAAAATGAATATAAAACTGCATCGTACTTTGATCCAATGTATTACTTTACTTCTCAAATTCCTTCCAATGTGTTAATGAAGATGAATGAAAGTGAATCCTTAACTGATTGGGATGAAGTGATAGATCAAACAGTAGTTGAGACACTTATTATAGTCGGCATGAACGATACATGGACACCTAAAACAATCAGTGAAAATTATGAAAGTCGGTTAATAAACGCTACCTTAAAAGTCATTGAAAATACTGGGCATATGCCTATGATTGAATCAGTTGATGATACGTTAAAATGGGTAAACGATTTTTTAGATTAAATGAAACGCTTTAAATTCTTTTTTATAATTGTTGACAATAATTATAAAAAAGTATATTATAAATTTTGATAAAGCCAAAGCAACTAAATTTGCTGCGGAAAGCTATAGGGTCTTTTAGATTGCCAGCTACCTAAATTATTTTAGGTAGCTTTTTTTACTGAATTATTGGAAGTGAAGATTATGAGTAATAAAGCACGTGGGGTGACATTAGTTGAATTACTAATTGTTATCGTAATTTTAGGAATCATCGCAGCCGTAGCGATTCCTTCTGTTGGAATGATTGTTAGAAATTATCAAAACGAAGTCTATATCCAAGATGTCAAAGCCATTGATCGGGCGATTAATCTAAGGAATCTAGCCAATATGGCTGAAGAGGTGCCGCAACCTGATGGTAATACTAAGGATTTAACCAATGAAGAGTGGGAGCGTTATTCAGATGAGATTTTTGGTGAGTATATAGAAGGGTCTTGGCCAAGAAATCCCTTTGGTGGCTACTACATTTATCGCTATTATGAATTTGGTGATGGACTGTATGAACACGATGAGCGATGGACGAAAATCGATTCTGTAGATGATGAAATAATATTAGAGAATAACACAATTAGTAATATATATAATCCCACTAATTATTTAGAGGTCATTATGGTAAGATTTGATGATTGTGATTCTACAAGACGTGCGGCAAATATGCTTTTGGATTCTGATTATGCTGAATATGTTTTCCAATATAAAAGCAACAGTTGTGGAACGGTAGGGTGTTGTGATGAGGGGCAAAATAATCTTGCAATTTATATATCCAGCGATTAATTATAAATATAGTGATATAATAAAACAAATGATAGTTAATGAAGACAAACATATTTTTGCCATTCCTAAATTTTAAAAGAGAGGTGGATTCCTATGAAAAATAATCAAAACGGCATAACGCTTGTAGAATTACTCATTGTTATTGTTGTTTTAGGTGTGATCTCATCGGTTGCTGTTTTTTCATTTGGAAACCTTGTTGAAAATACACGCGTAAGTACAGATGAAGTGAATGCGGAAAGGTTAAATCAATCCACTCGTCTATTTAAAATTAGCAATCCCGATAGAGAGGATTTTTATGATCAAAACAATTCATGGTTGGATCTCATGACTATTTTAAATGAAGAAGGGTTTTTAGATGGTATGGTAGAGCCATTGGCAAGAGATGGTGAGTTTTCTTGGGATTTCGATAATCAAATATGGCTTTATAACCAACAATATATTTTAAGTGGAGATGCAGTGAGCGATTTCGATCCAAATTTTTTTGGTGGAAATACTATACAAGGACCTTATAGAGGGACCCGTCAAAACATTGTTATTCCAGATATCATTGATGGCAATGATATTTTAGAAATTTATCAAGATGCTTTTCGTTATCATGAATCGAATACGGATTATAGTCAAACACAGTTAACCACGGTAAACTTTACGACTAAAAGTCAACTAGAACGGATTCACAGAAGGGCATTTAAAGATAATGATATCAATTCTATTATATTCCCCTCTTCTTTAAACCGTATAGATGGGCGTGCTTTTATTGGGAATAATACGCTTGATGAAATAACAATTGGTAGCGGTGTAACTCTAGAGGAAAATGTTTTTAGAGGGGGAGATGCTTTTAAAGACGCGTATAAAGAAGCTGGAGCTGGAACGTATCAATGGATTGATGATGATTGGGTAAAACAACAATAAAACAAAAACGCAATTTCACGATGAAATTGCGTTTGTTTTATAAATTTGAAAGGCTTACTACACTTCGATAATTGCGTCTACTGGGCAAACTTCATCACAAGCGCCACAATCGATACATGCATCCTCATCGATTACGTAAATATCGCCTTCTGAGATACAATCTACAG
>SL_7KL_010_BRINEDRAFT_10001128_pt1 | contig 12794 bp, 9 predicted proteins | sample SodLak_010_BRINE_FD_10663 | JGI IMG/M metagenome (IMG submission 10663)
TAGATATTGATTATGAACAAAAAGTGATTCATACTGAGGCCTTTAATACGCATAAAATTAAGGATAGACGCGGCATCAATGTCCCAGGGATTAAACTCGGGTTAGAATTTATTTCGCAAAAAGACCAAGCAGATATAGAATGGGGTTGCGTAAATAAAGTCGATTATATCGCGGCTTCTTTTGTACGTCGCAAAGAAGATGTTTTAGCTGTGAGAGATATCGTGAACAAGCAATGCAAAGATCATGATATTCAAATTATTGCGAAAATCGAAAACCAAGAAGGTGTCAATAATATCGATGAAATCATCAGTGTTTCTGATGGTGTCATGATTGCTAGAGGAGATTTAGGGGTAGAAGTTCCGCCTGAAGAAGTCCCAGTCATTCAAAAAGATATTATCGCAAGATGTCATCGAGCAGGAAAAATTTCTATCACAGCGACCCAAATGCTTGAAAGCATGCAAGAAAATCCTAAACCTACACGCGCAGAAGTTTCAGATGTTGCGAACGCCATCTTAGACGGGGCCGATGCGACCATGTTAAGTGGAGAGAGTGCAATTGGAAAATATCCTGTTGAAAGCGTGAGGATTATGCGCAATATCGCAAAGCGAATGGAAAAAGAAGTTCATCGCATTGATTGGACCAACCGAGCCAATGAAATTAATCAAAAAGACATTCCTTCGAATATTGCCTTAAGCGCAGCGCACTCGGTGATGAAGGGGCATGCTGATATTATTATCGCGCCTTCAGTGAGTGGGACAACCGCTAGATTGCTTTCTAAAAACCGACCAGATACGATGATTTTGGCATTTGTTCCAAGCAAACAAAAAGCACGTTCTCTTGCGTTATATCACGGGGTTAGAACCGTTGTATTTGAACTGGGTACGGATACTGAAGATCTTGTTAAGCGTTCAATTGAATATGTGAAAAAAGAAAACTTAGCCCAAGATGGCTCACGGGTTATTATAACGGGTGGCTTCCCACTAGGAACATTGACAAACTCTTTAAGAATATTAGATATTTAATTTTAATGACAACTTTCAAAAAGTTGTCATTTTTTTATTTACAAAGCTTAGAATCGATGGTACTATACATTATATAGTATTATACAATGTATAGTAGTAGGAGGTGGTTTGGTGGATTCACAATTTAAAAAAGGCGTTTTAGAACTTTGCGTATTAGGGGTNTTGTTTCAAGAAATGTCTTATGGGTATGAGATCTATAAAAAAATCTCAAGCGCAATGGAAATATCGGAATCAACGATTTACCCTATTTTAAGAAAGCTTGTTAAACAAGGCTATATTGAAACATTAAAGAAGCCTTCTACCAGTGGACCCCCAAGAAAATACTATACCCTAAGCGCAAAAGGACTTGGATATTATCAATCTCAAAAAAAATCATGGCGCGTGTTAAATGGCCAGGTTGAACACTTGATTGGAGGAAAATCATGAAAGAAAAATTTTTAAATGAATTAAAACGATTGTTAAAGGATCTAGAAGAACAAGAACGTCGTGAAATCATAGCGTTTTATGAAGAACGATTTAATGTTGGCATGCGTATAGAAGGGAAAACNGAAACCGATATAATTGACGAACTTGAAAGTCCTAAGGTTATAGCGACAAACGTTTTAAAAGCNTATCGNCAAGACCTTTCCAACGAGGAACGTCAATCATCCCCTAAAACCCCTTGGGCGATCATATGGATTTTGCTTTTTGATGTCTTTTTATTGCCGTTTATTTTTTCTGGGTTCTTCGGTGTATTATTTGGCCTTTTAAGTGCGTGGTTAGGCTTGCTTGTATCATTTACCCTGAGTTTAATAAGCATCAATATCGCATTAAATTTCTTCGTTAATTTTGCGTTTGCTTTGGGTGTTTGGATTCTCCTCTTTTATTTCTTATTATGGGTCTATGATGTATTTATTGGATTTATCATATGGCTTGTCAGTTGGCACATTGATGTGTTTGACATTCAAAAAGGCACCCGTTTAATAAATGGCATTAAACATCTAAGNCTAAAGGCTTTATTTAGAGGATTAAAAAAGCTTTCTTTTGTCAATCCATTGGTAAAAACGGTTGCGCTTTTAATGGTGGTCTTTGGTGGCGTTGGAATCTTTATGGTGGAAGGTCAAAACTTATTTCAAGGAGACACAGAAAAAGTCTATTATGAAGAAACCTATGAATCACCAGACCCTCAAGATTCGTGGCGTATTATTACAAATTTAGATGCTGGGGATGTTTACATTAAAACGCATGAAGACACTCATATTTTTTCGTCAATGACGCACTCTGATAGGGGAGAAGGAACATTGGTGATTGATGAATCCAATCAAACCATTGAAGTGCAAAATGAAATGCCTAGGTTCTCTTTTACGTTTTTGTGGGATTTATTTGGGGAATCAGATGAAGTAATTATTTATTTACCGGAAGCGATTTATTTAGAGCATGTAGACATTACAACGTCTAATGGGTCGGTTGATTTAGTAGGGTTAAATGTGGATACTATTGATCTTAATAGTAAAAACGGAAGTTTCTTATTTAGAGATATGGTTATTAAAGAGTCTTTAGAAGGCACCACCTCTAATGGAAGCATTGAAATCCATAATACTATTTCGCCATCAATAGATTTAAGAACGTCGAATGGTCGTATAAACTTAAATGATTTAACGGTTAATAATGGAAGTTTTGTGACGTCGAATGGTCGTATTAATGGAGACACTATAAATACCGCAAATGATGGAAGTGACACATTATTTTTTAGAACTTCTAACGGTAGTATTGATATAAGTGATGTCTATGCGGTTGATATTGAGTTAAGAACATCCAACGGGAATATTGATTACTTTAATACGGACTTAAGTTTTTCACCAAGTCGCCTTGTTACCAATACGTCAAATGGATCGATAAATAAAAATGTTGTAGAAAAATAGTGTTTATTTAATGATGGGTTAATAAATTATGCTATAATATAATCCGACCGACCATTCGGTCGGGTTATTTTTTTATTAAAAGGACGTGACATAATGAAAAGTTTTATAACATTTGCGGTAGAAAAATCAATCACCATATTTATGGTGGTTTTAGCAGTCATTATTTTTGGCGTAGTTTCTTTTACCCGCTTAACAACAGATTTGTTTCCAGATATCAATATTCCGTTTGCGGTTGTGACAACGACGTATCCAGGTGCAACGCCTGAGGAGGTGGAACAAGAAGTCTCAATTCCACTTGAAAGGACTTTTCAAACAACGAGTAATGTTCAAGAAGTTCAAACGACTTCGAATGAAAATTTTTCGATTGTTATATTAGAGTTTTCTCAAAACACTGATATGGATACTGCGACCGTGGAGATGCGTGAACAGTTAAACAATATGTTAGATCAATTACCTGATGACGCTTCTAATCCTGCGATTTTAAGATTGAATCCTGATATGTTACCAGTGATGACTTTTTCTGTTTCTCATGAAGGGAAAGATATTGAGGAATTAACGAATTGGGTCAATGATGAACTAAATCCTAGGTTAGAACGTGTGAGCGGTGTCGCTCAGTTGAATGTTTCTGGTGGATATCAATCAGAAATACAGGTTCGTTTAGACCAAGAAGCTATTGATGAGATCAATGATCAAATTGAAGCATTTGGTGCTGTGGACCCTGATTTTGATGCGGATGAGTTTACGTTTGATAAAGCATTAATTAATGGGCTCTTAGAAGCACAAAACTTTGCGTTTCCTGCTGGGTTTGTGCGGCTTGATGGGAGTGATTATTTAGTTCGTGTTGGCGATAGTTTTTCATCGTTAGATGAGATTAGAGACTTAAAGATTATGAATGCAGGTCCTTTAAGTATTACGCTAGATGATGTGGCGAGTGTAGATTTTGTGGATGCCAATGAACAAACGTATTCTAAAGTTAATGGTGAGAACGCACTGACTTTATCGGTACAAAAGGGTAGCGAGTTTGCGACGACGGATGTTACAGATGAGCTGAATGTGGTGTTAGAAGAAATCGCTTCTGAAGAAGAAGGGTTTTCTTATACGATGCTTTTAGATCAAGGGGAATTTATTAATCTTGCCACAGGCTCTGTAATTGACAATTTATTGTTAGGCGCTGTCTTAGCCATTGCGGTGCTTTTCTTATTCTTAAGAAATGTGAGAACAACGCTCATTATTGGGGTTGCCATTCCGGTTAGTTTAATGTTTGCGATCATTTTAATTTATATTTCGGGCATTACATTGAATGTTGTTTCTTTAGGGGGCTTGGCACTAGGAATCGGTATGCTTGTTGATAATAGTATTGTTGTTATTGAAAATATATATCGAATGAAAAAAGAAGGAAGGTCTACTAAAGAAGCAGCGGTTAGAGGGACGCATCAAGTAGCTGGGGCAATCACCGCTTCTACTTTGACGACGATTGGGGTATTTTTACCAATTATGTTTATTGAAGACTTTATTCGTGAGATTTTTATTCAACTTGCTTTGACGATTACATTCTCTTTGATTGCGTCACTGGTTATTGCGGTTTCGTTTGTACCTACGATTGCAAATCAAATCTTAAATGATAAAGGCTCAGGCGTTACTAAAACAAAGCAAAACAATAAAACCCCGTTTTTTGAAAAAATTAAAGATGTTTATGCGGTGATTTTCANCGTTTTTTGAAAAAATTAAAGATGTTTATGCGGTGATTTTCAACGTTTTCTTTAAAGTTAAAGCATTGGTTATGATTGTGGTGTTTGGATTATTCTTTACGGTGTTTTCTTTAGCGGTTTCAAGAGGATTTGAGTTTTTCCCTGAAACGGATGAAGGAAGCTTACAAGCAACGCTTGAATTTTCTAGTGATGAACCGATTGATTTTGACAGTTTAAATGAAACGCTTGATAGTTTAGGCAGTGATTTACTAGCGTTTGAAGATGTTGAAACCGTGGGTATTTCTTTTGGGGATGCTTCTGATATGATGCCTTTAATGCAAGGCTTTGGCGGCTCAGGAGATAGTGTGAGTTTAAACATTGTATTAAGGTCTGATCGTGAAAATTCAACGATAGAAAATGCTGATTTAATTGAAGCGTTTATTGAAGAGAATTATTCAGAGTTTATTGCGGATGTTAGTGGAACCGAAGGCGACACGGATGCGATTATTGGAAGTGGTATACAAGTTAGGGTAAGTGGCGATAATTTGGATACCCTTAGAGATGAAGCATTAAGAATGACGACTTTGTTAGAAGGCATTGATGGCGTACGTGAAGTCGATTCAGGTTTAGGGGAAGAAACAGAAGAAGTAAGAATCACTGTGGATAAAGATGAAGCCATTGCGGTTGGGCTTACCAATGCTCAAGTACTTGGAGCGGTCAGTGAATTTTTAAGTGAACCTTCGGTAGTGACCAATGTACGTATGGAAGGTAGAAATTATGAACTTTATGTCTATGATGAAGATGAAGATAGCCGCCGCGTCGTTGACGATCTAGTAGAAATTGAGTCTTTAATCGTTGGGGAAGATATGGATGGCAATCCAGTTATGTTGAATGATATTGCGGATGTATCTTACGCACCAGGTTTTGCGTCTATAACGCGTGTGAACGGCGTTAGAACATTAACGGTAGATGCCCAACTAGATTCCGATGCGAACGCAACGCTTGTTAGTGAGGATGTAGAGCGTGTCTTAGAAGACTATGAGATGCCCTCAGGATATGATTATACATTGTTAGGAGAAAATGAAGAGATTCAAGCAGCGATTGAAACCATGATTTTAGTTGCGGTTTTAGGGATTACCTTAGTGTATATGATTATGGCTTCACAGTTTCAATCATTGACATATCCATTTATTATTATGATTACGATTCCCTTAGCCTTTACGGGTGGTTTTGGAGCGCTTTATCTTTCAGGGGATGCGGTAAGTATTGTTGCGTTGATTGGGCTTATTATATTAAGTGGGGTTGTTGTTAATAACGGAATCGTTCTTGTGGATTACATTAACCAAATGCGTTCCAGAGGGCGTGATTTAAAAGCTGCGATTTTAGAAGCTGGACAAGTCAGATTAAGACCAATCTTTATGACGGCGTTAACGACGGTCCTTGCTTTAACGGGTATGGCCTTTGCTACAGGCGATGGTGCTGAGTTGGTTCAACCGATTGCGTATACGGCTATTGGTGGATTGGTGTATGCTACGTTTTTAACCATATTTGTTGTTCCCATTATGTATTATGGAATGACGCTTTATGGACGTTATATTATAGGGTCAATCGCTGGATTGATTATTGGTTTTGTCGCATCTTACTTATTTAGTGAAGGACAGTATTTACTCAGTGCTTCAATGATTATTCCTTTAATCTTATTAGTGTTGGCAGTGCTTTTTATCCCAAAACAAACATTAAAAACAGCGGATCAATCATCCGATGATGAATTTATCAACAAAGTGATGAAGTCCAATGAATAAAAAAAATGATATTTTAAATGTGGTGATTTCCCTTTTGTCGAATCCGGATAATAAACCTTTAAGCATTGCGTTTGTCGCAAAAGAGGTAGGGATTGGAAAAAGTACCATTTATGAGTATTTTGATAAAAAAGACGACTTGATTATTGGCGCTGTTGAACTCATGATTAAGCGAAATATCAAACATATTTTAGAAATAGATGGGTTTGCTTCAATGAATTTTAAAGCATCGTTTACGACACATTTTAAAAAACTTTTAGAAGTCTCTAAAAGTAACGAAATGATGCAAAATTATATTTATCATCCAGATATCAGTATGCTCGCAAGCGATAAAAAACGTGATTTAATGCAAAAAATGCATGAAACCTTTGAAAAAATCAAAAAACGCTTGGATGAGATTTTGGATAAAGGCATTCAAGAAGGTTTATTAAAAAGCAATATTACGCAATCGCGTAAGCAAACCATAGAAGCAACCATTTTTGGAGCCCTCTTAGCAATAACGGATCCTTTAAATCAATGGGATGAAGTCGACATGATTAAAGATGTCTATGATAGTGTCGTGTTGCTTCATCAATAAATAAATCTCTTACAGTTTTTCGCTGTAAGAGATTTTTTGATTGATAAAATAAAGTTTTGATTGATGATGTTGATAAAGTGCAAGGAGATATCCTTCTTTATAATAGGCAGTGATTGAGTTTTTATAGAGTTTGTTTTGAGGAATTTGATAGTCACTTTGGACTTGTTGGATGATGGATTGTCTAAGTTTTTTATCGCTAATTTTTTCAAAATAAAGTTTTGGTTTGGTTTTGGCTTTGGCTAAATATAAGTATTTTAACGTTTCGAGTTTTTCTTCCTCAATGTTTAAGGCTTTTAAATAATTGGTTATAAAACGGTATAATGGTTCTAGTTGGTAGCCAATCAATGGAAGGTTGTTGTCCTTATACGCTTCATATAGATTTAAGAAGAAATCAAAATATTGATCAGTATGCGATTTGATAATAGAAAATAAGTAGGTATCAAAATAGTTTTTATTATGGAAAATTTCTAACATCGTTTCAACCTTTTGAATGGTTTGAATGTCGCAATGACTCAAATGGTCATTTTGCAATATTTCATAAGGCGCTTTATCTGCGAATTGGTAGTTATAAAGTGGGGCTTGTCGTCTTAAGAGGGTTCCTCTTAACATTTTTAAAAAACCGAGTTGAAGTTCTTTAGCGCCTAGGTCAAAAACGTCATCAAAGGTTTGTTTAAAACGGTTTAAGTTTTCTTTAGGTAATCCAGCGATTAAATCTAAGTGAAGGTCAATCACGTCATGGTGGATAATCTTTTTGATCATTGAAAACAGTTTTTCGTTATCTTGAATGCGTCCAACGAGTTCATTGGTGATGGGATGGGTTGATTGGATGCCGATTTCAAAACGAAATAAGCCTTTTTTTGCGTGGGCATGAATATAGTCAACCAAATCATTGTCGAGTGTATCACCAGTTATTTCGAATTGAAATACACTTTCTTGTGTATGGTTCTCAATAATAAAATCAATGATGTCAAATGCTTTTTTATTGGCGTTAAACGTTCGATCTAAAAACTTAAAGGTTTTAGCCCCGCGTTTTAATAAATATAAAATGTCACTTTTGACAGCTTCAATATCGAAAAAGCGTACGGTTTTTTCTAAAGAAGAAAGGCAGTAACTACATTTAAAAGGACAGCCTCTAGAACTTTCGATATACATGATTCTATTTTTTAAATCATCTTGGTCTTCTTTAAAACGATGGGGGGATTTTAACGTATTAAGGGCATGGTTTTCTTTGATTGGTGTGTTTAGTGTCTTTGTTTGAATAGAAGGGGTATTGTAAAGTGGTTTATTATCTTTATAATAAGCGATGATATCATCAATGACATGTTCACCTTCGCCTTTAACGATGATATCCGCTTTTGTATGGGTTAAAAAATATTCAGCGTCATAAGAGACTTCTGGTCCCCCTAAAATAATCGGAATATCAGTCATGGCTTTAAGCTTTTTTATGAGTGTTTTAATCATTTCTACATTCCATATATAAGTAGAAAAGCCCACAAATAATGGACGTTGGTTTATAATGTAGTGTAAGATTGTTTCGATTTGATCTTTTATGGTGAATTCTTTAATGGTTAAATCATGGGTNCTATTGGCTTTTAAGAGCCTTACCGCGTTATTTGTATGAATGTATTTTGCGTTGAATGCAATGAGCAATGGCTTCATATTATCACTTCCAAAGTCATTGTACCATAAAGGGTTTTATTGTGATAAACTATTGTAAAGTAATGAGGTGTTTTGATGTATAAACTGCATACGAAATATGAACCAAAAGGCGATCAAATTAAGGCGATTGAAGATTTGGCTTTAAATATTAAAAACGGAAGCAAAGAACAAGTTTTACTTGGTGCGACGGGGACAGGAAAAACATTTACGATGAGTAATGTGATTAATAACATTAATAAACCTGTACTTGTGCTTGCGCATAATAAAACATTGGCGGGGCAGCTTTATTCTGAATTCAAAGAGTTTTTTCCTGAAAATAGAGTCGAGTATTTTATTTCTTATTATGACTATTATCAACCAGAAGCATACGTGCCTTCTAGGGATTTATATATTGAAAAAGATGCTCAAACCAATGATGAAATCGATGAACTGAGACATTCCGCAACCGCTTCTTTACTCGAAAGAGATGATGTGATTGTGGTCGCATCGGTGAGTTGTATCTATGGAATTGGGGATCCTGAAGATTATAAAAATGCAACCCTAACCTTAAGACAAGGCGATATCATTGAAAGAGACGAAGTATTAACAAAGCTTGTGGATATGTTGTTTGAACGCAACGATATGGATTTTAAAAGAGGAACGTATAGAGTCAAAGGTGATGTTTTAGAAATTCTTCCAACGTATCAAAAGTCTCAAGGGATTCGAATTGAATTTTTTGATGATGAAATTGAAAGAATACGTTCTTTTGATGTCGTGAGTGGCGAAATATTAGAAGATTATAGTGTTGTAACGATTTTTCCAGCCACCCAGTTCGTTACCAATAAGGATAAGCTTGAAGAAGGCATCAGACGCATTGAAAAAGAGCTGGATGAAAGACTTAAGGTTTTTGAAAAAGAAGGCAAAGTGGTTGAAGCAGAACGTTTAAAACAACGCACAAATTACGATATAGAAATGTTAAGAGAAATCGGCTCTTGTAAAGGTGTTGAAAATTATTCAAGGCATCTTTCATTAAGGGAAGCGGGTGGAACGCCTTCAACATTAATGGATTTTTTTGGGGATGATTATTTACTTATTGTGGATGAATCTCATGTTACCTTACCGCAAGTAAGAGGGATGTATAATGGGGACCAAGCGCGAAAACAAACCCTTGTAGATTATGGATTTAGACTCCCCTCCGCAATGGATAATAGACCCTTAGATTTCGCTGAGTTTTATGGGAAAATATCACAAGTGGTTTATGTGTCTGCGACGCCAGGAGATTACGAGATGAACCGCTCTGAGGCGGTCATTGAACAAATTATTAGACCGACTGGGTTATTAGACCCACGGATTGAAGTGCACCCTAAAAACGGTCAAATTGATGATATTGTCTCAGAAATAGAAAGAAGAATAAAGAAAAATGAAAGGACATTGATTACGACTTTAACGATTAAAATGAGTGAAGATTTAACGTCTTATTTAAAAGAAATGGGCATTAAGGTGGCTTACTTACATTCGGAGATCGATTCCTTAGAACGTATAGAAATCATCCGAGATTTACGATTAGGGGTTTATGATGTATTGGTAGGTATTAACCTTTTAAGAGAAGGTTTGGACTTACCAGAAGTAAGTTTTATTGCGATTTTAGATGCGGATAAACAAGGGTTCTTAAGAAGTGCGAGAAGTTTAATCCAAACGATTGGTAGAGCCGCTAGAAATAAAGATGGCTTTGTGAAACTGTATGCTGATAAAATGAGTGATGCGATGGAAGAAGCGATTGGTGAGACCGATAGACGTAGAGCCATTCAAAAAGCGCATAATGATAAATACGATATTACCCCAATGACCATTAAAAAAGACATTAGAGATTCTATAAGAATCAAAGCCGAAAGTTTAGAAGAAGGTCAAGATGCTAAAAAACTTTCTGAAATGGGCAAAGCTGAAAAAAGAACGATGATCGATGATTTGGAAAAAGATATGAAAAAAGCAGCGAAAGATTTAGACTTTGAAAAAGCTGCTGAGATTAGAGATATTATATTAGAAATTAAAGCATCCTTATAGTAAGGGTGTTTTATTTTTTTGAAACTGAAGTGACAGTACTGTCATAAATTACTTGACTTATTATGACAGTACTGTCACAATAAGAGTGAAAGGAGGGGTTCAATTGCCTAAAAAAACATTTTTTAATATCGCTGAAAAAAAACAACGCATGATTACTTCAAATGCGGTAGAGGTGTTCGTAAGTGAGGGATATGACAATGCTTCGGTCGCTCAAATCGTAAAAAAAGCCGGCATACCAAGAGGGAGTTTTTATCAGTATTTTGAAGGGAAACAAGATCTGTTTTTATATTGTATGGAAATATATCAAGAGAAAAAAATTGCAATGTTTGAACCGGTTTTATCTCAAATTGGAAAAAAACCATTTTTAGATCTTTATTTGCCTTTGGTGGAGTATGGATTAAAGTTTTCTAGGAGATATCCTAAAGCACAACTTATAGGCCTGCAGTTATTTAAGTCTAATGATATTTCTTTAGAAAATGTGTTGAAACATTTTCAAAAAAATGGTGTGAAAATGATTGAAGACTATTTAAAGATAGACCAAGAGAATGGGTTTATTAAACCATCGGCAGATATTCATACGCTGGCTTTGATGCTTTATAGGTTAAATGCACGCGATATTTTAGAAATGCTTTACAGTGATAAAAGTGATGAAGAAATTTTGTCGGTGACGAAAAAAACACTCGATATTATATTATATGGTGCATTGGAGGATAATGGTGAATACAATATTTAAAGTCGAAGATTTAAGCTATACGTATAAACAAAATGGGGTTCAAGCGGTTAAAGCAATAAGTTTTGAAGTTTATGAAGGAGAGATTTTTGGTATTTTAGGACCATCAGGCGCAGGGAAGAGTACGACACAAAAGATTATGATTAAACTGCTAAAAGATTATAAGGGGTCAATCGAATATTTAGGAAAAGCACTGACTAGCTATGATCATTCTTTTTTTGAAGATTTAGGCGTGGGCTTTGAGTTGCCAGTTCACTTTTCTAAGTTAAGCGCGATGGAGAATATGAATTTTTTTAAAAACCTTTATAAATCCAGTGCGGATGTAGAAGCCCTTTTAGAAAAAGTTGGTTTAATAGATGCGAAAGATCAACTAGTTGGAGAGTATTCTAAAGGTATGAAAATGCGCCTCAATTTTGTAAGGGCAATGCTTAATAATCCTAAAGTGTTATTTTTAGATGAAGCAACCAATGGGTTAGATCCTAAAAATGCGAGAATTATAAAAGATTTAATTCGTGCGTTTAAAGCTTCAGGAGGTACGGTGATATTAAGCACTCATTTGATGAATGATGTTGAAGAATTGTGTGATCGTATTGCGTTTATTAGCGGCGGCGCAATCCGTGAAATTTCAACGCCTAGAGAACTTAAGATTAAATATGGCAAACGCGTATTAAATGTTGAGTTTAGAAAAAACGGTAAAACTGTTCAAAAAACATTTGATTTGAATGGAATTGGGAAGAATGAAACATTTATCGAGATGTTAAAAACCCACGAAATAGAAACCATGCATTCAGGGGAAACCAGCTTAGATGATATTTTTATTAAAGTGACTGGGGAAAAAATCGATGAAACACCTTAGTGTATTATTACAAGGGGAGTTTAAACGGTTGATTCGTTATAAGTTGTTACAAGTTGGGTTTTTAGTGAGTGTGCTTTGGCTTTTGGTTATGTTTTTAATTGGAAGAGACAATGCAAATGAATTTGTGCCTTTATTTATTTTTATGGATGTTGCGCTAATGACGATTATGTTAATCGGGGCTTCCTTATTTTATGAAAGACAGGAAAACACGTTAAAAAGTATGTTGACTTCACCTGCTTCGATGTTCAAGATTATCGCAGCTAAAATTATAAGCGCTGTTTATATCGGGTTACAATCAACGTTGTTCTTAGGGCTTATTGCATATTTTTTCTTTGAAGCAGAAATTAATTTCTTTTATTTGATCCCTTTTAGTATATTGATATCACTCTTTCATACCATGATTGGCTATACATTTACGGTGTTTGTAAAAGATTTTCCTTCGCTTTTAGCATTAACAATGTCTTATATGTTAATCTTTGCGTTTCCGTCTATCTTTTATGCGATTGGTATGTTAGAAGGTGC
>SL_7KL_010_BRINEDRAFT_10001133_pt1 | contig 12775 bp, 11 predicted proteins | sample SodLak_010_BRINE_FD_10663 | JGI IMG/M metagenome (IMG submission 10663)
ATGACGGGGTGGGCGGGCAGCAGGTCGATGAGCCCCCAGGCTGCGGCGTCCGCTCGCGGGTCGGACGCGGCCCGCAGCATCTCGCGCCACCGTTCGGTCAGCCCCGAGTTTGACGCGGGATGGGGTTTGGGGAGGGCCGTGAGGGCGGATCTGGCCGTTTCGGGCCGATTGGCGGCAATGTAGGTTTCAGCGGGTTCGGTGTTGTGGGGGCAACATCACGGTTGCGGCTGCTTGCTGTTGCGCTTCTGGTGGGAAAGTATGCGGGCATGTTCCTCAAGACGGCGCGGGTTCGCCGGGCAACCGGACCTACGAGTATCTGTCCTTGGTCGAAGCGTTCCGTGGGCCGGACGGCAAGAAGCGTCACAACACCCTGTTCCGCCTCGGGGAAGCGTCCGCGCTGCGCGAGACGGGCGAGTTGGACCGCATCATCTCTGCCCTGCAGGCCCACGCGGAGCGCCGCTACGTCGACGTCGATGAGCTCGAGTTCGATCAGGCTCCGATGATCGGGACGATGGCTGCGGTCCGTGCGCTGTGGGATGATCTGGAGCTGCAGCAGCTGTTCGAGGGACTGGCGGTTGAGGTGGGGGTGTCGTGGTCGCTGGCGGATGCGGTGTTCGCGATGCTTGCGGGCCGGCTGGTGGATCCGGCGTCCAAGCGGCGCACCCACCGGTGGATCGTCAACGACGTTGTGGCCCCGGAGGGGTTCTCCTTCCCGACCCTGGAGCAGTACTACCGGGCCCTCGATGTGGTGTGTGAGCACAAGAACGTCATCGAGCGGCACGTCTACAGCCGGGTGTGCGACCTCACCAACCTGCAGCTCACCCTCGCCTGCTACGACCTCACCTCGTCCTATCTGGAGGGCGACCCGGCATCCCACGACCGGTTCCCGTCCAAGGCGTTCGGTGACTGCCGCGACCACCGTTCGACCGCCCCCAGGTCGTGATCGGGCTGCTCACCAGCGCTGACGGCATCCCCATCGCCCATCACGTGTTCGCCGGGGGCACGAACGACGCCACCACGCTGAAGGGCGTCCTGGACGACCTGACGGCACGGTTCGCGGTGGGGAGGATCTGTGTGGTCGCCGACCGGGGGCTGATCACCGAGGACAACATCGACCAGGTCGAAGCAGCGAAGTGTGACTGGCTGTTCGCCACCAAGCTGCGTCGCCGCACCGATGTCGCCGCCGTCCTTGCCGAGGCCGCGTCTGCTGATGAGGGCCGGTGGCAGGAGGTGGAACGGTTCGGCTCTTCTGTGCTCGAGACCAGCTACGACGGCGGCCGCTACGTGGTGGTGTTCTCCACATCACGCCAGCGGCGTGACACCGCCCGCCGCCTCCAGCTCATCGCCAAGGTTGAGGGCCAGCTGCTCGCCCTTGAGCGTCGCGTGCAGCGGGGCGACCTGACCGCGGCGACCGACATCGCCGCTGCCGCGGCCACCATCCTGGCCCGTTCCCCGGTCAAGCGGCTGTTCGACGTCTCCGATGTCGCCGACGGCAGGTTCGTCTACGACTACAACCACGAGGCGCTGGCCTACGACGAGCACCTTGCCGGCCACTACGTGCTGGCCACCTCGATGAAGGTCGCCACCGCCGACGCCGCTGAGGTCCTGGCCTGCTACCGGTCCCTGCAATCGGTCGAGCAGCGCTTCCGGGTGCTCAAGTCCTCCCTGGGGCTGCGGCCCATCCGGCACTGGACCGAGAACCGGGTCCGCGGCCACATCGCCATCTGCGTGCTCGCCGCGGTCGCCGAGTCGCTGATCGGCGAACGGCTGCTCGACGCCGACCTGCGCGACCCCGACCTCAACGACCAGCACCTCACCGCCCACCGGGCCTTCGAAGACCTCGAACAGATCCGCCAGGTCACCTTCACCGCCGGCGAGCAGACCATCACCGCCATCACCCGCCGCTCACAGCTCCAGCAGCAGATCCTGGCCGCGCTCGGCGACGACACCCGCGCCTGGACCCGGCCCGTCATCGACCGCTGACACGCGCGCTCACACCTCCACACCCACTACATGTAGTAGGTGTGGGGGCAAACACGTTTCACGAAAACCCGCTGACCAGCCAAAACGCGATCACCGCGTCAAACTCGGGTCGAGGTCTTCGGCCTCGAGCCGATCGAAGGCCGCGGCCGCGTCCAGGAAGCGCTCCACACTGAATCCGGCGCCCTTCTCGCTCGCGAGCTCGAGCAGGGCCGTCCAGCTGAAGTGTCCACACAGCGCCGCCACGTCCTGGTAGTCCCGGGCGGCGGCGCGCCCGAACAGCGCGAGCACCTTGTCGGCCGCGAGCTCCTCCAGCGACAACAGCGCAACACCCGGTTCACGGTCCACTGGATACGCACGTCGACCGCGACATCGATACGGCAGTCTTCACGCTGCGTCTCGACCGTGATCCGAGCGAACGAGTCCGACACGGTCTCGCACCGGTATCCGAGTTCAGCCTCGTCAAGCGCCCGTTCGACGGCCGTCAGCATGGTGGCGACCGTGTGCGCTTCGACCGTGTCGTGGCCGACGAACAGACCCAGGTCGTTGGTCCGCCGATCGACGTTGCCCCGCATGATCAAGGCCGCGCCTCCCGCCAGAGCGAACCCCTCCCCCTCAGGCAGCCGACCAACCATCTCGAGCAGCCGCTGCTGCAAGCTGGTCAGCACGGCAGCTCGACACCCCGTCGCTCAGCAAGCCAGTCCGCCCAAGCTCAACGAACGTGATCAGGCAGGTAGAGCTCGTCCCACAGGGCAACGACCTCATCGACATCGGATCTCACGGACGTCCTGCTCGAGGCCCTCCACGATCACCTGCTCGTACACCCGCGCCCGCTGGCGACGATCACCGAGGTTGTAGCTCCGTGCCGGCGCGCTCCAGCGCACTCGTGTTGGCAGGGTCACGAGCCCGGTGGCCTTCACGACCGCGGGATCGGCGACGTCTTCGGGGATCGCCGGGGGACGCTTGGAGCGTCGGGCTTCCCCGATCTGCTGCGAGTTCATCGGCCCAGTCTGCCGCACGATCGTCTCCAGACCCTGCTCCCGCGAGGTTGACGACACGACGCCCCTCTGTGCAGCTCCTGGGCTCCGGCCCAGGGATCGACCGGGCAGTGGCTCCGGCTGCGGTGTGGCCGGCGGGATGTGGTCAGCTCCTGGGCTCTGGCCCAGGATCGACCAGGTGCCAGGGGCCGGTGCGGGCTACGCGAGTGGTGGAGGACAGCCGACGACCTCGGGCCGGCGCGACCACTGCTGCACACCGTTCCCGAACCGGGCAGCAACCGCCGTGACGGCCCGGTTGCAGCATGAGTCCTTCCCGGCGTGCTCACCCGGGAGACCTTGTCCCGGAGAAGCGTTCATCCACCTCCTCGACGAGGGGTGTGGGCTGAGCCAGGGGAAGCCCAGTCGACGCCGGCAGTTGCTGGCCGAACAGCCCCGGTTGGTACGCGTTCGCCGCCAGGACGGGGGCCACGGCCACCATGACGATGTCCCCGTCGATCGCGCTCTCGCGGTCACCACCCGGGACCTGCGATCTACTGCAGGCGAGCGCCCCCAAGGTGAGGGGGAAGGCGAGTACGGCGACGGGGATCGACCACGCCTCGCTCGCCGAGGTGGCCCACAACCGGTTGCCCCGGAGGTTGGCGAGCATGAAGAGGCCTTGGCCGCCCGAGATCAGCGCCCAGGGATAGCGACGACCCGGTGGGCTCGATGACACCGCAGCGAGCGTGGCGAGGAACGCGAGGCCGACCGCCGCCAGCCACACGCTCTCGCGCACGGTCGGGGTCGTGGCACCGAGGAAGGCGACCCCGGCCGCAGCACCTGCCAGGGCAACGAGCTTCCACACCCAGGGCGCCATCGCGCGATCATCGCACGTCTGTGCAGACCGACGCCGACCTGATGTCAGCACCAGCCGGCGCCCCTGGGGCGGCGGCACCGGCTGTGCGGACGGATCCAAGCGACCCTGCTCGGCTCCGCCAGCGTCATGCTGGGGCAGGATCGCACCACGGCGCCGTCGCGCACAGGACGCGGTGACCGTCGGCCACCTCGTGGTAGGACGGCTCATCCACCGCGGCGAAGCGCACGGTGACCGTGGCGTCGGCCACGTCGATCTCGGTGACGGCAGCCGCGATCGGCTGGTCGGCGGCGTCCATGAGCCCGCGAAGCCACCCCGCGACCTGCGCTCCGGTCACCGACCCGCTGGCGGTGGCGACCAGGTCCGTCGACTCCGCCCGGAAGCCGACGGCCTCGAGCAGCGTGGCCTCCTCGGGATCGGCGAGGTCCGGGTCCTCGGTGATGGTCACCTGGCGTTCCTGCACCAGGCCGAGAAGGTCACGGCCCTCCCACCCCGCTCCGGTCAGCGCGCTGGCGCACCGGGAGTGGAACCGGCACCCGTTGGGCAACTCGATCGCGTCGGGGATCTCCCCCCGGGCGTCGACCTTCTCCCGTTCGTCTCCGGGCGTCGGTCGCGGCACGGAGGCGAGCAGCAGCCGGGTGTAGGGGTGCTGGGGGCGCTCCATGACCTCCTCGGTGGGCCCGAGCTCGGCGATACGACCGAGGTAGAGGATCGCGGTGCGATCACAGATGTAGCGGATCGTGGCGAGGTCGTGGGAGATGTACAGGATCGACATCCCCAGTTCGTCGCGGAAGCGCTTGAACAGGTTCAGCACGCCCGCTCGGATCGACACGTCCAGCATCGACACGGGTTCGTCGGCGACCAGCAACTGCGGCTCGACCACGATCCCCCGGGCGATCGCGACCCGCTGTCGCTGCCCACCGGAGAGTTCATGGGGGTACCGCTCGAGCAGCTCCGCGGGGGGCAGGCCGGAGCGCTCCAGGGCGGTTGCGATCCGATCCCGACGGTCCTGCCCGGCTTCACCGATGTCCAGGTTGCGCAGGGGCTCCTCGATCGCCTGCGACACGGTGAACCGCGGGTTCAGTGTCTGGTAGGGGTCCTGGAACACCATCTGCACGTGGCGCCGGAAGGTCCGTGCAGCGCGACCCTTGAGGTCGACGGGCTCGCCGTCGTAGAGGACCTGTCCGCCGGTGGGGCGCTGCAGGCCGGTGACGATCTCGCCGAGGGTGGACTTGCCCGATCCCGACTCACCCGCAAGCCCCACGATCTCACCCGGTTGGATGTCCAGGGTCACGTCATCGACCGCGTGGACCTTGCGCGAGTCGGATGTGAACAGTGAGGCGAAGAAGCTCTGGTTCAGGGGGAAGTGCTTCTCCAGCCCCTCGATGTCCAGGGTCGCGCCGCCCGACGGTGCGCCGGTGGCGATGGGCTCGTTGACCATCCGCTCGGCGGCATCGGTCCGCAGCCAGGTTGCAGCCTCCGCCGAGGCGGCGCGCATCGCTGCGGCGTCCTCGGCGTAGTGGCAGGCGGAGAGGTGGCCCGGTTCCACCTCCACCTCGGGCGGATCCTCTGCACGGCAGAGGTCGGTGGCAAAGGGGCAGCGGTAGGCGAAACGACACCCGGTGTGACCGCCCAACAGGCCCGGTGGTGTCCCCGGGATCGAGACCAGATCCCCCTTGGCGGATTCCAGGGTGGGGTAGGCGCGCAGGAGCCCCATGGTGTAGGGATGGCTCGGCCGATCGAAGATGTCCGCGGTCGCACCGATCTCGGCGATACGACCCGCGTACATCACCGCCGTGCGATGGCACATCTCGGCGACCACGGAGATGTCGTGGGTCACGAGGATCATCGCGTTGCCGTGGGCCTCCTGGACCTGCTGGAGCTGGGAGAGGATGCCGTCCTGCACGACCACGTCGAGGGCGGTCGTCGGCTCATCAGCGATGATCAGGCGTGGATCGAGGCTGAGCGCGGTCGCGATGACCGCCCGCTGGCGCATCCCGCCCGACAGCTGGTGCGGGTAGTCGTCCAGACGGCCGCGCTCCAGCCCGACGAGCGCGAACAGTTCAGCGGCACGCCTGCGGGCAGCCTTGGTGTCGATGTCGGTGTGGACCTGCAACGTCTCCACGATCGCGTCCCCGACGCGCTGGACGGGATCGAGCGCGTTCAGTGCGCTCTGCGCGATCATCGCGATCTGCTTCCAGCGGATCTCGTTCAGCTCCGCGCGGGACATGGCCAGCAGATCACGCCCCTCGAAGCTGACGGCACCCTCGGTCGTCGCGTTGTCGGGCAGCACCCGGAGCAGGGTCTTGGCCACGGTGGTCTTCCCGCAGCCCGACTCCCCGACCAGGCCGAGGTTCTCACCCTCGGCCAGGGTGAAGGACACCCCGTCGACGGCGTGGACGGCGCCTGCCTGGGTGCGGTAGTGGGTCCGCAGATCCTTGACCTCGAGCACGGAACATCCTTCAGCGGCGGGCGAGCCGGGGGTTGGTGAGCACCTCGAGGGCGCGGGAGATGAAGAAGACCGCCACGACCGTCACCATGATGAACAGCCCCGGCGGGATGATCCACCACCAGGCGGTCCGCCAGGCACCGGAGAGCCTGGCCTCGAACAGGATCCCTCCCCAGCTGAAGACCTGTGGTGGCCCGAGCCCCAGGAAGGACAGCGTCGCCTCAGCGGTGATGGCGAAGGCCATGGCCACGGCGAGCTGGAGGAACACCAGGGGCATCACGTTGGGCGCGATGTGCACGTAGAGGATGCGCGCGTCGCTCGCACCGGCCACGCGGGCCGCTTTCACGAAGGGCCGCTCGGAGACCGACAGCACCTGCGATCTGATCAAGCGCGCCGTGGTCCGCCAGGTCAGCAGACCGATCGCCAGCACGATGATGGTCAGGCTGGGCCGGAAGATCAGTACCAGCACCAGGGCGAAGGGCTCGAAGGGGATGGCGTACATCACGTCGACGATGCGCATCAGCAGGTTGTCGACCCGGCCCTTGAAGTAGCCGGCCACCAGCCCGACGTTCGTACCGATCAAGGTCACCATGACCGCGGCGAGCAGCCCCACGAACAGGGCGGTGCGCGAACCCCAGATGGTCTGGCTGTAGATATCGCGACCAAGGTGGGTGGTACCGAAGAGATGCTCCGAGGACGGCGGGGCCAGCTCGTTGACGAAGGGGTCGGTGCCGACGGCAACCAGCGTGGCACCGGCGGCGCCGATGCCGCGCAGGCCACGGTCGTAGCCGGTGTCCTCCTGCTGCCAGATGTCGTCTCCCGGCGATAGACGCACGGCGATACCACGCTCACCCAATGCCAGCGCGCCACCGCCGTCGAGGTAGCGCACGTCCTCGAAGGTGCGGGACTCCGGCGACTGCATCTCATCCCAGTCACCGGGCTCCGACAACGTCGCCTCGTTGCGCAGGATCGTGCCGCGCTCGCCGACCGCGAGGATCGCACCGTCATCACGCACATCGAGACCGAAGAGGTCTCGGAAGGTGACGCTGTCGACCCTGTCCACGGAGGTGCGCCCGATCCGCAGGATCGTGCCACGGGCGCCGACGGCCACGGCGGTGTCGGCGTCCACCGCCCGCACCCCGTAGAGGTCCAAGTCCACCCCGACATCGACGGCGCTCCACTCCGTGTCGTCGAGGCGCAGGACCGTGCCACCGTCGCCGACGGCGATGGCGTGGTCCGCGGCCATCACCGCGACGTCATGCAGATCGACATCGCTGCCGGCGTCCACCTGGGCCCAGCCATCACCGCCTCGCTGCAGGACGGCACCGCCCTCCCCGACGGCGATGACGAGCTCGCCCTGGGCGGCGCCCCCGACGCCGAGCAGGCTGGCGTCGGTGACAGGTTCGAGGTCGATCCAGTCACCGTCGGTGCGCTCGGCGATACGTCCCTGGGTGCCCACAGCCACGCTGAAGGTCAGGTCCTCATCGGCGACGTACGCCGCGTTGAGTGGCAGGTCGGCGACCCGGACCGGGTCGAGCCACTCCTGGCCGTCGAAGGTGACCACGACCCCCTCGACCCGCTCGTTGATCGCGTTCGGGTCGTGGGTGGCGATGAACGGTGCGAAGATGGAGATCAGGATGATCCCGCTCAGCAGGACGACCCCGATCAGGGCCATACGGTCACCGCGGATGATCCGCCACACGTTGATCAGCAGGTTGCGCACATCAGGTCCTGGTCACGGCGGACGTCGAGGTGACGGCAGCGCAGCGGCGCCGCGGCCACATCTAGCGGCCCGCCCTGGTCGTCACCCGCGGATCGAGACGCCCGTAGACGAGGTCGACGATCAGGTTGAGGATGAGGATGAGCAGGGCCATGAAGATGAAGGTGGCCTGCGCCATCGGGTAGTCGCTGGTCTGGACCGCCCGGAACATCTCCCGTCCGAGGCCGGGCCAGCTGAACACCACCTCGACGACGATCTGGCCGCTGACGGCCAGACCCGTCGTGACGGCTGCCTGCGTCACCACCGGCAGCAGCGCATTGCGGGCCGCGTGGCGGTACATCACGCGGGTCTCACTGAAGCCGCGGGCACGGGCGAACTCGATGAAATCGTCCCCGATCACCTCGAGCAGGGTGTTGCGCATGATCAGCATGGGTAGCGCGATGTAGTAGGCCGCAACCACCAGCATGGGCAGGAGAAGGTGCCGGAGGAAGTCCACGGTCAGGATCTTGTCCCAGAAACCGGTGGCCTCGTAGGGCAGGGTCCGCATGCCTGAGGTGGGGAGCCACCCCAGCCAGATCCCGAACACGAACAGTGACAGCATCCCGGTCCAGAACACCGGTGCGGACCGCAGCACCAGCGCGCCGGCGATCCCCCCCGTCTCCACGGCCCGACCACGCTTCCAGGTGAGGGCCACCCCGAGCAGCGGCCCGATGGTGTAGGCCAGCAGGATGGCGGGCAGCATCATCGCCAGGGTGTTGAGGAGCCGGTCGACGGCGATGGCCTGGACCGGCGCGCGGTAGTGGAACGAGGTCCCGAGCTCACCGGTGAAGAGGTTGCCCAGGAACACGAAGTACTGCTGCCAGAGGGGCAGATCCAGCCCGAACCGCTGCCGGGTGCGCAGGATGTCCTCCTGCGACAGCCCCTCTGTGATCAGCGCAGAGGTCGGGTCGGGAAGACCCAACCGGAACAGGAAGAAGAGCATCGTCACGATGACGACGAAGGTGAGTAGGAGCTGCGCGATCCGGCTGAGCAGGTAGCTGCGCATCGAGATCTCTTCCCATGCAGGAGAGCGAAGGTGGCAGGGCCGCCGCTACGTGGCCCCGCCACCTCACGCTACAGGGAGGGCGTCAGTAGCCCGCGTCCTCGAGCAACTGGGCTGCGAGGTCCATGTCGTACTCGTAGCGGACCACGTCGGGGTTGTGCCAGAAGGGGTTCGACGGTGCGACCACCGAGGTCCCGGGCTCACCACGACCGTCCAGCAGCACATCGACGATGGTGTTCTTGTCGATGGCGTGGGACAGCGCCTTGCGCACCTCCGGGTCATCGAAGGGCGCCCGATCGAGGTGGAAGGTCAGGTGGTAGTAGCCGAAGTCCGGCGCGTTGACCACCGTGATCTCGTCCGACTCCTCGGCGAGGGTGATCTGACCCGGCTCCATCCGCCACGCGGTCATGTCGATCTCCTCGGTCTGCAGGCCCGTGAAGACCCCCTCGGAGTCGGCGTAGATGATCAGCTCGACCCCGTCGATGTCGAAGTCGTCGGCCGTCCAGTGGTCCTCGAAGACCGTCAGGCTCTTGTACTCCCCGAGGTCGTACTGCTCGAACTGCAGCGGGCCGGAGCCAACCGTCGGGATGTCATCGGGTGCGAGGTCCTGGGGGTTGTCGATGTCCTGCCAGATGTGCTGCGGCAGGATCGGGATCTGCGCCATGGTCACGTTCGGGAAGGGACCGAAGGGGGACTCGAGCAGGAAGTGGACGGTCGAGTCGTCGACGATCTCCACCTCATCGATCATGTTCAGGAACGGCATGAAGTAGCCGAACTCCTGCTCGATGTAGTAGTCGTAGGTGAACTTGATGTCCTCCACCGTGACCGGCTCACCGTCGTGGAAGGTCATCCCGTCGCGCAGGACGATCTCGAAGGTGGTGTCGTCGAGCGCCTCGAAGGACTCCGCAGCCCACGGCTCAGGCTCCGCGTCGGGGCTGAGGCGGACCAGCTTGTCGTAGTACATCCGCATGAACTTCCAGCCCCACACGGTGGTGGAGTCGAGCGGGTTGATCGTGTCCGGCTCCTCGGGCGTCCCGATCGTCAGCATCCGGTCGTCGGTCAACGGTGAGACGGTGTAGGGCGTCCACTCGTTGTACAGGGCCTCACCGGACATCTCGGTGAACCCCTCGAAGGTGGTGCTGTTGTAGCCCACGACCTCGTCGCGGTAGAACAGCACGTTGACCGGCATGTCCTCGGCGGCGACCTCCTGCATCTCGAGCACGAAGTCGCGCCGCTGGTCCTGATCGCCTTCCGCGCGCTGCTGGGCGAACAGCTCGTCGTAGCGCTCGTTCACGTACTGGCCGGGATTGTTCCCACCGAGGTCGGTGTTGTCCCCTGCGAGCGTGCCGAGGAAGTGCTGGGGGTCGAGACGGTCGACGCGCCCGCTCCAGCCGACCACAGCCGCCTGGAAGTCCTGCTCGTCGTAGAAGGTCTCGATCAGCGTCGAGAACTCCGTCGGCAGCACCTCGACCTCGAAGCCGAGCTCCTCCCACGCGTCGGCGATCATGAAGGCCGCTTCGTAGCGGATCGGGTCATAGCCCTCGGTCGTCGTCAGCAGCTCGATCGAACCACGCTCACCGGCAGCTGACGGCTCCTCGTCCTCGGCATCATCGACCTCGAGGTCCGCATCGGGATCCTCGACGGGTTCCTCGACCGCCGCAGGCGAGCAGGCGGCGGCGACCACCATGGCCGTCGCCGCGACCAGCGCGGCTGTTCTTCGTATCGATCGCATGGGGAAACTTTCTGTCGTTGTACTGCTGACCGCTCGGTACTACGACCCTAATAGGGTCATGCCGGTATCGCACGTCAGGCATCGTGCGATGGCCGCTGTCGTATGGCGGGACGGAGATGGTCACCACCTGTCGGCAGGTCCACACCCGTTCCGGGACGTGCTCGACGCCGCGGCACTACACGGCCCCCGTCAGCAGCAGAGGGGCGAACGGCTCACAGCGCTCGGCGAGCTGCAGGGTCCGTCGGGGGGTCGGGTTCGAGGGCCGGGCTTGCGCCTCGATGCGTCGAACGTCGGCTGGGGTGATCTGGCTCAACTACCCGGTCTGTCCACAACGGATCCTGGCACGGGGCGTGTTCCTGCAGCACGACTTGACATCCCCTTCCGGGTGCGGGGCGCGAGGAAGGCACCTTCACGCATCTGCACAGCCTCGTTGCGACCACCGTGGCCGCCTACGCGGTGGCCGGCAGAGGGCGGCAGTTGCGGTGGGGAGCCGACCGCCGTAAGGCGTCCGCCTGACTTCCTGGCGACGACCTCGTCGCCGACCCCGACCTTGTCGCCACTCGGGCCATCACTGTCCGATCTCGCGCCGTCCATGTCCGGCCCTGGATCGCACAGCTCGGACAGGAGCGCGGTGGCTTCTACAGCTATGAGGTGCCCGAGAACCTCGCCGGATACCAGATCCACGCCGCGGATCGGATCGTGCCCGCCTGGCAGGACGTCACGGTCGGCGATCCCGAGCAGCGACACCGACGACGAAACAGCAGAAGAGGACGTAGCCTGACCTATGCGTGTGGGCTCCGGACTCGGGTTGCTTGGACGCTCCCAAGTCTCGCGAGGCCACACGCACGCTCACAGCATCTAACACCGCCTCCGCTCGCTCACACAGCCCCCGCCCTCATCGAGAAGGGCCAGTAAATCGCCTGAACTTGCAGACGTTCAGCTCCTACACTTACGCTCAGGCAGCGACGGAACCTCCTCCGACAGCTCCGAGACAGCGCCAGCGCCGCGGGGCTCGAGTTCACGTCGCCACGCAATACGGGCGGTCACGAGGTCTTCTCGCTCGACGGTCTGTGCATCCCGGTCCCCAACCACCACGAGATCGCCGAAGGCACGGCACGCTCGATCATGAGACAGGCGGCAGCCAAGCTCGGAGAGGAGTGGTGGACATGAACAACTACCAGGTCACCGCCACCCGCGATGGTGACTGGTGGTCGCTCGTAGCCTTGAACGTCAGGGGACGTGAGATCGCGTCTCAGTCACGTCGACTCGACCAGGCGGATGCCGCCATCCGCGAGGCGATCGCGCTGGTCCTCGACGTCGACGTCGACGACGTCGAGGTAGAGATCTCTCCAGACCTCTGTCACGTCGAGGTCTCCGACGAGACCCTCGAAGCCCTCGAGCTGCGGCGTGCCCTGGCCGAACTCAGCGACCGAGCCCGGCGCCGGACCCCGGCCGCGATCGCCGAACTGCGGTCTGCTGGACTCACGGTCCGCGACGTCGCGCAGCTCCTTGGCGTCACGCCCTCACGGGTCTCCCAGATCGAGAAGCAAGACCGCCTGATCAGCTCCGCGTAACGCCCGATCTCTACCCGCCCGGGACCGTGATTTCGATCGCTGCCTGCTCGACTGTCTGGCACCCATAACCGCTTCACCGGCAGCGCCACGTGCGAGGAGGAAACGCGGGCGGAGGCCGTCCGAGAACGCAGTTCTTCGGGCTGCATCGCGGGTGACGCGTTGGCGCAACGAAAGGTGAGCGGCAACGGGCGTGGGGACTGCACCCGGCCCGAGAGATCGGACGTCACGTCGCGACGTACAGCGACACCACGATCCGTTCCGCTGGCACGGGCGCGTTCGCTGGAGGGTCCTGGCGTACGACACGTCGATCGAACGACGTCGATCCATCCGCGAGGCGCGCCCTGAACCCCGTCTGCGCGAGATGCTCGATGGCGGCCTCACCGTCCAAGCCCACCACGTCCGGGACCCGGGACGTTCGCGGTGAGGCCAT
>SL_7KL_010_BRINEDRAFT_10001134_pt1 | contig 12766 bp, 6 predicted proteins | sample SodLak_010_BRINE_FD_10663 | JGI IMG/M metagenome (IMG submission 10663)
AGTGGGTGCACGAGCGTCTGTTGATGGAACCGCCCGAGTCCAACGCTCGGGAGGCGACCGGTGCGTCCGAACCGACTGCGGGCCAGGCAGGTGACGGCGAGGACGAGGAGGACGTCGACGAGCTGTGGAACCGCATCGAAGCTGAAGAGCTCGCCCGCGACCCCCGCTCGGCGACCAGCCGCACCATGTGGCGCAACGGCGGGGCGGATGACCCGATGATGCTCCTGCTGGAGATGTTGCGCGACCAGGCCGGCGCCGCTGACCGGGACCCGACCAACGTGGTGTTCTTGCCCCGCCCGGAGCGTGTGCAGCCCGGCGACGATCCAGGGCTGCCGACGCGGGAGTGGTCACCCGACGCCAAGGTTCGGGTGCGGGCCCGCAACGTGGCCCGCCGGTGGATTGACAGACTTGGGGACTCCCGCCTGGCCGCGTTCGACCCGCTGCAGCCCGCCAAGGCCTTCGGGGAGATGGTGCGGCTGCTGTGGCAATGGACCGAGTTCGTCCACCATCGTGAGCCGTCGTGTCCGTTCAGCTTCGATGACTTGGACGAACTTACGTTGCGGCTGGCGGTACGCACCTTCGGGGATGGGACGGTTCCCGGCTGGTATCAGCAGCTGTCCGACTCACTCCGCATTGACCTCAACACGCAGATGCCGGCAGACATCCCAGAACGGTTCACGCTGCTGGCAGCGTGGGCGCTACGCCCCGGCCGGCAGCTTCGTGAGCGACGGGTGGCTTGGCAGCAACCGCTGTCGGCTGCGTTGGACGCCGACTACATCAACCCGACCGAAGGCGTCGCTGATGGGCTGTCGGAGGTGTCCGGCGCGGCGGTGCACGTCGAGGTGGTCTACGAGCGGGTCCTTGGAGCCATCGAGTTCGAAGACGAACAACTGTGGTGCGAGCGGCTCGCTGACCAACTCGGGGTTGCGTCTGTAGCGTTAGCCCCGCCGCCGTCCAGCCGGGGAGTGGTCCACCTGCAGGTCGTGGTGGACGGCGTCTTGGACCCACGGGTAGACCCACGTGTCCCCGCGCTGCTGGTCGCAGCCCGCCGTTACAAGGACGCCCCAGGGGTTGCCATGTGGGCTGCAGACGGGTCGTGGCGGCTGTCCCTGTCAGATACCGACCCGGCGCTGCTGCGGGTCGAACACCCTGCCGGGCCCCAGCTGCTGGAGACCGACCAGCCGCTGCACTTGACCGCCATCAAGCAGCTTGCCGAGCAGCAGCTGTCACTCGTGCAGGCCTTCGCACAGGCCCAAGCCGCCTAGCCAGGAGCCTGGCAAACCGCGCCCTATGTCCCTCCTGGGCTGGCGCGGAAGCCTCGACCTGGCACACGGGACTGGAGCCGACCCTGACACTGCGGCTGAGAGGGCACACGGAATAAGGCATTGGTGGAGAGCCGGATGCGTGGATTATCCCGAGTTCAGGATTATGCCGAGCAGGGCCTCCACGGCTTGTGCTTGTCCGGCGAGGACGCTGATCGAGCGTCTCCTCCCATCCGCTATTCGATCCTAGCGATGGGGCCGGGCGTTGACTCCTAGTTCTGTGGGCGCTGCCGGCGTGCACGAAGAAGGGCGCGACAACACGGGCCGTGCCCGAACCCCACTTCACCCTTTGGATAGCGGGATCACTGATGCTCAGGCGACCTCTCACGCGGGCCGGCCCGCAAGCCCGTCTCGGCTCGACATGGAACTTCGAGCGGTCGCTGCCTTGGCGGGAGCGCTCGTAGCGTAGGCGGGGACTCGCGCGGGTAGTCCAGGCTTGAGTACCCCGACGGCGACCCACCGAGGTCCGCCTGCCCTTCAGGGGGGTGCCGGCCGTCACGGAGGGGTCCGCACGGCAACGGGGACTCTTGCGCGGGTTGTCACCCGGCCGGCTTGCGACGGTCGGGGCGCCGGGTTGAGGCGCGAAGTACCGCGGCGGCTGGCCTCCGCTTGTCGACGGTTCTCGGAGGTCAGGCCGGAGCCGTCTACGAGGCGAGTGCGCGAGGGCAACACTCCTGTCGGGGCGCGGGACCCCGAGCCCGAAGCCCTGCCCGCTGTCTACTAGCGATCGAGTGGGGCCCACGGCCAGTCACGCCGGTATCGAGCAGCGTCTGGGAAGTGGTGAACGGGGCGGATTGCTGGCATCGGAGGGACCACCGCGCCATCCTCGAGAGACCCTCTACAGCGACGACCGGTGGGGCTTCCACGCGGGATGTGGATGGCGCGTGTCCGTGATGCATGCACGCGTTGGATGGTTGCGACTTCGGAGACGTCGGCGCCCCGACGGTCGACCGCCCGGTTGCCTCCGGCTTCACCGGCATCGCGGTGCGACATTCTGCTCACAACCGGTGCTGGCACGCGCGGCCTGTCGCCGATCAAGGGACGGGCTATCTTGGTCGACGCTCGGAAGAGCTGGAGTTCTTCCTGGTAGGGGCGGATGTCGGGGGGTCGGGTGAAGCTGGTCGCCAACACGGGCAAGGACCGCATTGCTGACTTGGCTCAGTCGGCTCTGAGCAGCGCATCTGAACTAGACGTGATGTCGCCGGTCTTCTCGCTCTTCGCCTTCGAAGTCCTTCGCGAGAATCTCAGTCAGGTCTCAGCTTCCCGTTGGATCCTGCCCGACGATGGCGTCGCCTTGGCGCTGCTCGGGGGGCCCGACGACCGGGCCGCGCGGAATCGACTGACGAGCCGATGGCTGGCGCGGCAAGCACTGGCCTGGCTCGATGACTGTGCCCAGGTCCGCAGGCACGCCGGCGACGTACCCCAATCTGCCATCGTTGTCCGTGATGGTGAAGGTGCAGTCCTGAGCGCGGTGGGATCGTGCTCATGGTCCACCGATGGCCTCGGAGTCACGCCCGGCAACGCGTTGGGGATCACCCAAGCTTCGGCCACACGCGACGAGGCAGCTCAACTAGCTGCCTGGTTTGACGCAGCTTGGACGCGGCTGGGCGACGGCGAGACTGCCCGGGCACGTCTGATCGAGGCCATCGCAGAGATCGAGGCGTACCGCCCGCCGGCGCAGCTGTACGCCCACATCCTCCGCCAGATGCTGGGGGACGACTCGTCGCTCGGTGAAGACCAGGTCGTAGACGCAAGAACGGGCATCCGAGACATGGTCGTCTGGCGGAAGCTCTACAAGTTCCAGCGAGACGGCGTCGTGGGTGCGCTGGACAAGATCAACCGCTTCGGTGGATGCATCATCGCTGACAGCGTCGGGCTTGGGAAGACGTTCGAGGCCCTGGCGATCATCAAGTACCACGAGCTGCGTAACGACCGAGTCCTCGTGCTCTGTCCCAAGAGGCTCCGCGAGAACTGGACGCTCTACACGGCGAACGATCGGCGCAACATGCTTGCCGCCGACCGTTTCAACTACGACGTGCTGAACCACACCGACCTGTCTCGCGACGGTGGCTTCTCGGGTGACATCGACCTTGCCCACCTCAACTGGGGGAACTACGACCTCGTTGTCATCGACGAGTCGCACAACTTCCGGAACAAGGGACGCCCGAAGAAGGGTGGCGAGACGCGCTACGACCGTCTGATGAACCGGATCATCCAGTCGGGAGTGCGTACCCGCGTCCTGATGCTGTCCGCTACGCCGGTCAACAACAGGATGGCTGACCTGCGCAACCAGATCGTCTTCGCGACGGAGGGGGAGGACACGGCACTACGGCACTACGGCATCCCCAGTGTCGACAGCGCGACCAGGATCGCGCAGAAGCAGTTCAACGCGTGGTTGAAGTTCGAGGACGAGCGGCGCACCCCACAGCGGCTCGTGGAGATGCTGGGCTTCGACTACTTCACGCTGTTGGATCAACTGACCATCGCGCGGTCGCGAAAGCACATCGAGAAGTACTACGGGACCGACGAGACTGGTCGCTTCCCCGAGCGGCTGAAGCCGATCAACATCAAAGCAGGCGTCGACCTGGCTGGCGCCTTCCGGCCCATCAGGGAAGTCAACGACGAGATCCGCCGCCTCCACCTGGCCGCGTACACGCCTCTCAGCTATGTCCTGCCAGGCAAGCTGGCCGCCTACGACGCCAAGTACAGCACCGAGGTCGAGGGAGGAAAGGGAGTCTGGAGCCAGGTCGACCGCGAGAAGAGCCTCATCAACCTCATGCGCGTCAACATCCTCAAGCGGATGGAGAGCTCGGTCGCTTCGTTCGCTCTGACGCTCGCGCGCCAGTTGCAGGGGATCGATGACCTCCTTGATCGGCTCGACGGGATCGACGAGGAGATGGAAGCGGTCGAGATCCAAGACATCGACCTGGACGACCCGGCGGTCGAGTCGTTGCTTGTTGGCGGCAAGATCAAGGTGCTCCTCGGCGACGTCGACATGATTCGCTGGAAGCAGGACCTGAACGAGGATCGCAAGCGGCTCGAGTACCTTCTGATTGAGGCGCAGAGGGTCACGCCGGATCGTGACGCCAAGCTCGCTGCGCTGCAGAAGATGGTCGGTGAGAAGGTCCAGCGTCCGATCAACGGCACGAACCGTAAGGTCATCGTGTTCACTCACTTCGCTGACACCGCCGAGTACCTCTATGGCCAGTTGGCGCCGTGGGCGCGAGCCGAGGCGGGTGTCGAATCTGCGCTTGTGACCGGCTCCGGGGGAAACAGAACGACTTTGGATGAGATCCGGCGTGATCTCGGCAGTGTCCTCTCAGCCTTCTCTCCTCGCTCCAAGGAGCGCCCCGAGGACTTAGCCGGGGAAGGTGAGATCGACCTATTGATCGCGACGGACTGCATTTCCGAGGGGCAGAACCTCCAGGACTGCGACTGGCTCGTCAACTACGACATCCACTGGAACCCAGTCCGAATCATCCAGCGGTTCGGCCGAATCGACCGACTGGGCTCGGCCAACGACTGCATCCAGCTCGTTAACTTTTGGCCCAACATCCAACTCGACGAGTACATCAACCTCGAGCAGCGAGTGAGCGGCAAGATGGTGCTGCTCGACGTGTCCGCAACTGGAGAAGAAAACATCATCGAGGCGCAGTCCGGCGACCCGATGAACGACCTGGAGTACAGGCGCAAGCAGTTGCTCCAGATGCAGGACGCCGTCGTCGATATGGAAGATCTCTCTGCCGGGCTATCCATCGCCGACCTGACGCTCACGGACTTCCGGATCGACCTAGCTGAGTACCTGCAGGCACACCCGTCTGCACTCGATGACGTACCGCTCGGCGTCGTGGCCGTCGTCACCGAGGCTGAGTCTGGCGTCGAGCCTGGGGTTGTCTTCTGCCTCAAGGCCGAGGGCGCCCAAGCTGAGAGGACCTTCGGCCCCGACTACCCGCTGGTTCCCTTCGCCTTAGTCCACGTGAACGACGACGGAGACGTAACCCTGCCCCATCTCCAGGCGAAGCAGCTTCTTGACTATCTCAAGCAAGCAGGCTCCGGGCGTAACCAGGTCGACCCGGTCGCTGCGGCCAGGCTCGACCGTCTCACGAGCAACGGCAAAGAGATGTCATCGATCCAGTACATGCTCTCTCGTGCAGTGGCGTCCGTCGCAGGCAAGAACGAGGAGAGGGCCGCAGCCAGCCTCTTCAGCCCCGGTGGTACCCACGCACTAGCTGGAGAGTTCGCGGGCGCTAACGACTTCGAAGTCGTCGCCTATCTGGTAGTGCTCGGAGGTGAGCCGTCGTGACGGGTGCCGACGTCGTCGCCGCCCTCGACCTCCCTGCCGCCTGCCAGGTTGGGCGGCGGATCCCCAAGACCCTGCTGATCGAGCAGGGTGGGCTGACTGGCTCCGACAAGCGACAGGTCAACGAAGGCATCGAGCGCCTGAGCTGGTGTGCCGTCGTAAAGCCAGAGACCGCCGGAGTTCCCGAGTATCGAGATGAGGGGCGTGAGTATCTCGAGATCGCGGTCCTCCAAGTGGAGTTCCGGCCTGACGCGAAACGGGAGCGATTGCGCCAGTGGATTCACCGAATCGTACCGTACCCCGTCGTTCTGGCCGAGGCATACGGCGGTCAACGGGGGATCTCTCTAGCCCACAAGCGGTTCTCGCTGGCGACAACGGGCGAGATCGTCATTGATGGGGCCGTGGACAGCTGTGACCTCAATCCTGTCGTGGGAGATGAAGCCACCGGTGCGTTCATGACCGCGATGGCGTTGGGGCACCAGCATCGCGAGTCGATGATGTCGCTCTACCAAGGTTGGCTTGACACGCTCGCCGCTCTCCAGGCTGCCCAGATCACCGGGCGGTTCTGCGAGGTCGAGCCGGGTGATGAGGCGGCTGCGCGTCGCGTAGCCCTCGAACGGTGGAACGAGATCCGCGATGAGATGGCATCGTTGCGCTCTGCAGCCAAGAAGACGAAGCAGATGAGGCGCTTGGCCGAGATCAACACTCGCCTCCAGCAGTTGAAGGCGCGCGAGTCCGAGACAATGTCCTCGCTCTGACCCAGGAAGCCGTCTTGAAGAAGATCACCAGCGCCGAACCCGAATCGAAGTCGGACGACGTCGCGGAGGTGAACCTCGAGGCCTTGGCCGCGATCTTCCCCTCTGCCTTCACTGAAGGAGAGATCGACTTCGACGTCCTCCGCCAGCTTTTCGGCGACACCGTCGATGAGAAGCCCGAGAAGTACGGCCTGAACTGGCACGGCAAGAGGGCCGCGCGGCAATTCGCTCTTACGCCCTCAGCCGGGACCCTCAGGCCGAACGTCGACGCGAGCAGCGAATGGGAGACAACGCACAACATGATGATCGAGGGAGACAACCTCGAGGTGCTGAAACTGCTTCAGAAGAGCTACGCCGGTCGGGTCAAGCTCATCTATATTGATCCTCCGTACAACACGGGACGAGACTTCGTCTATCCCGACAAGTTTGGAGAAGGGATCGCGGAGTACCTCCGGATGACCGGCCAGACGTCGAGTGGGGGAGTCCGAACCAGCTCCAACGCCGAGACGTCTGGCCGCTTCCACACAACGTGGCTCAACATGATCTACCCAAGGCTCTTCCTAGCGCGAACCCTCCTCGCGCAGGACGGCGTCATGATGATCAGCATCGATGACAACGAGGTGGCTTCGCTCAAGCAGGTCCTTGCTGAGTTGTTCGGCGATGAGAACATGCTGGCTGTCCTCATCTGGAACAAGCAGCACTCACAGCAGCAGGGCCTCTTCAAGCGCTATCACGAGTACGTGCTGGCCGTGACTAGGGATGCGGCCGCTCTCGGCAACATCACAGGGGGGGNCGGTGAGATCGTCGCAGGCGCGCTGAAGAAGATCTCTTCGGCCAATCCTGCCAGCGACTTCACGTTCCCCCCAGGAGTCCGGTTTGAGGCTCCTGATGGAACCGAGCTTTCGGGCACATTCGGGGATTCGGAAAAGGTCACCGTTGTAGAGGGTGTACTTGCCTGCGAAAACGGCCGAACCAGGCAAGAGGTGACATTGCGTGCCGGCTGGACCCAGAAGAACCAGATGGCGTCCTTCTTCGCCGGGGAGGAGACGTTCGACAGCAAGGGCCAGCGGGTCTTGGAGTTCTTCTTCAACAGCGCGGGCAAGTTGAAGTGCCGCAAGGAACGTTCCAGCACTACCCCGCCATCCATACTGCCAAAGTACGGCATGGTGAGCGAGCAGACGGCCTACCTCACGGACCTGATGGGGGCGGCTGTCTTCCCGACGCCGAAGCCGGTCGAGATGGGGAAGGACTTCGTCTCTTGGTTCGTTGATGAGGGCGATGTTGTGCTCGACTTCTTCGCCGGTAGCGGGACTATGGCCGAATCCGTGTGGGCACAATGTGCCGCCGATGGGAAGCGTCGTCGCGTCATTCTCGTCCAGCTACCCGAAGAGTTGGAGCCTTCGAACGCGGAGCAACGCGATGCCGCCGAGTACTGCGACACCCTTGGCGTGCCCCGGCTCCTGACGGAACTGACCAAGGAGCGCTTGCGCAGGGCTGGAGCTAAGATTAGGGCTGGCTTGGAGGGGCAAGGCGTCGACACAGGCTTCAGGGTCTTCCGGCTTGCCGACAGCAACATGAAGGAGTGGAACCCGGACCGTGATGACCTCGACGGGTCGCTTCTCAACTCCCTTGAGCACATCAAAGAGGGGCGCAGCGAGACAGACATCCTCTTCGAACTCATCTTGAAGCTGGGTCTGGAGCTCACGGCGAGTATCGAGACGCGCGAAGTTGGCGGCGTCGCGGTCCATAGCGTCGGCGCTGGCACGCTGATTGCTTGCCTCGCCGACAAGCTCAGTGAGAGCGACGTGGAGCACGTCGCGCTGGGGATCGCCGACTGGCACCGTGCACTCGACCCGGTCGGTGAGACCACGGTGGTCTTCCGCGATGACGCCTTCGCGAGCGATGTCGCAAGGACGAACATGACCGCCATCCTCGAGCAGCGCGGTCTCGCGACCGTCCGCAGTCTCTGAGGGCGAACGATGAAGATTCAGTTCGAGCCCGACCTCGACTTCCAGCATGATGCAGTCGAGGCGGTCTGCGACATCTTCCGAGGCCAGGAGATCTGTCGGTCAGAGTTCACCGTGGCGACGGCCGGAGCTGGGGGTCAGCTAGGCATGTCCGTTGACGGGAGTGGCTTGGGGATTGGCAACCGCCTGAGCCTGCTCGACGATGAGATCCATGAGAACCTCAGGGATGTCCAGCTCCGCAACGGACTCCCGCAATCCAGCGTCCTCGACACGGCGGACTTCACCGTCGAGATGGAGACCGGGACGGGCAAGACCTACGTTTACCTGCGAACGGTCTTCGAGCTGAACAAGCGCTTCGGGTTCACGAAGTTCGTCGTGGTCGTGCCGTCGGTCGCCATCAAGGAGGGTGTCTTCAAGACCCTCCAGATGACCGAAGACCATTTCCGGACCCTCTACGCCGGCGCCCCCTCCGACTACTTCCTCTACGACTCGACCAAGCTCGGACAGGTCCGTAACTTCGCGACCAGCCCACACATCCAGATCATGGTCACCACCGTCGGCGCGGTGAACAAGAAGGACGTCAACAACCTCTACAAGGAGAGCGAGAAGGTGGGTGGCGAGAGGCCCATCGACCTGATCGTTGCAACGCAGCCGATTCTGATCGTCGACGAACCGCAGAGCGTCGACGGCGGACTCAAGGGCAAGGGACGAGAAGCCCTCGCTGCCATGAATCCACTCTGCACGCTCCGCTACTCGGCAACCCACGTCGACAAGCACCACATGGTCTACCGCCTCAACGCGGTCGACGCCTACGAGCGCAAGCTCGTCAAGCAGATTGAAGTCGCCGCTGCGACCATCGAAGGCGGTCACAACAAGCCCTACATCCGCTTCGTCGAGCCGGTGGTTAGTGGCAAGTCAGTTACGGGGGCAAAGGTCGAGCTCGACGTCGAGACCTCGACTGGGGTTCGACGTCGAACGGTCACGGTCGGCCCAGGCGACGATCTCGAGCAGACGACCGAGCGTTCCCACTACGCGAACCATCGAGTGGACAGCATCTCTGCGGAGAAGGACAACGAGCACCTCGAACTCTCGGTCCCCGGCGGGGTGGAGTTCCTGGCGCTCGGTCAGCCCTACGCCGATGCGGACGCCGACGCTGTCGAACGACAGATGATTCGTCGAACCATCAAGGAGCACCTCGACAAGGAGATGCGGCTCCGGCCCAAGGGCATCAAGGTGCTGTCCCTCTTCTTCGTCGACGCTGTCCACAAGTATCGGCAGTACGACGAGGACGGCAATGCCATCAAGGGCCGATACGCCGTCTGGTTCGAGGATGAGTACACCAGGCTCGCCAAGCACCCCCGCTACGCCACCCTCTTCGCGGAGGTCGACCTAGCGCACGCGGCCTCGGACCTGCACAACGGCTACTTCTCGATCGACAAGAAGGGTGGCTGGATCGACACCAGCGAGTCGAATCAAACCGGCCGGGACGCTGCCGGTCGCGCCTACGAACTGATCATGCAAAAGAAGGAGGAGCTGCTCGATCTCAACACCCCGCTGAAGTTCATCTTCTCCCACTCGGCGCTGCGGGAAGGTTGGGACAACCCCAACGTCTTTCAGATCTGCACACTTCGCGAGATGGGCACTGAGCGGCAACGCCGCCAGGCCATCGGCCGGGGTCTCCGCATCTGCGTCAACCAAGCGGGCGAGCGCGTCCGCGGACAGGACCTCAACACCCTCACCGTCATCGCGACCGAGAGCTACGAGGCCTTCGCGGAGAACCTGCAGAAGGAGATCGAGCAGGACACCGGCATCCGCTTCGGGATCGTCGAGAAGCACCAGTTCACAGGACTTACCTACGAGAGGCCAGACGGCAGCCTCACTGCGATGGCGGCCGAAGAGTCGGCGGCACTCTGGGACGAGCTCAAGACAGTCGGCTACATCGACGCCAAGGGACGAGTCCAGGACAAGCTGCGGCAAGCACTGAAGGACGACACTCTCGTCCTGTCCACGGCCTACGAGCCGCACCGCGAGAAGATCGTCGAGGCGCTACAGCGCGTCGCCGGCAAGCTGAACATAAAGAACGCAGACGAGCGGGTCGTCGTCCGACCACGCAAGGAAGTCCTGGCCAGCCCGGAGTTCACGGCGCTGTGGGACCGCATCAAGCACCGCACTACCTACCGGGTCTCCTTCGACAACGAGGCACTTATCAAGGCCTGCACCGACGCCCTTTCGAAAGCGGCCCCCATCGCCCAGACCACACTCTCGTGGAGGAAAGCTGGCGTCGCCATCGGGAAGGCGGGAGTGACAGCCAGCGAGACCGAGGGGGCGCAGGTCGTCGGTCTCGACGAGACCGACATCGTCCTCCCGGACATCCTGACGGAGCTCCAGAACCGCACGGCGCTCACCCGGAAGTCGATCTACAAGATCCTCACCGGCAGCGGACGCCTCCAGGATTTCAAGAAGAATCCGCAGCAGTTCATCGACACGGCCGCAGTCACCATCAACTCCCGGAAGCGGCTCGCCATCGTTGACGGCATCAAGTACGAGCGTATCGGCGACGCGGACTTCTACGCCCAGGAGCTCTTCGATAGCGAGGAGCTGATGGGCTACATGCGGAACATGGTCGCGAACACGAAGAAGTCCGCCTTCGAGCACGTCGTCTACGACTCCAGCGTTGAACACGACTTCGCTAAGGAGCTGGAACTCAACGATGACGTGAGAGCCTACGTGAAGCTGCCCGACTGGTTCCAGGTTCCGACGCCGCTGGGGAGCTACAACCCGGATTGGGCCGTCGTCATTGACGTTGCTGGCATCGATCACCTGTATTTCGTCGTCGAGACCAAGGGATCGCTGCTGACTGATGCGTTGCGCGAAGTGGAGGAGAAGAAGATCGAGTGCGGCAAGGCTCATTTTGCTGCGCTCGCAAGCGACGGTGGCGCCGAGTACGTGGTCGCCAAGGACCTGACGGAGATGCTGGCCCAAGTGGCAACGTAATTGGGTGCACGGTCAGGTACCCAAGGCAAGGCAGCGCGCCGCTCGCACAGCCTGAAAAGCCGACATTCGCTACTCGGCAGGCCGTCGAGCAGTGGCGCTGCCCGCGTTCATCGCGTAGGGCCGGATTGGCAAAGCACCGCCAGTGCAGATGACTGCGCTACCGACGCCTAGAGCTGGCCTCCGAGAAGTGTCCATTTCCAGCGGCCGGCTCCACCGGCGAGATCCTGGCGCGTAGAGTCCGAACTGTGGATGTCTGGAGTGGTGGGTGCAGGTTCCGTTACTCGGCGACCTCGCAGGTGAGAGCATCCTCGTCTCTAGAACACGATGCGAGCACCGGCTGGATGATCTGAGAGCAGGTTGTGGCCATGGAGGGGTTCCTTCGAATCAAGTACGGCTTGGCGCGACGCCTGTGGGCTGACCCCGACCAGGACCAGCTCGACGTCTGGGACGTACGCCTCGAAACCGGCAGCTACACACAAGACCGAGATGGCGAGAACGGTGCCGTGTGGACGGGCGTCGCCCAGGCCACCTTTTTCGGGATGGACCCCGAGCGGCACGCAACGGTCGGCCAGTTGCCGTTCGAGGTGGCAGACGCGCACTCGGGCGATGCCGCGTACTACTACGAGCACGTCTTCGACACAGATGGCCGGTTACTGCCCGACGCGGAAGAGCAGTTCGAGTGGCAGCAGGGTCGCGCTCTCTTCCTGCACGACGTCCACGTTGCGGAAGTTCATCGCCGGCAGGGACTCGCGAGCCTGCTCGTTGCGGATGCCATCCTCACGCTCGCCCCACACGGCACCGCCGTGTTCGCGCACCCCGGGCCGACCGACGTCCACTCCAACGGTGACGACGACAGCCGGCGTCTTCGCAACCAAGCCCGCAACACCCGCTTCCTCGCCAGGCTGGGGTTCCTCCCGTTCCGGAACCACCTGTGGACGCTGGACCTTTCGGCAGGTCCGGCCGCCGAGACGCTTGCGAAGCTGCGGCGGCCGGCTCGACCCTGACCGGCTCAGCGATCCAGGGCCGCGCCACCTTGAGGGGGCCGCCGACGCGGACCGACCCCGGGGTGGGGCTTGTCCACAGCCCGCCATCACTTCGGATGGCGCAGGCGCGGACAACGCGACATGGTCTAACCCCGCCAGAGCGAGCCCTCTGGAGCGGATGGCGGGATTCGAGCCCGCGTCTTCCGGTGCACCTTCTCGTCCGGCCAACCATCTCCGAGACGTGAGCTTGGTTGCGGCTATCCACAGGCCCGAGAGACTGGCGGTCGCCTGTCACAGGCTGCTCGGCCAAACTGCTCTTCGGCCACCACCGCGATCGCCGCGACGGTGACGCGTGGACCGGGAGGCAACGGAGGGCGAGCATGAACGGCTCCGTCGAGAAGTACCGCGTGTCGACCAAGCACCCCGACACGGGCCGCTACGACCG
>SL_7KL_010_BRINEDRAFT_10001135_pt1 | contig 12765 bp, 8 predicted proteins | sample SodLak_010_BRINE_FD_10663 | JGI IMG/M metagenome (IMG submission 10663)
AACGATTGTAACCATTGCACCTCCGAAATCTGAAGAACTCTTCACATCCTCTGCCGTTACGGAAGAAGATGAGCTTGAAGAGGAGCTTGCAGAAGGAGAAGAGGCAGAACTCGAAGAAGGAGAAGTGCCGGAAGGAGAAGAAGGGGAAGAAGGAGAAAAATCAGACGACGAAGAGAAAAAAGAATAACTCCTTATCTCTTTTAATATGGCTATGATTGTTGGTTTGGGAAACCCGGGTGCTGAGTACGAAGGTACCCGTCATAATGTGGGTTTCGAACTGATTGACAAGATTTCAGATATTCTGACCATTACTCTTAAACCGGGTAATGGTCTTTTTTTTATGGGTGAGGGCCGGTTCAAGGGACAGAAAGTGATTCTAATGAAGCCTATCACATACATGAATCATAGTGGTCGCGCTGTTTCCAGTGCTTTGGCACAGACCGGTATTGCGCCTGAGGATTGTATGATTTGCTACGATGATATTAACCTGGATGTGGGTACAATTCGGGTAAGACCTTCAGGCAGCGCCGGCGGGCACAACGGTATTTCCAGTATTATCGACAGGCTTCAGAGTAAAAACTTTCCCAGGCTGCGTATTGGTATTGGAAATGACTTCCCAAAAGGCAGACAGGCCGATTACGTACTTTCACCATTCACAAACGAAGAGCGAATTCAAATTGATGAGACAATTGGGGTTGCTTCAGAGGCAATTTTAACGTTTCTTCGTGGTGGATTAGATTTAGCTATGAATAAATTTAACTAAACAACATGACCGCTAACCGATAAATAAAGAACAATAACTATGTTTTATACAATTTTTTATTTGATACCGGCTGCAGGGTTACTTGCGCTGTTATTCACTTATATAAAATCGAGCTGGGTTTCCCGGCAGGAAGTAGGTGACGATAACATGGCAAGAATTGCCGGCCACATTTCTGAAGGAGCCATGGCTTTTCTCCGTGCAGAATATAAAACCCTGTCAATTTTTGTGGTTCTCGTAGCTATACTTCTCTCATATCAGGGAGCTGTTACGGAAGGTTCATCCTATATGATTGCACTATCATTTATAGTTGGGGCTGTCTGTTCGGGACTTGCCGGATTTATAGGCATGAGAGTTGCTACGCAGGCTAATGTAAGAACAACAAATGCCGCACGTACAAGCCTTGGTAAAGCACTTGAAGTTGCTTTCTCGGGCGGTTCAGTTATGGGGCTGGCCGTGGTTGGGCTTGGTGTACTTGGATTAAGTTTACTGTTTCTGTTTTTTGGATGGCAGTTCGATCTGCACAGCCAGACAACTGCTGACGAAACACAGGCCGTTCTCGCACTTGTTATCAATGTAATAACCGGATTTTCATTTGGTGCGTCATCTATAGCCCTTTTTGCTCGTGTTGGTGGTGGAATTTACACGAAAGCGGCTGATGTTGGCGCTGATCTTGTTGGTAAAGTTGAAGCCGGAATTCCGGAAGATCACCCGCTGAACCCAGCTACAATTGCCGATAACGTAGGTGATAATGTTGGTGATGTTGCCGGTATGGGTGCCGACCTTTTTGAATCTTTTGTGGGCTCCATTATTGGTGCAATGGTTCTCGGAGCGGTTTTCTTTACTATTTTTGATGTAGATGCCGGTGCAGCTATGGGCGGAATGAGCGGTGTTTATCTGCCGCTGATGCTTGCGGCCACCGGAATTATTACTTCTATTATTGGAACTCTTTTTGTTCGGGTGAAGGAAGAGGGCGGTGATCCTCAGAAAGCATTGAACATCGGTGAATTCGGATCGGCGATATTGATGGCCGTAATTTTCTACTTCCTGATAACCTGGTTACTGCCATCAAGTTGGAGCTATAACGACCCACTTTACGGCCGTGTATTTGAATACACTTCAGTCGGTGTATATCTGGCTACTATAATTGGATTGTTTTCCGGCCTGGGTATTGGTTTGATTACCGAATACTATACCGGGTTTGGCAAAAAGCCTGTAATTGGAATTGCTGAGCAATCTTTAACAGGCCACGCGACAAATATTATTTCAGGTCTCGGGGTTGGTATGATGTCAACCGGTATTCCGATTCTGATCATCGCATTTGCCATAATGGCTTCTTTCCATCTTGCCGGGCTATACGGTATTGCGATTGCTGCAGTTGGCATGCTTTCAAACACCGGTATTCAGCTGGCTGTTGATGCTTATGGTCCAATTTCTGATAATGCCGGTGGTATTGCAGAAATGGCTGAGCTTCCGCCTGAAGTTCGTGAGAGAACGGATAAGCTCGATGCAGTAGGTAATACAACGGCTGCTATCGGTAAAGGCTTTGCAATCGGCTCAGCTGCTCTCACGGCTCTTGCACTTTTTGGCGCATATATGACTTCGGCCGGAATTACATCTATTGATATATCTGAAGCCAATGTAATGGCGGGTATATTTGTGGGCGGTATGCTTGCTTTTGTATTCTCAGCCTTGTCAATGAATGCCGTTGGCCGTGCAGCCGGTTCAATGATTGAAGAAGTGAGGCGACAGTTTGCCACAATTCCTCCTTTAAAAGCTGCTCTTGAAGTGATGAGAAAGAACGAAGGAGTGGATCAAAAAGAATGGTCAGATGATGATCAAAAAACGTTTGATGCAGCCCATGGAACTGCTGAGTACAGTAAATGTGTGGAAATTTCAACCAAATCTGCACTGCGCGAAATGATTACCCCCGGCATGCTTGCCGTTCTTGTACCGGTATTTGTCGGGTTTGTGTTTGGCAAAGAGGCACTTGGCGGTCTGCTTGCCGGTGTAACGGTAGTTGGTGTGCTGATGGCAATTTTCCAGGCCAATGCCGGCGGTGCCTGGGATAATGCCAAAAAAATGATTGAGGCTGGAATCGTAATCGACGGGGAAACCTACGGAAAGGGATCTGATGCTCACAAGGCAACAGTTACCGGTGATACAGTGGGTGATCCGCTGAAAGACACATCCGGCCCTTCATTGAATATTCTGCTCAAATTAATTGCTGTAATCGCTCTTGTTATTGCAACTGCAATCTAATTTCCGGCAGTTAATGAATGCTTTAAAGCCCTGTAGAGAAATCTGCAGGGCTTTTCTTTTTTAGTTGAGAATCTAAAAGCCAAATAAAATATCAGCACTATTTTTATATATTTTGTTTTATGACTCTGAATAAAAACGGATCTAAAGGGAAATTTGTGGGTAATCAGTGGGTTCGCAAAGGTTCGCTTTTCCTCGTTTAAGGGATGAATCCCAAGTAGCTCTTACGAAAGCCTTCGGAACCAGACCCAAGAGGGCTGGATTCCGTTGAAAAGCTGTGAACCATTAGCTGCCCCTTATCCCTGTTAAAAATTATACTCAATAATCAAGAAAACATTTACAGATGAGGCTGAAGGTTGAACTACATCCATGAACCACCATCGGATAATGTTACTTGCCTTTCGTAACATCCATACCGATGGTTTATTTAAACCTCCTATCCAACCAGCCGGTTGAAACCGGCGGCTACAGAATTGTGCCGTCCCATCCGGGACTGTAAAGCTCACTTTCTAAAAAGATAGATGCGAACCCGCAAAGTTTTCGGGTAGAAAATATAAAACTAAGGCTCTATGTCGATTTGTGTGGGTGAATTTTATCAATTCAGAATCCGATTTATTTACTTTAAACCGATCACAAAAATAATACCCTATGCTAAATAAAATTTCAGTCTTCTTTTCCTGATAAACTGGTTTATCATTCTGAATAAACCCCCATAAATGCAGAGTTGATTAGTTATCTAAACGCAGTATATACCATTCTTCAAATTCCCCGAGTTGTCTACGCAGAGCACTCTCTTGCTGAGATCTATTTTGTGCGGGTTGCCTACGGTTACCATACTGTCCTCCTCTTTGATGTCTCATCGATGCATCGTACTGATTATTCTGCATTCTGAATCTTGGTGGTTCAACCACAAATCCAATCCAAAGCCTGTCTGATTCTACGTTGTAAATTGATGAGCCGTCTATAGGTATTTTCATCTCTATAGATGTGAATCTTCCGCCTTCTCCGGCAGCCATTTCAAAACCATCTACATTTAGTTGCTCAATGTCTATAAAACCATGATCTGTATCACTACCGTTGTTATATCGTTCAACAATCATAACCCGGTCGAATACATTTTCGCTGAGATCCTGGAGTGTCTCCCGGTTTGCCGGTTTTTGATTCCACTCCGGATCATTCAAAAATGACTGATAGACACCTGGATTTTCACGAAGCAGATTAAACGACCCTGAAGGAAAACCTATGCCTTTGTCTTTTCTATTATCTTTTGAGTCGCTAAGGTAAACGATAAGTCCGGAGCGCTTTATAGCCTGATCTTTTCGTGCGCTTCTTACGTCAATAAAAAGGTATAAGAACTCACTGTCATTTGTTGCATAGACATTTAGATGATCATCAGATCTTATAAGTGTGTTTCCGGTATTCCAGTCAGATAAATTTCCGTCTATAGTTAACGGGTTTGAGTTTTCGGACAGAGAAAGTGTTTTCGGGCCCGAACAGGCTGCAACCATTAAATATGACAGAATTAGTAATAAACAGATCTTAAATTTCATGAATAAGTCGTGTAATTTTTGTCTACTGATTTGAATCTATAATCATTTTGGAGATTTTTTCAATTCGGACAGTAAACGGATCAATACTATGAATGTTACAGGATAGTTATAATACAATGAAACATTCAAAAAGAACATTAAGATTCTTATCTTTGTTACGAAATCAACTCAAAAAATTTAATTAAAAATATTATGCAATTTGGATTTGGAGTCGGACCGGACACATCCTGGATGAGAAAAGAACTCACCGATCTCGGTATTGAAGAGTTAAAAACTCCCGAGGATGTCGACAAGGCGATGAAAGAGTACAACAAAGGAACTATGCTAATGGCTATTAATTCTGTTTGTGGCTGTGCAGCCGGAAACGCAAGGCCGGGACTTGGCATAGCTCTTGAAAAAGCATCAGATAAACCTGATCATTTGGTGACAGTTTTTGCCGGCCAGGATAAAGAAGCTACAACCCGGGCGAGGGAATATTTCAGCGAATACCCGCCATCATCACCGGCATTTGCATATTTTGTAGATGGCGAAATTAAAGCAATGATTCCCCGTCACAGAATTGAGGGGCGTACAAAAGATGAAGTTGCGGAAGACTTGATGATGGTATTTAAAGCTTTTCAGGAAGACGAGAAAAGTGAAGGCTAAATAGCAGTCAGTACTTACAGAAAATATAAATACCCGGCTCAGTTGTTGAGGCCGGGTTTTTTATAGGCTTAGATTCTATTTGTTAAAATACCACCGGAAAGCCATAACTGTATTTGTCTGTACTGAATATTAAAATATCCCTGATTGCGCTGCAGAAGGTAATTGTCAAAAGGGAAATATTCATTTCTCATAGTAGGCCGCTCAAACATAAAATTATACTGAGGGTCCGTTCTGTCGTAAGAGTAAGACCAGAAAAGTGTGTTCAGCCGCCGGTCAACATACCAGGGCGGCCCAAAGAGAATGTACATCATTCCCGTATCGGTTTTCCAGCCCTCCTTAAACGTAGTAAACTGCTTATTGGCCTCTTCCACCCGTTCGTAATAAAGATTGATTACGGACCTGGCCCGATTCATATTTCCAATATTTGATAGCCAAAAACGATCTATCGCCTCTTTCAGAGAGTCTGGATCTTCAATTTTCATCATACGCTCATGATCTTTTCGGTCCATCAGGTATATAAGCGGTTCTGCCAGTTCTCTGGATGTAAGCAGAGACGGATAATTTTTGCTTTTGATGGAAAAATCTCTGGCTTTGTAAACTCTCTCACCCTCCTCATCTACGGTTTCAACTTCAAACCTGTAATTTCCTCTTTCAAATAATTCATACTTAAAATCGATTAAAACACTGCCGGGTTGATCTAACCGACGGGTGGTTCCATCAATTTCTTCGGGGTTGCGCATATCAATACCCTGATACTGAATAGAGGAGGGGCTGTAATTATTGAAATTCATAGGCCGTGCTGCGGACGTATCAGACGGAAAACGCAGTAGCCTGGACTCAACTGTAAGCGGATCATCCAGGTCGTTATTGGTAACCTGGAACCGAAATTGAAGGCTGTCAATTTTTGAGGGAACGGTATATGTGGTAATGGACGAAAATGGGTCGGAAGGTTCACCTTTTTCTTTACCCAGCAGACGAATTGTGGTAATATTAATACGGGGGTCTTGCGGGTCAGGAATTATCGACTCACTGGTTCTGGTAACTGCTCTTCCCGAAGAATTATCAAGCACGGTAACAGTAACTTCAAACTCACCTGGCTGTGCTTCGATAACTTCATCGTGCGTAAACACATCCTGGCTGTTATAGCTGTTGGTATTCTCAGATTCAATTTCAAATTCTTCCCTGACGGTTTTTGTAAAATCACCATCGGTTTCTAAAACCCGGATTTCAAGTGTTATGCTGGCAAGCCGCTTGTCATTTTCGGTTGAATAGATCAGGCTGCCAAGAACAACTTCTGACGTTACATTTATGAGAGGTTCATCCTGCTCGCTCAGGTAACCAATGGAAGACGTTCGTAGTTCGGGATATCCATCCTGGAACTGAAAGAAAGAGCCTCGTTCAATATCAGGGTTTGCCGATCGAACACAACCGGATAATACAATCAGATAAGCTAAAAAGAGAGAATATGTAAGTGTTTTGTAAAGTAGAGTCATCGAAGTAATTAAAAATGCATGTGTCAATTAGGGCTAAAAGATGAATATTTCAGTATTATAACAACAAATCTGCCTGATAATTGCTTACCTTAAACAGTATTTATATTATCTATTCAAAAAAAATCTCAAAAACAACTTTTATTCATGTTAAGTAGTGCCAGAAGAACAAAGATTGTATGCACATTAGGTCCAAGCAGTAACTCGTTTGAAGATATAGAAAAACTTTATCGTGCCGGAATGAACGTAGCACGAATTAATTTCTCGCATGGATCACACGAAGATCACAAAAAAACAATTGGATTCGTTCGTGCAGTTGCAGAAAAGCATCAGTATTCCATTCCTGTTTTGATGGATTTACAGGGACCAAAAATCAGGGTTGGCCAGATGAAAGATGGTGGCCAGATTATTGAAAAAGGGGCTATGGTAGTTCTGACGAATGAAGATGTAGTGGGAGACAGTTCCATAATTCCCATAGACTATCCGATGCTGGCTGAAGATTCCAGAGAAGGCAATCAAATACTTATAGATGATGGCCTTCTGGAACTGAAAATTATAAAAAAGAAAGGAAAAGAAATTACCGCGAAGGTAATTGTGGGTGGAGAAATTAAATCAAGAAAAGGTGTAAACCTGCCTGATGTGGATATTTCAATGTCTTCGATTACGGAAAAAGATATTGAAGACCTGGAGTTTGGACTTGATGTGGGTGTGGATTATGTGGCTATGTCTTTTGTGCGATCAGCCAGAGACGTACAGGATGTGATTTCCAGAATCAGGGCAAAAAACAGCAATGCAGCCATTATTTCCAAGATCGAAAAACCGGAAGCCGTAGCAGCTATTGATGAAATTATTGAAGAGTCGGATGGTATTATGGTTGCTCGCGGTGATTTAGGAATTGAAATACCGAGCGAACGTGTTCCTTTGGTTCAAAAAGATATTATTGACCGGTGCAGAATGGCGGGAAAACCTGTAATTACAGCTACACAAATGCTGGATTCTATGATTAATAATCCGAGAGCAACCCGTGCAGAAAGTTCAGATGTTGCCAATGCGGTTGTAGATGGAACGGATGCTGTTATGCTCTCCGGTGAAACTGCCGCCGGGAAGTATCCTGCAGAAGCTGTGCAGACTATGGATAAAATTATAAAATCGGTCGAGGATAACTCACTTGATATCTACTATAGTCTTGCATACAGAAAACCTGACTGGAAAGAAAAGCAGGTTATTGAATCGCTTGCCTACTCCTGTGTAACTATTGCTGATAATGTAGAGGCAAAAGCTATAAGTACAATTACTCATTCCGGAAATACAGCGCGCCGAATTGCTAAGTTCAGGCCTAAAGTACCTATCGTTGCATTTACAGAAAGCCAGCTTGTAAGAAGACAACTCAACCTGGTTTGGGGGGTTCAGTCCGTAAGATTGGAAGAAATTTTTGATACGGATAAGAGCGTAAAAATGATGGAAGAGCACCTTGTTGATAACGGTCTTGTAAATAAGGGAGATCGCGTGATTATTGCGACAGGTATGCCGCTTGCCAAACGTGGCAGAACAAATATGATTAAGGTAAGCACTATTAAATAAAGCGAAATACGCTAAATGATGCGATCACGTTAATAAATCGTGAAAAAAGTTCTACAAATAACCATTTTATGTTTCTTTGTGACAGGTTGCGGAAGTACCCTGAAACAGGGATGGAATGATTTTACGGCTTACTATAATACCTTCTACAATGCCAATCAGTTTTATGACGAAGGACTGAAGAAAAATCTGAACCAGGTTCCTTCCATAAACCCTATTAATCCTATCAGAATCCATCCTTCGCCAACAGCTGCCGGCCATAGTGAATTTGAGGAGGCTATTGAACGGGCAAGTTCAATATTACGGAACCACAGCGATTCAAGATATGTGAACCCTGCCGTTTTTTTGATAGGAAAATCATTTTATTACAGATCGGAATATTTTGCGGCGCTCGAAAAATTTCAGGAGCTTCAAACATTAGGTAATTCACAAGAGCAGCAGGAGGCCATACTATGGCAGGGGCGCACCTATCTTGAAATGTCGAACTATTCAGAGGGTATTCAGTTTTTAGAAATTGAACTGGATTTGTTCGAAAACTGGGACCCCGCTATTCGAGCGGAAATCGGTTTGCTTCTTGCCCAGATGTTTGTTGAACAAGACAACTGGGAGGCTTCATTGAATTACATGCAAAGCTCTATCGACTACCTGGAAGATGATGAGTTAATAAGCCGGGCTTATTTTCTGTTTGGACAGATTCTTGAACAGTTTGGCAGAAACAGCAATGCGCTTATCGCATATCGGCAAATCAGAAATGTACGAGCAGATTTTGACCTTGAGTACCATGCTTTGAGAAAAGAAGCAGAAGTAAGCCGGAAAGTTGGTGATTATGACAGGTCGATAAGACTTTTTCGGGAACTCGAAAGAGACGACAAATTTTTCGAATATCACACCGATCTTCAATATGAAATTGCAAAAACTTATCAGGAAAAGGGAGATCCTGATCGTGCTCTTGAACTCTACAATCGTCTGTTAACTGACAGGTTTCAAAATCCTTCGCCTGTAACAAGAGCTAAAACATTTTATGGTATTGCTGAAATTTACCGGTTTAACCGTGATGATTTTCAAATGGCAGCAGCCTATTACGATTCAGCAGCATCTGAAAGAGGTGATCTGACAGGTTTGCCCCGGAATTTTAATGCTTCTGAACTTGCTGAGTCATTTGGAGAGTACGCAGCACTGAAACAACAGATAGCACACAACGACAGTCTTCTGTATCTCGGTTCACTGGAAGGGGCAGAACTGGATTCGGTTATTGCCGAGATTCAGCAGCAGAGGGTTTCCGAAATGGAAAGTCAGAGCAGGGAAATGCAGGATAGACAAAGCCGCGTTGTAAATGTTGATGAACCCGATAGCATTGTAGAAGCAAGTGAGGCAACGGAACATGGTTTTTTAAATGTAAAAAATCCTGTTTTAATAGCTGATGCAAGTCTGCAGTTTCAGGCAATATGGGGAGATCGGCCGCTGGCAGATAACTGGCGCCGCAGAGCTGATGTGTCCGGCAGCCGGTTTGACCAGTTTGTTATACTCGATACGGATGATGAAGAGATAGAATTACAGCAGGAGGAGAAACCGGGAGTGGCACAGGCCGGGGTGGATTTGTCGGGCATTCCTTTTGATGAAGATGCAAGGCGGGAGTTACACAGAAACAATGAAGAACTAAATTATCAGCTTGGCAACGTATTTTTACTGTCGTTAGAACTACCTGACAGCGCCAAAACGTATTTTAATAAAGTACTTGAAAGCTCTCTTGACAGAAATTTAGCTTCCCGGTCTCTTTACACACTGGCCGAACTGGAGCTCTCGCTGGATAACAGAGAACAGGCAAAAAGCTGGTTCGATCAGCTGGCATATGAATTTCCAAACTCTGAGTATACCCAACGACTTGCCAGCCGCCTTGATATGGAAATAGATTATGAGCAGGATCAGGAGGCTAAAGATGTACGTCTTAAATATTATGATGTGAAAAATTCAGATTTACCACCGGCTGAAATGGCCCGCGAACTCCAAAAAATTGCTTATACGGCAGAGTCAGAAAGTGAGCGTTCAGAAATTTTATTTGATGCTGCCAGAGAATATGCAAAAGCCGGCCGCCAAAATCTGGAAAGCGAATCGGAAATTGACCGGTGGTTCCAGAAACAGATAGAGATACAGGAAAAAAGAGACCAATTTACCACCCTTCAGGATTCTGCAAGGGTTATGCTCAGTGATACAACTCTCACAGAAGAAGAACTGGGTTTCTGGGAGCAAATTTCAGATTCAACATTTAACGAAACAGATTTCTTAACTGACTTTCCGTTTGAGGGTGTCTATTGGGACAGTACGAGATCCGTTTTAAATCATATAGAAACTTACTACGCATCGAGCCGCGTGATGCCCGGTGTGCGGATGCTAAAACAGAGTATCGAAAGACCGAAAGTTGAGAAACCAGAAGAGCCGGATGTACCTGAAGAAAGTGATATGATTGAGGAAGATGATGATATTCAAAGTTGTGAGGATATGAACATTTTACCGGATATTGACGGAGGAATAGACGGCTTTATCTCATCCATAACTTTTCCGGCCTGGACCAATGATATCTCCATGAGAGGCGAAGTAACTTATCTGTTTACAGTTGACCCTGATGGCGGGATTACTGATTACGAACAGGTTAGCAGTATGGACCGGTCCGGTATTCCACAGTCTATTGAAAATGCCATTGATCGTTTGCTTAGGTTTACATCAACCGGAACAGGCGAACCGGTTCAATGTACACTTACATTTCCTATCGATCTTTGATTTTATGAATATGATAAATCTTATCGATTCCGTTTTTCTTCAGATAAGCAGATAGTTCACGATTAATTTTTTTAACAAGAGAAGGCCCTTCATAGACCAGCCCGGTATAAATCTGCAGCAGATCAGCACCGGCTTTAAGTTTGTCTATTGCGTCTTTGCAGCTGTCTATACCACCCACCCCAATAATCGGTTTCTCACCTTTTGTTTCAGCATAAATCTGTTCAATAATTGCGGTACTTTTGTGCGTGATGGCTTTCCCGCTTAACCCTCCTTTGCCGATATTAGATAAGGTATGCTTTGATGTAATTAAACTGTCTCTTTTAGAAGATGTATTCGTGGCCACATAACCACTTATAGCCGATGATTCGGCAACAGAAATAAGTTCCGTGAGCTGTTCAGGTTCAAGATCTACCGAGAATTTTATTAAAACAGGGGGCAGGCTTGAATCTTTTTCAATTTTAAGTTTGGTCAGTAAAGCATTCAGAGATTCAGGCTCTTCGAATGTTTTGCCCTCTTCTGTATTTGGGCAGGAAATATTTATGGTAATATAATCGGCGTAATCTTTTACAAGATTAAAACTTGTCAAATAATCGTTAAGTGCATTTTCTCCTACAATTGACGGATCATGAGTTTTGGCAATATTTACCCCGAGCGGAATATTCAGTTCAAGTTTTTTTAGCCGGCGCGAAATTGTTTGTGCTCCGTCATTATTCAGTCCGAGGCGGTTAATGAGCGATCGGTCTTTCGGCAATCTGAAACTTCTGGGTTTGGGATTGCCGGTTGATGGATTTGAAGTAATGCTACCAACTTCGATAAATCCAAAGCCAAGCCGGTTCATGGCAGGAGCCGCAGTTGCATTTTTGTCGAACCCTGCTGCAAGACCTATTGGGTTTGGAAAGGTTAATCCCCATATATTTTGTGATAAGCTTGGGTCTTTGTAATTATACAGAGCATCGGCGGCTTTCAAAAGCGATTTACTTTTACTTATCGAAGATGCCATTTTTATGGTAGCTTCGTGCGTATAATCCGCCGAAAAGCGAAAAAGTAAAGGCCGCAACAGATATTTATACATGTTTATCACTTGGGAGTGTTTTCTCTAATGTAAAGAGTGCCGAGCTAAGATCGAAACTTCTTATTTTAAGTAAATCAAATTCATAAATTTTAAAAATGAAATCAGATTGCCGCAACAAGATTTTTAGAACGCTGCTTTCTCAGTTTAAGGGGCAACCTGTTATTTTTCTTCAATCCCAGCTGCACAGCCATCCGGACTCACAGATAAGTTACGCTGCATTAAAACCGGCCAGAACGATTAAAGCTTATGGTTCAACAATTGTTGAAACAGATCAGGCATCGGAAAAAAAATACATAGAAGATCCCTGGAAAGCATTGAAAAGATTTCGTAAAAAAAAGAAAAGCTGGCTTTTTGGATATTTTGGATACGATCTGAAAAATTTTACGGAACGTCTTCAATCCCAAAACCAACCTGTTGTAAATACTCCCGATCTCTATTTTATGGAGCCTGAATTACTTATTTCAGTAGATAGAACCGGGAAGGCTGAAACTATAACCGGTGATATAGATCTGAGCAGATTGAAAGAATCTCCGGAAATTGAGGGAGTACTGAACGGGTTAAAAAGCCAGGTTTCTGTTGATGAATTCAAAGAAAACGTCAATAAAATAAAAGAAATGATCAGGGAGGGAGATTTTT
>SL_7KL_010_BRINEDRAFT_10001140_pt1 | contig 12743 bp, 12 predicted proteins | sample SodLak_010_BRINE_FD_10663 | JGI IMG/M metagenome (IMG submission 10663)
CCCGCTGCTCATCTCGGTAATGCGCTCGGCCATGCCATCGAGCGCACTGGTCAGTTCGCGGTGCTGTTGCTCCAGCCGGGCATCCAGGCGCTGATCGAGGGCCCGTACCGCCTCCACTACGGCGAGCGAGGCATCCCGTTGTTGTGCCGCCAGGTGCGCATTATCCAATGGTGCATCCGACGCACCCTCCGCAGACGGTTCGGGGGATGCCGTCGGTGCGGGTACCATCACCTGAACCATCCGCAACACCGCAGCCAGCAAGATGCCCACGATACTGGTCACGAAGGCCAGCTTGAGCCCCTCCAGCAAGGCCGGGATACTGGCCTCCACCCGTCCAGCGTCAAAATCCAGCAGTCCGATGGCGACCCCGAGGAAGGTGCCGAGAATCCCCACGGTGGTCAGCAGCGCGGGCGCCGCTCCCTGCAAGGACTCGGCGCGGCGCAATGCCGTCGCCGTCAACGCCGCCAGGAACAGCCCAAACAGCAACAGCGCGAACAAGCCAATCACGCTTAATGGACTGAGCCCCTGCAACGTGGCCAACAGCGCCTCGGCGACCCGATCGAAAATTCCGGTCATGTGCTTCCTCCGTCCCGCGGCGTCGGTAGCGCCCGCGCGGTCGTGCGATTCGTAAGAACCGGATGCAAGCAAAAACAACGCCAGACCCACCAAAGACCGGTGGAACGGGGCTTTCAGGCACGACCGGACCGGGCGCGCCACAAGGGTTCGACGGATTCCCGACGCCCACGCGCCAGGAAGCGAACCGCAACCAGAGCCCAATCGTCCATTCTTTGACGCCCCGAATGGGACGAAATCGCCCGCCTGATCCGTCTTACCCAGTGAAGCCCAATAGACGGTGGCTCCATGCCTGCGACGGTCACGCCTGCTGCGAACGTGTCATGCAAGCCCATCGGCCCGCCCCGGCGGCGGCCGGCAATCGTCTGGCTGGCACTCACTATCCTGCTCTGGTTGCTGAGCACCCCGACTCAAGCGCAAACCCCATTCACCTTCGGGATTCAGCCATTTGCCAGCCCACCCGCGCTGTTCACACGCTACGCACCCCTGCGCGACTGGCTGGGAACCGAACTTGGCCAGCCCGTTCAGCTGGAGTCCGCACGCGACCTGCCGACACTGCTCGAACGCAGCCGGGAGGGCCGTTACGACTTGGTCCTCGTGGCACCGCAGGTAGTGCCACTCCTCACGGAGAACGGGCCCTACCGCTTACTGGCCCGCAGCGAGGAAGAGCTGGCGATGGTCCTCCTGGTGCGGCCCGGGGGTGACATCAGTTCGCTTGCCGGCCTCGCAGGCCGATCCCTCGCAGTCCCGTACAAGGAAAGCCGCGCCGCGACCCTCGCACGCAGCCTGACTGACGCCGAGGACTGGCCCGACCCACCCGGCCCGCCCCGCTACCTGCACTATCACCACAACAACGCGGCAGTGGCCGCATTCCAACGCGGAATCGCCGATGCCCTGGTCATGATCATCGAAGGCAACGTATTGCCGGTGCGACCGGATATGGAGGACGACCGCGAACGCCACATGTCGCTGGGCGACGGAAGCCTGGTACGTATCCTCGCCCAATCCGAACGGTTCCCGGGACTTACCCTTCTGGTCCACAAACGTCTGGATAGCGACACCCCGCGGTTGCACCATCGCCTGATCACGCTGCAGCAGAGCCCGTCCGGCACGGCACTCCTGAGGCATATCGGACACCGCGGATTCATCGCGGCACATGCCGGCGAGTACGCGGCATTTCAGGGTGCGCTGGATGAGTTGGAAGCCAAATTCGACCTCCGGGCCCCCATCCCGGCCGGGAACCCGACCCCGTAAGTCCAGCCCGCAGCGTCCATCACGCCCGCCGCGCGGGCACGGACCGCTCCTGGACTTTCGGTTTCTCCCCCGCTACCTCGCCATCCACCCACCTCAACGATCGCCACCGCCCCCCGTGGCCTTCCCCACATTTCAAATGCGGGACGGGCATCCTTCGTCCAGTACCGCTAAAATGGGCGCGATAAATCCATGGCCGCACCACGCGGTGACTCTGGCGCGCACGCAACCCGGATTCCGTCGATGCCCCTTCCCGGCCCGGCTCCAACCAGCTCTGGCCCCACCCCTGCCGGCATCGCCCCACAGGCGTCGGCGCCCCCCCCATGCGCCTGAATTTCGCCTGGCAGATCATTATCGGCACCGTCGCGATCCAGGTCGCGATGGTGGCAGCGCTGATGATCAGCGGCATCTCCCAGGTGCAGCAGAACCAGTCGCAGATGCTGGAACGCTTCGCCGAACAGCAGGGCCGCCTGCTTTCCAGCGCGCTGACCCCCGGCCTGGCCTACGCGGATCCGGCGATGTTGCAGGACCTGCTCGAACTCGTCGCGGACGACTCCAATGTCCTCTATGCCGTGGTACTCGATGCCCAGGACCAGCCGATGGCGTCGGTGGGCATCTCGCCCGACACCATCCCTGAACGCGCAGACGGCACGCGCACCACGCCCGGGCAGATCGAGATCCTTCGCGACATTGAGCTGGCCGGGCAGCCACTGGGGACTCTGGCGGTGGGCTATTCCACCGATGCGATCGACGCCCTGTCCGCCACCCTCCTGCAGCGCAACGTCCTGCTGGCGCTGGGCGTACTCGTGTTGTCCATGCTGGCCGCGGTGGTCTTCAGCCTGGTTATTACTCGCCGCCTGCGCCTGCTGAACCAGGGCGGCAAGGCGTTGCAGGGCGGTCGTCTGGACCACCGCATCCCGGTGCGCTCGCACGACGAATTCGGCGACCTCGCGCGCACCTTCAACGATGTCGCCGCCCACCTGGGGTCCACCCAAACCACCCTGGAACAGCAGAACCAACAACTGAACCGCTCGGTCGCCCGCCTGGAGTCCATGCTCGGCGGTGCCAACGCGATCTTGTGGGAGGCTGATCCGCGCACCCACGAATGGGAGTTCGTGTCCGGCGACACCCGCCGTCTGCTGGGCTTCCCGGCCCACAACCTGGGCCGGGGCGAGCTGCGCGCCCGGCATATCCACCCTGCCGACCTGCCGCGCGTGCAGAATGCCGCCCGCGAGAGCCGGACCAGCCCGCGCACGGTGGACTACCGCTTCGCCCATCGCGACGGCCAGTGGCTGTGGCTGCGAGACATCCTCTCCTGGGCCCGTGACGCGGACGGCCGGGAGAGCCTGCGCGGCCTGACCCTGGATATCACCACCCACCGACGCACCACCGATGCTCTGGCGGAAAGCGAGAACCGCTACCGCGACGTGGTGGACCACATCTCCGAGGTCATCTTCCGCACCGATGCCGAAGGCCACTGGACCCTGCTGAATCCAGCCTGGGAGGCCCTGACGGGGTTCAGCGTGGAAGAGACTCTCGGCCGCCCGCTGTGCGACTTCGTAGCCCCCGAGGACCACGACGACGCCCATAGCTTCTGTGCCACCCTCCTCGAAGGCGGCTCCCATTCCCAATCCGAGGAGATCCGTCTGCGCACCCGCGACGGTGACATCCGCTGGGTCAGCATCTACGCCAGTGCCCGCTTCGATGACCACGACCAGGTGACGGCGACCTTCGGCACGATGACCGACATCTCCGATCGCAAGGAGGCCGAAGACGAGATCCGGCGTCTCGCCTTCTTCGACGGGCTGACCCAACTGCCCAATCGCACCCTGCTGCACGACCGGCTGGGTCAGAGTCTCGCCAATACCGAACGCACCCGCCTGCATGGCGCATTGCTGTTCATCGATCTCGACAACTTCAAGGACATCAACGACACCCTCGGCCATGCGGTCGGCGATGACCTGCTACGCCAGGTCGCCGAGCGCATGCTGAACTCCGTGCGCGAGGCGGACACCCTCGCCCGCCTGGGGGCGACGAGTTCGTCATCATCCTCAACGATCTGCACCCGGACCAGGCACGCGCGGCGACCCAGGCCGAGGCCGTGGGTCGCAAGCTCATCGAGATTCTGCGCGATCCTTTCAAGCTGGCGGGACAGAGGCGGCACGTAACGCCCAGTATCGGCGCCACGCTGTTCAGCGGCCGCAATCTGAGCGTGGAGGAGATCCTCAAGCAGGCGGACCTCGCCATGTACCGGGCCAAGAACGCCGGGCGCAACACCGTGCGCTTCTACGACCCCGAGCTGCACCGCGCCGTCGAGGCCCGATTCGAGCTGGAGAGCGAGCTTCGCCACGCCCTGGATCAGGATGCCTTCAGCGTGCACTACCAGCCACAGGTGAACACGTCGGGCGCGGTCATCGGGGCCGAGATCCTGGTGCGCTGGAAGCACGCCAGCCGCGGGATGATCTCGCCCGCCGAGTTCATCCCCGTGGCAGAACAGACCGGTCTGATTGTCCCGATTGGCCGCAAGGTGCTGCGCAAGGCCTGTGAACAGCTGGCTGCCTGGAAACACCAGCCCGCCTTTCGGGACCTCACCCTGTCGGTCAACGTCAGCGCGCGCCAATTCCGGCACAAGTACTTCGTGCGCGATCTCGCCCAGACGCTCGAGGCTACCGGCGCCCCGGGGCACCGCCTGAAGCTGGAGCTGACCGAGAGCATGCTGCTCGAAAACGTGGAGACCGTCATTGCCCACATCGAGGAACTGCGGAGCTTCGGCATCGAGTTCTCTCTGGACGACTTCGGGACCGGCTACTCCTCTCTCGCCTACCTCAAGCGACTGCCCCTCGCTCAGCTGAAGATCGATCAATCCTTCGTACGCGACGTCCTGGACGATCCCAACGATGCCGCGATCGCCCAGATGGTGGTCAACCTGGCTCACACCCTCGACCTGGACGTCATCGCCGAAGGTGTGGAGAACGACCAGCAGCGGGCCTTCCTGTTCGGCCTCGGCTGTCGCCACTTTCAGGGCTACCTGTACGGCCATCCCGACACGCTGGCAGAACTTGAGGCCCTGGTACTGCGCCAGAGCGGCAACGGAAACCCCGCAGCCCACCCCTAACCGTTCGTATTCTTCGAATTGTTGGAGGCGTTTTTCGCCATTTTTATTCGTATAAATAGGACCTAAGGTGGCGGGTATTGCAACCTAGTCAACCGGAGGCGAATCGCCATGAGCACCAAGGTCCTGATCCTGTACTACTCCACCTGGGGCCACATCGAGCAGATGGCCGAAGCTGTGGCCCGCGGCGCCCGCGAGGTACCGGATACCGAAGTCACGATCAAGCGCGTCCCCGAACTGATGCCGGATGACGTGGCGCGCAATGCCGGGGCCAAGCTCGACCAGGCCGCCCCCATCGCCAAGCCCGAAGAACTGGCGGACTACGACGCGATCATCATCGGCACCCCTACCCGCTTCGGCCGGATGGCCGCGCAGATGGCCAACTTCCTCGATCAGACCGGTGCCCTGTGGTTCGGCGACAAGCTGGTCGGCAAGGTCGGGAGCGTGTTCAGCTCCACCGCCTCGCAACACGGCGGCCAGGAGACGACCCTGATCTCGACCATCGTGAACCTGCTGCACTACGGCATGACCGTGGTTGGTCTACCCTACACCGAGAAGCGCCTGCTCGATGTTAGCGAGGTCTGCGGCGGCACACCCTACGGCGCGACCACACTGGCCGACGGCGACGGCTCGCGCCAGCCGAGCGAGAACGAACTGGGCATGGCCGCCTCGCAGGGGCGTCACGTCGCCGAGGTCGCACGGGCCCAGCGTCTGGGGCGCGACGCCGGCTGACCTGCCACAGGTACATCCCAAAGGGGCGCATGCCCTGGCGGGATGTTGCCCGGGGACAAACCCGGTCGGGCACAGGCCCGACCGCACCGACTGGGGACATCGATCCGCAGCATTACAAGGAGAGGATGGAAATGGACAACACGCTAGATGACAGTGGCAAGCTCGTACTCCGCCTGGCCCTCGGGATCATGATCCTGCTGCACGGCATCGCCAAACTGACCGGCGGCATCAGCGGCATCGAAGGCATGGTTACCAACGCGGGACTCCCGGCGATCCTCGCCTATGGCGTCTACATCGGCGAGATCCTCGCCCCGATCCTCGTCATCATCGGGCTGTTTTCGCGCATCGGCGCGGTGATTATCGCCATCAACATGGTCTTCGCCATCGCGCTCGCCCATGCTCACGAGGTCTTCCTGCTCACCAGCACCGGCGGCTGGGCCCTCGAGCTGCAGGGGATGTTCCTGTTCGCGGCGATCGCCCTGGCCCTGACCGGTCCGGGCCGGTTCGCGATCAACCGCCTGTAGTCCTCACGGCAACTTGGGGCGGCGCAATGCCGCCCCTTTCAGGTACCATGCGCGACCCTGATCCCCGCGCAGACCGTCCGCCATGAGCAATGCCCAGACGCTGATCCTCGCTGCCCCACAGATCCTCCCGGTAGTCCCCCGCGACACCCTTCTGCAAGACCACGCCCTGATCATCCGCGACGGAACGATCCACGCGATCGAACCGCAAGCCACCGCGCGCGCCAACCATCCCGAGGCGGAATACCGCGATCACCCCGGCCAGATCCTGATCCCCGGCCTGGTGAACGCCCACACCCATTCCGGCATGAGCCTGCTGCGTGGCATCGGCAGCGACCGCCCGCTGATGGAATGGCTCAAGGGATACATCTGGCCCGCCGAGGGCAAGCTGCTTTCCCCCGAATTCGTACGCGCAGGCAGCCGCCTCTCCATAGCCGAGATGCTGCGCGGGGGCACGACATGCTTCAGTGACATGTACCTGTTCGTGGACGATGCGGCCCGGGTGGTCGACGAGACCGGAATCCGTGCCTCGCTGGGCCTTACCGTGTTCGACTTCCCCACGCCCTGGGCCAGCACGGCAGACGAGTACTTCCAGCGCGGTGCCGACGTCGTCGCGAACTGGGGGCACCATGACCGGATCGCCTTCAATGTCGCCCCGCACGCGCCATACACCGTGGGGGATACAAGCCTGGAGCGCGTGGCGGCCCGTGCCCGCGAACTGAACGTGCCCATCCACATGCATGTCCACGAGACGGCCAGCGAGGTCGCCGACGCCCTGCGGGACCAGGGCGAACGGCCATTGGCCCGCCTCGCACGCCTTGGCATGCTGGACCAGCCCTTCATCGCGGTGCACATGACCCAGATCGACGATGCCGACCTGAACCTGCTGCGGGGCCGCCCGGTATCCATCGCCCACTGCCCGGAGTCGAACCTGAAACTGGCCTCCGGCTTCTGTCCGGTCACACGCTTGCAGGACGCTGGCCTCAACATCGCCCTCGGGACCGACGGCACCGCCTCCAACAACGATCTCGACATGATCGGCGAGATGCGCACCGCCGCACTGCTGGCCAAGGGCGTCAGCGGCGATGCCGCCGCCCTGCCCGCCACCGCCGCGCTGGAAATGGCGACCCTGGGGAGCGCCAAAGCCCTGGGACTCGCGGATCGAATCGGCTCCCTGGAGCCCGGCAAGCAGGCCGATGTGGTCGCAGTAGACCTGCAGGCGCTGGAACTGCAACCGGCGCACGACCCCAGTGCACAGATCGTTTACGCCGCCACCCGCGATGCCGTGCGCGATGTCTACGTGGCCGGACGGCCGTTGCTACGCGACCGCGAACTGCTTACGCTGAACTCGCAGGATCTCCACGCCGAAGCCGAGTACTGGCGCATCCGGGTGCTGGAAACCCAGCAGCCCACTGCCTGAGCGAGACAGACGCCATGAGCCCCGAACCCCTCTCCCAAACTTCTGCGCACGCAAACGTCGATAGCGCCGAGATCCACAAATTCACCCATCGGGCCCACGAATGGTGGGACCCGAAGGGCCCCTTCGCCACGTTGCACGCGATCAACCCGTTGCGCCTCGAATGGATCGACGGCCAGGCCGATCTCGCCGGCAAGAAGGTGCTGGATGTAGGCTGCGGCGCCGGCATCCTCTCCGAGGCAATGGCGGTTCGCGGCGCTCAGGTCACCGCGCTGGACGCCGGCGCCGAACACCTGGAGGTGGCACGCGAACACGCGGTGGAGGCAGGGCTTGAGATCCACTACCTGCACACCACCGCCGAGGCGCACGCCGAACGTCACGCCGGCGACTACGACGTGGTGACCTGCCTGGAGATGCTGGAACACGTGCCCGATCCGGACGCCGTGATCGACGCCCTTGCAACGCTCGTGCGCCCCGGCGGCTGGCTGTTCCTGTCCACCATCAACCGAACTCCGCGCGCCTTTGCCGAGGCCATCGTGGGGGCCGAATACGTGTTGCACATGCTGCCCACGGCACCCATGAGTACGGACGCTTCATTCGCCCCTCCGAACTGGGCACCGCCCTGCGCCGCCACGGGTTCGAGGTCACCGCGATGACCGGCCTGACCTATTCGCCCCTGAGCGGGCGGTATCGTCTGGTCGCCCGCACCGACGTGAACTACCTGATGGCCGCCCGCCGCGACGAAGCCGGCACCGACGAATGACCCGCGAACTGGGATCGGTCCTGTTCGACCTCGACGGGACACTGCTGGACACCGCTCCCGACATGCATGCGGCCCTGGTCACCCTGATGGCCGAACACGACCGTGCGCCGCTGGCGTTCGAGGTCGTGCGTAACTTTGTCTCCCACGGGTCCCGGGCCCTGGTGGATCTCGCCTTCCCGGACGCCGATCCCGCCTTCGCCGAGCATCTCAAGAAGCGCTACCTGGAGATCTACGCCCGCGACCTGTGCCGGACCACCGCCCTGTTTCCCGGACTCGCGGACCTGCTGGACACCTGCGAGGCCCGCGGCTGGCCCGTCGGCGTGGTGACCAACAAGCCGGGCTGGCTGACCGATCCGCTGCTGGAGGCCCTCGGGCTGCATGCGCGCATGGCAGCCGTCGTCAGCGGCGATACCCTGCCCCAGCGCAAACCCGCCCCGGAACCCATGTGGCTGGCCGCACGCCAGACCGGCCTGCCGCCGGAACGCCACTGCTACTGGGGCGATGCAGAACGCGACATCGCGGCCGGACGGGCCGCCGGCATGCCCACCCTGATCGCCAACTGGGGCTACATCGACGCCAACCAGCGTCCGGATCAATGGGGCGCCGATGCCGCCCTGGAACAGCCGAACGACTTCTGGGCCTGGTACGCCGACGGAGCCGCCACGGAGCCCGGGCTTGCGAGCTGAATCCGCCCACCTCGGCGCCCCGCACGCCGGAAACAGGGCCTGAGCACCCATGTCGCCCCGTATCCGTTCGGCCTACCGCCACTGTCGCCAGCGTGCCAAGGCGCATTACGAGAACTTCCCCGTGGCCTCCTGGCTGCTGCCCAGCCGCCTGCGCGGCCCCGTGGCGGCGATCTACTGCTTCGCCCGCGACGCCGACGACCTGGCCGACGAGGACCCGCGCCCGGTCGCCGAGCGGCGCCAGGCACTGCTGGCGATGCAGGAACGCGTGCAGGTCCTGGAAGACCCCGCCGCCGAGCACGAACCCGAATGGATTGCCCTGGCGGACGCCCGCGCCCGCTTCGACCTGCCGGCCGCGCCGTTCGCCGACCTGATCGACGCCTTCCTGCAGGATCTGGAACAGCCCCGCTATGCGACCTTCGGCGAGGTCATGGACTACTGCCGCCGCTCGGCCAACCCGGTTGGCCGGCTGATGCTGCACCTGAACGGCAACCCGACCGACGAGATGCTGGGGTACTCGGACGCCATCTGCTCGGCGCTGCAGCTGATCAACTTCTACCAGGACCTGCAGCAGGACCTGCGGGAGAACAACCGCATCTACCTGCCGCAGGAAGAGATGGAACAGTACGGCGTGACCGAGGCGATGCTGGCCACCGGGCAGACCACCTTCCAGCTACGCAACCTGATGCAGTTTCAGTACGCCCGCGCCGACCGCCTGCTGCGCGCCGGGGCGCCGCTGGGCGGGCTGCTGCGCGGACGCATGGGGCTGGAGATCCGGGCGATCATCAACGGCGGGGCACGCATCCTCTGGCGGCTGCGCCAGCAGGATGACGTCTTCGCCCGCCCGCGCCTGCGCACCCGCGACGGCTGGATCATCCTGAGCCACAGCCTCCGACCGCGCCGCCGAAGACCGTAGGGATCGAGCCGCCGAGAACCCCTGGTTAAGCTGAGGGCTTAAAAGGCATCAAGCGGCAATGCCCTCGACCGTAAGGTGCTGGAGGTCAGTTCGTTCGCTTGCGTGCTCAAAGGTAATGGCGCAAACACCACCACTGGCATCGACATCCAGGGTAGTGTGCTCGTCAAGCGAGCGGGTTTCGGCCACGCTATCGCCTCGGAATTCGATATAAAGCGTATCCGTATCCCCGAAGTACTGGAGTTTCATGGCTGGAACCCTCGATCGAAAAAGGCGTTGTGAACGGTTTCTCCATCCGGCAGCAGAACAACGCGAAGGTAGCGTCCTTCAGCCTCCTCGACACGAGCCCATCTGCGGATACGCCCATCGCCTTGGACTTCTTCGCACAACGGTTGGTCGATTGCACTACTGATCCAGTGATCCCGGATCATTCGCCGATCCGGCCTCTCGCGTACAGTCTCGAAGTAACGTGTCGTCTTCACCGGAACGTCCCTGTTACCGGTTGCTATTGTTCAAAGCTTCCGCCGAGAACGGATCGCCGTCAAGCCGCTCACACTACCTTGCTGTAGCGCGGCGCGCCCTCCGTCTTCAGATAGGCGTCGAAGGCCATGGCGACGTTGCGCAGCAGCAACCGCCCGCGCGGCAGGATCTCCAGCCGCTCCGCGCCGATCCGCACCAGTCCATCGGCCTCCATGCCCTGAAGCCGCTCCAGTGCATCCCCAAAGACCTCGCCGAACGCGATCCCGTGGCGCACCTCGATCGCGGCGAAATCGATGCGCGAATGGCACATGAGCTCGGTAATCACGTCCCGGCGCAGCCGATCGTCGGCACTCAGTTCGAGTCCGCGAAACACCGGAAGGCGCCCGGCATCCAGCCGCGCGTAATAGGCATCCAGCTCGCGCAGGTTCTGGCTGTAGGTGGCGCCCACCTTGCCGATGGCCGTCGGACCCAGTGCCACCAGGTCGTACTCCGCCCGTGTGGAATAGCCCTGGAAATTGCGCTGCAGCGTCCCGGCGCGCTGGGCCGTGGCCAGTTCGTCGTCCGGCAGGGCAAAGTGGTCCATGCCGATGTAGACATAGCCGGCATCGGTCAGGCGAGCGATGGTGGTCTCGAGGATCGCCAGCTTCTCCGCGGCGTCGGGCAGATCGGCCTCGCGGATCTGGCGCTGAGTCTTGAACATCTGCGGCAGGTGCGCGTAGTTGTAGATCGCCAGGCGCTCCGGGCGCAGCTCCAGCGCGCGTTCCAGGGTGGCGGTATAGGTCTCCACCGTCTGCAAGGGAAGGCCGTAGATCAGGTCCAGGTTGGTGGATTCGAAGCCGTTGGCCCGCGCCTGCTCCACCGCCTGCGCGGTCACCTCGAACGGCTGGATGCGGTTCACCGCCCGCTGCACGTTCGGGTCGAAATCCTGCACCCCGAGGCTGATCCGGTTAAAACCCAGCTCGCCCAGCAGCGGGATGGTCCCGGGCCGCACCGCGCGCGGATCAATCTCGATGGAGAACTCGCGGGCATCGCTTTCGTCCAGGCGGAAGTGCCTCGCCAGCGTCGCCATCACCCGGCGCAGATCGTCATCGCCAAGATAGGTCGGCGTGCCGCCCCCGAAGTGCAGCTGCCCGACAGTGCGTTCCCGGTCGAACAGCTCGCCCTGCAGTTCGGCCTCACGCTCCAGATACTGCAGGTAGCGCTGGGCGCGCTGGTAATTTCCAGTGATGACCTTGTTGCAGGCGCAGTAGAAGCACACCGTGTCGCAGAACGGCACATGAACATACAGGGACAGGGGCCGCGCCGGGTCCGCCCCGTTGGTGGCCTGCGCCGCCTCGGCATAGGCGCGGTCGTCGAAGCCCTCGTGAAACTGTGGCGCGGTGGGATACGACGTGTACCTCGGCCCGCTCACGTCGTAGCGGCGCAGGATTTCGGGGTCAAACACCAGGCGTTGTTCCATTCGGGGCTCCACAACCGTGCGCCGCGCACTCGCGACCTTGGTTCTGCAGACTACGGCCGCACGCCAGGCCCGAGCTTGATACAGGTCAACAATCCGCCTTCATGGCGCCCTCTCCCGCCCCCTGTGCTGCCTGTGCTAGCCTTCTCCTCCCTGTTCGACACCCGCCACGCGAGAGCGCATGTCCCCCGACGAGTATTGCGAGGAGAAGGCCGCGCAAAGCGGCTCCAGCTTCTACTACGCGTTCCGCTTTCTGGAGCCGGATCGCCGTCGCGCCATCACGGCGCTGTACGCCTTCTGCCGGGAAGTCGACGACATCGTCGACGAGGTGAGCGAGGAGAGCATTGCGCGCACCAAGCTCGACTGGTGGCGCCAGGAGATCGAACGCCTGTTCGCCGGCGAACCCCGCCACCCCATCACCCAGGCACTGCAGCCCCACATCGCCGCCTTCGACCTTGGTCGCGAGTACTTCGACGAGATCATCGACGGCATGCAGATGGATCTGGACTACGACAGCTATCCGGACTTCACCACTTTGTCGCTGTACTGCTACCGCGCGGCCAGCGTCGTGGGCATCCTGTCCGCCCACATCTTCGGCTACACCGATCGGCGCACTCTGAAGTACGCCCACGACCTCGGCATGGCGTTGCAGCTCACCAACATCCTGCGCGACGTGCACGAGGACGCCATGCGCGGCCGGGTGTACATCCCCATGGACGAGCTCAGCAAGCACGGGGTCAAGCCGGAGGAATTCCAGATCAACATCACCGACGACCGCCACCGCGCCCTGTTCGCGGAGCAGGCGGAACGGGCGCGACGCTACTACGAACGCGCCGAGGAAC
>SL_7KL_010_BRINEDRAFT_10001142_pt1 | contig 12741 bp, 11 predicted proteins | sample SodLak_010_BRINE_FD_10663 | JGI IMG/M metagenome (IMG submission 10663)
TCTAGCAGTCCTCTGCGTCCTTGGGATTCTTAGCGCACAGAATCGATTATACATAATATACATTATGCGAACTTATGGGCAGTGGTGAAACCAGGACTGGTGCCTGGTCAATGGCACCCTCATTGGGCGCGCCGTATACTTAGCTTATGCCAGCACCCGCCCTGCTACGGATTCCTTCGATTCCAGACCGAGAGATGGCTACCGAGCGTCCCACGGCCAGTGTCGGCGCACTGTGTGATTATCTGGCGCCCTGTCGACGTTTGCTGGTGCTGACTGGCGCAGGAGTTAGCACCGCCAGCGGCATTCCCGCCTATCGGGATGTCGATGGTCAGTGGCGACGGCGACAGCCCATTATGTATCCAGCGTTTGCCAATGAGCCGGCTTCACGTCAGCGCTACTGGGCGCGCAGTTACGTGGGCTGGCCCTTGGTGGCCACTGCCAAACCCAGCTCAGCGCATTTTCTCTTGCAGAGCTAGAGCAGCTGGGCGGCATTGATCAGTTGATCACCCAGAACGTCGACCAGTTGCATCAACAAGCCGGCTCTACTCGGGTGCTGGATTTGCATGGCAACTTGCATCAGGTGCGTTGCATGGATTGTGAACACCGTCTGTCACGACAGCACATGCAAGCCGCGCTGACAGCTGCCAATCCTGATTGGCAGGCGCAGGCGCTGGCCTGGCGACCGGATGGTGACGCGGAGCTTGAGGCCGAGGCGGTTAAGGACTTTGTGGTGCCGGCGTGTGAGCGCTGTGGCGGCCGACTCAAGCCCGATGTGGTGTTTTTTGGGGAGTCGGTGCCGGTGTCGAGCACCCAACGCGTGCAGCAGGCCGTTGAAGGCTGTGACGGCTTGCTCGTGGTTGGCAGTTCGCTGGTGGTGATGTCGGGCTACCGCATCGTGCGCCAGGTGGCCCAGCGCGGACTACCAACGGCAGCGGTCAACATGGGGCGCACGCGGGCCGATGAACTACTGGGCTTGAAGTGCGCGGTGGACTGCCAACACGCACTCCAAGCCCTGTGTCAAATCAGCCGCTGAAGCGAGTCTACTGGTCTAAAAGAAAGCGACCAAGCCAACGATTGACCTCATCATAAAAATGACGACTGTTGTGGCCGTTCATGATCCAGTGGTCTTCCTGGGGGTAAACCAGCAAGCGGCTTTCAATTTGCTGCCGTTGCAGCGCCGTCCAGTACTCCAAGGAGTTGGCCAGTGGCACCCGCTCATCAAGCATGCCAATGGTGACCAAGGTCGGTGTCGACCATTGATCGGCATACGTTAAGGGGTTTTGGTCGGCCCACACTTCAGGCAGTTGCCAGGGCGGTCCACCCATATTGACTTCGCGGTGGTAGACGGCATCACTGGTGCCCCACTGCGTGATCAAGTTGACCAGTCCCGCGTGGCTGACCAAGCACGCATAACGATCGGTGCTGGCCTGCATCCAGTTGGCCAAGTGGCCGCCGTAGCTGGCACCGCCCGCGCATTGACGGTCGCCGTCAATGAAATCAAAACGCCGAATGGCTTCATCGGCTGCTGCATTGATGTCGTTGGCGGGTCCGCGCAAGGGATCAAATTGAATGGCTTGAGCGAATGCTTCACCAAAACCCGTTGAACCCCGGTAGTTGCTCAGCACCAAGACATAGTCCTCACCGGCCAGTAGGTGGTAGTTCCAGCGCAAGAAGAAGTAGTCGCGGTACATCAGGTGAGGGCCGCCATGCATCATGACAAACAAAGGATACTGGCGGTTAGGATCAAAGTTGGCGGGCTTGACCAGCATGCTGTGGATGTCAAAGCCGTCCTCAGTGCGAGTCCAGAAGTGCTCCAGCGGTTGTAAGTCAAGTTCAGCAGCTTGCGCCACAGCAAACTCACTCAGTCGCCTGTGAGCGCCCTGCTCCACATCAATGCGCACGACCTCAGCGGGCTCTGTTGATGACTCATAGCGTGCGATCAGAACCGGCTCGTCATGGTGTTGGCCTGCCTGTAAACCGGCATACATGCCCACGTCCATGTCGAAAGCCAGTTGTGCTTCGCCACCGTTGATGTGGCCAGCAAAGACTTTGACGTGGCCAGCATCATCGCTGAGCACATAAACGGTTGAGTTGTCAGCGGCTACTGCAAAGCCACCGCTGGCGCGTCGCTCAGGCAAGGTGATCGTGGCCAGCTCACGCGCGCGTGGCCAATCCAGCACCACCACGTCACTGGCGTTGTAGACCAACTCGGTGCGTGGGGTGCGCTGTGCCAGGAGGAATCGGCCATCGGGCGAAAAGCTGGGGCTTGACCAGTTGTCGTCACCTGCTGGCGCCGAACTCCCGGTTAGGCGGCGAGGTTCGCTGCCATCAAGGCCAACCTGCCACAGGTCCTGGTTGGTGAAGTCGAACGCAAAGCGATCGCGGTTGGTGCTGGCAACGAATACAATAGACTCGCCATCGGGCGCCCACACGGGATTGAGGGTTTGGCCTCCTGCGGTGCGCTGGGCGGCAAATCCCGGCATCCTGACCAGCGCTGAATCTGCCAGCAAGTCACGCGGCTCACCCTTGTGCGGATAGGCCATGGGCAGGTCTTGAACAAAGATCCGAGCCTGTCGGCCGTCTAGCCAGCGGTTCCAGTTGCGAATGGGAAAGCCAGTGTAGACGCGCACGTTCGCGTCTGCATGAGATGCATCGGCCTCTTCCTCAAATTCGACTTGCACTTCACTGGTGAACAGCAGCTGGCTGCCATCAGGTGAAAATGCAGGCTGTCCTGCGCCCCCCTCGAACTGCGTCACTCGCCGTGCCTCGCCACCGCCCTGCAAATCAAGCAGGTAGATTTGTGCATGGCTGTCGCCACTGCGTCGGGCACGAAATGCAATCTGCTGGCCAGTGGGGTGCCAGGCCATTTGGCTCTCGGCACTGTCAACAAACGTCAACTGACGAGGTGCATGCTCCCCTTCGGTGTCCAGCAACCAGAGGTGAGTGCCCTGTTCATCGGTGTTGTAGCCAGGTGTGGTGACGGCGACAACCACTTGGCTGCCATCGGGGCTGAGGGCGTAGGCGCCTACCCTGGGCATCAACCACAAGTCCTCATGGGTGATGGCGCGGCCCTGCTCTGCCGCTGCAATGGATGAAAAACTCGCCCATGAAGGCAGCAATAAAGCAAATAAAAGCAATAGTTTATAAGGCATTGGTGATTCTCTTCTCAGCCAGTTTATGAAATCTGCCTTTGCAGTATACCGAATCAAGGCCAGCGGGCGGCCCGCATACGGTGATGCCCTAACGAGGCTGTCGGATGCGGTAGTGTGGAGACACCGAGAGATGAGCCGGTTGACTTAAACGGAGGCACAGCAATGGTTGAATTTGAGATCACACGTGGTATTCGAGCAGAAACCCTAGGTCGGATTTTTAAGCAGTTTGCCGAGTGGGTGGCCCGTCGTCAGGATTGGCAGGATACAGCGGCGATGGTAGCGATCAAGGGCCAAACACTGACTCTGAGCGCAGACAGTGCACCGCAGCTTGATGCCATGCTCGAAGGGCTGGCGACGCAACTGCGCATACACTGTCTTTCACCAGAGCTGGTGATGTTGGGCAAGTGCACTCACTGGCAACAGCACTTGACGCAAGAGGTGCGCCTGGCTGCTGGGCTAGATCGAGGCGATGCGCAGGCTTTGGCTGACTGGATCGCGGAACTGGGCTTGCCTGTGCGAGTGAAGGCCTCGCGCCGCCAGCTTCGCTTGAGCAGCGCAGACCGGGAAGCAGTGCAGCAAGCGGTTGTACAGGTGCGGCTACACCATGGCCAAGCACCACTCAGCGTGATGTCATCTGAACGAGCGGTCTCATAATGCGATCACAAGTGGCTACCTCAGCCGCATTTGGAATAGCCGCAGGCCAAACAGGTCTGGCAGCCATCAAGCACCACCATGGCCTTGGTGTTGCACTTAAAGCATAGTGTGGCCATGGGTGGATAGTCCCCTGCCCCATCAGCGGCTTCAGCGGCGACCTCAGCCGCTGAGTTGGTGCCATCAGCTAGACTTTTTTTTTCAGCCGCTGCTGCTTCCTCAGCGGCCTGTTGAGCTTCGAATTCAGCGCGCTTTTGGCTGAGCAAGAGCTGTTGTTGTTCGCTTAACTCATCGGGCTCCAACAGACCAATGCGACGCAAGTGATGCTCGACCACTGCGCCGATGTCAGCCACGATGGACGGCACAAACTTGCCACCTGGCCGGAAGTAACCACCCTTGGGGTCAAACACGGCCTGCAGCTCTTCCGATAGGAAAGTCACATCGCCACCTTTTCTGAACACGGCAGACATAACTCGGGTTAGTGCCACGATCCACTGGAAGTGGTCCATGTTTTTGGAGTTAATGAAAATCTCAAACGGCCGCCGTTGCTCGTGTTCGGTGCCGGGGTTGAGAATGATGTCGTTGATCGTGACATACAGCGCGTGGTCATCCAATGGTGTGCGAATTTTATACGTAGCACCTTCTAGGCACTCCATGCCTTCCGGACGCTCCAGCTTTTCATGCATGCGGATGATTTCAGCGGTGTGGCCGCCGGATTTCACCACCTCGGTGCCACTGCTCGCAGCCTCAGCTGCTGGCTCACCAACGCGATAGTTCACGATCTTTTTGTCGATTCTGATGGTCATGCCAGTGTGCTCCGAGCAATTAGAATTTACCGTAGTAGCCTTCTTTCAAGGCATCGAAAAGGTTGGCGGCGGTATGCGTCTCACCATCGTATTCGACTTCCTCGTTGCCCTTGAGCTCAATCGTTGAACCATCCTCGAGCTCAAAGGTGTACGTCGTCGACTCCAGATCTTTGTCGGTCACCAGTACGCCCTGGAACGCCTCTGGGTTAAAGCGAAAGGTGGTGCAACCTTTTAGGCCCTGCTCCCACGCGAACAAATAGATGTCCTTAAAGTCCTCGTAGGGGTAGTCTGTCGGCACGTTTGCGGTTTTTGAAATTGACGAGTCAATCCATTTCTGTGCAGCCGCTTGAATCGAGACATGTTCTTTTGGCGTGATGGTCTCAGCGGTCAAGAAATAGTCCGGCAGTTGCTCTTCGGGTTCATCTGAGTAAGGCATCGCTTTGGGGTTCACCAGCGATCGATAGGCCAGCAACTCATACGAGAACACGCTGACCTTTTCCTTGCTCTTGCGGCCTTCGCGAATCACATTGCGGTTGTAGTGATGGGCGAAGCTGGGCTCAATGCCATTGGAAGCATTGTTGGCCAGTGAGAGCGAAATGGTGCCGGTGGGCGCAATCGAGGTGTGGTGCGTGAAGCGAGCCCCAACTTCGGCCAACTCCGCCACCAGCTCAGGCGCCACATCAGCAATCTTTTGCATGTAACGGCTGTACTTGGCGTGCAGGATGCGACCGGGCACGGTGTCACCGACTTTATAGCCATCGGCTTTCATCTCAGGCCGTTGTCGCAGCATCTGCGGTGTCACTTCGAACTCATCTTGCATCACTGGCGCTGGCCCCTTTTCTTTGGCCAGTTCCAGCGCCACTTCCCAACCTGCAACCGCCATTTCTCGAGACACTTGATCGGTGAACGCCAGCGAATCAGGCTGACCATAGCGCATCTGCATCATGGTCAGCGCTGAGCCTAGGCCCAAGAAACCCATGCCGTGGCGACGCTTGTATTCAATTTCACGACGCTGGTGGTCCAGCGGCAGGCCATTGATCTCGACCACGTTGTCGAGCATGCGCGTGAACACTTTGACGGCGCGCCGATACTCGTCCCAGTTAAAGCGAGCTTGATCGGTAAAGGGATTGTCTACAAAACGAGTCAGATTAACCGAGCCCAACAGACACGCACCATAGGGAGGCAAAGGCTGCTCACCACAGGGGTTGGTGGCACGGATGTTTTCAACGAACCAGTTGTTGTTTTGTTCATTGATGCGATCGACCAGAATAAAACCCGGCTCAGCAAAGTCATAAGTGGAAGACATGATCATGTTCCACAAGCGCTTAGCCGGCACGGTTTTGTAGATCTTACAGGCCACCAAACCTTCCTCATTGCTGACATAGTCGTTGTCGGTGGGCCAGTCACGCCACAGCACCTGACTGGGGTCGTCCAAATTCACTTCATTGGCTTCGGACTTCAGCACCGGAAACACCAGCGGCCAGTCCGTCTCATCGACAACCGCCTGCACGAAGTCATCGGTGATCAGCAAGGAGCAGTTGAACTGCCGCAATACACCATTTTCACGCTTGGCGCGGATGAACTCCATGACATCAGGGTGCGAGACATCAAACGTGGCCATCTGTGCGCCCCGCCGACCGCCGGCCGAGGAGACTGTGAAACACATCTTGTCGTAGATGTCCATAAACGACAGTGGGCCTGAGGTGTAAGCGCCAGCGCCCGTGACGTAGGCGCCTTTCGGGCGCAAGGTGGAGAATTCATAACCGATGCCACAACCGGCCTTCAAGGTCAGCCCAGCCTCATGCACCTTGTTCAAGATGTCATCCATGGAGTCTGTAATGACGCCTGAAACAGTGCAGTTAATGGTTGAGGTGGCGGGCTTGTACTGGGTTGCCCCGGCATTAGAGGTGATGCGGCCAGCTGGGATTACGCCACGGCGCAAGGCCCATAAAAATTCTTTAAACCATTGCTCACGCAGCGCCGGCGTGGCTTCAACTTCAGACAAAGCTTTGGCCACACGTTGGTAGGTGTCATCGATGTCCTGATCAATGATCTCGCCAGATTTGGCTTTGAGCCGATATTTCTTGTCCCAAATATCCAGCGAAGCGGCCTGGAACTCGATTTCAGGGAGGGCTGCTGACAAAGCTTCTGCTGAAACGCTCATACACCTAACCTCTTGATTGCGCTATTTTGAGCCAAGTTATCCACAGCTTGTTACGGACCTGTTCACACACTTGTCCACAACTTCTGGTGCTTTTTGTGTTCGCTAGACACAAGATCTTGTGTCCAGACCCCATACTGTACGCGGTCTGATGGTGCGATTGCAAGTGATTTTTATGTTGCGGCCAGAGGGCCTACTGGAGGGGCTGAAATTAGCGGATTTCAGGTTTAACTGAGCGGTTCATTAGCGCGGCAACCCCTTCGGCCGGGCTTGAGCCATCGAATAAAATGCCAAAAACTTGCTCGGTGATGGGCATGTCGATGTGGTGCTGTCTGGCCAGCTGCATGGCTTCGCGCGTGGTTTGCATGGCTTCGACGACCTGACCAATCTCCGCCACGGCCTGTTCTGCGCTTTGACCGCGGCCAAGGGCCAGGCCTAGACGCCGGTTGCGTGATTGATCGCCTGCACAGGTCAGCACCAAGTCGCCGACACCCGCCAAGCCCATCAGTGTCATGGGCTCTGCGCCCAGGGCTTTGCCAAGGCGCATCATCTCGGCCAGGCCGCGTGTGATCAGGGCAGCGCGGGTGTTGTCGCCGAGCCCCATGCCATCGGCAATGCCACAGGCCACAGCGAGGACATTTTTAAGCGCCCCACCCAGCTCAGCGCCAATCACATCAGCACTGTAATAGGCCCGGAATGTCGGCCCGTGCAAGAGATTGGCCCACTCGGCGCCGAAGGCTTCGGACGTGGCGGCCACAGTGACTGCGGTGGGTTGGTCTAGCGCCACCTCACGGGCAAACGAGGGCCCAGTGACCACCGCCAACGGCACACCAGGGCCTAATATCCTTTCAGCGACTTCATGCAACAGGCACCCTGAACCGGGCTCAAAGCCCTTGGAGCCCCAAGCGAGGCCTGGGAGATCGGGCCAGACTTTGTGCAGGGTCTGCAGTGTCTCAGTGAAGCCATGGCTGGGTGTGACAATCAAGGCCAGCTCTGCGCCATTGGCCGCCTCCGCCATGTCAGTAAAGGCCTGAACGCCCTCCGGCAACGGGATGTTCGGCAAATACCGCGCATTGACGCCGTCGGCGTTGATGCGCTGCACTTGGTCTGCATCGCGCTCCCACAGCCGAATGCGATGGCCGCGGCGCGCCAACTGCATGGCCAAGGCCGTTCCCCAAGAACCGGCCCCGGCCACCAAGACACAGCGCTGCGTTGCGCTCATCAGCGGTTCCGCGCTCAGTTGTCCTGCGCGGCGTTGGCGTTTTCTTTGTTGCGTGCTTCTTCGAGGCGTTGACGGAACACGGCCTCAAAGTTGATCGGCTGCATTGGTGGTAGGAAGAATCCACCAGACACCACGAGGTCAGAAATCTTGGCCCGATTGTAGGGATACAACACATTGGGGCACAACACATTGATGGCGTACTGCAGTTGTTGGTCATTGAAGTTGTCAAACTGGAATAGTCCGCCGTACTGCACTTCTGAGACAAAGATGGTCTTCTCAGCCTGTTTCGAGGTAACAGTAACGGTCAAGACCACTTCCCAGCGCCCGCCCCCAAACTCTGTGGTGCGCTGCGCCAAGTTCAGGTTGATGGCTGGATCGCCTGCCGTCTGGTCAATTTCATGGGGCGATTTGGCCTCAAAAGAACAATCCTTTAGGTAGATGTGCTGTAGAGACATCTGCACCTCTGACTGCTCCGCGGCATTGCCAGCTTGACCATTGGGTTGGGTGTTTTGCTCTTCTTCTGCCATGATGATGTCAGGTCCTTCGGTTGTGTTTTTATGGTGTTTTAAGGGTTATTAGCGCCGCGCCGCTCAGTCTTTGGCTTGGGCTTGTTCCGCATCAGTGCTTTGTTCAGCCTCGCTGGCTGGCGCAGCCTTGTCACGCTTGGGTTTTTTGCGAGCGGGCGACTTGTCTTTGGTCACCGGTTGGTTTTCGCTTCTCCATTGTGCCAGACCCCCACTGAGCATATGCACCTGTGTGAAGCCCAGCTTGACCAAGCGAGTGGCCATCTGTTGTGACACTTGGCCAGTTTGGCAGTAGACGAGCACAGGCATCTCTTTGTGCTTAAGCAAATTGGTATTGCCTGCCTCGATACGCGATGGGGGCATGTGTAGGGCGCCAGCTAAGTGGCCCTTGGCATAATCGGTGCTGTTGGAGACGTCCAGAATAAGTGGGTCCTCGCGGTTGATCAACATGACCGCAGCCATGACGTCAAGCTCTTTCCACTTCCGCCCCAGTCGCGCCACCTCCCAAGTCAACCACGCGGCCAGCACCACTGCAAACAGGCCGGACAGCAGTAAGTTATTACCAATGAACTCGCTCAGTTGATCCATGCTTGAATTCGTGCCCGTCAGTTTACAGCAGCCGTCTATTATCGGTCATTCAGCGCTGCCATGCCAGCATGATGGCCCATGGGTTATGGGATAATTACCGTATGGCGCAGCAGACGGAACACAATAGACCCGTGGTGTTGATGATTCTGGATGGTTGGGGTGAACGTGCGCCAGCGCCAGACAACGCCATTTCTCAAGCCCAGACGCCGCATTGGGACCGCTTGCGTGCAGGCAGAGATGTGGCATTGTTGACCACACACGGTCCAGCAGTGGGTTTGCCCGAGGGACAAATGGGCAACTCTGAAGTCGGGCATCTAAATATTGGCGCTGGCCGCGTTGTCTATCAGGATTTCACCCGCATTGGTCGTGCCATCGAGGATGGCAGTTACGCCCGCAACGCCACCTTGCTGGGTTTGATTGAGCGAGTCAAGCACCAAGGCGGTACTCTGCATCTCATGGGTTTGGCTTCCCCCGGCGGGGTGCACAGCCATCAAGACCATCTGTTGGCCACCATTGAAGTGGCGCATGCCCAAGGCCTAGCCGACATCGCTGTTCACGCCTTCACCGATGGCCGCGACTGCCCACCACGGTCGGCCAGTCAGACGCTGCAAACACTGCAGCAGGCCATTGCTGGCTTGGCGGGCGTTCGCATCGCCTCACTGAGTGGCCGGTATTTTGCGATGGATCGAGACCATCGCTGGTCACGCACGGAACAAGCGTGGCGTGCGATGGCAGAGGCACACAGTGCGGTGCAGGCCATGACGGCTGAGGCGGCTTTGGCAGCCGCCTACCAGCGCGGCGAAGATGATGAGTTTGTGACGCCAACGGTTATTGCTGGTGGTGCGCCACTTAAAGGTGGTGATGGCGTGTTGATCATTAACTTTCGCGCCGATCGGGTTCGGCAGTTGGCCAGTGTGTTGTGTGATGAGCCTTTCGATGGGTTTAACCGTGCCCCCCTGCCTGAGTTGGCTGGCGTTGTCAGCATGACCCAGCTTGATGATGATCTGCCCTGTGAGGTGGTGTTCCCGCCGCAGACCCTCGATGATTTGCTCGGCGCCACGGTGGCAGCGGCTAACCTGACACAGTTGCGCGTAGCAGAGACTGAAAAGTATGCGCATGTGACCTACTTCTTTAATGGTGGGGATCATGGCGTCAATGCTGGCGAGTCGCGAATCTTGGTGCCCTCGCCGCAAGTGGCCACCTATGACTTGCAGCCAGAGATGAGTGCGGCGGCTTTGTGTGAGCAGATGTGTGACGCCATACAATCCGGCGTTTATGATTTGATCATTGCCAACTTAGCCAATCCCGATATGGTCGGCCACACCGGCTCGCTGACAGCCGCCATCAAGGCGGTGGAGGCTGTCGATGAGGTGGTTGGTGCGGTGGCAGAAGCCGTACTGGCAACCGGTGGCGAGTTGGTGATAACGGCGGACCACGGCAACGCGGAACAAATGGCCGATCCCGCAACGGGTCAGCCGCACACCGCCCACACACTCAATCCGGTGCCGTTGATTCATATTGGTCCAAAGCCGTTGAGCCTGCGCACCCACGGCAGTTTGCAAGACATTGCGCCCACCTTGCTGGACTTGCTTGGGGTCGATCAACCTGCGGCCATGACCGGGCAGTCGTTGATTATTCCGACCTAAAGTGCGGCAGTTCACGCCCACCCTTTTCGGCGTCGTGCTTATGCTGACTGCTGTGACGGCTTGGAGTCAATCTGAAGATCCAGAAGTGGTGCGCGCCCAGTTGCAAGCAGTCACCGAGGAAATTATGCGGTTGCAATCACTGCGAGCCGAGCGACTGCGTGAGCGCGATGCGGTGCAATCTGCGCTGGCTGAGAGTGAACGCAAGCTGAGCGCCATTGAGCGTCGTCGTCGCCAGTTGGAGGCGGAGCGCGCTGTGGTGGATGACGCATTGATTGAATTGGACAGGCAGGCGCAAGCCCAACAGGCGCGCGTGCAGCATGCGTTGCATGAGGTGGGATTGCAGTTGACACTGGTGCATCGACAGGGACAGCAAGCCGCCCTTCGCCACTTGCTCAATCAAAGCTCGCCACAGCGCGTAGCCAGACAGCTGGGTTATCACCGGCACGTTTTAAATGCGCGCCAGCGTAGCCTGAACGAGCTCACTGACACGCTGCAGCACCTAAGGGCTAACGCGACGGCGCAGCGACAGCGCCGCAATGAGTTGGCGGTGCTGCAACAAGAGCAAGGCCAGCTTGAGGCAGATTTGCAGGCGGCGGTGGCCGAGCGCGCGCGCCGCCTGGTCGACGCAGACCAGGCCGTGGATTCAGCGCAAGCACAGCTGCAGCAGCGTGAGGCTGATGCGGCAGCGTTGGAGTCGTTGTTGGCCGAATTGGCGGCCCTAATGGCCACCCTCCCTCAAGATGAAGAGCTGCCTCGGATTACGACGTTGCGAGGCCAACTGATCCGTCCAGTGAGCGGCCCAGTGGTTGAGCGCTTTGGGCAGTCACGTGGTGGTGACTCGCGTCGCAGCGGTTGGACTATTGCTGCGGCCGCAGGCAGTGAGGTGCGTGCCGCCGCCCATGGCCGGGTTGCTTTTGCCGACTGGTTGCGTGGCTATGGCTTGCTGCTAATCATCGACCATGGCGATGGCGTGATGAGCCTCTATGGCCATAACCAAAGCGTGTTGCGCGAGCTGGGCAACTGGGTGCGCGCGGGCGAGGTGATCGCCCTCACTGCCGAGTCAGAACGCGGGCTCTATTTCGAGATCCGCGAAAACGGTCAGCCGGTCAATCCCAGCGGCTGGCTTCAACCCGCAGGCGGATAGACGTAGCCGGCCTGCAGGCCCAGCGGAATGCCCAGCGCCCAAAACAGCATTAAAAAGCCCGTCCACAAGACAAACAACACGATCGAATACGGAAGCATCAATGAGATCACCGTGCCAATGCCGGCGCCAGTGAAATAGCGCTTACAAAACACCACCACCAATGGAAAATAAGGCAACAGTGGCGTGATGATATTAGAGCTGGAATCACCAATTCGATAGGCCGCCTGGGTCAACTCGGGCGATATGCCCAACTGCATTAGCATGGGCACAAAAATGGGGGCGATGATCAGCCATTTGGCCGATGCCGAACCGACGAACAGATTCACAAACACGGTCAGGAACAAAATGCCAATGATGGTGAGCTGGGCAGGTAGGGCCATGGCTTCGAGCAAGCTGGCCCCATTCATCGCCAATAGCAGGCCGATGTTGGAGCTGCTGAAGGCCGAAATAAATTGCGCCGCAAAAAACGCCATGACAATGTAGTAGCCCATGGAGGACATCGAACGGCTCATGCCCTCGATAATGTCCTGATGGGTTTTAACCGTGCCCGATACATAGCCATAGACGATGCCGGGAATCAGGAAGAAAATAAAGATCAGTGGCGTGATCGACAGCATCATCGGTGCACTGAAAGACCCAAGTTGACCTTGCGCATCACGCAGTGGAGAGGTGCTGGGCCAAGCCACGGCCAGCAACAGCCCGATCATGCCAAGGATTGACAGGCCAGCCCAGCGCAACGCACGGACTTCATGGGCCTGAAGGGCCTCCATGGTTGGCAGGCTTGAGGTGTCACCATCAATCTCAGTATCGCGGTTCAGTCGCGGCTCAATGACCCGATCAGTCAGCC
>SL_7KL_010_BRINEDRAFT_10001143_pt1 | contig 12738 bp, 12 predicted proteins | sample SodLak_010_BRINE_FD_10663 | JGI IMG/M metagenome (IMG submission 10663)
AATGAATTTACTGAAGTTGATTTTAGTGTGTATCCAAACCCTGTGAAAGGAGATTTTGTTACTGTAAAGTCAACAAGCTTAATAAATTTAGATGCTGTTGTAAATGTGTTTGATGTTCAAGGTAGAAAACTTTAAAGCCTGCAAGTAAACTTTAATGATGCAGGTGAAACTAAAATTGACACCTATTTTATGAATAAGGGAGTCTATTTACTCAAACTAGAGTCAGGAAGTTACTCTAAAGTTGTAAAGTTAATAAAGGAGTAAATTAAAAATCCCATTTCAACTATGCTGAAATGGGATTTTTAATTTATTAAGCATGCAGTTACCTAGAGTTACAACTCATATTTTGCCTGTATTACCAAATTTTAGAGGTATTTAATTTAGAATAATTTACAAATCTATTTTCATTCTTAAATTTATTGAGCATTGTTGTGTCTATGTTTATATCATTTATCATTTGAAATTATCGCATTAAAACGCTCTTCCGTTCTTGAGTAACGCAAGTGGCCAGGTTTCCATTAAAAAGAAACCATAATACCAATTGAGCCTTAAAATGAGACCAATATTAATTGAATCATTTTTCGATTTGATTTTTCTAATTTACATAAAGGAAAAAACTTTCTCGAAACGGTCGGCACAGGCTATTTTCTATTACAGATACTTCAAATAATAACAGGTATTAGACAGACCTATTGGTTCAACTTATTTTTTCTATAGTTGAACTGAGGGATTGATTAAAATACTTACTTTTGTCACATATTAATATAGTATGAACTTAATCAAATTTATTTTCAGTAAAAAATTTTTGTATCAGTTGCTTATAGCAATTGTAGCAATTATACTTTTAATATTCTTAGGTTTAAAATGGTTAAAGCTAACAACAAACCATAAAGAATATATAGAAGTCCCTAATCTTAAAAAATTTGATTTAGACATTGTTGAAAAGAAATTAAGCGAAATGGATTTGCAATATGAAGTTTTAGACTCAGCAAGTTATAATCCAAATTTCCCTCCCTATTCTGTAATAGATCACACTCCTAAACAAGGAACCAACGTAAAGAGTCAACGTAAAATTTACCTCACACTAAACCCAGGCGACTATGCTAAGGTACAAGTTCCTGATGTATTAATTAACCGAACAATTAGGCAAGTTGAACCTTCACTTAAATCAATGGGCTTACAAGTAGGAGAAGTGATAGAAACCCCATACTTTGCTAAAGGAATAGTTTTACATTTACTTCACCAAGGAGATACCATTTATCCTGGTGATTACATCACTAAAACTTCAGTGGTTGATATTGTTGTTTCTGATGGATCTTTAGATTTTGGTGAAGATGTTAAGGTAGATCCAGATGAAGGATTAGAACAAGAAGAGATTGAGCGTTTATTGAAAAACCAAGGACAAACAGATAATAATTAAATGAATTCAGATACACAGACTTCAAATCAAGACGATGAATTATTTGAGCATCATCATTTTACAGCTGCTAAAGGTCAAGAGCCTTTAAGAGTTGATAAATTTTTAATGAATTTTATTGAAAACGCTACGCGTAACAAAATTCAAAATGCAGCTAAAGACGGTAATATTTATGTAAATGGAATTCCAGTTAAACAAAACCACAAAGTAAAAGCTGGTGATGATGTTAAAGTGCTTTTATCCTACCCTCCTTACGAAAGTCAATTAGTAGCTGAAGATATAGATCTTGATATAGTCTATGAAGACGAAGCTTTGTTGGTGGTAAATAAGCCGGCAGGAATGGTTGTGCATCCAGGACATGGTAATTATTCGGGTACGCTAATTAATGGCTTGATTTATCATTTGGAAAAGTTACCGTTGAATTCTTCTAACAGACCAGGTCTTGTGCATAGAATTGATAAAGATACTACAGGCTTGCTAGTTGTTGCAAAAACAGAAGAAGCTATGACACATCTTTCTAAACAATTTTTTAATAAAACAAGTCAACGAGAGTATGTAGCTTTAGTTTGGGGTAGAGTAGAAGATGAAGAAGGTACAATTGAAGGGAATATTGGCAGAAACCCGAATAACAGAATCCAAAATATGGTTTATACGGGAGATGATATGGACTTAGGAAAACCAGCTGTGACACATTATAAAGTATTAGAGCGATTTACTTATGTTACCTTAGTTTCTTGTCAGTTAGAAACCGGAAGGACTCACCAGATTCGTGTCCATATGAAACATATTGGACATACGCTTTTCAACGATGAAAGGTATGGAGGTGACAGAGTATTAAAAGGAACGGCTTTTTCTAAATACAAACAATTTGTAGAAAATTGTTTTAAAATTCTTCCTAGACAAGCGCTTCATGCAAAAACACTTGGTTTTGAGCATCCTGTTTCTGGTGAATGGATGAGTTTTGAAACTCCAATACCCGATGATATGGTCAATTGTTTGGATAAATGGAGACGCTACGCTAAATCTAGTCAATAGTTTATAAAATTAATTTTTTATCTGTTTATAAAATTTTCCACACTAATGTAAGATTGGTTAGGAACAGCCCTGATTGTAGTGGAAAGCCCGCAAAAGGTATATGCTTAGATTTTTTGCTTTTGCAAAGCGACCAGNAGGAAGCTCTTGAAAAGGCTTAAAAATCTTGACATATGACTTGCGGACTTGTAATGGAAAGCAGGTTCCTGGCTACTCAAAAAATTAATTGATAATGTTTTTGCTATTAGCCTCACCAAGCCCTACAACTCGGTCAAAGCGCTCACCAATATCTCTATAATACACAATGATTTGATATTGATTTTCAGTAATATCATGATTGCCACTTATAAAGCCAGGGTCAAAGCTCCCGTCAGCACCTAAGTAAACATAATTGTAATTATAAAAACCTTGTTTTAGAAGCTTTTTATTTTCGTAAAATCCACTTTCTTCGTTGTAGCGCATCAGGGTGTTATCGTCTATTGTATAGTTGTTAAATCGTCCGTACACATGTAATTCTCCACCATTCAAATCTTTGGTGTTGTTGAGGTAGAAGTGAACCCAAGCGTATTCCGCTTCTCTTTTTGGGTCTTCACCTTGTTGGGTATTAATTTTGAATCCTCCGTTTACGTCAGGGTTAAAAATGTATTTTTTCCCATCTCTTACTCGGTCAACACGTAGATGGGTGTGGTATAATTCGTTTAGTTCTATGCGTTGAATACGTTGAGTAGCCATACGAATATCATTATTGTCAAAAAATAAGTATTCATTACCGCCGTAAAACGAAGCCTCGTTATCATACCTGTAAACCAAATTATTTCCTTGGGTGTATTGAGGTTTTAAACCGTAAACAGCTTCATTGTGGTCTTGGTTTTGAACCAATGCAACTTTTACTGTTTGCTCTGGATTTCTGAATATAAAACCATCTTTGCCAATTGAAAAGTAAAGCACCTGTTTTTCTCTTAGAAATTCTAAATCTCGAGATCTTCTGATTTCAGTTTTTACATCGACTAAGTTTTCATAAACTATAAATTTTCGTGAAAATATAGTTCTGCCACTTCCGTCTTTAATGAACAACATATAATTCCCTGAAACTTTAAATCTTCTAATGTTATTGTTAGGGAAAACTTCTCTGTAGTGAGTAAACGACTGTAGAGTATTTAGGGAGTTAAAGAAATTTAGCATGCGCATATTATCAAAGCCCTCAAGGTATTCATTTCTAGCTAAATCAGATTCTGTCCAGTCATGATTGTAATGTTTAATTGTATAGTAATAATCTGCTTCTTGAGCGGTTAAATCATCAAAAGATAAGTTTAATTTACCATTTAACGGAATGATAGGGGTGCCACTTAAATTTTGATTATTTCCCTTAAACTCTATAGTTTTGATGAATTCAGGAGGATTTACTTCAAATTCTTGTCCAAAAGAAAATAGAGTGAATATTAATAATATAAAACTTAGTCTCATTTATTTTTTTTTCAAAAGTAAAATAAAAATATTAAAACAATTTAGAATACATCTAAATAAGAAGACTTAAATAATTGTTTAAGTGGAAAATGTATTTTTAATTCATATTTTTGCTCATCAAAATTTAAACGTTAAATCAAATGCCTAAAAGCGTTAAAGTTAAAAGGGGTCTTAGTCTTAATCTTAATGGTGAGACTGAAAAAATCTTAGTAGATGCCCCCAAGTCGAAAATCTACACAATTAAGCCGCCAAATTTTCACTCTATTGTACCAAAAATGGTAGTTAAAGAGGGAGCTAAATTGAAGGCTGGGGATGAACTTTTTTATTCCAAATATTCTGATAAAACACGATTTGTGTCCCCGGTAAGTGGGACGCTCAAGGAAATTGTTCGTGGTGCTAAACGAAGAGTTTTGGAATTAAGAATAGAAGCAGATTCAACTATTGATTATAGAGATTTTGGTGTAATGGATCCGCTTTCTGCATCTCCTGAAGAAGTTAAAAATCGAGTGTTTTCAAGTGGTTTAGGAACTTTTATTCAGCAACGTCCTTATGATATTTTGGCCAATGCTGAAGATACGCCTAAATCGATTTTTGTTTCTACACATAACACCGCCCCATTAGGAGCTTCGTTTGAGTTTATATTAAAGTCTAAGATGGATCATTTTCAAACAGGCTTAAACGTTTTGAGTAGATTGACAGAAGGCAAAGTTTATGTTGGTGTTGATGCGGAAAGTGCTTCAGCTTTGAAATCTGTTGAAAACGCAGAGGTGGTTAATGTTTCTGGTCCTCACCCAGCTGGCCTAGTGGGTACATTGGTTCATGAGATGGAACCGATGAATCAAGGTGAGCGAGTTTGGACTGTAAGGCCTGAGGATATTGCAATTATTGGTGAGCTTTTTAGTACAGGAAAGTTTAATGCAGAACGTACTATAGCTGTTGCTGGCAATGCTGCCGATGAACGTAAATACTTTAAAACACTAATTGGTGCTGAAGTTAAAACTTTATTAAGTGGTCAAAATCCAGAAGCTTGTAGATTGATTTCTGGAGATGTTTTGACAGGTGCTAAAGTTGAAGAAGAAGGCTATATTGATTATTACGCAAATGAATTGACTATTATTCCTGAAGGAAACCACTATCGTATGTTTGGGTGGTTACCATTTAAGGATAATAATATACATTCTATGTCTAAAACATCTCTTTCATGGTTATTCCCTAACCGAAAATACGATGTAGATACCAACCTGAATGGGGAAGAAAGAGCGCTAGTAGTGACTGGTGAAATGGAAGAAGTGATGCCTTTGGATATTTATCCAATGCAGTTAATTAAGGCTTGTATGGCTGGAGATATTGAAAAGATGGAAAGTCTTGGTATTTATGAAGTAGCTCCTGAAGATTTTGCTTTAATTGATTATACAAACACTTCTAAAATTGAAGCGCAGGATATTATTAGACAAGGTTTAGATTTAATGATAACAGAAGTTGGTTAAAAAAAAATGAGCTATGAGTTTTATTAGAAAAAAATTAGATGAAATTAAAGAGCCTTTTGAGCCTGGTAACAAATTGGAGAAGTATCGTCCTGCAATTAATGCATTAGACACCTTTCTTTTTGTTCCAAATCACACTACTCAAAAAGGTGCGCATATAAGAGACGCAGTTGACTTGAAGCGAACAATGATAACCGTTGTTCTTGCTTTAGTTCCAGCATTATTATTTGGTATTTGGAATACGGGCTACCAACACTTTAGTCAATTAGGGCAAGAAGTGGGCATTATGGAAGCGTTTATGCATGGAGCATTGAAAGTTGTTCCTATGATTGTTGTTTCTTATGCCGTTGGTTTAGGGATTGAATTTATCTATGCAATTAAACGAGGACATGAAGTTAACGAAGGTTATTTAGTAACTGGTTTGCTAATCCCTATGATTATGCCTGTAGATATTCCTTTGTGGATGGTTGCGCTTTCAGTTATCTTTGCTGTTTTGATTGGTAAAGAGGCTTTTGGAGGTACAGGAATGAATATTTTGAACCCTGCACTTACCGCAAGAGCTTTTGCTTTCTTTGCTTATCCTACATATATGTCAGGTAATGAAGTGTGGGTTTCTGAAGCTGGTGCCGTAGATGGTATTTCAGGTGAAACTATTCTTGGTAAATTAGCTGCAGGTACTGAGGTTCCTTTTGAAAGTATCCATATGTTTACAGGAGTTATTCCAGGTTCAATTGCAGAGACTTCTACCCTTTGCGTGTTGGCTGGTGCATTAATTTTAATGTTAACAAAGGTGGCGGATTGGAGAATAATTGTAAGCGGGTTTATTGGTGCAGCTGCAATGGGATTATTACTCAATGCACTGCCTAGTATGGGTGTTGATGGTAATGATTTAACTAATTTTGCATGGTATAATCATTTAATTGTTGGTGGTTTTGCCTTTGGAGTTGTCTTTATGGCAACTGACCCAGTAAGTGCAGCGCAAACTATGAAAGGAAAATGGATTTATGGATTATTGATTGGCTTGTTGGCAATTTTGATTAGAACTTTAAATCCTGCATATCCTGAAGGAATTATGTTATCAATTCTATTAATGAACGTTTTTGCTCCAACTATAGATCACTACGTTGTTGAAGGGAATGTAAAGAAAAGAAAGAAACGTTTACAAACTAAAACTGTAAAAACCGCTTAATTATGGATAAGAATAGTAATGCATATACATTTATATTTGCCATACTTATGGTATTGGTAGTTGCCGCAGGACTTTCGTTTGTTGCAACTTCATTGCAACCTATGCAAGCTGAAAATGTGAGGCAAGAAAAAATGCAAGACATTTTAAAGACAATTGGTGTTGAAACCGAAAGAGCTGGCGCGGAAGATTTATTTAATAAATATATAACAGAACAACTTTCGTTAGACCACGAAGGAAACGTGAAAGAAGACGTGAATGCTTTTCAGGTTAATTTAGCTAGAGAATTAAAGAAACCAATAGAGGAACAAAGTCTCCCTATTTACGTTGCTGATTATGAAGGTTCAAATTATTACATTGTTCCGTTACGTGGTAAAGGCTTATGGGATGCTATTTGGGGTTATGTTGCCTTGAAAGATGATATAAATACTATAGTAGGAGTTACCTTTGACCATAAAGGAGAAACTGCTGGATTAGGAGCAGAAATTACAACTACTTGGTTCCAAGAGCAATTCAAGGATGAAAAAGTTTTTAATGAGCAGGGAGAACTTGTTGGCGTAATTGTTGAGAAAGGTTACAAAAGTCCTACTAAAGGAGATAACAAAGTTGATTATATATCTGGAGCCACTATTACTGGCGACGGAGTAACCGATATGATAAAGGAGCGTTTGAGCAGATACCTTCCTTATTTCAATGCTAAAAAAGATGCTGGACTAGAAGTAGCAATTCGATAATTTTTATATGATGGATAAACAAAATAATATAGAGACAAATAATGCTTCTGAGGCATCTAAGAAGAAAGAGATGATTATGTTTCTTTCTGGCTCAGAAGAAAAAGAACATTTTCTTTCCAAAGCGAATAGAAAATTGCTTACAGACCCTTTAGATGATAATAACCCTATTACTGTTCAAGTTTTAGGAATATGTTCTGCTTTGGCTATTACAGTGCAACTAAAACCTGCTATTGTTATGTCTCTAGCAGTAGTATTTGTAATGGCTTTTAGTAATATGATTATTTCTATTTTAAGAAACTCAATACCAAGTAGAATCCGAATTATTGTTCAGCTTGTAGTTGTTGCAGCTATGGTAATTTTGGTTGACCAAATCTTGAAGGCTTATGCTTATGATGTGAGTAAACAATTGTCCATTTTTATTGGACTAATTATCACTAACTGTATTATTATGGGTAGGCTCGAGGCTTTTGCGCTTGGAAACGGAATTTATAAGTCTTTTCTTGATGGTGTAGGAAATGCTGCGGGGTATGGATTAATCCTTATTATTGTAGCCTTTTTTAGAGAGCTTTTTGGTTCTGGTACCTTGTTAGGTTATGATGTGGTTACTTGGACTGGTTTGTATGATGCTGGTTACGAGAATAACGGTTTCTTTTTACTGTCTCCAATGGCTTTAGTCGTTGTCGGTGTAGTAATTTGGGTGCAACGAAGCAGAAATAGAAAACTAATTGAAGAAAATTAAAATCGTCATAAAAATTGAATTATGGAATTAATTAATTTATTTACTAAAAGTATATTTATAGAGAACATGGTTTTTGCTTATTTCTTAGGCATGTGTTCTTATTTGGCGGTTTCAAAAACAGTAAAAACTGCAGTAGGTTTAGGAGCAGCAGTAATCTTTGTATTGGCTGTTACTGTTCCTGTTAACTACTTAATTGATAATTACTTCTTGCAACAAGGAGCCTTAACTTGGTTAAGCCCTCAGTTTGCAGAAGTAGATTTGAGCTTTTTAACTTTCATCATGTTCATTGCTGTTATTGCATCAATGGTTCAATTAGTTGAGATGACTGTTGAAAAATTTGCACCTGCATTGTATGGTGCTTTAGGTATTTTCTTACCGCTTATTGCCGTAAATTGTGCAATTTTAGGTGGTTCTTTATTCATGCAACAGAAAGATTTTGTGGGTATTCATGAGGCTGGAGTTTATGGACTTGGAAGTGGAATAGGTTTCTTTTTAGCAATTCTTGGTATTGCTGCAATTAGAGAGAAAATAGCCTATTCTAATGTTCCTGCACCTTTAAAAGGTTTAGGCATTACATTTATCATTACAGGATTGATGGCGATTGGATTTATGAGTTTTATGGGAATTGATTTATAAAAAATAATAAGAGATGGATTTAACGGTAATATTAGCAAGTGTAGCTGTTTTTTTAACTTTAGTACTTCTGTTGGTGGTTATTCTACTAACAGCAAAAGCTAAGTTATCGCCTTCTGGGCCAGTTACAATAAATGTAAACAATGAAAAAGATATGGAGGTTGGCTCCGGCTCTACTTTACTCTCTACACTTGGAGATAATAAATTATTTCTCCCTTCTGCGTGTGGTGGAGGTGGAACTTGTGTACAATGTAAGTGTATTGTAAAAGATGGTGGAGGAGCAATTCTCCCAACTGAAAAACCTCATTTTACAAGAAAAGAAATTGCTGAAGGATGGCGCTTGGGTTGTCAAGTTAAGGTTAAGCAAGACATGAAAATTGAAATTCCTGAGGAAATTTTTGGGATCAAAAAATGGAACGCTAAAGTTGTTTCCAATTATAACGTATCTTCTTTTATTAAAGAATTTGTAGTTGAAATTCCAGAAGATATGGATTACAGAGCTGGAGGCTATATCCAAATTGAAGTGCCTAAATGTGTAGTTAACTTCAAAGATATGGATATCACTGCTCACCCAGAAGATCACCCAGGTGCACCCGATAAATTTAAAGAAGAGTGGAGTAACTTTGGACTTTGGGATTTGGTAATGAAAAATGATGAAACAGTTGAACGTGCCTACTCTATGGCTTCTTACCCAGCCGAAGGTAGAAGAGTTATGCTTAACGTACGTGTGGCAACTCCGCCTTGGGATAGAGAGAAAAATGGCTGGATGGATGTAAATCCAGGTGTTGCTTCTTCTTATATATTTAACTTGAAAAAAGGAGACGACTGTGTTATTTCTGGACCTTACGGTGAATTCTTCATTAACGAATCTGAAGCAGAAATGCTTTATGTTGGTGGAGGAGCTGGAATGGCTCCAATGCGTTCTCACTTGTATGAGCTTTTCAGAACATTAAAAACAAATAGAAAAGTAACTTATTGGTATGGAGGTAGATCAAGAAAAGAATTGTTTTATATTGATCACTTTAAAGCCTTGGAGAAAGATTTTCCTAATTTTAAATTCTACATGGCATTATCAGAGCCTTTAGAAGAAGATAATTGGAAAGTAAAGAAAGATATTAATGATGAAGAAGGTGATGGTTTTGTTGGGTTTATTCACCAATGTGTAATTGATAACTACCTGAACCACCACGAAGAGCCAGAAGAAATAGAATTATATTTCTGTGGACCTCCGTTGATGAATCAAGCAGTTCAAAAAATGGGTGAAGATTTTGGAATTCCAGACGAGAATATCCGTTTTGATGATTTTGGTGGATAATCACCAAAAAACTTATAAATTTAACCCAGGTTTTTTTAAAGCCTGGGTTTTTTAATTAATTTTAAATTATGGCAATATTAGACGAACAACAGTTACATAATTTAGCAATGAATATAGTAGGGAAAGACCTTAAAAACTTAGGTTATGAATTCCTTGCCGTAAATAGCAAGCTTAAAAAAAACCCTCAGTTTGTAGCGCTGCGCGAAAAAAAACTCCATTTTGTTATAGTTCGTGCAATTACTTATCCTGAAGATCCTGCTCACTTTGATCAAGCATTACTTACTAAAATGAAAAACCATGCAGATAAGTATAATGCAAGAACTTTCTATGCTGGTGTTGGACTTGCTAACGTTAAAAGTTATGAGCGCCCGGTTGATTCTGAAGATGATTATGTTGTGAATTACTCTGGACTAATTGAACTTTAATATGAAAAAAATAATAGGTGTTTTTGTGTTGCTATTTATTTCTTGCAACACCTCCCAACAAAATAAGCCACAGGTATATAATCAAAACGCACTTGGAACCTACCTAAGTATGACTTTTTTTGCTGATGAAAAAAAAGACTTTGCTAAAAAAGTGGATTCTACTATTTCAGCTATTAATCAATCAATGAGTACATATATAGAGAATTCTGACATTAGTAAAATCAACCGAGGAGAACTAATAACTGTAGATCATATGTTTGAAGAAAACTTCAATAAAGCCAAAGAAATTTATAAGCAAACTGATGCTTACTTTGATCCTACCGTTGGCTTGTTAGTTAATTATTATGGCTTTGGTCCAAAAAAATTAGATCTCGAAATCAGTGACAAAAACACAGATTCTTTAATGCAGTATGTTGGATTCAATCAAGTTGAATTAAATTCAAATCAGCAAATTATAAAAAATCACCCCTCAGTTTATATCGACTTTAATGCGATAGCTAAGGGCTATGCTGTAGATCGAATTGGATTTTTGTTAGAGCAACATGGAATCAATAATTTTATAATTGATATTGGAGGTGAAATTGTAGCAAAAGGAGAAAACTTACAAAGAAATGGAGCTTGGCGTGTAGGCATAGATCGTCCTGCGGAAGGAAACGACGAGAGAACCTACGATTACGTGGTGGACCTGTATAATCAAGCCATTGCCACTTCTGGAAATTATAGAAAATATAGCCAGGATGAAAAAGGAAATAAATTTGTCCATACCATCAACCCCAAAACTGGTAAAAGTGAAAAGTCGGATATTTTAAGTGCTAGCGTAATAGCTTCAGACTGTATGACCGCTGATGCTTTTGCCACTGCAATAATGGCGATGGGTTACAGCAAAGCTATTCAATTGTTGAAAAAGGATGATACCATTCAAGCTATACTCATTTACGTGGATGATAAAAATGATGATGTACAAACCTTTATCTCTGAAGGTGTTGAAGACTATTTAGTTAAGATTGAATAGTGATAACTTTTTATAGGTTTAAATAAATTTTTTTGTATTCGAAAAACATTAATAAGAGGCAAGAAGTTAATTCATTATGAAAAAGAATACTCAAAACTGTCCTTACTATTTTGGAAATTTTAAATCCAAACTTTTTTATTTGTTTCGAATTTTTAAGTTAAGAAAATTAGTATAAATTTGTTCATCAAACAAAAAAATGAACTATGATGAAAAAAAACATCGTCATTTTAATAACTTTTTTATTTGCTTTTTCTGCTTTATCACAACAAGTTGATTCTAGTAATCACAAAGAAAAAATTGAATCCTATTTAGAAGAAATGTCCGAAATGGTTGATTCATTAGGTTTTAACAAGTTAAACAGGCTCTTAGCGATTGAACTAAAAGAAAACGATGCTGAAATAACTGAAGAACAATATTATAAGAGGTTAGCATTATTAAAAATTATGCTGGATAGAGAAAGAAATAATTTTATCATTTCCGAACACATACTTTATACAGACTATTCCGAATACATCAGATCAGAAAAAGAACAAGAGGAAAAAAGAAAGAAAATTGGACAAGTATCAATAGATTCAAAACATGTACTATTTAGTAAAATAGAAAAATCGCCTACAGCTAAAAGATGTAATAAAGTTGTGGATAATTTAAAAAGAAAAGCTTGCTTAAATGAAGACTTTAGGCAGTATATAGTCGAAAATTTTGATACAAATAAAGCTACTAAAATGCTTGAAGAAAATAATCGATTTGAAAAAGGTGAAGGTAGTGGTTTTATAGCCCGGGTGTATATTTCATTCATAATCAATGAAATAGGAAGAATAGAAGATGTAGAGGGGTTTTCTGAATATGAAGAATTAATTGAAATGTGCGAGAAACTCATTGAAAAACACCCTAAATTAGTACCTGGTGTAGAAGAGAACTCCATAAAAGTAAGAACCTCATTTAATTTACCAATAGTATTTCAAATAGAATGATTTTACATTTTCAAGATTTCATAGTTATTTAAATAAATAAAGATAAGTCTTTCAATACTTAAAACATGCTTTTCATTAATGTCTCTGTTTAAATATTTTTTTAAAAAAAATATTTAAACCTAACTAATTTTTTTTATCACTTACATTACTGCTTAAATCCAGAAAGAGAAAGTTTTTACACTTAATTTTATACCAGTTATTATTTTTAAATTAGTGTAGAAGAAAGCAGCCTGTCGTGACTGCTTTGGGAATTATTTTTTTTGTAATGAAACAGGAAGGAATAAAGTGCGTTTTATTGCGGTAATTTCAATTGAAAAATGGTATTA
>SL_7KL_010_BRINEDRAFT_10001144_pt1 | contig 12737 bp, 12 predicted proteins | sample SodLak_010_BRINE_FD_10663 | JGI IMG/M metagenome (IMG submission 10663)
CGCCTTATGAAAATGTAAAAGTCGTTATTTTAGGTCAAGACCCCTATCATCAGCCCAATCAGGCCAATGGGCTTGCTTTTAGTGTGTCAAAAGAAGTAAGCGTGCCCCCGTCTCTTAAAAATATTTATAAAGAACTACATCATGATTTAACCATTCCACCAAAACCTCATGGGGATTTAACCAACTGGGCCAAACAAGGCGTCTTACTGTTGAATACGATTTTAACGGTCGAAAAAAACACCCCGTCTTCCCATAAAAATATAGGGTGGGAACAATTTAGTGATGAAGTAATTAAAAAATTATCGAACCATCCAAAGCCAGTAGTTTTCATGCTGTTTGGCAATCATGCCAAAAGTAAAAGTCACTTAATTGATTCTGATAAACACTTAATTATAAAAACCTCTCATCCCTCTCCGCTTGGGGCTTATCATTCTTTTTTTGGTTCTAAACCTTTTTCAAAAGCCAATGCCTTTTTGGCGAAACATAATAGAGATGTGATTGATTATCGTTTATAACTTGCAATGCCATAAATAATTGTTATAATAAATGCATACTTGAATCAGAGTAGCTTCACTGCGTTAAGTGTTGTATCATGGGATGTAGGATACAAACGAACACTTTAGTGGCGGTAGGGAAGCGCGTCCGCTGATCTTACTTTATTGATTCGTAAAGTATTATTTGTGGACCTTCTGAAAATTTTTAGGAGGTTTTTATATTGTCTAAATCACAGCGTTTACGCATGCTTGTTTTAGCAGGGATGTTCGCGTCAATGGGGGTAATTTTAAAGCATTTTGCCCTTACAACCTATGAATTTAGGTTTTCGTTTTATGATTTACCTTTATTTTTAGGGGGCATGTTCTTAGGACCACTCTTTGGTTTGATGATTGGGTTTGTCGTAGATTGGGTGTATGTTTTAACATCGCCGTGGGCATTTTCGTTTAACTTTTTCACGTTATCCGCAATGACTTGGGGCTTTATGGGAGGACTCTTTGTCTATCTTCCTAAGCAATTGAATATTAAAAAGTTAGCGTTGGTAGTCATCACAACATCATTAATTGCGTTTTCGTTTAATACCTGGCAACTTTATATTATGCAAAACACTGGAATATTTGCGGCTTTACCGTTTAGAATCATTGCGATGATTTTGAAATGGCCTATCCAAGTTTATGCCCTTCACATGATCTATACAAGAATCATGCATGCGACATCACTCTCTCTTTTAAATGACCAATATTAATCAAAAAACCGCTATAATTAGCGGTTTTTTTGTTGGATCATGGTTTTGTATTGTTCGATTAAGTCTAGTGGAGGATATGCAGTATCTGTTCCTCCAAAACTTAAAAATGCAGCCTGTTTAGCATCTAATAAAGATGTTAAGATTTCGTGTGTTCGTTTTGCGCCTTCAAACATTTGATCGTTATTAACGCCACATGTTGAGACAGTGTATAAATGCTCAACTGTTGTATAGGGTTTATAATGGGTGAACTTTCGTTCAAAGACCATCTGCATTCTATTGATAACTTTCATGATTTTGTCGGTGAGGCTTCCGAAATAAATCGGACTTACAATAATTAATGTTTTTGCTTCTTTTAATCGGTTTAAAAATAGCGCCATATCATCACCAAATTTACAGTCCATTGTATGGTGACACACTTTACAATCATCACAGCTATTAACGTTTAAATCGTAGGCATTTAACCTATCATCTTCATTAATATTGAAAATCTTTTTTGCTAGGCTTAATGTATGACCATTTTGATTGGGCGAGCCATTTAATAAGAGTGTCTTAGAGTTTGACAATTTTGACTTCTCCTTTAGAGAGATGAATATCTATGGTTTGTTGGTCAATGAATTGAGTAAATGGTCTAGGAGCTTCATGGGTAGAAAAGAGCAATTCGCCACGGGTTTCATCGTTTGAAGCGGCTTTTTGATAGGCACTTATATCGATGTCGGATTGTTCGTCGTAATAAGGATTTAAGTTTCCAAAAATCATATAGATTTGTTTTTCTTTAATATAAGTGAATCCTATAAAGAAGGGATTATCACTTTCGTATTGATAGATTTTATCATTGTCATAAAAAACATCTTGAAGGGTATTTTTAATCGGTAATATGGTTTTAAGGATTGCTTTTAATTGATATCTAAGTGGGTTGGTGTAATGAAGTTGATATTTATCAAATAACGCGAGTTTCCCATAATAAGGATCATGTTTTTCTAGACGTTTTAGATCTTCTTTTGATGAATCAAGCCCTAAGTTCATCGGTTGTTTTTCATAAAACTCTAAGCCACCATTAATAAAAGGGACCCCATTTGGCATAAACATATTTAAAACCGTGAGGGTTTTTGATAATGTAATTCCCCCTTCTCTTGAAGCAATGCGCGGGGTATCGTGTGTTTCTGGCGCTGCGAATAAGGGAAGGGCAACATCTTTTGCATGGTAGTAAAAGTATCGAGAATGTCCATCAAATACTCTTGGTTGCGCGAAAAAGCCGTTTCCTATGATCATGTTATAGCCTTTTTCTTGAGCATCTAATGCGTTATCGTTATTAAGTTCTTCAGCGATGAAGCCAAAGTCGGGATCAATATCACGTGCATTTTTAATAATCCGATCTAACAATGGTTTAGGCAGTGCATGCCCCATATCAATGCGCGCTCCATCAATCCCAAACGTTCTTTGGAAGTAGGGAATCGTATCGGCTAAGGTTTTCCATAAGGCTTCGTTGGGTTTTTGTCCTGGGTAAAGATTCGATTTTATTGAATCAAATAATATATAAGGAGGTGTGTCGTTTTTAATGTAAGGCTTTGCGATTTTCGGATGATCAAAATAAAGTCTAAAGAAGGTAATATCACTCCATGGGGGTTGTGGGTCATTGATATGGTCTGAAAAAGCAGGCGCGACGGTTAAACCATAATGGTTTTCAATGGCTTCTAATAAATTGTCTGTGTCTTTAAGTGTATCAAATAGTTTAGGGTCTTTTGTTTTAGGGTCAAAATCAAACTGCTTGATATGACTTAATGTTTTTTTGTCTTCATATACTTTTTGCATGTATTCTTCTTTTGGGATACTGGTAGAAGGAATGCCTTCATAACTTGGAGGTCCATATGTTTTAAGACTTTCTTTTTTAATCCAATAAAACCATTCAGGATGGTCACGTAAAAAGTCTGAATCAATGGCGTTGGTTCTTGGGATGATATCAATGATAACCCGCATATCAAGTGTATGAGCGGCTTCTACCAGTAAACGAAATTCATCCTCAATGGAAAAATCACTCCCAGTTAGTGGATCTTTTAGGGCTTCATCGAGTTTGAAAAAGTTTTGTACACTATAAGGGCTCCCCATATCGCCTTTTTTATGCGCTTTTGAAAACTGCATAATTGGGAGTAGATAAAGCGCATTCACACCCATTTCCTTTAAATAAGGTAAAACCGCAAGCATTTTAACAAACGTTCCGGTTTCTTTTAACCCACTTAAATTAGAAATTTCTAAATCACCGCTTCGATCGTGGTCCCAGGCACTCGAGGTTCTGATTAAAGAAGAGTATAATACACTTGATTTTAACCAATCCCCTTTAGCGTTTAATCCTTTCTGTCTGGAAAGTGACACTACCTTAGAAGCATCACTTAAATATACTTTATCAATTAATTCATAAAAGAAATCATAGGGATCACAAACAATTTGTCCATCCGCGAGTGGTTTTGCTGTTTTAGATTGATAATTAAATGTTTGCCATAAATCAGGAATTGCAAATTGATTGATCGATCCTTTATGCGCATTACAATACGCTTTAAATTGTTTTAACATATTGGTCTCCATGTTGTCACATCCTTTGTGTCTTATTATACCTTAGGTTAGTTTAAATGAAAACGCAAATTGAAAACAAGTAAACGCTTACCGACACCCTATAAGACTATGAATAATACGGTAAAATTGTTATAATCTATATGTGAGGAGATGATTTTATGAAACGACCTACAGTACTCATCATCATGGATGGCCTTGGGCTTGCGAAAGCGACAAAAGGCAATGCGGTTACAAATGCAAAAACTCCAAATCTCGATGAGTTAATGAAAAAATACCCTACCACGACCTTAGAAGCAAGTGGTTTAGCGGTAGGCCTGCCAGATGGTCAAATGGGCAACAGTGAAGTTGGTCATTTAAACTTAGGCGCAGGACGCGTGGTTTATCAATCACTAACAAGAATTCACAAAGCCATTGAAGATGGGAGCTTCTTTAAAAACGATGCGTATTTAAACGCAATGAATCATGTAAAGGATAATGATTCTAAATTACACATCATGGGTCTTTTATCGGATGGCGGCGTTCATTCCCATATGGAACACTTCAAAGCAATGGTTGATATGGCTAAAAAAGAAGGCGTTAAAGAAGTTTATATTCACACCTTCTTAGATGGTAGAGATGTTCCACCTAGTAGTGCCGTTGGCTACTTAGAAACGTTAGAGAAACATTTAAAAGAAGTAGATCTAGGAAGCATTGCATCGGTACACGGACGTTATTATGCCATGGACCGTGATAAAAACTGGGAACGTACTCAAAAAGCATATGACATCTTATTAGAAGCAAAAGGAAAACAGGCTTCAAGTGCAACAAAAGGGGTTAAAGCCTCGTATGAAGAGGGCATAACGGATGAATTTGTTGTGCCATTCAATGTGGACCCTGAAGGGATTATTAAAGATAATGACGCAATTATTTTTATGAATTTCCGTCCCGATCGTGCGATTCAACTTTCAACAGCGTTAACCAATCCGGGTGAAACAGACGTCAAATCTGCTACCCCAATTGAAAACTTACACTATGTTTCTACGATGCATTATTCACCAAAAATTAAAGGATCAATTGCCTTTGGGCTTCAACAACTTGATGATATGTTTGGTGAAACGGTTGCTAAAGCAGGCCTTAAACAGCTTAGAATTGCAGAAACAGAAAAATATGCACATGTTACGTTTTTCTTTGATGGTGGAGAAGATAAAGAAATCAAAAATTCTAAACGTATTTTAGTGCCTTCACCAAAAGTCGCAACCTACGATATGAAACCTGAAATGAGTGCTTATGAAGTCACTGAAAAAGTGATGGAAGAATTAGAAAATGATACCGTAGATACCATCGTTTTAAACTTTGCGAACTGTGATATGGTCGGTCATACTGGTGATATTGAAGCGGCGATTAAATCGGTTGAAGTGACCGATGAATGTACGGGAATAGTTGCCCGTAAAGTGATTGAAAAAGGTGGCGTAGCGATTATTACGGCTGACCATGGGAATGCTGAAAAAATGCGTGATGATGAAGGCGGGTCACATACCGCACATACCACAAGTTTAGTCCCTTTAACCATTACGGATGAAACAGTAGAATTAAGAAATAATGGGGTCTTAGGGGATATTGCACCGACGATGCTAGAGTATTTAGACGTTAAGCAACCTAAAGCAATGACTGGTAAAACATTAATAAAAAATAGAAAATAAACTTTTAAAGGAGAGATAATATGCCTTACATTACAGATTTATATGCAAGAGAAGTATTGGATTCAAGAGGGAACCCTACCGTTGAGGTAGAAGTATTTACAGACTCAGGCGCTTATGGCCATGCGATTGTACCAAGTGGTGCATCAACCGGTGAACACGAAGCGGTGGAATTACGCGATGGGGATAAAGATCGTTACTTAGGAAAAGGGGTAATCAAAGCGGTTGAAAACGTTAATGAAGTGATTGCGCCTGAACTTGTTGGTATTGATGTTACNCAACAAGTACTGATTGACACAATTATGTTAGACCTTGATGGCACGCCAAACAAATCTAAATTAGGAGCAAATGCTATTTTAGGGGTTTCAATGGCTTGTGCCAAGGCTGGTGCTGATTATACAGCACAACCGCTTTACACTTATATTGGTGGATTTGCCGCAAGAGAATTACCGACGCCAATGATGAACATCATTAATGGTGGGTCACACGCAGATAACAACGTTGACTTCCAAGAATTCATGATTATGCCAGTCAACGCTCCAACTTTTAAAGAAGCCCTTCGTATGGGTGCAGAAATTTTCCACGCATTAAAAGCGGTGTTAAAATCAAAAGGGTATAACACTGCTGTTGGAGACGAGGGTGGATTCGCGCCAAACTTAAAGAGTAATGAAGAAGCGTTAGAAGTGATTATTGAGAGCATTGAAAAAGCTGGATATAAGCCTAAAGAAGATGTATTACTCGCCATGGACGTTGCTTCAAGTGAGTTTTATAACAAAGAAAAAGGCGTGTATGAATTGGCTGGAGAAGGCAAAGATATGAGTGCTGAAGAACTAAGTGATTTTTATGCTGAGTTAATTGACAAGTATCCAATCGTATCCATTGAAGATGGCTTAGATGAAAATGACTGGGATGGATGGAAAACACTCACCAATAAAATCGGAGACCGTGTACAGTTAGTTGGAGATGACTTACTCGTTACCAATACTGAAAAACTTGCACGTTCAATTGAAGAAGGCATTGCCAACTCAATTTTAATTAAAGTCAACCAAATTGGAACGTTAACTGAAACATTAGAAGCGGTTGAAATGGCAAAACGTGCTGGCTATACAGCCGTGATTTCACACCGTAGTGGTGAAACTGAAGATACAACAATCTCAGATATCGCNGTTGCGCTTAATACGGGTCANATCAAAACAGGATCACTTTCAAGAACTGACCGTATNGCAAANTATAACCAATTACTTCGCATTGAAGATGAACTTGGAGATACGGCTAAATTCTTAGGTAAAAAAGCATTTTATAACTTAAAATAACGGCTTAAAAGCTATCCTTACAGTGGGGTAGCTTTTTTCTTTTGAATAATCCTTGATTTTTAAAGCGTTCTCCTATAAAATAGAAATGCTATTAAAACGGAAAAACAAGGATGAATTCATGGTTTATCCTTGATTTTAAAGCGTATAGAGACTATAATAGGATTGGTCGGTTTTCGAACCAACATCTATTATATCAATAGTGTACTTATCATTCGATCTGCTTTATGCAGCATCCTTCTAGGAGGGAAACCCAATGAGATTTGTGGACGTACTGTTATTGCTTGTTGCAGTGTTCTTGATTACCTTAGTTGTTATTCAATCAAGTAAAGATAACGCAGCGAATGCGTTTAGTGGGGAAAAGTCAGAGCTTTTCAGCCATCAAAAAGAGCGTGGCATTGAATTATTCTTATCACGCGCGACACTCACAAGTTCAATATTATTTATCGCAATTGCAATCTGGGCAATGATTTAAGGACACTTTTCAGTGTTCTTTTTTTCTATGGCAAGGAGGATTTTATGGAAAATCAAATACTAAAATTTTTAAATGAACAAAAGGGAAAACGGTTTGATGCAAAACGGTTATCTGAAGCCTTAGATAAAACGGCTTCAGAAGATTTTAAAGCGCTTGTTAAAGCTCTTAATAATCTTGAAGACAAAGCTGAAATCATTCCAAACAAAAAAAATGAATATACGTTAATCAACTACACATCATTTGTTAAAGGCGTATTAGATGTCAAAGATAAAGGCTTTGCTTTTTTACTCATCGATGATAGTGATGAAGAAGACATTTATATTCACAAAAGCAAATTAAAAGATGCCATGAATGGGGATCATGTATTGGTTAATGTAACGAAAAGCCCTAAAGGGTTCCGTAAAGAAGGAAAAGTTGAAAGAATATTAAAACGCAACTACACCCATTTGATCGGAACCGTCATAAAAAGAGGCAATCAATATGTTTTAATCAGTGATGATAAAGCCATTAAAGATGATATTTTAATTCATGAATCCCATTTAAATGGCGCGGGTGTTCATGATAAAGTGCAAGCGAAGATTATCAATTATGATTTTGACGATCAGATGGTGTGTAAAGTGATCCATGTTATAGGGCCTATGAATCAAAGTGGCGTTGATATTTTAAGTAAAATATTAGCCCATGACATTGACCCTGAATTTCCAAGTGACGTCATAGAAGAAGCCAAACAGTATAAAACCTTAGACGTGCGTGAGATGCATAACCGTAAAGACTTAAGAGCCCGCACCATTTTTACCATTGATGGTGATGATGCAAAAGACTTTGACGATGCGATTGAAATTAAACGTCTAAAGAATGGCAATTATCATTTAGGGGTTCATATAGCGGATGTGAGTTATTATGTTAAAGAAAATTCTTTGTTAGATAAAGAAGCATTTAACCGCGCAACAAGTATTTATTTAGTCGACCGCGTCATTCCTATGCTGCCTGAAAATTTATCGAATAATCTTTGTTCTTTAATGCCAGAAGTTGACCGTTTTGCAGTGAGCTGTGAGATGGAAATTGATCAACACGGAAAAGTGAAACATCATGAAATTTTTCCTTCAGTCATTAATTCAAAAGCAAGATTAACCTACAAAAAAGTCAATAAAATGCTTGAAGGTGACGAATCTTTATTAAAAGAATACGCGCATATAAAACCAAGCATTCCTTTAATGCAAAACCTTGCAAAAACCTTAAGAGATTTGAGAACCCAAAAAGGGTCCCTGCATTTTGAAACCGATGAACCTACCATTTTATTAGACGAAAACGGAAAAGCCCGTGATGTCGTCTTAGAAGAACGTGGAGAAAGCGAAAAAATCATTGAAGAATGTATGTTAATTGCCAACCAAACGGTTGCTGAACATGTTTTTTGGTTAGAACTGCCGTTCATCTATAGAATTCATGAAGCCCCTAAAGAAGAAAAACTTCAAAAACTTTTAACCATGGCGAATGCACTAGGTTTTCGTGTCAAAGGGAAAAAAACCATCGCGCATAGCGAACTGCAAAAACTCCTTCAAAAAGTAGAAAATACAGCGAGTGAAAAAGGCATTAATACAATGATGCTTAGAAGCATGCAAAAGGCGGTATATGACGCTGAAAATTTAGGACACTTCGGCTTAGCCTTTAAACATTATACACATTTCACCTCGCCCATTCGACGTTATCCTGATTTAATGGTCCATAGACTCTTAAGAAAATACTTCTTTGAAAAAGACCAATCCGATGACACGATTAAACACTATGATTCGATTATGAGTGAAGTTGCTTCACATACATCTAAAATGGAGAGAAAAGCGGTCATGTTAGAACGTGATGTTTTAGATATGAAAAAGGCTGAATATATGGCAGCTTACATTGGCGAAACCTTTGAAGGTCACGTGTCATCAGTCACAAGTTTTGGAATATATGTGGCCTTAGATAATACCGTTGAAGGTTTGGTTCATATGTCGGCTTTAGACGATGATTATTACTATTTCAATGAAGATTTATTAATGCTTGTTGGAAAACATAAACGAAAAATCTATAGAATGGGCGACACGGTAAAAATAACCGTAGACTCAGTGAATATCTTTGACGGTCAAGTCGATTTTGTGATTGCGAAAGGTGAAAACAATGAAAACCATCGCAAGAAATAAAAAAGCCCACCATAATTATTTTATTGAAGAAACCTTTGAAGTCGGCATTGTGTTAAAAGGCACAGAAATTAAATCAATCCGACAAGGCAAAGTGTCGATTCAAGATTCTTATGTGAGAATGCGCCACAAAGAAGCATTGATTATCAATATGCATGTTGCGAAATTTAAAGAAGGCGCAATCTTTAATCATGATGAAACAAGAGAGCGTAAACTTTTGATGCACAAACAAGAAATCATCCGTTTAGAAACCAAACTTAACCAACAAAACGCGACCTTAATACCTTTAGAAGTGTATTTAAAAGAAGGCTTATGCAAACTAAAATTGGATTTGCGAAAGGGAAAAAGAAATACGATAAACGTCAAAGCCTTAAAGAAAAAGATATGAAAAGACGCGTCGATAAAGCGTTAAAGGACCATCAAAGACAATGATTGATATCGATATTATTCTTATTGGTGGACTCATCATGTTTTTTTCAGCTTTTATCAAAGGGATTTCAGGATTTGGGACCGCAATTTTTGCGGTGCCTTTACTCATTGCGTTTGTCTTTTTACCCACCGAAACCAGAGTTATCGTGGTCAGTTTAAACTTAGTCTTAAACATCTTTATATTAAGTAAAGAACATAGTTTAACCAAAGCCAATATCATTGACCTTAAAGCGTTAATTATTCCTGGGTTTATATTCGCTATATTAGCGGGGTGGTTTTTAGGGTCTATTGATGATACACTATTCAAAATCATTTTAGGAAACCTTTTAATATTAACCGCTGTGAATAAGTTTTTTGATTTTCCTTATAAGGTTAGAAATATTAAAAAATATTTTCCTACTATTGGCGCCTTATCAGGAATTTTTAATACATTAATAGGCTTAGGCGGCATTCCGGTATTAATTTATCTATCCAATACAACCATAGAAAAAAAGGCGTTTAGAACAACGCTGATGTTATTTTTCTTATTCATAAATACTGGAAGTGTCTTAACATTTATGATCCACCGTGCTTACAGCCTAGAACTGATCATCTATATTTTAAGCTTTATTCCCTTTATCGTTTTAGGGTCTTTAATGGGGATGACGCTGGTTAAAAGAATCAACAATGTAAATTTCAACAGAATCGTTGCTTTATTATTGCTCATCATGGGAATTTCAAATCTATTCAATATTCTTTAATATTTTTATATTTATGGTATAATATATGTATGGGGTTGTTACGGATTCGACAGGGTAATGAGCCCTCAGAGTGCATGCCTCGGTCGCGCGAGTAAAAACGCCCAACGGTTAAATAACCGGAAATCAACAACAAGCTTTCGCGGCTTAAGAAATAAGCCCGACTATGCCTCAAGATTGCCTGCGGTCTTGAACGCATAGCCAATTAAGCAGGCTATATGTGTGAAGCACAATCTTAGCGTCACACACGAATTCAAATAAGATCGACTAGCGCACATCCTTTGGTGTTTGAGGGGGCGTTAGTTTGTACAATCAAGCGCCTAAGCATGTAGACCTTTGAAGGGCAGTTACTTTGGACAGGGGTTCAAATCCCCTCAACTCCACCAAGCATATTTGCGTCCCGGAAGTTCAGATGGCTTAGAATAGCCGTATATGAATTTCCGGTTTTTTGATTGAGATAAAATTTCAAAAAAATGATAAAAAAAATGAGCTAAGTCTCTGAATTCGCCTATCGCGATAGTGAAGAATTTAAAATTTGTGAAAACTTGTAAGAATAGATTTATATTCTCTACCTAATCAATTTAACATATTACGCTTTCAACTCATATTTGACTGTTGGTTTGAATATTAATCAATGGTATAATAAATTTTACGGATGTGAATAATGGATAATGCTTGTGATAATTTTTTCGTTTCTGCGGACCATGCAACTAGACAAAAAGTTAAATTTGTCTCATATTATGTTACTTTGTATCTCAAAATTGTAACCAATTTTCAAAAAATATTATATATTTAGATCTTTTTTCTGGACCAGGGGAATTTTCTGATGGTTATGATTCAATTCCATTAAGAGTTCTTTGTGATGCTAAAAAATACGATTATAAAGACATTAGGTTTATATTTAACGATAACAACGAGGCGTGTATAAACGAACTAAAGAATAACGTCAAAAGTATTAATGAATTATTACCAATAATGGACAGTATTGAATTTTTAAGCGAAGATGCTAAAACCATTGATTTATCAAAGTTTATAGGTAGCGATGATGCTGTCGTTACATTTATTGATTCATTTTCTTATTTAAGAGCTGATCCAAGCACTGTGATTAAGGTAACCGAAAATCTCTTTTCTGATGCAAGACGATGCACCCCTTGACATGGGCGTGAAAGTATTATATGGTTAAAAAAGAAACTATCGATATTGAAGAATATAAAGGGGATGTTTATGAAAAACACGATTGCAAAACGTACACTCACCACAGCGATCGGTGCCTTTGGGCCGGCGTTGATTCTTCTGGTTGCCTACATCATGATGGGTTCATTTGTTTCAGCAAACCCGCCCCTGGACACCGGGGTGACCGGAACCATCCAGTCTGTGCTGCTTGTTGTCATTGTCGGGCTTATGCTTTCAGCAATGTACACGTCGCTGCCGACATTCTTCAAGGATAGAACTTTAGTAGAAAGCCATGGTGATGCCTTGCACATACACGGTGTGTTTCATAAGACCCATGAGATTCATCGCGACGATATCGAAGACGTGGATTACCGCTATTTCACCAGTTCCGGTCGCGGTCGCTCGTCATTGACGCGCCACGGAACGCTGATTATTAAAGCAAACACAGAGAAACATATCATTCGACATGTCGCCTATGTCGACAAGGCGTATGAGCGCCTACGCGATTTCATTAAGGAGACATAGAATTAGACTCAGGATGCATAGGGTGTTTTTGGCAATTAAAAAATACAATTTTTGGTTTACCAATAAATTTTTCTTAAAATTCTGATTCTTTTAAGTTTTTCGGCAGTTAACTAGAAGAGCCTGAAATCGGTTGGCCTGATGATTTCGTACATTTTAAAGACTTAATTGGAGTTGAACTATTAATTGATAATGTGCTTGTTTCGACATTTGAAAAATCAGCGGTTGCTACTATAGTGTTTGAAGGTATAGATAATATATAAAGTGATTTTAGGAGAGAGTTTTTTTATGTATAAATATTTTAATTCTCGTGATTTAGACGCTATATCAAAACAACAGGCTAAGGATATTAAAAATAGTGCACACGCCTTACAGAGAACAGCTTTCTTTCAAGAAGAGGCTTATATTTCAGTCAAAGGTGCAAGAATAAAAATATTCT
>SL_7KL_010_BRINEDRAFT_10001145_pt1 | contig 12735 bp, 15 predicted proteins | sample SodLak_010_BRINE_FD_10663 | JGI IMG/M metagenome (IMG submission 10663)
AGCCCCTCGCCAGCCCCGGTCTCATCGGTCGCTGTCGCGTTCGGCATCGCCGCCCCTTCCGTCGGTGTTCGGCGACCTGAACGGTGCCGCACGCCCCCGTCACGACAGTCGCCCGCAGCTGGCGCCCGCCGTGCCTTCTGGTAGGGGAGAAGGCAGGGGTGTCGAACGTTCGGCAGAATGCCGGAGGATTGACACGCGGGGACGCCCGCACCGGAGCTACATGTGTCGGTGCTACTTGTGTGGTGGTAGCGGGCGGGCCCCACACCTACGCGTAGGTGTGATAGAACCTCGCGCGTGTCAGGGCCGAAGCGATCAGACGCCGCGGTGGTCGTGGATCGCCTTGCGGGAGCGGGCGGGCTTGTTTGGGCACAGCACACGCCTCTCGCCGGCCGTCTGTCTGCCACACCGGACGGTACGGGTCCCACGTCTGCTGTGTCGTCCAGCGGTACGGGCAAGGCCACACGCCGGTCTACGGCACCGCTGCCGGACAGCAGCGTCCCGTCGAGATCGAACAGCACGACATCGGCAAGTGTCGGGCCGCACGCCCCGGCCGGACCATACGCCGCACGGATGTGTCCCCGCGCACGCGGAGCGCACGGCAGACGCTGCGCTCGGACATGATGGGTGCGCACGACCTCCGGCCCCGCACCGTCGTCGGCATGACACCGCACCCCGGCTGCTGGTTCTTGACGCCGGCAGGGTGATGCTTACCAACCAGATGCCGCAGCTGTTACGGACCGGAAGTCGCCGCCGGCGCCACGGGGTACAGGTTCTGCACCCCGGTCCGACCTGAACCCGCCGGTCAGCCCCCGGCCCCTGTCGCGACCGCCTCGGCGTGCCAGGTCGGCACGTTCCGCCCGTCGAGAGCCGGGCAGGTTCCGCCATCGGTGCGGGCGTGCTGTTCGGGGAAGGCGCCGCGCGTCCGGTTGCGGCGACCTCGCTGCCGGGGACGGTCGCCGGTGGCGGGACGGGCCCGCCCATCCCCGAAGGACCCTGCGATGCAGCCCCCACCGACCGCACGTCCGTTGTCGCCCTCCGGCAAGGTCACCGTGTGCGAACAGACCCGGACCGTCTACCACCACGCACCGGGAAGTGTGGTCCGCGCCATCCCGGCGCTGCTGTTCGCGCTGGCGGCCGCGGCTATGGCAGGCCGGTTGCTGCTCGTACCGGATGCACCGTTCGGTGCGGCCGCCTTCCCCCTGCTGCTGATGGGGTTAGCGCTCTACATCGCCGCGCTGGAGGTACGCGACCGGCACGTCGTGTTGACACCGGCCGGGGTGGAGACCGGCAGACGGCCGATCCCGTGGCACGAGGTGTCCAGGTTCGGGGTAGCCATGACCAACCAGGGCGGCAAGAGACCTCCGCACTGGACGGTGGTCTGCCGCAGACACCAGGTGGAGTGGCCGCTGATCTCGGTGCGGGACGGGTCCCTGGCAGACCCCAGCCAGGTCGACGACATGATCCGGTTCGTGGCGGCCGGCTGGCTGCTCGGCATCGTCCCCCCGCAGCTGCAGGTTCCGATCATGCCGGGCCCGGCACCGACCCTTGGGGGCTTCCTCCGTACCGGCGTCGATAAGGAGTTGCGCGCCACCGCATGGACCTCGGACCCGGCCAACGACCAAGCCACAATCCTTGACCTTGCCCAGCATGGCGCCGGGCTGTCGCTGCTCGACACGATGCCCTACGACGGGGCCCGGGCCCTGCGGAGCTACCGGGGTGAGGAACCCGGGCCGCGTCAGACCACCTGACGGCCCACCACCGGCACCCTACGGCGACCGTTCGGGGGCGATGACCTCCCGGGCGGTCTCCTCCCACAGCCGCGTCCCACCGATGTCGAGCTGACTGTCACCGCACCGGTGCGCCGACGGGACCACCAGGTGCTGTTCCGGCGCGTCCTGCCGGGCGCACACCGTCCAGGTGTCGGGCGTGCCGTCCTCCGGGGTGCGTGAGAGGAAGAAGTGCCGGTCACCGTCGATGGTGTACAGCGTCGGCGGTTCCGACCGGCGGTAGTGCAACGTCGTGCCGGCAGGGGTGTCCAGCGACCCGCGGCGCTCCGCCAGGGTCATCAGCTGCACCGGCTGGTCGTAGGCGGCGATCTGGTGTTCGGTCAGCTCCGGTGGCGGGGTGGCCGGGACGAGCAGCAGCACCAGCAGCACGAACGACGGGACACCCAGCGTCGCGCCCGTCACCCCGACCAGCGCCAGCCCCTGGAACCGGGCGGCGCGCAGCTGCCGGCGCGCCTGCCCCACCGGTGCGCTACAGGCCGGATCGCGCCCGTCGGGTTGCGGCGGCCCGTGCCAGGGGGTGTCCGGCTGCCGGGTCGCTGCCGGGTCGGCGGGTGGCCGGTGCGGGCCGGCGTCGGTCAGCTGCGCACCGTCGAAGTAGACCAGCACCGTGGGGTCGGCACGCTCCAGCGGCGTGTCGGACGGCAGCTCCCCCGACAGCAGCGACGACAACCACGCCGGGTAGTAGCCGGGGGTGGCGTATAGCACGCTCGACAGGTGCGGGTGCGGCGGCCGTGCACGGACCGGCAGCGCCAGGCCGTCCAGGTGGAGCAGGACGACGGCGACGGTGGCCGCGACCACCTCCCACGGTGCCGGCAGAACGCGGGCCACCACGGCGAAGGCGGCGGCGACCAGGGCGGCCCGCCACAGCTGCCGGGACGGGGTGGACACGTGGGCGGCGAACAGCCGGCCCATCCGGGTGGAGGTGGTGAGCTCGGCGAGTGCGGCCCGCTGGTGGTCCCACCCGACGGCCAGCGCCCGGACCACCAGCAACAGCGCCCCGGCGCTCAACCCGCCGCCGACACCACGCAACGCCTGCGCCCCGCTGCCGAGCACCACCAGGGTCGGCAGGCCGGCCAGCAGCGCCCGGCGCAGCGCACGGTCCGCCAGGTATTGCAGCGCCATCCCGCCCCATACCAGCGGCCGGGCGTCGCCTGGCCAACCCTGCTGCACGCTGCCCATCGCCAGCGCGTCCACGTCGAGGTCGCCCCCGCGGACCAGGGTGCCGGCGGGCGGCAGGCTGCGGTGCGGGGCACGGCGGCGGACCCGCCGTGCCGCCCGGGCCAGCGCCAGGATCGTCAGCAGCGAGGTGGCCAGCAGCTGCAGCACGAAGGCGGCGTACATGTCGGTGACGGTCACCCACCCGGCCGCCAGCAGGCCGGCGATCACCCCCGCGTCCACCAGGTGCCACACCCGCGGTCGTGGCCGCGTCAGGGCTACCTCCGGCTCCGCGGACGTCCCGGTCGTCATGGTGGTCATCGCCAGCCTCCCGCCGCCGTCTGCGGCGGACGGCCACCGGCAGTGTCGGACCCGCCCGCCGCAGGATCCGGACAGCACGCTGGGGGAGGGGTGGCTGCGGTCGGGGGCGTGCACCCGGCCGAGGCATGTCCGGCCCGGGCCGCTACTCGGCGTCCCACACCTCTCGCGAGCGCAGACCCTGCGGGCGCAGACGGTCGAGCGCCCCGTTGGTCGCCGCGTGCACCTGGCTGCGCGTGAGCCGGTCCGCGGCGCCGACCTCGATCGTGAACTCGTAGTTGGCCATCGTCTGCCTCCGCGTCGTTACCGAGCGCGTCCACATCGCCAGTGGACAGTGCGATGGTGACACCGTCGGGGTTGGTGATCTCGACCATCGCGACTGATCCGTGTCTCGACTGCGCGGACGGTACGGCACCACACCTGCACGGCACCCGGTTGCCAATATCCGTTCTGGCATCACCGTCCGGGGCATGGACACCGCCGGACCACTACACGACCACGCCGTGCTGCTCGAGCAGCTCCGCGCGCACCTGGACGCGCTCACCCGGACCCAGCAGCAGGCGCACAGCCCGGAGGTGACCGACCGGATCTACCGGTTCTGGCACCAGAGCTTCAAGGTGTTCCGCCTGCAGTACCACACCGAGCAGATCGCGGACGTGCTTCGCCGCGCCGGTGGGAACCGTCCGCTCAACCCTTGGTTCGAACACCTGGTCGCGGCCGGCACCGGCCACGTGTTCCACCCCGAGGACAACGGCCGGTGGTACGACACCGCATCGGGGGTCGTCCACAGCTTCCTACACGTCCGTCACCTGTTGGACGTTACGGTCGAGGCGGCCACGACCATCGAGGGTCCGACCCCGGTGCTGCCCTCCGGCTGGGCCACCGTGCTCTCCCTATACCAGCTGCGCTGACCCGCCACTGCCCGCACCGCCCCATCCCAGACCGAGACGAGGCCAGATGGCGGACGACGAACGGTGGGCGGCGACCCACGAGACGTTGTTGCACCCGACCCTCCCACGGTGGCGCCGCCCCACCTACAGGGACGCGGAGGCTGCCGCCACGGCATCACGCAGCACCGGCCCGGCATGCCGGCGGTGTGCCGCTACGACCGCCTCCGGCCCGCCCGCCTGCAGCTCAGCAGGCCACCAGCGGCGCTGCCGCGGGGTGAGCACCGCCCCGGTGACCACCGCCACGCTCACCTGCGGGCCGACCACGACCACATGGGTGCGCAGCAGATCCTGACCCGCCGACAGACCCCAGCCGGCCTTGACCCCGACCGCCGCCGCATCCTGACCGGCCGACTGCGCCCACAGCTGCGGCATACCGAACCGCTGGCCGGGACGGACCTGGCGCAGCAACGCCGTCACCGCACCCGCCTGGACGTCGCCGCGGTGTGCGTCCGCCAGCAACGCCGCGTACAGCCGGTCAGCGACCCGCCGGGACCGTCGGTATGTCCGACCAGCGCGTTGGTCGAAGCGTTGTCGGACCGGCAGCTCGAGTGCAAGACCGGCTGGTACGGCACCGACCTGGTCGTGGCCGACCGGTGGTTCGCCTCGTCCAAGACCTGCTCGGACTGCGGCGTGCGCAACGGTGAGCTCAAACGAGGGCAGACGAGCTGGGTGTGCCAGTCGTGCGGTGTGAGGCACGACCGGGACGTGGGTGCGGCGAACCGCCAGGACGGACGGCTGCACCAACCCGGCCACCCTGCACCTTTTGTAACCTGCCGATGTTGAGAGGTTGCAGCTCGCAACCTTCCACGAATGCGAGGTTGTCATGCGCCCGCCAACCCCGAGACCGGTCGCTCGTGCCCTGGTCGCCGTCGGTGAGGACATGCGGACGTGGCGGCTGCTCCGCCAACTGACCCTGGAGCAGGTGGCGGACCGTGCCGGGGTGTCCCCAGCGACGGTCCGCCGCCTCGAACACGGCGATGGCGCAAGCTTCGAAAACGTGCTGCGGGTCTCTCGCGCCCTCGGTCTGCTCGACGAGGTGCTGCGCGCGTTCGACCCGTACGAGACCGACGTCGGCCGCCTCCGCAGCACGCAGCAGCTGCCGCAACGGATCCGGCGGGCCCAGAACATGTCGTGACAGGCGGCCGGCGGTCAGCTGCGCACGTCTGTACCTGCCGCACTATCGAAGTGGGCACGCCCACCCGTGAAAGACCTCCAGGCTGACCACCGCCGTTCTGGAGATGCAGGGCTACTGGTGGGAACCGGTCCTGCTGTCCGGACCCCCGGCCTCTATATCGTCGGGATTATCGCCCAGGCGCGGTAGGAGGAACGCCGGTGGTGTCAGACACGCCCCAGCTACTACCGGGAGAACCTTGAGCTGACCGGCAGCTACTGCAACAGGTCCAGGTGACCTGACCGCTCTGACGACATGAGGATACGGCATTGCTGCCAACTGCGACCACACTCACCGACATCGCCACCTGGCAGAAAGGGGAGCGTGCCAAGCATCCCGACCCGCGCGCCACGATGGTTGGAACATCCATCGAAGTTCTGGCTGCCGCCAGCATCCCTGTAGCCGTCGTCGACTGGGACTCCGGCTACCGCGGCCACCATACGGCAACCACGCTAGAGACGGTGAATCCGTGAGCAGCACGGCGTCAGCACACACCCCGCCCAGGTGCGGACAGGCGCCGCCGCAGGGCACCCGGCCAGCAGCTGCAAGATAGGGGCGGTGAGACCCAGCCCCCGCAGCTGCCGGCCGCCGCCTGGGCTACGTCCCATCCTGCGCGTTCTTCCGGATCGCCTCCAACGTCTCAGCGTGCATCTTGTCCTGACGCTTCCGCTTCCTCGAACCGCGCCGAAGCAGCCGGTAGGGGGCCAGCAGCAGCCCGAAGACCACGTACCACCCCGCGATCACCAACCACCACAACACCAGCAGCACCGGGACCGCCCACCAGGACACCACCGCACGTAGCCACGTCGGCTTGTCGTGCCACAACCAGTTCATCGTCCTGCCGGCAGCGCCCGCGAAAGACATCGGCGCTGAAACAACCATACGCTCCGAGCTTGACATCACATTCTCCTATGTCGCTTGCTGTGAGAGAGGAACCGTCTTCTTTTCTCTCCCAGAAACAACGTGCCGCTCTTACCGGTGTCGGCAGTGTCTCCACCCCGATAGTCGCAGGAACGTGCGACACCACCAGCCGCGGGCTGTGGATTTGGAAGCTGGCGCTGCGGCAGCAAGACGGGGGTGCATCTGCCCGCCTCCCCGAGACGGGGGTGCATCTGCCCGCCGCAGTACCGCTGCCGCAGCGCCAACAGCAGATGGGGGTCGGGGGAGTATGTGCCCACCTCCAAGCGGCGGGGGTACTTCTGCCCGACCCGACCACCTGCCAGGACAACAGTCCACCTGCGCCAGCGATGTCAACACCCCGGCACGCTGGTGCCCCCGCATAGGTGACCGCGCCCTCATGTGACTGCGGCGGGGTCAAGGCATCCCGATCATGTGAAGAGGGGCCGGTGTAGGGCTGGGTACGGATGCGTTCGCGGTGTGGACCGGAACCCGCCACCAACCCACCGTCAAGGGAGCGGTGGCGAAGCACTCGAAACAACCGAGAAGTTGCGATGAACGAGCAAGAGCTCGAAGAGCTGCGCGCGCTCCTTCACCCAACGGACGACCCCCGGTCGCCGTCTCTGACCTAAACGACCACAGCGACCGGACGTTGGTGTATGGCTACACGCTGGATCGGGAGACCTTCCACGTGTATCTGTCCGGCGGGCTGCTCCACCGGTTCGTCTACCGCAACCGGACCGACCCCGAAACCGGAGAGCGGACCCTGACGGTGGTCGCACGCGACGCTCACCCGGGGTGGCTGCAAGCACGCTGGTTCCTTCGAGGCGCGCCTACCCGCAGTTCGGCGATGCCGAGTTCTGCCGCATCCGCATCGAACTGGGCGCGTACGTGTCGTTCACGTCTTGTGAGGAGCCGGATGAGCGCGGCACGCTCGCAGGAGCGGTCGCGGCCCTTGCAGCGAACTTATCCGCACCTCAGCACGGCAGTTCTGGGAACTCGCCAGTAGGCCCGATGCGGAGAGTCGGTAACACCCCATATCTGTAGCCCCCGAGGAGGACACCTTGAGCATGGACACCGACACGGCCAGGACCCTCAACTGGCAACTGTCCCGGCGGCTCGGCCTCGACCCGGCCCTGCCGCACACCATCAACGCCCAGAGCGAGTGTGGCTGCTGGTCGTCGTACACCCGCGACGACTCGTTCCGCATCTGGGTCGAGTCTGGCGATGGCCACAAGGGCATCGACGGCTACTGGAGCTACCTGACCGACTTCATCACTTCGCTCGTCAAGGAAGGCCAGCCCGAAACCCTGGACGGGGTCGCAGAGGCGACCATCCACCCGCAAGCAGACGACAACGAGGAGGACGGGTGCAGCATCGCCACCAGGTACGCCGACGAGGACTGATAGTGCCAGCTCTAGGATCCGGGTAGCTGGCCCTGACTACACACGGCCGCCTTCCCCGCTCCGGGAAGGCGGCCGCTGTTGCATGGAGATCAAATTCCCCAACAGGGCCCCATCCAACCGGAGTGACCGCAACATCTCGGTCTTGGTCATACGGCAAACCCCACATGTTGGGCCACTCCGGGCGTCACCCCGTTCACGTGGAGAGCCCTGTTCCCCAACATGACCACACAGGGCCGACCGCATCGACTCCCCAGGTGCAATGCCACAACCACCCACCTCAGCACCCTCCACTCCACGAGAGAGAGAGCCGCCGCCGACCCAGCACCCCGACAGAACCACCCGGCACAGATCCGACCCCCTCCCAACGAAAGCCCCACCAATGCGACGTGAACCCCCCGAGGAAACCACAGACCTGTATACCAACCTCGTCGTCGATGACCGCCGGGTGTCCGGCTCAATCACCGCTGGAGCCACCCGGCTCCCACTCTGGGCGTTCGTCCCGCAGCTGATCACCGGCGGCTGGAACGGCATCGAGGAGGAGTACCCGTCCGCCGCCCAGATCGGCGCCGACGGCCTCGCCGAGTTCCTCTCCGACCTGCTAGACGCGCGGGGCGAATTCGGCAGGCTCCTCCTCCCCCTCGCAGACGCCGCCCGTCACGAACACCCCGAACTGGCACCCGCCGGCGGCGGGGGAGCGGCGGAACCACGCGGCTGGTGGCAGGACCCCGAACTGGCACGACCCGTCCGCAAGCAGCTCGAACGCTGCCTCGCACTCCTGCCCGACGACACCACCGAGCCCCGCACGTAGCAGTGACGCACGCCCCGCCGGGTGCACGCTGTGGGCCGACCAGGAGAGACCCCACATGGACGACGCACCCTGGTTGGTCACCAACGAACACGGCGAGGTCGTCGATCGTGCCCCGACCCGCGACTCCGCGCTGGAGACCGTGCGCGAGTACAGCGACGTCGCCGACCTCCACGTCAGACACCAACCCCGCACCTAACGACACTAGCGACCGAGAACCTCGCAACCGGTGCCAATGCACCTCTCTGCTGCAGAGCACCGTGGCCCGACACATATCCCACCATGAGCTGACATACCCCCACGACTCGACCACTACCTCACGATCGCCGCCGCGCTCGCCTTTGGGCTCGCCGCCATCATCGCCGCCACACGCAGCCAGTGGTGGTACACCGCGCTGACTGCCGTTGCCAGAAGCCGGTACGCGTACCATCACATCTTCAACTCGCCGGACGAACACGGCTGGCCGCAGCGGCGCGACACAGACACTGGCACACACATCTAGAACGCGCCACCCGACCGCCCGACCGCCCGGCAGCAGGCCACCTGGGACGCAGCCAGGACCGGTGCCGCCCGGTCCGACACTGCCCATGTAGCCGACGCCGGGAACCAGATGACCAACCCTCGCGCTACGCTACCGCGGCTACGCATCACCGCAGCCGCCATCCTCGCCCTCGCCACCATCCTTCTCGGCATCCTGGCAGGCGCAGCAACCGCCCTGCGGTGGGATGGTCTCCTGACCCCCGGCCCGCCCTGGGACCGCAGCTACCAGATCGACCACCTCGACGTGCACGCCCGGGTCGACACTGACGGGACCCTGCACGTCACCGAGACGATCACCGCAACCTGGCTCGAACCCCGACGTGGTCTCATCCGCGACATCGACGTCACCGGCCCGGCCGGCCCGTTGCACCTCGACGGTATCGACGTCAGCTCCGACACCCAGCCGGACGTCTGGTTCGACATCCGCACCGACGACGTGCCCGGCCACACTTCTGTCCACCTCGGCTCCGAACACGCAGAACTGCCCCTGGGCACCGACCGCTACACGCTGACCTACCAACTCGACGGCCTGGCCTACGACAACGACGGCCGCGCCGCCATCCGATGGGACACATTCGGGTTCGACTGGTCCACGCTGATCAGCCGGGCACGCGTCAGCAGCGACCCACCCGACGGCCGTCACGAACTTACCTGCGTCGTCGGCGCCGAAGGCCAGTCTCGACCCTGCGACACCGACAACGGCGCATTCATCGCAACAGAGCTGCGCCCCGGCCGCGGCATGACCGTCGAAGTAACCCTCGACCCTGCAACCCTCCCGGCCGACGGCCTACCCAGTGTAGATCTCGACGGACTGACACAGACCGACACGCTCGCCTACCAGCGGTCCGCCGCAATCACCCTGTGGCTCACCGCAGCCGCCATGCCGCTCCTCGCCACGTTCTCCGGCCCGAGAGGCGCCGCACGGCGCCGCACCGCCATCGAACGTCCTGCGACGTGCGCCCCCGCCTACGCACCACCACCCGGAGCCGACCCGCTGACGCTGGCAGCCAGCACACTCCACCCGCGCGCAACCCAGCTGGACGCGTGGTATGCGGCGTGGCTCGTCGACGCGCAGCAGCGGGAGCTGCTCCAGGCTGCAGCCCCGCCCGGACAGGACCTCCAAGCTGCAGACGTGGTCACCTTCCTCCCCGGCTCCGCCACCTCCACCGACCCGGTCGAAGCGCAGCTCGTCGCGACCCTGACGGGCAACCAGCCACAAGGACGAGCCTGGGGCGCTCAGACACCGCTCGAGCTGCACCAACAACGTTGGCAAGCGTTCGCCACGCTCGCCGCCGCCCGGAAACGGGCGTCATCCCAGTGGCTCGGTAACCCGACATCTGGTGTTCCCGGCCTGGCGATCCCCGCAGCGCTGGTCGCCGGCGTTGCCGCCTACACCGCCAGCCTCCTCTCCGCCGGAACCGGACCGCTGGTGTGGGCCACAGGAGGGGCTGTGGTCGCGTTCCTTTTCGGGGTGGGCGCACACGGGCTGGTGCGTCCCGCCATCGCCGACCTGGAGGGCGAAACGCTCACCCGCTGGCAGTCCGCCGAAGGGTTGCGGCGGTTCGTCACCGAAGCGCACGCCGGCCAGATCGACGGTGTTGCCGACGACCCGTCCATCCCCGTCGATAATCCGTTCCTCGAACTGCTCCCGTACGTCATCGCGTTCGGTGTCGGAGACGTCTGGTCGGAACGGTTCGGCGACCGGCTGACCGCCGTGGCGAACCGCGCCGGCGTCGTCGCTCCCGTCGCGTCCTCACAGCGCCGACGCGATGCGTTCAGCCTACCGTCGCGATCTGCCAAGTCCACCAGCTCCAGCAGCAGCCGCGCCCGCTCCGGTGGACGCTCCGGCGGGGGAGGTGGAGGTGGTAGGTCACGCTGACCGGCAGCACCCTGGCAGCTACCCCCGCATGTTCGCGTTGGCGTGCCCGGGAGTGACGGTGCCTACAAGTTCCTCACCATCCTGTCATCACCGATCGGAAGCAGCCGTGGACCACCCCACCACCCCCGACGCCGAAGTGCGCACCGCCCTGCGCGCCCTCCTGGCCCGCAACGTCTGGCAGGACGCAGATGACGTGGAGGTCCTCTACGTCCAAGGGTGCGGCTTCACCTCTGTACAGCTGGAAGCGATCGTCCGCCAATGGTTCGACGCCGTCGAGGACGGCCCTGTCGGCGACATCGCCCTCGACAGCGTGGACGACGATGAGCTGACCGACGCGGAAGATGGCAACCGCCTGTTCGTCACCCGCGTGAAGATCACCCGCCACAACTGACCGACACCGGGTTCGTCCCTCCCGAACACCGAACAAACATCCCACCTGAGAGTGGCCGACGGCTGTGCCGCCGCACCCTGACCACACCAGACCGGTATCCAGCAGATCCCCGTACACCCACCCTGCTGGAGCCGACCATGACCGCACGCACCACACGCCACCGCTGGATCACCACCGGCGCACTCATCACCCTCGCCGCCACCCGCCAGTCGGGACTGTCTACACCTGACAGCTGGACACCCACCGCCCTCCTCCTAGGGGTCGTCTACCTCACGCTCGCGCACACGCGCCGGCAAAGCCGCACGAGCGCCTTTCTCCACACGCTGGCCCTCACCACTGTCGCCGCAGTGCTTCAGCCCTCCACCCCGGAGATGGCCACCATCTCCGCCTCCTGGGTCTGGTCCACCCTCGCCACGGCAGCGCACCCGCCCGAGGAGGCCACAGGGAGCGAGCTGTGCCGGCGCCACGACCAGACCGACGACGTGCATGTCCCGCCAGCGCTTCTTCCCTTCGTGAGTTCCTTTCTCGCCGTCACCGCTGCTGCGTTCCTGCTCGCCCACGCAGCCTTCGCCAACCTCCCCACCAGCTATTTCACCGCCGTGACGCTCGCCACCGTCACCGCCTTCGCGATCCCGGCCCTCCGCTCCCCGGACCTGACCCGTCCTCTCTCCAATCACGTCGCCCGCATCGCCCTCGGCCTCGTCGTCGCAGGCTCCTCCCTCACGCTGATCTTCCCCGGCTGGCAGCCACCCGCCTGGCTCCTCATCCTGGCCGCTTTCACGCTCGTCGGTGCCGGCCCCGCGGTTCTCGACCACGCCGCCGAGCTTCATGACGACCCCGCCTGGCCCGGATGACCGCCCAGCGCGTGCACCGCAACCCCGCCTCCACGAGCCAAGCATCAGCTGCCGGTTTGTGCCGACGCTGACGGCATGTCCAGCACAGCCGACCCATGTGTCCGCTACTACAGCGCCGGAGACCTTCCCGCGCTCACACAGCTCGTCCTCGACGTGCCCAACCACGACGGTGGCCGCTCCCCCCAGCCCAGCGCACCCCGCCCGCCGCCCGCAACTGGCTGTTGGACCGTGATGCACTCTCCCGCCACGTCGCCCTCGTAGACGGCCGTCCTGTCGGCCACCCGCTGACCTACCCGCTGACCGCAGATGACCCGGCCGCCGCAGTGTTCTCCAGCGCGACCGGGGCGACCACCTACACCATGGTCGCCCTCGGCGGCCTCGCCGTACACCCCGACTACCGCCCCCATGGCATCGGCGCGGAACTCCTGTGTGAAGGACTCGACCAGCTCCGTGTCGGCGAGGTGGCCGTCCTCGCCACCCTCCACCGCGACGCCGACGGATTCGCCCGCCTGTTCCCCCGGTTCGGCGGCCGCCACGTCGGGGAAGTTATCACCGCCGACGGGCTGCCGGCCGCACTGTGGG
>SL_7KL_010_BRINEDRAFT_10001146_pt1 | contig 12728 bp, 5 predicted proteins | sample SodLak_010_BRINE_FD_10663 | JGI IMG/M metagenome (IMG submission 10663)
TTTCCACTTGGATCGTCTCATCCGTATTATCAGGATCCTGGATTTCATAGCTCACAAAAAAATCGTCGGCCACCATCTCCTCTCGAACCGGTATTTCCCCTTCAGCCTCTCTGCCTAAACGGATCGTCTCTTCCCGAGCATTCTCAACTGTTTGCATGAGCAACTCACTGTTGTCACGGGCGAACTCAAGAATTGCTGTATATCCAACAGTTCCACTTTCTAATCCGGTTTCAGCATCATGCCATGCGGCCAGTTCAAATAGTATGGACATTTTATTAGCCAGGCCGCCATAATTCCGTCCCATCCTGGGAGCATGGCCTCCGCCGTAATAGGCGTCTTCATCACCCCGAGCCCAATAGAACGCCCGATATCCCTCATCTTCCATTCGCTCTGTGAGGAAAGGAAAAACAGATTCATCTGCCAAACGAATAATGGATTGATCCGCTCCCGCAAGGGCAGATGTCTGATATAGCAAATTATACGGGTAAGCCCCGCCATACTGAACTGCACCGCCATCATGACCATCAACCATGATATGCGGATTCCACAAATTAATTACGTTGCCTATATACGCTGCCATCGCCGGCTGCTCCAGCATGGTGTAATCGCGATTCAGGTCGGCACCCACAAAATTAAACCGGCTATTTAACTCCATTCCATCCGGATTTTTTGACGGTACCAATATAACAATCACATCATCGAGCAATTGATTAAGCGAGGAACCATCCCTGCCAAAATCACGGGCCATAATCAGAAGTCCTTCTTTCAAAATATGATTATGACCGTGAACATTTGCGCCAAGCACAACGATCGGCATACCTGTAGCGTGCGCCTCAGCCGGAGTGGCCGCCCCGTTTTTGCTAAATATCGCATACATCAAGTCTCTGCCCTTCAAACTTTGTCCATAACTGCCCAGGCTCATAACATCCGTTTGAGCATTTACCCGGTATAAATATTCAACCATTTCCTGATGAGTCGTATACACCTCATAGTTGGACAATTCATGGGGAGTCTGCAGCTCTTGTGCAATGGCACTTGAGCCCATCAGACCGATAGACAGGGCAATCAGAACAGGGATTACGGTATAAAGCTGTGGGATTCTCATCAGTATATAATCTTTACTAGCAATGAAATGTGGCTTCGGGCACTATCTGTTTTTCACATGTTGATCAAACCAGTCGAACATTTCAACCAGGGTATGGTAGGTGGACTGTTTAGCACCATAGCCGTGATCTTCGTACGGCATCATCACCAACCTCGCCTCTTTACCCATTCCTTTAAGCGCGTGGAACATTCGTTCGGACTGAATGGGAAATGTACCCGGATTTGGGTCTTGCTGACCATGGATCATCAGCAACGGAGCTTCTATTTGATGTGCATTCATAAATGGAGACATCGCCATATATACTTCCGGTGCTTCCCACAAAGTTCTCATTTCATTTTGAAACCCAAACGGCGTTAACGTTCTGTTGTAGGCCGCGCTTCTCGAGATACCTGCGCTAAACAGGTCCGTATGAGCCAGCAGGTTTCCGGTCATGAACCCTCCGTAGCTGTGTCCGCCAACCCCAATACGCTCCGGATCTGCAAACCCCTCTTCTACAATGGCATCCACTGCCGCTTTTGCACTCATTACAAGCTGGTCTACGTAGTAATCATTGGCTGTTTCGCCGCCCAAAATTGCGATGGATGCTCCATCAAAAACGGCATACCCGTTCAAAAGAAAAAACATGTGTGAGTAGCCGCGGTATTGTGTAAACCGGTTATCATCTGCCGGCACCTGCCCTGCTGCATCAGCAGATACATATTCTCTCGGATAGGCCCACAACACAACCGGCAGCCGCTCTTGCCAGTCGTAGCCCGGCGGTAAATACGCTGTTCCGGCTAATTGTACGCCATCTTCCCGCTCATAAACCAACACCCTCCGTTCGACATCTCTGAGTTGAGGAGCCGGATCTTCAACATGGGTTAGCGCCCTCTCTTCACCTGCTTCCAAATCGAGCAGCATGTAGTTTGGAGGCATTTGTGCTGACTCTTTACGAGTTACAATTTTTTCTTCTGACATCATGGTAACCGGGTACTCATAATAGTCTTCACGACTCTGCCAGATTCGCATCGTTTCACCATCGGTAATATTGATCTTATCGATGAACGGGCGTGCACCCTCCGGGCTCCGGCCGTCTCCACGCAGGTAGATCCAGTCGCCATCATTTCGTACGCTGTTGCCACCGCCCAAGGGTGAACCGGGGTCGTCAAATTGATCCTCAGTGCTTCGGTCCCACATCAAAAATGGAGCCTCTTCCGACTCACTATCCAGCACCCATGTTCGCTGCCAGCTTGCAGCCCTGTACGGATATCGATCAACTTCTGTGATTAAAGCTTTTCCGTTATCGGTCCAGAGCATGCTCCAGTAATTATCCTCTAAAGAGAAGATTTTCTCTTGTTCATCATAGGGGTAAACAGATCTGTAAATACTTTCTGTGTAATGATCCGAATCCTCATCCAGCTCAACCCAGATCAACTCCGACTGTGCGCCCCGTTTCCAGTGGATATCCCTCGGCCCGGTTCTGCTCGTATATACGGCAACCTCCTCTGATAGCGGCAGGTTGGCGATCGTATTGATTTTTTCACCGTTCATATCCCAAACTTCCATATCTCTGGCAAACCAGTCATTTTGCCTCCAGTGATCCGGAACGATATACGAAAAAGGCCCTACCGTTTTTGAAACAAACAGATATTCTCTTTCAGGGGAGAGGCTGACCTGATCAAAAATTGCCGGCTCTCCAATATTTGTAGTTTCTCCGTCATGAACATTCACAACTTTAAGCTGAGAGGTGAAGTAGTACTCAAAAAGATCTTTTTCGTGAGGTGAATCCAGCAGATCCTGAAATGTACGAACGGGCGCCGGGCGGTCTGTAGACTCTTGTGTTAACGGACCTGTTGGCACATCTGACTCAACAGGTTCATCTCCCCTGCCTGACGGAACAAATTTGCATAACATTTCATCTGCATTCAGCCACGAGCATGGACTTCCTGAAACAGCGTTAAGTCGTTGTTCTGTAACCAATGTCGGCTCTGCTTCGCCTATACCCAGCTTGTATAGCAGGTACGACTCTTCAGTAACGAATGAAAAGCTTAGATGCTCACCACCCGGAGCATTACTTACATGATCGATACCGGCATTATCGGGAATATGAACCTCTACCATTTCACCGGTTTCGAGATGCTCAAACACTACCTTGTTAATCAGCGGGGATCTTGAAAGTGAAGCGCCATTATTGTCGGGATTAATCCGGTAGCCGGCCAGATGGTATCTCGGCCTCGAAATTTCCGATATATCCAGCATGTTCGGGCTGTAGAGTTTAATCATCCAGTCACTTCCTGGACTAACCCGGATTTCTGGTAGGCCGGGAGCCTCAAGAATATCAATAATATCTTCTTCAGGTTTCTCATAAAATGACTGCGCAATTACTGAAGCACCAAAACTCAGACTGAAAATTGTAACTAAGAAGAAAAGCTTTTTCATTATTGGCATAATGTTATTTTGTTGAATTTTAAACTATTCTAATATCTATCATTCCACATCTTCGCTCAATACTTCTAATATCCAAAGTCCGCTATTGGTATCAGATAAATATATTTTACCTTTATATGGCATTGCGCTCCACACCATTGGCGCATTGGACACGTATCCTCCCGGATCAAAGGTTTTGTAAACAGCCATTTCTCTTCCTTGCTGTTTTAAATCACCTTTTAACTCCCCTGAAATATCCACCATTCGAAAACCACCTTCATAATGTGCCTGATATAAAATGTCATCTTCAATCCAGATATTATGCGTACCATACTCCTCTACATAGTACCTTGCCACTTTACGAGGATTATCAAAGTCTGTGAAATCGATGATATGGATATAACCAGCCGTGCTCGGAGGTATTCCTCCTTCATCAGTCTCTTCATTATACTGCAATCTGTAAGCGCCAAGTGGTCCTTCGAGTGCCATTCCACGCCGACTCATTACCTCATCCCCGGCAAAAAGATATAATTTACCAGTAGATTCTTGTAAGTAAGGTATTACATCATGAGTATTTCCACCCGGCAGTGTATAATTAGTTACAAATTTCGGATTCTCCAGTGACCCTCCAGCCATTCCATTGCCTACATCAACAATAACAACTCCGTTATCCCATTCAGCCGATAATATTAATCCGTTATAGAAAATAAGGTCATGAATACGGCTGTTCGGATGATTATACTCGCTGATATATTTAGGATTGTAAATGTCACTCACATCCAAAATTATATACTTTTCACCTCCTGTTAATGCAAATAGCACGTCCTTTTCCGGCCAAGTATTATGTACGCCACCTGTGAGACCTTGAGTGTATGAAATTGCAATTTCAGGATGAGCTGGATTACTCAAATCAAGCAAGACTAAACCATTTCTTCTATCGGAGGCCCCTTCTCTCGTCATTACAGCATATCTACTATCCGGTGACACTTTTACATCATTTACCGAACGAGCATCTACCTTTACCGAATCGGTTATTATTGGATTTTCAGGATTCGTAACATTCCAAATAAACGCTTTACCACCTGCATCTTTACTGCCTGATATAGCATAATCCTTACCATCATTCCCTTCAAAAACCCAGAAATCCGTTGTTCGGGTATGGTCAATACGCCCATGTCCGACTTGTCTAATTTGGCGTACAACATCACGATCCTCAACTACCAATCTTTGACTGCTTGTTAGGGAGCCCGAATGAGCGTAAATTGTATAAACACCTGGTTGTTCTGCTACGAATGTTCCATCTTCGATTTCTGCCGATGCTCCTCTGGCGGCTCTACTATCTTCATGCTTAAAATCATAAGACCAACGGATCTTCAGATCATTGATTCGATTCTCATCAGAATCCTTGAGTACCGCTTCAAAATGAATAACATCGCCAGTCCTAGCTACTTCTTTACCATTATAAATCACAAGAGTTTCAGCAGGAAATGGTCTTACTGTGAAATCCGCTATCTCTGTTTTTCCACCAATCGTTGCATGAATATTGAAATTTCCAGACCTAATTGCTTCTACACGTCCAAACTGATCAACTTTTGCAATACTTGTATCTGAGCTTCTCCATTCCACATCAGGTTCAGGTCGTTGCGAACCATCATTATGAAATCCTTTAGCCTCATGATCCAGGCTCGTACCAACATACAATTGATATGGTTCATCAAGAATTTGTATATCAACTATTTCAGGCCAATCAACCTTAACAGGTATAGACAGTGAAGGTCGTCGATCTCCAGTCCAAGTAATTTCCGGTGCTGGGAAAATTGAAACACGGACTTCGTAATCTCCTTGTTTTAATCCTGTTATTTCACCTTTTATTACCTCCAGAGCCAAACGAGGTGCCCGATAACGATATTCCACTCCTTCCAATATTTCGCCCTCAGGACTATAAGCAGTAATATTTATTAATTTAGTTTCTCCTGCCTGCATACTAATTTGATTTGGCTCGGCTTCTATACGATCAACTATAATATTATTTTCTTTTTGTGCATAAGAAGTGTTTATCATTCCACCGATAAATAAATGCACCACAAAAAAGGTCAAACAAAATAAAGTAAAGGAAATTCCATTTTTATTCTTCTTTGAACTCATAATATATTTAGTATTCATTAAGTATCATTTTGATGAGTACTACAGGTAAATTCAGGATACTGCACCTATTTTTAAACCATACTAAACAGGTGTTTAGTCATTCTATCTTCCAAAAATCTATGCCACTGGCTTGCTGTCCTGTTTCAACGGAAGCAACTCGCTCAAAACCTTCCAGTTCATATATATCTACTTTCCCGGGTTCTGCTCCGACACCTTCTACGGATACGAAGGCATAACGATCATCAGGACTTATAACTACTCCATGAGTTATCGTTGTTGAAGAACTCCGACGAGCAACGGTTTGTCCACTTTCGATATCAATAAACTCAATCCCATCCCCCTGTTTAAGAGTGACTGCTAAAATCTGGTTATCGGAACTTATATCAAGGTTATAAGGTCCTCTACCAGTCTTAAACTTTCTACTTAGTTCCCAGTCTACCTTTGATATCTCTAAAATTTCATCATTTTGGTTACAAGCAACATAAATATTCTTTCCATCTTCGGAAGGTTGTGACCAAGTTGGTGAACATTTGTTTTCATCATGATCCTCAATAACTGAATGCGATCTACTTATGGAAGCCTGATAATCTACTGGTAAAGGCTCCTCACTTTCGACTTTCACATTAAACCTTCGACTTATATGAAAATTACGAGTGTTAATTTCCACCAACTGATCATCCATCATTAAGCCTGTATATTGAAAGCGTCCGTCCGGGCTAATACGACTCCCATGAGGCATTACTCCAACATCTGTCTGAGCCACTTCAACGAAATCAGGTAGAAATACAACTGAAACAGAGGATGGAACCATATCTCCGTGAAGATTGAAATTTACGATAAATGCATATTCTCCATCTGGAGTCACATCTAGAGTAGCCGGGAATTTACCTAGACTTATCGGTTCAATTACAAGCTCCATTGAACCCAATTTATATTTCCAAAACTTCCCGTCCGGATTACCATGACCAGTTGTCATATACAAATATTCACCACCAGGATCGATGGCTAAACCGTGCGGTCCTTCAGTTTTGTTGTAGATTTCACCTACTGCGGTCGTTTGTTCAACAGTTGCCCCCAACTCAGGATTAAATTTAATTCGATGTATTAAATCTGCAGATTCAGCTCCAACATATATCCAGTAAGTATTCGTATTTTCTACTTTATCTGATCCTGCTTCATTCTCGAATAAGAAATTACCAAATGAAACACTCCATAGAAGTATTATTGGAAAAATTAAAATAAGCGAATACTTACAGAAATATCTATGTAGACTGATTTTTAAATTCAATTCACGATCCAATTATGTTCTTCTTCGGGTCCGTCAGGACCAATTTTCCCTTTGATACTATCCAATAGTTGATCAGGATCGTACAAATTACCCGCTTTAATAACATGTTTTACATTTCGAGTGTTGGTTATATCTTCTAGTGGGTTTCCCTTAACTATAAAAAGATCAGCAAACTTACCGGTTTCTATAGACCCTAGTCGATCACTCACATTCAATGCTTTTGCTCCATTTAAACTGGCTATAATGAGTGCATCTTCTTCAGGAATACCAGCCATGACAAAAGTATGTAACTCCCGATGTGCATTGAACCCAGAAAGATGGGTTCCCTGACTAGGATTATCAGTACTTAATACCAACTTTCCTCCCATTTCATGAAAAGCTGGATTAGTTTCATACTTTTTCCAATAAAGGTCATTCATCACTTCCCGAAACTGAAAAGGAGGATTTTCATCTACGTATTCCTGAACATGTGATGTAAAATATTCATCTTCTTCAACCCAATGTTCCCATCCAGGTTGTTCCTCCGTCCACCTTGCAGTGATTGACATTGTTGGACTATGAAATACGTTATATTTTATAAATGTTTCTGCAATATCTGCAAATTCAGGTGACTCTACATCTACAAATCGATATTGCCCATAAGTTGATTCACCAGGCTCCAATACATCACCTCCTTTAACGTGTTCCACACGATCAATTCCCATATAAATCGCATCTTTTGCATTGACTGAATTTTCTCCACCAGATCCCACATGTCCCGAAACTGTTAGACCATGAAAGTGCGCTCTCTCAATCAATGGTTTCAAATGTTTTTCAGCTATACTTTTAGCCTTAAATGAATGCACACCGCGCTTTGCCCAATAATCCACCTGGTTATGTATATCTTGCGCAGTATAATCCGGATTCCACCCTCTGCGAGCTCTTCCGAAATAAGGACCTGAATTAAATATACGAGGCCCAATTTGTTCCCCGCTTATAATTCTGTTTCTTAATTTAAATTCCCCTTCCGGATTATAAGATCCTCCGGGCCATGTAGATGTGACACCATTGGCAAGATAGACGACCGGATTGTACTGGTAATCTTCTACTCTTCCACCACCTATTAAATCCATGTTGTAATGAGCATGCATATCAATGATTCCGGGCAGTATGTAGTGATGTTCTTCAAGTGTTAAGACCTCTGACACAATGTCTTCCCATTTGGATACATCACCGTCAACTATCATAATTTTACCGCTCTGGACTACGATTCCAGAATTTTTTTGCATGCTTTTGGAATCAGTTTCGAAATACATTCCTCCTTTAATAAGGATCGGATCCTGTTGCATAAAATCCGTTTCTGCATGATTAAATAATGGTTCTTCAATGGATTGTTCTTTCTCACAAGCAAAAAGAGTTATGAGGATTACTATAGCTGCGAAAATATTTGAAATCGAAATTTTCAAATGAATATTGTTTAATTAATAGTTTGTTTAACAGATTAGATTAAAAAGGCAACAGTAAAACTAAAATCTGATGTAATTAGGTTACTGTTATCTCAACTCATTATACCAATATGTGGATTCTAATTAATTCAGCGGTATATTTTCGTTCGCTTGACGCTCACCCTCTGAAATCGGAAAGCATAATGATCGTGAACTCATGTCTTCCATTTCTCCAGGCGTATTATTTTCTGTCCAACGTCTGAGGTCACCAAGTCTCCTTCCTTCCAACCAGAGAACAATTCCGCGCTCCCTTTTCAAAGCAGTCCAGGCCTCTTCTTCATTATCAGCATCCCACACATCTAGTGGAGCACCAGTATTATCACTAATTACATTAGACCGAATGTCATCGTTAATGATCTCCATTGCCGATTCCCAGTTGCCATTGTTTAGCTCGTTTTCAGCTTCAATCAATTTCATTTCTGCCGCTTTGGCTAATTCCATCGGAGAGCTACGAGATGTATACTTTAGTTGTCGATTCCAAGGTAAATCAAATGCAGTTCTATCTTCTGTATCTTCCCAGCGAACCCGTGGATCTCCGGTATTCTCATAATAATCTTCGTAATACACCTGATGAACTGTATTAGACCGATAAGGATTGTTATCGTTCAACCAGAAGATAAAGTTGTAATGGTCGTCTGTCGTGATTGTATATTCCATTTGATGAATAAAATCATCACCAACCATACTCGCATCTGAAACAGCACCATCAAAATCTTCGAGCAGAAGTCTTACCTGTGCACGTCCGGCATAGGAAGCTTCAACTACTCCAATTTCATTTGCCTGTTGTGCAACATTAAGAGCTCTCGTAAAATAATCTTCAGCGCGTTCCAAATGTACCGTATGAGGTTCTTCAGATCCGCCATCAATCACTGCTGCACACATATTCTCTCCAAGCAACCGATTTGCATATCCAGCATTCATTAATGTTTTTGCAACCAACGGATTTGAGTTAAAATCAGATTCATCCATTACTCGTTCAAATCGTCTTACTCCTTCTTCAGCTGTATACCGAGCTTCATGCGCAATATTCCATTCTCCATTTATTTCATCATCCTGAAGCTGGCCAGAGACAAGTGGGAGTTTAATAGGATGAACTCTCTCACCAGCCTGTGCCTCAAGAGCAGGTTCACTCCCCATAAAAGCTAATCTAGCTAATGACTGAGCTAGTGAAAATCTAGATCCATTCCATACAGCTTCATGCGCACCTGGATCATCCAGTGCTGCATCTCCAGTTGGCCCCGGATTATCTACAGTTAAATCACAACCTGTAAACATAATTTGGAATATCATTATTAAGGCTATCGAAATCGATAAAAAAATATTTTTTTTAAATAACATTCTGTTACCTCTAAGATTTTTAAATGTTCTTTTGGGATTTTCTTGCATTGTCATGAATTACCAATTAATACGTAATGTACCAGTTACACTCGCTGGAGCAGGAATATTGTCATTACCTGCTGTTCTAGTTGTTTCATTTAAACCCCTGTATGTTCCTTCGGGATCATATGTACCGAAGTCTTTATTTGTCCACCGCCAAATATTTCTTGCTGAAAAGGTAAGTGTTGCAGATTCGATCCCGGCTGGGACAATTTGTGGAACAACATTACTCAGTGGTACTAGCAAAGACAAATTTCTTAACTTGAAGAAATCACCCGGCATAATCCAAGAATCCGGTACATGTGTCTCCTGATAACATCGTGCAATCTCCAATGCAGAAATATTACCTACATTTGGATGGTTAAGAATTCCAGAAGTTCCCCAAGGAACTTCTGCATATGCCGCATCACAAGTTGGAGTTCCTGCACCTCGGGAAACAGAAAATTCCTCGCTTACATTATTAATATAGAATCCACCTTGATACTCACCATTAGCATTAAGTGATATTCCACTTGGAAAACCTACTGTTAAATTTAACCCGATCGTATGAGTTGGCTGGCTTGCTCCATAAAAATAGTCTTCTTCAATTATAGGTGGCGCATTTTCATCTGGATTCATAACACGATCCCCTCTAACAACAGGAGCCGGCTGACCTTCAACTATTGAATAGAAAACCTGCCCACCTGTATCGAGAACTTCACTTATATTTGTGGAAATATTGGTTCCGAGACTAACTTGAAAATCAGCAGACTGGTATAAATCAGCATTTAAATCAAGCTCTATTCCTTGATTTTTCAATTCTCCAACATTCTCAAGTTGTGATCCAGTAAACCCTCTTGAACCAGGTTGAGAAACATCAAACAGAGCATCGCGTGTAACTTGATCATAATACGTAAAGTCTATGTTAAGCCTTTGACCCAGATATGAAGCTTCAAATCCAAGCTCTAATTCATTTGTAACTTCAGGCCCTAACACTGGATTACCAACATTTTGAGGCTGAAAAGCTGGTACACCGATATATCCAGTTGCTTGCCATGTTCTTACAGCATCAAAAGCTCCTGGAGCTCTACCAGCTTGACCATAAGCTGCACGCAATCTCATTCTTTCTCCCAGAATATCTGGCCAAAAATTCTCATCTGAAATTACATAAGACACACTAGCTTTAGGATATGGCTGAAAACCAAAATCCTCACCGAATGCACTATTACCATCCAGCCTAAGGCCTACAGTCATGAAAAGATTATCCCTCAATCCAATTCGACTCTGTACAAAGCCACCGCCAGTGATTACTCGAAATTCACTGGTATGAGTAATACGTTCAGCTGCATTTGTAACAGTATGATTTCCTGGCCCTGGAAATCCCTGACCGAAAGCGTCAATTCTTTCTTCTGTATTAATATTACCTTCAGCACCCCATGATAATGAAAGGTTTATATCTTCAGATACAGGTAGTTGAAATCGACTCATATAATCAAGTGTAGTGCTTGAACCTGTCCATACACGATTTGCTATAGCACCCTGACTTTGAAGAACGAATCCAAATGGACGTACATTCTTGTAACTATTATTTAATCTATCATAGCCAAAAGTTAACCTGGAATTAAATCGCTCAGAAGGATCATGCCGAACTGTTACACTTGTTTGATATCGTTCATTAACTGTTTCAAGTGTTTGGTCCAACAACTTGGCCATTTCTTCCATATCTTGGGAACCGATGGGGTTGTTAGGCGCCAAATAACTACGATTTATATTAAACTGAATACCTTGTGCATTATTTCCAGTAGATGTGTTGTTAATTTCATGACGTGAAAGCATCGCTCTGACATCAATTCGGAAATGATCCATACTTGTAAAGTTAAGATTAGTACGTAACACTCTTCGGCTTTCATCATCATTAAGCAGTACACCTTGACCAGCACTCAGTCTACCTGAGACAAAATAGTTTACACTTTCGGTTCCTCCTCGCGCAGATAAATTATATGCCTGATTATGCCCGGTTCTTAAAAAACGATCCGACCTCATATATGGGTGTTCATCTGTTCCAAATGGAAGCATAAAATTTGCTCCCTGATCAACTTGAGCAGTCCAACGAGTAGCACCCGTTTCCCCTTGACGAGTAAAAATCTGAATAACTCCTGATGCTGCTTCTGTTCCATAAAGGGTTGCTGCTGCCGGTCCTTTTATTACTTCAATGCGCTCGATGTCACTTGGATTTAAATCATTTAAAGGACTTGGGGTTATATTAGGACCTCGAAAAAATGAGTCCCCAAGTGCTCGTCCCCTTGGATAATTATCTACACCAACCCGAACCCCATCAATAACAAACAATGGTTGATTGCCTTGCGTTAGACTTGTATTGCCACGAAGTCGTATTTGTGAACCAGCACCTGTACCTCCTGAGGTCTCAGTCACTACAAGACCAGGAGTTCTTGCTTGTAGCATGTGTTCGGTATTTCCAACTGTTTCTTGAATATCATCTACATTAATTCTTGAAACTGTATTTCCTATTTCTCTGGCACGAGTTTCTCCTGCCGTACCCGTTACTACCACATCATCCAATCCAACAGCTTGTTGTGATAATTCTATATTAATTTCATTTCTGCTATCAATAGCTACTTCTAATCTTTCGTAGCCTACGTAAGCAAATACCAAAGTTTCTTGCAAATTTGGCACCTCTAATTCATACTCACCATTCATATCCGTTGAAGTACCAATATTCGTACCCACAACTAATATATTTACACCCGGCAGAGATTCGCCGGTTTGGGAATCAACTACTGTTCCTCGTACAGTCTCCTGAATTACTTCCGGTTCAATTTCAACTATTTTTTCTCTAATAATAATCACGTCTTTACTTGGAGGCAGGACCGGTTCAAGATCTGTTCCTTCAAGAAGTTTGTAAACAACTTCATGGGCAGGTACA
>SL_7KL_010_BRINEDRAFT_10001147_pt1 | contig 12717 bp, 14 predicted proteins | sample SodLak_010_BRINE_FD_10663 | JGI IMG/M metagenome (IMG submission 10663)
GTGGAGGCGGCCCTGCCCCTGGCGCGAGCGCTGCAGGAGAAACACCCGGGGCGGCGCCTGCTGATCACGACCACCACGCCCGAGGGTGCGATGCGGGCGACGGCTGCTCTGGGGGATGCCGTGAGCCACCGCTTCCTGCCGCTGGATCTTCCGGGGGCGGTCCGGCGCTTTCTTGATCGCGCCCGCCCGGCTGTGGCGGTGATGCTCGAAACCGAGTTGTGGCCCAATCTCTATCGTGGCTGCGAGCGCGCAGGTGTGCCCCTGCTCCTGGCCAGCGCGCGAATGTCGCCGCGGTCGTCCAGGCGATATCGCCGACTGCAACCGTTGGTGGCCGAGACGCTAGCGCGGCTGGAGGTTCTGCTCGCCCAGGACGAGAGTGCCGCGCGGGCTTTTCTTGATCTCGGGGCTCCGGCTGAGCGCGTCCGGGTCGGAGGCAATTTCAAGTTCGACCGGGAACTGCCACCCGGCCATGAACAGGGTGTGGCCTTCCGCCAAGGGTTCGCTGGGGTGGCGCCGGTCTGGGTCGCGGTGAGCACCCGCGAGGGCGAAGACGCGGCGGTGCTGTCGATTCACCGACTGTTGCGCGCCGAGTTTCTGGACGCGGTGCTGGTGTGGGTGCCCCGTCATCGAGAGCGGTTCGAGCCTGCGTTCGAGGCTGCGCGCGCCGCGGGCTTTCGAACCGGGCGGCGGAGCGATGGGCCGACAGGTCCGGTGGATGTGCTGATCGGCGATTCCATCGGCGAGGTGGGTCTCTACCTCGGGGCCGGGGACGCCGCATTTGTGGGTGGCAGCCTGGTCCCGCTTGGTGGTCAGAACGTGCTGGAACCGGCGGCGTTGGGGCTCCCGGTAGTGACCGGCCCGAGTACCGAACACTTCGAATCCGTTGTGGCGCGGATGGAGGCGGTCGGGGCCTTGCACCGGGCGCAGGATGCCCAGGGGGTGGCCCATGAGTTGGCGCGGCTGCTGAAGTCGCCGGATGCACGCCGAGCGATGGGGGAGGCGGGCCGTGGAGTTGTGGACTCGGGGCGTGGAGCTGTGGGGGAGGCGGTCAGCGCGATCGAGCACTGTCTGGAACGCGGACGTGCGAATTAATCAGCGTTTCCCTGGCTATTTCGAACACGGGCGGCTGCGGTGTGGCAGCTGCATTCTCAACACATTCCCCGTGTGACCGGTGCCTTGTTTGTCCGGGCCGGTTTGTCGAGAGTTCGATGAACCGATTGTTCGGGGCACCAGTTTGCGTGTCTCGCGCGATTGCGGAGTATTCACGAGGGCGAGGCCGCGAGCAGAGTGGATCTGTGCGTAAACCGGCAGTCTAATCAGCTGCTCCCCTGGTGTTCTTCCCGGGCCTGAGCGTTGCCCCGCACTGCCGGCACTGATAGCGGTAATGCTTGCGTTGAATCAGGTGGTGCCGTCGGGCGCTGAGCAGGTGGTGTCGGCAGTCGCAGGCGTAGTCGTGGGTTTTCATTTTGCGCCCGGACAGGGGCGTGTCATGTGTGACGCGGGGTTCGCAACCGAACGCCCGCATGCGGGCCTGCCACTCGGGACCGTGGGGGCGCGCGCCGCGCGGCCCATGATCGCGATACACGAGCGAGTGGGCGATTTCGTGTGCCACGGTGGCGGGGAAGTGGGCGTCCCAGTCAAGAACAAAGGCCTGCGGGTTGAAGCGCAGCTGCTCTTGTCCTCCCGTCATCCGCCATTGGCCCGCTGCGCGCCCTTTCAGGTTGAAACACACCTCGGGGACTTCTCCCTTCGATCCCGATTGGTTGTAAAGTTCGCGGGCCTTTTCGAGAATTCGTTTCTTCTTTTCATCGGATAAGGTCCCCGCGGGATCTTGTAATCCTCCGCGTGAGTTATCATATTGTCCATCTCGGCAGGTCCCAGACTGGACTTTGGTTTTTTCTGCTGCGGATTTCATCTTTTCAACTCTACTCGAAACCCCGGGAGTTCTGTATGAGCATGGATAACAAGAAGGCCTCCGATCTGTCGGCCGAAGAACTGTACGCCCTCGCGCGCCAGCGGGAAAAGGAAGAAGCCGAGGGCAAGGAAGCCGAACGCCGCGAGAAGCGCGAGAAGCTGATGGAAAAGCGCAAGGAGATGGTGGCACGGCATCGCAAGGAACTCGGCGAGCTCGAGCGCCAGATCCGTGAACTGGGCGGGCGCGTGGGCCGTACCGCGGGCGGCGGACGTCGCGGGCGCCGGGCCGGTGGCGAGTCCATCAGCCAGAAGCTTTGCGATATCGTCGCCACCCAGCCGGAGATGGGGATCAAGGAGATCAAGGCACAGGCCGAGAAGGCCGGCCTGGATACCAAGAACATCAGCCAGACCCTGGCCTACCTGAAGCGCCAGGGTCGCCTGACCTCGCCGCGCCGCGGGATCTACAAGGCCGCCTGACGCTACCGCTGCAGATTCGCCAGGACGGCGGTTACGGGCGGATCTGCAGCCCTTCCTCCGTACGTGTCAGCTCACCATCGCCCGCAAACCAGCGGGCGATGGTCTTTCCGGCGATCTCGTGACGCCAGCCGCTGCCCAGGCGGCCGCTCGTGCCGTCGCCCTTCAGGAGTTCGATGACATCCTTGCGCTGCGCAATCGCGCCGGCGGTGATCTGGTTGCGTCGCGCGCACTCGCGCAGCAGGGCCATGCCGATGTCCGCCAGGACCTCTTCCGCCTCGGTCAGCTTCGCCTTGTCCGGNAGTTGTGGCCATTCCTCGCGGGGCAGGGCCTGGCCNTCGCGGATNGCCTCCAGCAGCTCTTCCTGACGCGGCGGCTTCATGCCGTCGGGGAANCCGCGCAATTGGTGCAGGGCGGCGGNGTCCTCCGGCGTGCGCCGGGCGATATCGATCAGGATGTCGTCGGCCAGGATCCANCGGCGCGGGCGGTCGCTCGCCTGCGCCGCGCGTTCGCGCCAGGCGGCCACGGCCTTGAGTATGCCGCGCTCGCGCGGCTTGAGCCGCTTGGCCCCGGAGACCCGCTGCCAGGCCGCCTCGGGGTTTGGTTCGTACAGGGCCGGGTCGCTCAGGGCCTCCATCTCCGGGCGCAGCCAGTGCATGCGGTCATGGCTTTCCAGTTCGTGCAGCAGGCGCATGAACACGGTGGCCAGGAAGCGTACGTCATCGGCGGCGTAAAGGATCTGTTCCTTGCTCAGGGGGCGGCGTGCCCAGTCGGTGCGGGTCTGGCTCTTGTCGAGGTCGCGATCGAGGATCGCCTTGACCAGGTTGGCGTAGCCGATCTGCTCGCCGTGGCCGAGCATGCTGGCAGCGATCTGAGTGTCGAACACCGGGGCGGGCACCCGTCCGAGTTCGCGATACAGGACCTCGAGATCCTGCGAGGCCGAGTGGAAGACCTTGGTCACGCCGGCATCGAACAGCAGGGGTTCCAGCAGCTTGATGTCGAGTTGCAGCGGGTCGACGCAGGCGATCTGGTCCAGAGTTGCCAGCTGGATCAGGCACAGGCGCGGGTAGTAGGTCTTCTCGCGCATGAACTCCGTATCCAGCGCGATCCAGTCGGTCCCGGCGATGGTGTCGAGGAAGCCCTGCAGGGCCTCCGGGGTCTCGATCAGGCCGTGATCATGCATGGGGCGATTTCTGGCTGGCCTCGAAGGCGGCCTTCTGCTCCGGCGTCGCCTCCTTCTGGTAGCGCTCTTTCCACTCGCTGTAGGGCATGCCGTAGACGATCTCGCGGGCGCCCTCGTAGTCGATGGATTCGCCGCGTTCTTCGGCGGCGGCCACGTACCACTTGGACAGGCAGTTGCGGCAGAAGCCGGCCAGGTTCATCAGGTCAATGTTCTGCACGTCCTTGCGTTCGTCCAGATGCTGCAGCAAGCGGCGCAACACGGCGGCTTCGATCTCGGTTTGCTTGTTCGGGTCCATGCAAGGCTCCTTGTTTCGGTTCGGACACAGTATGCGTGACAGTCCCGGTTTGCTTCGACCGGGATGGGGTCGGCGTTTTCCTCAGGTGAGGTGCAGCAGCCAGCGCCGACGCAGGTCGCGCAGCAGGGAGAAGATCAGGGGCCAGACCAGGGCGCTGGTGAGGACCGGCGCCCAGTACCAGAGGCTGCCCGGCGGAAACCCGGTGATGCCCTGTGGCCACAGGGCCAGAAGCTTGAACAGGGCCATCAGGATGGCGACCACCATCATCTGTTGCCAGACCGGATAGACCCGCAGGCGCGGGTGAATCTGCAGCACGATGTAGATGACCACTGCCAGGGCGATGGCGTTCTGCCCCAGCAGCTGGCCCTGCAGGGTGTCCAGCAACAGGCCGGCGACGAAGGCGGTCAGGATGCCGATGCGCGACGGGAAGGCCATGGCCCAGTAGATCAGGATGAGCGCCAGCCACTCCGGGCGCGCCGGGCGCAGGATATCCGGGACCGGCACGATGGCGAGGGCCAGAGCTGCCAGCAGGGTCAGCGCCACCGGCCAGGGGATGCCGATGGCACGGGTCACGGTGTCCCTTCGGCCGGTTCTGATTCGAGCGCGTTCGGAGGAGCCGCCTCCAGGTCGTTGTCCAGATTGAGCGGAGCGATCGCTGAAACGGCGCCGTCGGTCCACAGCAACAGGACCTCGCGGGAGCGGTCCAGGGCCGCCAGCGGTTCGGCCTCGATGCTCAGGAATGGTTGGCCCTGTGGCCGCTCGACCGAGGTGACCCGGGCCACTGGGTAGTCGGCCGGGAAACGGCCGCCCAGCCCGGAGGTCAGCAGCAGGTCGCCGGGCTCCACATCCTCCTGCAGCGGAACGTGGCGCATCTCCAGGCGTTGCGGGTTGCCGGTGCCGACCACCAGACCGCGCAGCCCGGTGCGCGCGCTCAGTACCGGCAGCGCGTGGCTGGGGTCGGAGATCAGCAGAGCGATCGAGCTGGTCAGACGGGTCGACAGAACCTGACCGATCACGCCGTCGGCATTGATGACCGGCTGGCCGGCATAGACATCGTCATTGCGCCCCTTGTTGAGCACGATCTGCTGGCGAAAGGGGTCGAGATCCACGGCCAGCAGCTTGGCGATCTCGACCCGCTCTTCGGCCTGCTCGGCGGTATTCAGCAGGGCGCGCAGGCGGTCGTTCTCCAGCTGCAGGGCCTCGAAGCGCAGCTGACGCGCGCGCAGCTCGGCATTCTCGCTGCGCAGGATGCGGTTCTCGGTGATCAGGTCTTCGCGGCTGGTGAACGACTCGAACACCCGGCTGACCGCGCGGACCGGTGCGTCCACCGCGACCTGCAGCGGGTAGGTGACGGTGGCCAGGGCGCCGCGGACAAACTGCAGTTCGTTGACGCGGTGATCCAGCGCCATCAGCGCCAGGCCCAGCAGGATCACCGCGAGCAGGCGCAGAGTGGGCGAGACACCCAGTCTGAACAGCGGCTTGCTGATGGCGTGACCTCCGGTTCCGGATCGCGTCGACAAGGCAAAGCCGCTGCGGAACCCCGTCCCGTGCGGCTTTGCCGACCTGTTGCGGCCCGGAGTGTAACCCGAACCAGACCCGCGCCGTGGCGACGCGGGCGGGGTGGTCCGGCCTTATTCCATTGCGAGGAAGTCGACCCGTTTCTCGTCGAGCATCTCCAGCACCCGGCCGCCGCCGCGGGCGACGCAGGTCAGCGGGTCGTCGGCGATGACCACCGGGATGCCGGTCTCTTCCATGATCAACGGTCCAGCTGCTGCAGCAGGGCGGAGCCACCGGTCAGCACAATGCCGCGCTCGGCGACGTCCGCGCCGAGTTCCGGCGGGGTCTGCTCCAGGGCGGTGCGTACGGCAGAGACGATGCCGTACAGCGGATCCTGCAAGGCTTCCAGGATCTCGTTCGAGTTCAGGGTGAACGAGCGCGGCACGCCCTCGGCCAGGTTGCGGCCCTTGACCTCGATCTCGAGCAGTTCCTTGCCCGGATAGGCCGAGCCGACGGTGTGCTTGATGCGTTCGGCGGTGGCCTCGCCGATCAGTACGCCGTAGTTGCGGCGTACATAGGCCATGATGGCCTCGTCGAAGGTGTCGCCGCCGATGCGCACGGATTCGGAATAGACAATGCCGTTCATCGACAGCACCGCGACTTCGGAGGTCCCGCCGCCGATATCCAGCACCATGGAGCCGACCGCCTCGTCCAGCGGGATGCCGGCGCCGATGGCTGCGGCCACGGGCTCCTGCAGCAGATAGACCTTGCGCGCCCCGGCGCCGAAGGCGGATTCGCGGATCGCTCGGCGTTCCACCTGGGTGGCGCCGCAGGGCACGCAGACCAGCACGCGCGGGCTGGGGCGGAAGATCCGCCGCTCGTGCACCTTCTTGATGAAGTACTGCAGCATCTTCTCGGTCGTGGTGAAGTCGGCGATGACGCCATCCTTCATCGGGCGCACCGTCACCACGTGCTCCGGTGTGCGGCCGAGCATCTTCTTGGCCTCGATCCCTACGGCCTCGATGGAGCGCGGGCCGCCCGGGCCGCGGTCCTGACGAATCGCGACCACGGAGGGTTCGTTCAGGACAATGCCCTGGCCGCGCATATAGATGAGGGTGTTGGCGGTGCCGAGATCGATGGAGATGTCGTTGGAGAACAACCCCAGAAGGCGTTTGAACATGAAGAAGAAACCTGCTTGAGTGGGCGGGCGGGAAAGCCGTCGACTCTAGCAAGCGCCCGGGGTTTGGGCAACAACGGCTTTGTGGTAAGTTTGCGCTCCGTTTCGCCCAATGAATCCGAACGCTACAGGACCCACGCCGCCATGTCCGTCGATACCTCCGAAGTCCGGCGCATCGCCCATCTCTCCCGTCTGGCCATGAACGATGACCAGGCCCGGGATTTCGCGGGTGGGCTGAGCGACATCTTTGACTTTGTCGAACAACTGGATGGTGCGGCCATCGAGGGTGTCGAGCCGATGGCCCACCCGCTGGACGCCGAGCAGCGCCTGCGCCCGGATGCGGTGACCGAGCCGGATCGGCGCGAGGTCTTCCAGGCCATCGCCCCGGCTGTCGAGGGTGGTCTGTACCTGGTCCCGCGCGTCATCGAATGATCCGCGCGGTCGCCGTTCTGTTGAACCCGTCACGCTTCTAGCCAGCAAGAGTCCCCGAAACCATGGCCCAGGAAACCCTGTCCGGCTGGGTGCGCAAGCTCCAGGCCCGCGAGATCAGCTCGCGCGAATTGACCCAGCTGTATCTGGACCGGATCGAGCGTCTCGATCCGCAGTTGAACAGCTTCATCACCGTGACCGCCGAGCAGGCGCTGGCGCAGGCCGATGCGGCCGATGCGCGCCTGGCGAAGGGTGAAAAGACCCCGCTGCTGGGCGTGCCGGTCGCGCAGAAGGACATCTTCTGCACCGAGGGCGTGCGCACCTCCTGCGGCTCGCGCATGCTGGATCCGTTCGTCTCGCCCTACAACGCCACGGTCGTCGAGCGCATGAATGCCGCCGGTGCGGTGATGCTGGGCAAGACCAACATGGACGAATTCGCGATGGGCTCGTCCAACGAGACGAGTTTCTACGGCCCGGTGCGCAACCCCTGGGACACCGAGCGCGTGCCGGGCGGTTCCTCCGGCGGCTCCGCCGCCGCGGTGGGTGCGCGCCTGGTGCCGGGCGCCACGGGTACCGACACCGGTGGTTCGATCCGCCAGCCGGCCGCATTCTGCGGCATCACCGGGCTCAAGCCGACCTACGGCCGCGTCTCGCGCTACGGCATGATCGCCTTCGCCTCCAGTCTCGACCAGGGTGGCCCGATGGCCGCGACCGCCGAGGACTGCGGGCGGATGCTGAACGCCATGGCCGGCTTCGACGAACGCGACTCCACCAGCGTCGAGCGCCCGGAAGAGGACTTCACCGCCGGACTGGAGCAGGACCTGAAGGGCCTGCGTATCGGCCTGCCGACGGAATTCTTCGGCGAGGCCGGACTGGACGAGCGCGTGCGCGGCGTGATCGACGCCGCCATCGAGGTGCTCAAGGGCCGCGGCGCCGAGGTACGCGAGGTCNGCCTGCCGAACAGCCACCTGTCGGTGCCGGCCTATTACGTGGTCGCCCCGGCCGAGTGCTCCTCCAACCTCGCGCGCTTCGACGGCGTTCGCTACGGCTACCGCTGCGAGAATCCCGAGGACCTGATGGACCTCTACACCCGCTCGCGCGGGGAGGGCTTTGGCGACGAAGTGAAGCGCCGCATCATGGTCGGCACCTACGTGCTGTCCGCCGGCTACTACGACGCCTACTACCTGAAGGCGCAGAAGGTCCGGCGCATCATCGCCGACGACTTCCGTCGCGCCTTCGAGGACGTCGACGTGCTGCTGGCGCCGACCACCCCGGAGCTGCCGTTCGCGCTGGGTGCCAAGGCCGACCCGGTCAGCATGTACCTGTCGGATATCTACACCATCGCCGCGAACCTCGCGGGGCTGCCGGCGATGTCGCTGCCGGCCGGCGAGATCGACGGCCTGCCGGTCGGGCTGCAATTGATCGGCAACTACTTTGACGAGGCGCGCCTGCTGGGCGTTGCTCACCAGTATCAGCAAGAGACCGACTGGCACGCGCGCGTGCCGGCGGCCTTCGCCTGAGGGCCCTGCACATGGAATGGGAAACCGTCATCGGGCTGGAGATTCACGCCCAGCTCAATACCGTCTCCAAGATCTTCTCCGGGGCGCCCACCGCCTACGGCGCCGAGCCCAACCGCCAGGCCTGCCCGGTGGACCTGGGCATGCCCGGCGTACTGCCGGTGCTGAACCAGGGTGCGGTGGAGCGGGCCGTGATGCTGGGCCTGGCGATCAATGCCGAGATCACCCCGCGCTCGGTCTTCGCGCGCAAGAACTACTTCTATCCGGACCTCCCCAAGGGCTACCAGATCTCGCAGTTCGAACTGCCGATCGTGGGCCTGGGGCATCTGGATATCGAACTGGAAGACGGCACCATCAAGCGCGTCGGGGTGACCCGCGCCCATCTCGAGGAGGACGCTGGCAAGAGCCTGCACGAGGGCTTCGAGGCGATGACCGGTATCGACCTCAACCGCGCCGGCACCCCGCTGATCGAGATCGTCTCCGAACCGGAGCTGCGCTCCGCGAAGGAGGCCGTCGCCTACATGAAGAAGATGCACTCGCTGGTGCGCTATCTGGATATCTGCGACGGCAACATGCAGGAAGGCAGCTTCCGCTGTGACGCCAACGTCTCGGTGCGGCCCAAGGGCCAGACCGAGTTCGGCACCCGCGCGGAGCTGAAGAATCTGAACTCCTTCCGCTTCGTCGAGCGCGCCATCAACTTCGAGGTCGAGCGTCAGATCGACCTGATCGAAGGCGGCGGTTCGGTGGTGCAGGAGACTCGCCTGTACGACCCGGATCGCGATGAGACGCGCTCCATGCGCAGCAAGGAAGAGGCGAACGACTACCGCTACTTCCCCGATCCGGACCTGCTGCCGCTGGTCGTGGATAACGCATTCATCGACTCCGTGCGCGAGAAGCTGCCGGAACTGCCGGATGCCAAGCGGGCGCGCTTTGTCGAACAGTACGGCCTGTCCGACTACGACGCCGGCGTACTGACCGCCGCGCGCGACATGGGCGATTTCTACGAGGTCGTGGCTGCCGGTTGCGGCGCGCCCAAGCTGGCCGCCAACTGGGTAATGGGCGAGTTCTCCGCCGCGATGAACCGCTCCGAGGTCGAGCTGGCGGATGCCCCGGTCAATGCCGAGGGTCTGGCCGGCCTGCTCGCGCGCATTCAGGACGAGACCATCTCCGGCAAGATCGCCAAGGAAGTTTTCGAGGCGATGTGGAACGGCGAAGGCGACGCCGACGCCGTGATCGAGGCCAAGGGGCTCAAGCAGATCACCGATACCAGCGCGATCGATACCATCATCGACGAGGTCATGGCCAACAACCCGCAGCAGCTCGAGCAGTATCGCGGCGGCAAGGACAAGCTGTTCGGCTTCTTTGTCGGCCAGGTGATGAAGGCGACCCAGGGCAAGGCCAACCCGGCCCAGGTCAACGAGCGCCTCAAGTCCAAGCTGGACGGTTGATGCCGTTGCGTATTTCGGAGTCCTGCCACCATGCGTGAGACCGATACCCTCCACCGCTTCATGCTGGAGGAGGCCGGGGTACGCGGCGAGTGGGTGCACCTGGACGCCTCCTGGCAGGCCCTGCTGGAGTTGCACGAGTACCCGCCCGTGGTGCGCGACTTGCTGGGCCAGGCCTATGCGGCCGTTGCCCTGACCGCCGCCACGCTCAAGTTCGACGGCTCGCTGATCCTGCAGATCACCGGCCCCGGGCCGGTGCACATGATCGTCGCCCAGGCCGATGGCCAGGGGCGGCTGCGTGGCCTGGCGCGCTTTCGCGAGACCCCGCCGGAGGGCGCGACCCTGGCCGAATGCGCCGGCGAGGACGCACGGCTGATGCTGACGCTGGACCCGGGCGATGGCAGCGAGCGCTATCAGGGCGTCGTGGAGCTGGAGGGCGAATCGCTGGCGGAGGCGATGAACGTCTACTTCGAGCGTTCGGAACAGCTGCCGACCCGGTTGTGGCTGGCGAGCGGGGCACAGTCCGCCGCCGGTCTGCTGTTGCAGGCGCTGCCGGCCGAGGGTGGCAATGCGGTGACGCGCGACTCGGAGGAGTGGAACCGCGCCACGATCCTGGCCGAGACCACCACCGCCGACGAGTTGCTGAAGCTGGACGCTGGTGCCCTGCTGGGCCGGCTGTTCGCCGAAGAGCGGGTGCGCCTGTTCGACGGCACGCCGGTGACTTTCCACTGCCCCTGCTCGCGCGAGCGCATCGCCGAAACCCTGCGCAGTCTGGGGCGTGACGAGATTCGCAGCATCATCGAGGAGCAGGGCGCGGTGGAGGTGACCTGCGAGTTCTGCAACGCGCATTACCACTTCGATCCGGTCGACGCCGAGGCCCTTTGTGCGCCCGAGGTTGCCCAGCCGCCGATTCCGGACACCCGCCAGTAGACAGGGCTTTCCGGGGTGCCCCCGATCCCGAAGCCTTTCCCGGACTCCCCTCGTTAGCCTGTCGTGACGTTCGGCAACTCTGCCGCAGGGACCCGTGGTCCCCATCGTCCCCCGGCCTTGCTATAGAACAGACTGACCTTGCAGCAGTCTGCAGACGAGGGCGCGATGTATTCCCGGCACACCGAAATCCCGACCCTGGATGTCCGCCCCGGCTGGCTGGTTGAGGCGCGCTATTTCAACCAGGTGCGTCGCGCCCTGGCTCGGCTGGGACCGGAGATCCGCCTGTCGCCGTCGGGGCTCAAACAACTGGACCTGATCCTCCAGCGCGATGCCTGGATCGTCGTGGACCGGGTGCTGAACGATATGCCGGTGGTTGCCTGGACGGCCTTCCATTCCCGTGGTCGGCGCAGCCTGCATCGCCCGGTCGCCTGCGAGCTGTTGCTGTTCCATGCCATGGCCAGCATGGTGATGAACCGCACGCTGTCTGCGATGGAGGCGGAGCTGAGCGCGGCGATTGCCGAAGCTGCCCCACCGCCCTCACTCGGCAAGGTCCTGCCCTTTCATCCCCGCTCCTGCGCCTGATCCGCGCGTATCCGTTCGCTTCAGGCCGGGGCGTGGCGGTGGCTGCACGCCGGGCAGGCGGGGTCGCGGCGCAGCCGGATCTCGCGGAACTGCATGGCGAGCCCGTCGAGGATCAGCAGCCGGCCGCTCAGGATCGGCAGCCCCATGAGCAGCTTCAGGGCCTCGGTTGCCTGCAGGCTGCCGACCACACCGGGCAGGCTGGCCAGCACGCCGTTGGCGGCGCAGGTGTCCTCGTCGCCGCCCCCCTCGCCGTACAGGCAGTGGTAGCAGGCCGCCTCCGGATCGCGGTAGTCGAAGGTGGTCAGTTGTCCCTCGAAGCGGATTACCGCCCCGGAGACCAGCGGCGTGCCGGCCGCCAGTGCGGCGCGGCTGATGGCCCCGCGCGCGGCGAAGTTGTCCGTCCCGTCCAGTATGACGTTGGCGCTGGCGAACAGCCGGGTCATCGCCGCGTCATCCAGGCGCTCGGCGCGCGTCTCCACCTGGCAGCCGGGGTTCATGGCCGCCACGCGATCGGCGGCCGAGGCCACCTTGTCGCGGCCGATGTCCGCATCGGTATGCAGGATCTGGCGCTGAAGGTTGGTCACCTCCACATGATCCGGGTCGACCAGCGTCAGCCGGCCCACCCCGGCTGCGGCCAGGTAGGCCGCCACCGGGGAGCCCAGCCCGCCGAGCCCCATGATCACTGCATGCGCCTGCTGCAGGGATTCCTGCCCTTCGATGCCCACGCCGGGGAGCATGATCTGGCGGCTGTAGCGCAGGAGTTGGTCGTCATCCATGGGGCAATCTCCGGGGTAAGGCCGAAATTGTAACCGGCGTCACGCTCGTGGACGGGCTCAGTTAGGAGCCATTCAGGAACGCTGCATACGCTTGATCCTGGCAATCCTGCCACAACCCCGGGCCGTCGATGCTCTCTCAAGGCGGCCTGCATGGAAGGAGGGATCCCTCATGAAACGACTCGCCATTCTGGCGCCGGCCGCGCTGTTGGCATTCGCCCTGTCCGCCCCGACGCATGCGGCCCATCCGCTCGGGGCGGCGGGTGCCTCGACCTTCGATGCGGGTGCCCTGCAGCACGTGCGTCACGGTCATTCGAGCGGGCACAAGGACTACCGTGGCCATCCCGGCGCGCGGGGGCACAAGCAGGCGAAGCGCGCGAAAAGTCGTGGGCGTGGCCATCAAAAGCATTCACGTGGTCACGAGCATCATCACTATCACTACTACGACCATCGTTCGAGCCGCTACCGCCACCGGTCTTCCCCCGCCGGTTCGGTCAACTT
>SL_7KL_010_BRINEDRAFT_10001149_pt1 | contig 12712 bp, 10 predicted proteins | sample SodLak_010_BRINE_FD_10663 | JGI IMG/M metagenome (IMG submission 10663)
GCAGGATCTCCGAGATGATCCCCATGGCGGGCAGGATCATGATGTAGACCTCGGGGTGCCCGAACAGCCAGAACAGGTGCTGGTAGAGGATCGGGTCNCCGCCGGTGGCCGGNTCGAAGAACTGCGCGCCGAAGACCGCGTCGAAGTTCAGCATGAACAGCGCGACGGCGATGATCGGGAGCGCGAACAGCAGCAGGAAGTTGGTGACCAGCGCCATCCAGATGAACACCGGCATGCGCATGAAGGTCATGCCCGGGGCGCGCATGTTGAGGATCGTCACGATGAAGTTGACCGCGGCCGCCAGGGAGGAGACACCCAGGATGTTGATGCCGACCGCGTAGAAGGCCATGTTCGACACCGCGTCGGTGGACAGCGGCGCGTAGCCGACCCAGCTGCCGTTCGGTGCCCCACCGAGGGCGAAGGAGCTGTAGAGGAAGATGCCACCGAAGAGGTAGACCCAGTAGCTGAAGGCGTTCAGGCGCGGGAAGGCGACGTCACGGGCCCCGATCATGAGCGGGATCAGGTAGTTGAAGAACGCCGCGGAGAAGGGCATGACCACCAGGAACACCATGGTGATGCCGTGCATGGTGAAGAACTGGTTGTAGATCTCCTCCGTGAGCACGTTCTGCTCGGCCTGGGCGAGCTGCCACCGGATGAACCCCGACTCGATACCGCCGAAGGCGAAGAACACCAGGACGGTCACGAAGTACATGATCCCGATCTTCTTGTGATCGGTGGTGGTGATCCACCCGACGAAACCGTCACGCTGGCGTGGGCGGCCGGCGTAGCCCGTCTGCTCGGTGGTGGTCGACATCAGCGTGTCTCCTCGCTGTCCCGCTGCCGGGATCCGGTTGCGTCGTCGGACCTGCTCAGTCGAGGCTGAGCATGTAGGCCACGAGGGCGTCCAGCTCGTCTTCGCTCAGGTCGAGGTTCGGCATGCCGATGCCGTTGACCTCGTACTGCATGGGCTTCATCGAGTCGGGGTCGCGGAGCCACTCACGGAGGTTCTCCTCCGTCATATCGTGGATCGCGCCCGCGAACTCCTGACGGCTCATCAGGTGGGTGAGATCGGGCCCCTGTGCCGGTGAGCGGTCGCCGTCCTCCCAGACCTGGTGACAGGAGGCGCAGGCCAGGCGGCCGTCCCCGAGCTCGAGGAACAGCTCCCGTCCCTGGGCTTCCAGGGTGCCGTCAGCGGGGATGTCGGCGGGCTGCGTCTGCGCCTCGACCCACGCGTCGAACTCCTCCTGCTCGTAGGCCTCGACCCGGATGCGCATGTTGACGTGGCTGACACCGCAGTACTCAGCACACTGGCCGAGGTAGCGGCCGGGCTCGTCGGCCTGGATGTTGAGGAAGGTGGTCTGGCCGGGGACGAGGTCCTGCTTGCCGGCCAAGCGGGGCACCCAGAAGGAGTGGATGACACCGAGGTCGGGCGAGCGGGCCAGGTCGGCGGCGGTCATCTCGAGCCGGACGGGGCGGTCGACCGGGATCGCGAACTCGTTGGCGGTGTAGATGTCGTAGTCCGGGTAGTAGTACTCGAACCACCAGCGGTGCCCGATGACCTCGATGGTCATCGCGTCCTCGGGCTCGTCCATCACCTCGAAGATGCCCTGCACGGTGGGCACGGCGATGACCGCAAGGATGACCGCGGGGATCACGGTCCAGACGATCTCCAACCGCGTGTTGCCGTGGATCTGCTTGGGCAGCGACCCGTCATCGTCCTTGCGGGTGCGGAACCTGACCACCGAGTAGATGATCAGGCCCTGCACGAGGATGAAGACGGCCAGAGCGATCCAGGCGACGGGGATGATGAGGTCGTGGGGCGCCTGCGCGAAGGGACCGGCCGGGTCGAGGGCGTTCTGCTCCGCGTCCCCGCAGGCGGCCAGGACCACCGCCGCCACGGCGAACACCCCGAGCATCAGTGGGTTCAGACGCCTGCGACGTGTGTGCGACTGCTCGCGCAACGTGTCGTCTCCTGGTCGTACGGGCGCTGGCAGCGCCCCGCGGCTCTCGGTGACCGACCGCCGTTGGCCGGGACCGGTGTGTCCACGCCTCCGCCGCGTGACCAGCACGTCCCGGTGGCGCGTAGGGCCCGGCGGTCTGGCGCGACGGGCCGGCAGCGGCCCACCTGGGTGCGGGATGGTAGCCGTTCGGAGGTAGCCACTCCCAACCGACGGCCCTACTGGCAGGGCCGTACGCCCCGACTAGGGCCTTAGGGCTCCCACCGGAAGGTGCGGGCACCCACGGCGATCGCCGCCACCGCCCAGACCAGGAGGGTCAGCGTCGGCAGCAACGCGAGACCGCCCCCCTCCAGCGCGGTCGACAGCGCCCGACCCAGAGCGCCCATCGGCAGGTAGGCACCGAGCATCGCCAGGGGTGCGGGCAGCGCGCCCGCGTCGAAGGTCACGCCGCTGACCACCAGCAGCACCAGGAACAGCCCGTTGGTGGCGGCGATGGTCGCCTCAGCCTTCAGCGTGCCGGCCAGCAGCAGCCCGAGGGCGGTCGAGGTGAGCGCCCCGAGCAGCACCAGCACCGGTAGCAGCACCAAGCCGCCGTCGGGTCGCCAGCCGAGCCCGAGCGCTGCGACCAGGAGCACCGCCGAGGCCTGCACGAGCAGCAGCGCGGCCACCGCCAGCCCCTTGGCCACCAGGAAGTCCGCCCGTGTCAGCGGCGTGGCGCCGAGCCGCTTGAGCACCGCGTACTTGCGCTCGAAGGCGGTCTGGATCCCCACCGCGACCAACCCGGTCGCCACGACGGAGATCGCCAGGACGCCGGGGACCAGGAACGCCACCGGGTCGACCCCGCCGGTGGGCAGCACATCCACCAGCGAGAAGAACACCAGCACGCCGAGCGGGATGCCGAGGGTGACCAGGAGGCTCTCACCCGAGCGCACCAGCAGGCGCAGCTCCATCCCCGCCTGCGCGAGCACGGCGCGGCCGCGGGGCGTGCGCCGGTCCAGCTGCGTGCGATCCGTCGCGCTCACGCCGCCGCACCCTCGTCGTGAGCCGGTCCTGTCCCAGCCTCCGCGGGCGGCTGGCCGGCGGCGTCCTCGGTCAGGCGCAGGAACACCTCCTCCAGGCTCGAGCGCCCCGCGCGCAACTGCTCGATGCGCTCCTCACGGTCGGCCATCCAGGTGGTCAGCGCCACCAGCAGCGCCGGCTCGTTCTCCCGGTCCACCTCGTACTGGCCGGGGGACCGCTCGACCACGCCTGCCCCGATCGCAGCGCCGAGCGAGGCGGTGTCCAGTCCCGGGCGCGCCCCGAAACGCACGCTCGGGCGCTCGTGCGAGGTCAGCTCGGCGGGCGAGCCGGCGGCGATCAGGCGTCCCCGGTCGATGATCGCCACCCGGTCGGCGAGGGACTCGGCCTCGTCCAGCAGGTGGGTCGTGAGCACGATGGTCACGCCCTCGTCCTGCAGTTCGCCGATCAGCTCCCAGGTCCGACGCCGTGCGGCCACGTCCAGCCCCGTCGTCGGCTCGTCGAGGTAGAGCACCTCGGGCCGTCCGATCAGCGCCAGGGCCAGGTTGAGACGCTGCTGCTGACCGCCGGAGAGGTCGCGGAACCGGGTCCGGCGCGCGTGCGTCAGCCCGACACGTTCGAGCAGCGACTCCGGGTCCAGGGGATGGCGGTGGAAGGCCGCGAACAGGCGCAGCACCTCATCGGGATAGGCGTGGGGGTAGACCCCACCTTCCTGCAGCATCACACCGACCCGCGGCGTCAACCGGCTGCGGTCACGACGGGGATCGAGCCCGAGCACCCGGACGAAGCCGGTATCCGGGACCCGGTAGCCGGTGCAGCACTCCACGGTGGTCGTCTTGCCGGCGCCGTTGGGTCCGAGCAGAGCGAGGGTCTCCCCCACCGCGATCTCGAGGTTGAGCCCCGCCACCGCCGTGGTCTCCCCGTACCGCTTGGTCAGATCCCGGATCGTGATCGCGGCACCATCGTGCGGCGGCGAGACGGACTCGGCAGCGGACAAGGTGTGCTCGGTTCCCTGGACACGGTGCGGGGTGAGCCGCGCCCGTCATCGTCGCCAGCCGATCGCGTCGCCGGGCTCGGGCGCGGCGACAGGCGAGCCAGCGTAGCGGCGTCGGTCGGGCCGGATCGGCGGCACGGACCTGCCCCGGAGGCGGGCACCACCACGAGCTGCACTTGGACGTGCGCAGGTGCGGACACGGAGTGGACACGCTCGGCGGCCCAGGGCTACGCTAGTTCCGCAGCCTAGAGCTGCAGCGGCCCCGTGTGTCCCCCCGTCGCACGGGGCCGCACCATGTCCACAGCCGGTTCGCCCGACCGGATGAGACGTCGCGGGAGGGCAGGTGGCCGAGGACACGCACCGTCTCGAGGTGCCCGTCCGCCCCGACCGCCGGGAGGCGGTCGCCGCTGCACTGTGGGCGCTGGGGGCCGACGGCCTGTGGGAGCAGCCCGGACGCACGGTGGCGTGGTTCACGACCGCACCCGCCGCGGGCGATCTCGCCGCACAGGGCGCCTCGATACCCGAGCTCGCCGCGGACGATGTGACGCTCACCACGGAGCCGGACCACGACTGGCAGGCCGCCTGGAAGGCCACCATCAGCCCGATCCACGCCGGCCGCACCACCGTCGTGCCCTCCTGGCTAGCTGCTGCCCACCAGCCGGAGCCGGGTTCGCTCACCCTCGTGCTGGACCCCGGGCGCGCCTTCGGTACCGGCCACCACGCGACCACGGCGCTGTGCCTGGAACTGCTCGACGACCTCGACACCGCGGGCCTGCTGCGGGAACGCACCGTGGCGGACATCGGGTGCGGCAGCGGGATCCTCGCGATCGCCGCCGCCGCGCGCGGCGCGCGGGTCCAGGCCATCGACATCGACCCGGACGCGGTCGCGGTAACGCGTGAGAACGCCGCCACCAACCAGGTGGCGCTCACCACCGCCGTCGGCAGCACCGAGGTGGTGGACGGCCCCGTTGACGTGGTGGTCGCCAACCTCATCAGCGACGTGGTCCGCGACCACGCCGCGCAGCTGGTCGGCCTCGCGCGCCGCGAGCTGCTGGTCAGCGGCATCACCACCGAGCGCCGCGACGACGTGCTCGACGCCCTCACCGCGGCCGGGGCGACGGTGGTGGAGGTGCGCGAACGCGACGGGTGGATCGCCGCCCGTCTCCGACCCCAGGCGGCGCCACCTCGAAGGGCAGGAGCCACCACCTCGCTGCTCGCGCTGCTCGCGCTCGCGGGTGCCACCCTGCTCGGCTGCACCACGCCGCAGGTGGAGACGCCCGCGGAGGAGGCCGAGGACAGCCAGGCGGCCGAAGCCGACACGGAGCCCGACCCGCAGACCCAGGCGCTCGCCGCGGAGGTCACCTCCGTGGTGGAGCTGGTGGAGGAGATCCGTGACGCGTTGACCACCGCCGCTACGGCCGCCTCCCTCGACGAGGTGCAGGCCGGCCTGGCCCGGGCGGACGCGCTGCTGGTGACCGACCCCGACGACGGCGGCCTCGCGCTGCTGCCGATCGAGCCGGCGGAGCGCACCGAGGCACGGAGGGCGACGGACGCCTTCACGCTCCTGCTCACCCAGGCCCGGGAGGCTGGCGGGAGCCTCGGGCGCAGCGTGGTGGAGGCCTTGCGCGATCCGGTCGCGGGCGACCTCGGCGCGTGGGAGCTCGACGCCCCCGGTGTGGTCACGGGCGCACGCCGCGCGGGCACGGAGCCGGCCGATGCGGACGCGGCGCGGGAACGCATCCTCGAGCTCGACGGTGAGGCCACCAAGGCCATCGCGTGGGTCGCCCGAGGGCTGCAGAGCACCGACCTCGATCAGGCGCGCACCGCCGCCGAGCAGGCGGAGGGACACCTCGAGGTCGTGACCCTGGTGCTGCGCGACCTGGCGGCCAACGTGGAAGCGGACACCCAGGATGGGACCGAGGAGCTCGGTCCCGTCCTCGAGGATGCCGAGGATCCCGGGGACGCAGTGGACCCAGAGGACGCAGAGGAGCCCGGGTGAGCCGCCGCGGACGCGACCGCCCACCGCTGCCGCGCACCCCGGTGATGGCCACCATCGACGGCTTCACCCACGGCGGCGAGGGCGTGGCCCGCCTCGAGGGCAAGGCGGTGTTCGTCCCCGGCACGCTCCCCGGCGAACAGGTCCGGATCCAGGTCACCGACGACCGCTCCCGGTGGGCCCGGGCTGCGCTCCTCGAGGTGGTCGACCGCAGCCCCGATCGGGTGGAACCGCCCTGCCCCTACGTGGCGGAGTGCGGGGGCTGCGACCTGCAGCACGCCAGCCCCGCGGCACAACGCGCGCTGAAGACGCGGGTGGTGCGCGAGCAGCTGACCCGTCTCGGCGGCATCCAGGACCCACCGGTGCTGCCCTGCCGGGCGGTCGGCCCGGACACCGGCTACCGCGCCCAGGCCCGCATGCACGCCGACCTCGACGGCCGCCTCGGGTTCCACCGTGCCGGCAGCGCCGAGGTGGTCGCCATCGACCGGTGCCTGGTGCTCGGCCCGGGCGCACAGGCGCTGCGCGAGGAGATCGGGGACGCCACGGGCGCCGAGGAGGTGGCCTTCCGCCGCTTCGAGGTGGACGGCCCGGGCTCCGCGGTCCTGCACCCAGGGCCCGGCCCCCTCCACCTGCCCGCCGGCACCTTCGACCTCCTCCTCGCCCAGCCTGACGGCACCACGGCGGCGATGCGCGGCGACGGCGAGGTGGAGGTGACCGTGGGCGGCCTCGACTACCTGGTGCCCGCCGCAAGCTTCTTCCAACCCGGGGTGCCCGCCGCGGCAGCACTGCGCGAGGAGGTGGTGGCTGCCGCCGGTGATCTGACGGGGGCCCTGACCTGGGACCTGTACGCCGGGGTCGGCCTGCTCTCCCTCGGCCTCGCCCAGGCCGGCGCGCAGGTGATCGCCGTGGAGGGTGATCTCGCGGCGGCTGCGGCCGCGGAGCGCAACGCGGCCCGCAACGCGCTCGACCTCGAGGTACTCGCGGAGGCGGTGGGGCCCGTGGTCCGCCGCGCAGCGCGCGCGGCGACGGGGGCGGCGACAGGCCCGGGCGGGCCCGGTGCGGGCACGCGCAGCGATCAGGCGCCCGCCACCTCGACGCAGGCCGATCCTCCGCCGCGCACGTTGGAACCACCGGATGTGGTGGTCCTCGACCCGCCGCGCAGCGGCGCCGGCGAGCGGGTGATCGCGGACCTGGCGGCGCTCGCGCCCGCAGCCATCGTCTACGTCGCCTGCGACGTGGCCGCCCTGTCGCGGGACACCCGCCACCTCGCTGCTGGCGGCTACAGCCTGCAGCGGGCGGCACCGCTGGACCTGTTCCCCATGACCCACCACGTCGAGGTGGTGGCGACCTTCACGCCCACGCGCTGAGCGCGCCGGGCCGCACTGGGTACCGACGGCCCTGGCCCCGGGGCGCCCGACCACCTAGCGTCGCCGGTGGCCGGTCCCCCCATGGAGCCGGGGAGACAGCTCGCCGGGCCGCGCCACCCACCGGCAGGAGGCCTGTTGTGGGACGCGAACTGCACGTCTACGCCTACGTCGAAGCACCCTTCGACCTGTGCGCCCGGCTGCTGGCGGAGAACGCCACCCGGGTGTTCCAGCACGCCACGGACGAGTCGGCCGAGCAGGCCCGGGTCCTCTCCCGCACCCTCGAGGTGGAGGTGGGCGGCTTCTCGGTGAGCCGGGAGGTCGTGATCGAGGTCGGCGAGTTCGAGCCGCGCCAGCTCACCGCCTCCGTGGTCCCGTTGCGCTGGCACGCGGAGACCGGGCGGCTGCTGTTCCCGGAACTGCGGGCGGAGCTGGAGGTCGCCGCGCTGGTCTTCGACCCGCCGCTGACCCAGCTGACCCTGCAGGGCGAGTACGAGCCTCCGCTCGGCGCGCTCGGTGCGGGCGCCGACCGCTTCGCCCTGGGGCGCCTGGCGGAGGCGACCGTGCACCGCTTCGTCCACGACGTCGCCGACCAGCTGCGTCGGCTCGTGGAGGCGATACCCGAGGACGAGCGGCTCTAGCCGGGGAGCCACCGCCCCGAGCGCAGCCGCAGCAGCAGCGACACCAGCCGCACACCCATGAGCAGCTGGACCGCCACCCACAGCGCCAGGACGCCACCGCCGGCGGTCGCGACCAGCTGCGCGGTCACGCCACCGACCACACCGGCGAGCACGGTCCAGGTCCGCAGGTAGGCGTAGTCCTCCGCGCCCATCAGCACGCCGTCGAGGGCGTAGACCGGGCCGCTCCACACCTGCCCGAGGGCGAAGAGCCACCAGGCCGTTCCCACCGCCGTCAGCACCACGATGTCGTCGGTGAGCAGCCGGGGCAGCACACCTGCGCCGAGGGCGAACAGCCCTGCCAGGACCACGCCGAGCGCGAACCCCCACCTGAGGGTGGTCCCGGCCACGGCCCGGGCCTCGTCCCGCGCGCCGGCGCCGAGCGCGGTCCCGATCATGGCCTGGCCGGCGATGGCGACACCGTCGAGGAGGAAGGAGACCAACAGCATGAACTGGTAGAGCACCTGGTAGGCCGCCGCCGTTTGCGCATCGACGCGTGCGGCAGCCGCCGCAACAGCCAGGAGCCCGAGCACCAGGCCACCGGTCCGCAGGACCAGGTCCCGGCTCACGGAGAACAGGACGCGCAGCTCCGGCCAGGTCGGGTGCCCGTGACCGGCCAGCCGCAGCCGCGTCCGGGCGCGCAGACCGACGAAGGCGAGCACGGTCAGGGCCTCCGCGGCGACCGTCGCCCAGGCGGCGCCGGCGATCCCGAGACCGACCCCGAACAACAACCAGAAGGTCAGGGCGGCGTTGACGAGGTTCGCCACGACGACCACCGCCAGCGGCGTCCTGGTGTCGGAAACCCCACGGAAGGCGCCGTGCCCGACGTAGGTCAGCAGCAGGAGTGGGATGCCGAGGGCACGGATGCGCAGGTAGGTGGTCGCCGGCCCCTGGAGTCCTTCCACGGCGCCGAGAGCCTGCAGCAGCCGCGGCGCCGTGGCCACCAGCAGGAGCGCGACGCCGACACCCAGGACGACCGCGACCTGCGCGGCGTGGGCCACCCGGCGGCCGGCCTCCTCCCGGTCGCCGGCTCCCACGGCGCGGGCCACCGCGGAGGTGGTGCCGAAGACGAGGAAGTTGAAGACCCACGCTCCCGCCGCCAGCACCGACACGGCCAGGCCGAGGGCGCCGAGCTGCTCGGCCCCGAGCCGCCCCACCACGGCCGTGTCCACCAGCCCCATCAACGGGTCGGCGATCAGGGTCACCGTCGCTGGCAGGGCGAGGGCCAGCAGCCGGCGGGCTCTGGGTGACATCACTCGCTCTCCGTGGTCCGGGCGGGGCGTCGCGTAGCGGGAACCAGCGCGGGTTCGGGAGCCCGGCCGCGCTGCGGGGACGGTGGCGTTAGGTGGTCGGGGCCTGCCGGTCACGCACGGCTCTGTCATCCTGCGCCCGTCCGGACCGCCAGGCCCGGCGCACCGTGCGCGCGGCTGGTGGAGCCCGACCCCTCTCCGGACGAGCTGCCACGAGGACACGGACGACGGGACCAGGCATGCTGCAACGGCTCTCGCACCTGACCAACACCATCCAGACCAACTGGTCCGAGGACCCGGCCGCGCGGGCAGCCGCCAAACAGGCCGCCGGGGCGGTCCTGGTCGCGGAGGGTGTGACCGGAACGATACGCCGCGGGGCGGGCAACCTCGGCCGCCGTGCCAGCGGGCGGGACACCAACCGCGGTCGCGGCGGCCTCATCGGCGGCATCATGGGGATGGTCATGGGTGCCATCTTCATGGTCGTCGGTTCCTTCCTGAGCCCACCCGACGACCTCATCGAGGTACCCGGCGAGATCTCCGCGGTGATCGAGACCACCAACAGCGACGGTGACCGGGCCTACCGCCCCGAGTTCGTCTACGAGGTGGACGGCCGCACCTACGAGGCCACCTCGAACGTGACCTCCTCATCGCGCCCTGCGGTCGGGACCTCCGTCACCATCGGCTACCCACCGCAGGACCCTGCGGCTGGCCAGCGTGTCGATGGGATCGAGGGGTCCTTCCACCGGATCTTCTTCTGGGCCGGCGCGTTCGTGTTCGTGACCAGCCTCGGGTCGCTGGTGATCTCCATCGCGCTGATCGTGGTGGGGATCAAGCTGTTCCGTGACGGGCGCAAGGAGCGGCGGGAAGCCGGTTCCGAGCAGGGGCTGTTCGCCGACCTGATGTCGATCGTCCGTCAGCGTGACCAGCTCGATCCGGAGCTGACGGCCGCCGGCGTGTCCGGGGCGGGCCAGGGACCGGCGGCGCTCGGCGGGCAGCCGGGCGCGCCGGGGGGCGTGGTCGGACAGCAGCCGCCCGGTGCCGCGCCGAGCGCACCGGGACCAGTGAGCCCCCCGCCGGCGGCAGCCCAGCCGACCCCGACGGCCCCACCACCACCGGCACAGCCCACGGGACCGGCCCCGGGGTGGTACCCGGACCCCCAGGGCGTGGCTCCCCACCGGTGGTGGGACGGCACCCGGTGGACCGACCACACCGGCTGACCCCCTCACCCGCTTCGGCCGCGAGGATCGTCGTCGCCCGTCCGCCCCCAGGGCAGCGGACCCAGCAACGGCCGCCTACTCCTCCCGCACCTCCACAGGATCATCGGTCGGCCGCCGCACCGGATCACGCAGGCGCCAGGTGCGGACCCAGAACGCCGCCACGATGAGCAGACCGCTGACGATCGCGATCCAGGGCGACACCGCGGCCAGCACCGGCTCGGTCCACAGGGTCATCAGGGCCACCGACACCGCGATGACGCCCAGCATCGCCCCGAAGGGCACGGCGACGTTGCACCTGCGCGCCACCCAGCCGCGATACGCGGGCCACAGCGGCCATGCGAGCCCGCCCAGCACCACCGCGGCGCCGGCGAGGTGACCGGGGCCGAGGTCCACCGGGGCCCCGCCATCGAGCACCGCGGCCGGGACACCGAGCAGCACCAGCATGAAGCCGACGATCTGGACGGCGTTGGCGAGGTAGTCGCCGGCCGACGGCGTGAAGGGCCGTGCAGGCAGCTGATCACGATGGACCTCCGCCAGTTCGGCGGCGTACTCGGCGGGGTCCCCGAAGGCCTCCCGGGGGTCCTGACCGGAGCTATCGAGGTGGTCACGGACCTCCTCCTGGATGCTCCCGATCGCCGGCCCGTCCATCCCGACCAGCCGCAGCTGGATCCCCAGCTCCAGGACGTAATCGCGCTCAGGTCGTGGCATCGTGGTGCTCCTCGGTCGCGGTGCGCAGCAGTTGCGTCGCGCGCTCGGCGAAGGCCAACCAGGCCGTCGCACCCGCTGCGAGCTGCTCCTCGCCGGCCGGCGTCAGCCGGTAGTACTTGCGCGCCGGCCCGGAGGTGGGCTCGGACCACCGGATGACCACCGCACCGTCGCGTTCCAGACGGGCGAGCACGGGGTAGAGCGTGCCGCCCTTGACGGTCCCGAGACCCGCGGCCTCCAGCTGCCGGGTGAGGTCGTAGCCGTAACACTCACCCCGGGTGAGCACGGTCAGCACGAGCAGTGGCAGCACACCACGGAGCCACTGGGGATCGCGCACCTCCATGCCGACCTCCTCGCCGGCACTAGATAGTAACAGCACCTAGTGGGTGCCGCTATCTAGTTCAGCGGCGACAGCGTCCCGGGTCAGCTGCCCGTCCACCAGCCGCCACCGGCCCGCCGGGTTCTCGTCACGCAGCGGCTCCGGCAGCAGCGCGTGCGGACAGTTCTGGTAGGTGACGGGCCGAAGGAACCGCTCGATCGCGGCGGTACCGACGGAGGTGTGCTGCGCCGAGGTGGACGCCGGGTACGGCCCGCCGTGCTGCATCGCCGGGCTGACCGACACCCCGGTCGGGAACTGGTCGAGCACGACCCGACCGACCCGGGTGGACAGGCGGTCGAGCAGGACGCCGAGGTGGTCGTGCTCAGCCGCGGCCGCGTGCACGGACGCGGTGAGCGAACCGTCGATGCCGCCCGCCAGGGCCTCCAGGCGCTCCCATGTCGGCACACGCACCAGCACCGTGACCGGCCCGAAGCACTCCTCGCCGAGCAGGGGCGTGGCACGTAGCACCTCGTCGTCAACGGCCAGCACCGTCGCTGACGCCCACGAACCGGCAGCCTCCTCCACCACACCGGCGTGCAGCACCTCGACGCCCCCAGCCGCGGCGAGGTCGTCGAGCCGGGAGCGCAGCGCGGTGGCGATACGTGCGTTCAGCAGCGGTGCGGGTGCCACCTCGGCGGCGGCGCGGGCCACGGCTGCCTCGAAGGTGCGGCCGAGGGGGGAGTCCGGCACGAAGACCAGGCCCGGCTTGGTGCAGAACTGGCCGGTCCCGAGCGTCGCAGAGGCGACCAGGCCGCTCGCGAGCTCCTCACCCCGCTCCTCGATGGCACCCGCGGTGACGAACTGCGGGTTGAGGCTGCCCATCTCCGCGAACACCGGGATCGGCTCGGGCCGCGCCGCAGCGAGGTCGAACAGCGCACGGCCGGCGCGCTCGGAGCCGGTGAACCCGACGGCGGCCAGCCCCGGCTCGGTGACCAGCGCGCGGGAGACCGCCGGCTCACGGCCGTGGAGCAGCGCGAAGGTCCCCGTGGGCAGGCCCACCTCGGCGACCGCGGCGGCGATGACGCGGCCCGACAGCTCCGAGGTGGCGGGGTGCGAGGGGTGCGCCTTGGCGAGCACGGGGCAGCCGGCGGCCAGGGCCGAGGCGGTGTCCCCGCCGGGCACGCTGAAGGCCAGGGGGAAGTTGCTGGCGCCGAA